>Ga0213840_1000990_pt1 | contig 27642 bp, 20 predicted proteins | sample SWPATP22_FD_160132 | JGI IMG/M metagenome (GOLD analysis project Ga0213840, IMG submission 160132) | Coastal seawater microbial communities from Marineland, Florida, United States - SWPA TP2 #2 | ecosystem: Environmental > Aquatic > Marine > Coastal | place: USA: Florida | collected 2016-08-14 | reverse complement strand
CGTCGCATCCCGTCCTCCCAGGCCTGCTGGCCGAGGGAGCATCCGAGCCGGCGGAGTCATCCGGTGGCTACGGAGGTGCGTAGAACTTGGCGTCCCCTAAGAGCGAAGATCTCACGGTTCCTGACATCGGATAAGGCTGTCGTTGTTCTCGGGAGAGCCGAGGTGCTGTTCCATTGGGAGTTCCGCGTGCTCCCCACGAATGTGGTCGTGGGGAGGAAGCAACCAGCTTCGACCTCGTCCCGAACGCGCCTGGCTCGGGACGGAGAGCGAAGATGACAACCCCGTTACGCACCCTTAACGACCGGTCTCGACCATACTATCGCCTCGGCTGCCTTCCAGGCAGGGTGGCAGACATTCCGACGACCAGATCGCATTTTGATACGGAAAGGGTGCACAAACACTAGAGCCCGGGAGACCGGACAGCGAGTCCAGGGCCAGGTCCCCGGTGACCGTGGCTCTCGCCGACTTCCGAGGGCTAGAGCCCGGACGCGATCCCGAATCTCGTGGTAAGCGGGTCCGAGCGCGCTGCAGAATCTGTCCGCAACGTTGCAGTAGAGCAACCTCGAACTCATTCAGAGTGTCCGAGTGACCACCATGGCCACGGGTCGAGTGTGCAGCCTCGGTGAAGACCACGACTGTCCCCGGAGCCTCATCGATCCGCAACGCGGCCATCGCTGCGCGGACCCGAGAGAATCTCCCGACCGCCTCTACTAGAAGCACACTGACGCTTCTGATTGACGAAGGCCACCAAGCACCGTCGGACGGATAGCGCTGCCTCGACGAAACCGCTAGTACGCGGCTTGGACGGTCCAGCGGACTTGCCCAAATTCGTCCACGTCAATCTCTGCCTCTTCGCCGTCCGTGCGCATCAGCGATGTGAGTGCGTCGTCTCCGGCCCAGAAGACGCCGCCGCCGAACTCGGGGCCTACACTGTCCTCATCCCAGAACCAGATCGCGAAGACTCCATCCGCCTCGAACGTAAACTCACAACTCTCGCCCCACTCGGGAGAGAAGGAGTCGGGGACGGTCGTAGTTTCGCACTCCTCAAGCCAACTCTCATTGTCAGCGTCACGGACTCCGTATTGGACCGAGATGTCAGGACCAGTCCCATCGGCGTCCCAATCGCCAAACGGGCCGGTCGCCTCCGCTGTGGCTTCGATGATTGTCACCGTGAACGGTTGATCTATCCCGACCTCACAGACCCGCCGGAGGGGGCGCTGGTGGCAGAAGGTCTCGACCGGGCAGGTCGACGAGTCCTCGCAGCGGGTCGCGCCACCGTAGTAAGGGCTACACCCGGCCAGAGCAATTGCCAGCAAAGCACAGAGCCGGCCGTGCGTGGGACCGTCGCCTAGGATCTGGCTGTGCGTCGAGGAGACATGCTTCATCGATTCCTCCCGTATCAAAATGAGCCGTCGCTTCAGGCAACTTCAGGGTCGGCTCGCATTCGCGCTTCCGAGCGCCCGAGACCGTCTCCAGAGAGCCCCGTTGCCCGTTCTTGCTGCAGCGTCCACCATCGCCCTCTAGCCTACCTGTAAGACCGTGACCGAGTTCGCGTGATTCCCTGCTGCGAGGGAAGACCTCCCCGCCTGGGTGTTGAGGCCGTCCAGCTGAGACACCCTGGACCATGCAATCGCCTGGGGCATCGAGTTGATCACACTCGGAGGCGCTTCAGCTCATTTCTCGCACTGTTGGCGAGCAGAGCTCGACCCGGTGGGGGTGAGCGGCTTCTAGCAAGAGTGCTCCTGACCCGACCGAAGTCGACTGACTTTCGTCTAAGCCTCTGCCCCGTTTCGGGTTTTCTGGATCTTCTTGTTGATCGTTCGTTCGGGGTAGCCCTATGGTCGATTTCGTTGAGGGGGGAATCGCATGGGGCGGGGCTACCTCGATCACTGGAATCAGCCGCCTTGCGGTGTACGAGGAGCCTAGAATGAGCAATCAGACCGTCAACTGCCCGTGGACCACCCTTGTGTCGCAGAGTTCCACTAAGGAGTTCTTCCCTGCCTCGGGCTGGACTACCACTCAGGGGATTCGCGAGATCCGGGCCGTAGTCGAGATCGCGGTAATCGACGGTACCGGTCCCGAATTGGAGCCGGCCTACCAGCTCGCCGACACCTATGACGATCCCAACGGAGCCGTCTCCACGGTCAGTTCGCCATACACCAGCGCTGCCTACCACTTTCCGACCACATACGCAGACGCCACCAGTGGGACGCAGAACGTGAAGAACAATCAGATCATCCGCTTCGGGTACCTCTTCTCTGACACTGAGTCGAACGGCTCCGTTCGGGTGGCAAGCGCCTTCCAGATCGTTCGCGAGTAGTCGGCCATGCCGAAGAACAACCTGGTCAACGTCGGCGGCTGCTGCGATGACTGCGGACCGTCGGGTGACTGCGGGTCGCCCTCGCCGTTTACCGCGGCGGGCGCCCGGGTTCCGTTGCCTGATCGAGGTCCGAAGTTCAGCCCGTTCCGACCCCGAAGTCCGTACTCTGGCGTGATGATGTCGGCTCCCGTGCCGTCGGGGGGTGGGGGCGTGAACCCCCTGGAGGGTCTGATCGGAACAGGCTCCCCGATCACGGACGACATGCACCGGGCGTTCGGGGAGTTGGGTGCCCCCCACAGCGACGTCGGGGACTCCTTCTGGCTCGACGAGGCCAGACGACGGGCCGCCGAAGGCGCCGTCCCACTTGACCCTGGCGCGCCGCCCATCCCGGAGATGCCTGAGACTGACTACAGCTGGACGGCTGAGTACGAGGACAGCGACCAGTCCGTTCCGAATCAATTGAGTATCCGGAACTGCGTGCACCGAGCAGTAGCAGCGCAACACCGTTGTCGGAGCGCAGCGGCCACTTGGTACTATAGCAACCCTTCGGCTCCAAATCGCGACCTGAGATATGCGGCAATGAATCTACTTTGCGACGCTCGGTATCAATACCAGAAGCGCGAGTGTGTGGCCCAGGAGGAAATCAATGCGCTATCGGTCGAAATCTACGGGGTAGGCTAGCGCCCCGATGCGGTCGCTACCAAGCATTCGAGGTGCGATGATCCCCTCCGGTCCGCCGTTCTCTGCGCACGGGCGGTCTCCGTCTGGGTCGTCGCCCCTGGGTCTCGGTCTGGCGGTGCTGGGTGGAGCGCTCGTTCTTCTTTCCTGTGGGCTTGGGCTGCTCTCGTGGGCTTTCCTTCAAGCCGCACTGGAGAACGGGACCCTCAGTATCTGGCACTCAGCATTCGAGTTTGCAAAAAGTGGGACCGTCTTTGTCGCGGGACTCACACTCCTCGGGCAGAGGCAGAGTCGAGTTCTTCCGTGGCTTGCCGGGGTGGCCCTCCTGTCTGGGCCGATCGGGCTGTCGATTGGTCTCCTCACCATAGGAGTTTTGGCGCTTGAGGTCGGAGTTCAAGCGATGACGCCGAAGAAGCGAGTTCCGGGTTCTCAAGTCGCGGAGTAGGAACCGACCCTGGACTGGCTGACTATGGGGAGCGGGACCGTTGAACCGAGTCTTCGCGACGACGAGACAACCCAGGGGGGCGCCAGGCCATCGCTCGGCCACTGGATGCCGATCCTGCAATCGGGCTGGGGGCGTAGCCCACAAAAGTACTGACTGAAGACATCACGGGAGGAACGCCTCCTAGCCGCAATGCTTGAACCAGGCCATGGCCTTGTCAGCGGTGATGATGCATTCCTGCGATCATTCCGAATTCCTACGACGACACTGGCTCCTCGGTCGCTGGCGACACCGATCGCCGGCTGACGTCGTGAGCACGGCGGACGGCGGCCGAGCGCGAGGGGCTTGGTTCTGCCGAGATGATGCGCGCCGAGGACCGCCAATGCGCATCTGCGTACCTTTCAGGTATCCAGCGAGAGTCAAGTCAGCCCCAAAAGAGTGTCCAGGTCAACTGGGGTGCATGCCAACCGCCAGCTGTCCCTTGAGCACCTTCTCCATCGACTCCACCGGCAAGAACCTCCGCGCCAGCATCCACTCCTCGTCCTGCTCCATCACCAGCGCGCCGACCAGCCGGAGCACAGACCGGTCCGTGGGGAGGATCCCCACGACATCGGCCCGTCTGGCCCGCGGCGTAGCGCTGTGGACGGTGCGGGGCTGTGGACAGCCGCTGGGACAACCCTGCGGGTTGACCCCTCCGACCACAGCGAGCAGCACAGCAACAAGGGAGAGAAGGGGAAGAACTGGATGAACCTTTGTACACCACTTGACGGGACTTAACTCTTCTGGGGATGGGGACGAAGGCAATGTTGGGCACTCCGGTCTCAGCTACTCTGATCCGGCGATCAAGTCAACAAACTGACATACTGAGCCGCCCGCGTCCGCCGCCGAGTCGACCGCGGCTGCAGTCTTTTCCACTGCGTGACGGAACACCTCGAGCTGGTTCCTCTTCGCCGTCTTCAGGAGCCTTCGCGCTGCCGAGACCTTCCTTTCACGCTTCGTCGGATGGGCCCAGCCGATGCGGAGAATCCCGACCGCCCGGACCTCGTCTGACTTCCAGACGGCGGTGACGGGGTTAGTCGTTCCGACGAGGTGCGCCGCCTTTGCTAGCGAGAGCTCGCCGCTGCCCTCTGAAAGAGCGGCCAGAGCGACCGCCTCAGGTGTGCGCGCGTCATCCACGACCCTTGCGAAGAGCTTGTTGAGTAAGTCGCAAGCCTCCAGGCAGCGTTGGAGGTCCCACCGCAGAAGGCCGCCGTGAACTAGGGCAGCAGTGGTCGAGTACGCCAGCAGGTCCTCCCAGAGATACTCGGGTGTGTCGTTCACGATGTCCTCGACCGCGCGGGTCAGCGTGTGGAGTCGTTGGTCGAACTGAACTCCGGAGAGCGCGTCAATCACCGCGTCGAGGGTGGGACGGGAATCCACCTGACCTTCCACCATCTTCTGAGCGAGCACCAGAAGCTGCTGTTCTAGTCCCGTGTCGTCGGGCTGTGGACCCAGCAGGACTTGTCCTAGGGCGTAGACGTCGCTGGCCTCCGTTGACTCAGGGTTGTCCGCGCACTGTTCTGGTGCCTTGAAGCGGTCGTTTCCGAGGCGGGTTTGGGTCTCGTCCTCGACGTGGCGTGCGAGGCCGAAGTCGATGAGCACCGCCTCCAGTCTCCCGTTGACGATGACGTTCCTCGGTGCGATGTCACAGTGGAGGACGCCTCGAGAGTGGAGTGCCGAGGTTGCACGGGCGATCTGCGTGACAATGTGCACCCGCGCGTCTGGGGCGAGGGTCGTCCAGACGTCCTCCAATGGCTGCCCTTCAACCCAATCGTAAACGACGACGCCCTGCCGACTGTCATCTGCCCGAAAGCCAGCCTGACTGATCTTCGGGAGGTGTTCATCACCGTCACGACGTGTGCGGCGGTCCCGCAGGGTACGAAGGGCCGCGCAAGTCCGGGCGAACCGACGTCCATCTTCTTCGGTCTGCAGAGTTGACGTTCGGAAGGCACGAGAACGCCCGCCCTGCTCGGCAAGGAAGACCTTCGCCTGGGCGCCCTCGGCCGTGTTCATGGCGTCATCTGGCCACTCAACGACATCCACCGCGAGCCGCAAGAGGGCAAGCTGCCCGGGCCTGTCGTCGCGCAGGAGCGTCGTCCGACGGGCAAGCAGCTCGCCGAGGAGGGGGCGATGGAACCCGCCGTCGTCCCGGAGCACTCCGCGGGCCTTGAGCTCCTTTAGCGCGGTGTCCGCCCGTTCGCGGGGTACCTCACCACTGGCTCCGGCTGCTCGCAGTTCTCCGTTGAGCCACGTCACGCATCGGTTGAGCCGTTCTATCTGTCCGAGGAGGGGGTCCTGCTGTGCCCACGCGAGCGCCAGGGGCATCGAGTCGGCTGGGTCCCAGTCGTCGCTATGGCTCAGTTCGGAGCGAGCAGAGGTCCAGATACTCGTCCCGACGCTGGAGTCGGCTTCGACCAGTCGAGCGACGGCTTCGGCCACGTCGGACCGGAGCAAGAAGAGCCTTCGCTCGCCCTGGAGTCGCTGAAGCACAGCGTCGAACACCGCTGTCAAGGTGTGGACATTGATGGCCCAGGTGGCGAGCTCGACCCTGGCTAACCTTGAACTCTGTACCTGCTCGTGACCAGCCTGGCGGACAAAGCGACTCAGCGATGCTTCGTCGAACGCAAACTGCTCGGCGCCGTGGGTAAGGAGGAAGTCCCGGCAATTCTGGCCGACCCGGACCGACAAGTCCACGGTACCGAACAGGGCGATCTGCACCGTCGCTAGGCCGTCGCTCTTCTCTGCCAGGTGGCGTTCTACGAAGTTCTTGAGGTCCGTGCCCCACCGCGCGCCCGACCTTGGGACGAGCGCCTGGGCCTCGTCGATGAACACGGTCATTCGCTCAAAGCCACGCTGCTGTACAAACGCGCGGACGCGGGCCCACGAAGCCTCGTCTACCAGGGACGTCGGAGGGGGGCCCGCCGGCTGCATCCCGTGCGCCTTCGCGAGTTCAGCGAGAATCTGGCTCCAGACGTCGGTCACAGCCTGCTGGGGCTGGATCTCCCGGGAGAGCGTGACACGCACGACCTGTCGGCCCTTCTCACGTGCGACTGCTGCGAGGTGGCTCAGCAGCGTTGTCTTTCCGAACCGTCGGGGGGCGACCACCATGAAGGAATGGCGTCCCTCATCAATCACGTCTTCCAGCTTCCGATGGCGCGTCTGAGGGCCCAGAGGACTATTGCGAACGAGGTCAGTTGCTGACGCGTCCCCGATACCGGTCCGGGCCCCGGTGAATGTCTCAGGGAGCGCAGCGAGGACTCGGTCGAACCGCAAGGTCGTGCTCGATGATTCGTACTCAAGCGAAACCGAAACCGGTTCCTTGCCCGTCCTGAGCTTCGCGGCGACCCCTCGAGTCACCCCGAGCCTCACCCGACCTTCCCTCTCCCATCGGACCCCGTCCCGCGCCCGTCGCCACTGGTCCGGATCGGCGGGCAACGTCCACACCAGGGTGCGCATTCCCTTCACAACCGCGACTTCCACGTCCGGGCCTAAGTCGACATCCTTGGGCAGGCCTGCGAAAGAGACAGACCGGAGTTTGACCTCGACATCAGTGGAGACCGGCGCCGTGGCGTAGAGGCGGATCGGCACCTCGAAGCCAACGAACGTCGCCGACGCTGCCGGCTCGGGGACCACAACGGAGGCAGCAATCACATGTGCCGAGGCGTCGGTAACGACGTGGCGGAACTCCAGAACTCGAGGGGGCGAGTCATCGGTCGGCGCAACAGAGGGCAGCTTCGCTGATGTTGTGAGGGTCTCGACGGGTGGCACTTCAGCCGCGCGTCGGCGGACGAAACTGACCACCTGGTCCCAGGGCAGGTGCTTCAAGATGGCAAGGTCCTCCGAAGCGAGGGCTGAGAGCCCTTCGGTCGAGACTGTCTCCCTGAGGCCCTCATCATCGACCCCCTCTAGGGCGGAGAGGAGTCCTTGATAGCCCTCGGAGCCGAGGTACTCACGCCAGTGTCCGATGGACTCCGCGGCTGCCCGGGTCTCGCCTCCCTTCAGACTACGCAGCCGAGCGACGACGAAGTCCGGCAGTCCCTCGGTGAGCTCCCGCAGGCCTTGTTCAGCTCTCCAAGCCTGGGCGAGTCGGATTGCGGTAGACCCGCCGAGGTCTGGTCGCGGCGCCTGGGCCAATCCCTCCGGAGGGACTCCGCCGAACTCCTCCCGAATCCAGGCAGCCGCTGCGAGGAGCTGCTCCTGCAGGGTAGGCGTGCCATACACGTCCGGCTTGCTCGGGCTTCCCTCGGCACCCGTCCGGTCAAAGACCCATGGCGGTAGCGCCTCCACTAGACCGTCGGCCAGGGCCACGCTGAGCGACCGCAGCGTGCCGGGACCGTCGACCACGACCCGGCTAGGTGGAACAGACACGGCTCGGGCCCCCTGGTCGGCGAGGTCGTGAAGCAGGTCTACAGCCTGGGCTAGACGGTCCAGGGTGGGAACTGCCTCGCGCTTGGCCTGGAGCCGGGCCATCTCGGCATCAAGACGCGCGATGCGACTGCGCCGCGCTTCCTCCGGATCTTGCGCGCCGATGAGCCCGTCTAGACCCGAGTCGAGCTGCCCGAGGAGCCGGGCGCAAAGGCTCAGCCATGAGCCGGCCTCGATCAACTCGACTGGCGCAGGTGCGGAGCTGAACTCAAGAGAGTCGGGGGAGGTCGTCACATCGTCCGGAGGCGCCGTCGCGTCAAGGTCGGTCGAGGGGGCTGTGGCTGGGCGACCGTCGGTCGACTGCTGTCTCCGACTCGCATCGAGTCGAGAGTCGGCCGCCTCACGGACCTCCGAGCTCCTCAACTCCAGTCGACTGCGGGAGGCGGGAGACCCCTGAGGTTTCAGATTCGCCGGTGACGGACCTCGAGGCGGCGCGGGCCCTGCTACAGCGGGGGTGACCGACGTCGCCTCTCGCTCGGCTCCGCTGGCCTTACGACGAGCGCTGGTGTGGGGAGAGGTGCGGCTCTGCCTAGCAAGCCCTCTTGGGCTTTGCGGCTTGGGTTGCTCGGCCGCCCCATGTGCCTCAATGGCCTTTGGCGCGATCGCGGCGAGCTCGTCCGCAAGTGCCGTGTTCCAGGCACTTCCGACCGTTGGTTGGCGACGCTCGATCGCCGCCATTGAAAGGAGCAAATGCTCCTCGGCGGTGATGGAAGCGCGGGACCTCGTTCGCATCGTGTCAAGACCCCATGGCCCGGGAACCTGCGCGATCGGTCCTCCAGCCGCAGGACCTCCTCGGCGAGGTCCAGCGACGAGACCAATACAGAACAGGGTGTCGCGATGCCGTGAGTCCGGTACGACACTGAGTGAGACGTCCTTTCCGCGGCAATACCAAACGGTTTTCGTGGGGTCCCGACGATCGTGGGACTTTGAGACGTGCAGGTGTCCGTCGTGGAGCAGGTCTTCAAGCACCTCGTGCTTCCAGTTCGCGCCCCAGATTCCCTGCTTGGCCGCATCAGCCTCGATCCGCCGCAGATTTAGGTTGAGATAGAAGATTGGGGACCTGGAGCGTGGCCGGCGGGTCTCGGGTGACACGGGAAGCTCCTTGATAGCGGCCCCGGTGACCCCCCGGGACCCTTCTCCGCGGGGACGCCACGCAGCCCGATGGCCCGTCAGACTGACGCACGCTACCGGACACGGGGGCGGGGAGCACGGGTAGAGCGTGAGCCCAGGCGCGGGGCTGAAGGTGGCGAGTCTCCTCTGCCGGGTCCGTCGGCAGCCGCAGCACGTCCACGGGACCCCGCCGAGCCCGCCGGGCGCGAATCCGTAGACGAACGTCCGCCGTGAGTGTCCGAGCATGGCGGGGGTGAGTGTCTCCACCGCCTCCTCCGAGGATTGTGTCGGGCTCCCCCGTTAGAGATCAGCTTCCGGCCGCGCTCTCCACCAGCCACATCGCGGGCGTGGCGGAAGCGCGATCGGGAGCGAAGGCGCGTTGATGCCCACAAGGAGGTCCCGTACCCTGGAGGCCGAGACGGATGCCCCTTCGTCTCGCTGGGGGCCACACAATCCCCCAAAGCGCGTGGTCTCCACTAGGCCCGGTCCCGTATCGGGGCCGGGCCTTTGGTGCTCAAACCGCCCGCACCGCCCACGCGTTCAAGAACTCAGAGCCTGTCCGCGGATGAGCCGGGACAGGTGTTGAGGAGGACGAGATGGGTGGCCTGACCTCCCGGCCACGGTGAAGGCGCCAATCACGCACGCCCGCGGCGTCCCACCCGAGGCTCGGCCCGTGAGGCCGAGCCTCGCCTCCGCCCCAGCGGGTACCGGAGGTCTCGGAAACGCCGAGACTCCGGTGGCTGGGACGCATCTGGCGCCGCCCCCAGGCTGCCCCAGCAGCCACTTCCCCCATCGGGATGGGTCGCAGGCGGCGACTGCGCTGCGCGGACGCTGACGCTCCCATCGCAGTCGTCCTCGCCTCCCGGGAGCTTGTCCTGCACCTCGCGCGCGAGGGCGGAGTCCATAGAGAGCAGAGGGCGACCTTCCGCTCGGCCGTTGCTGCGCTAGGCGAGCGCCTCGGAGTACCCATCGGGCCAGGATTCGCTCCCGGCTGCCCCGGTGAGGTGAGGAACCTGGCGGACTCCGGGCAACTCGTCTGCTCTCGGGCCGAGTCGTTGGCGCATGTCCGGCTGACAACGCACTTCCTCGTCGCTCTCTACGGTCGCAGGCGGACTCTGCGGGAGTTCGCGGAGCAGGTGATGTCCACACGTCCCGCCGAGCTCGGCCAGCAGCCCGATCACCAGCGCGTGCCCGACTAGGAGCGTGAGGACAACAGCGCTCAGGGTCTCCGCTGGCTTCTGGCCGGCGCGCTCACGCGCAGGGTCACCGAGCCTAGGCCGACCTCCCTTCTGAGCCCTTCCCCGCACCGGGCCAGGAACAGCTTCGCAGGCACCAGAGACTTCCCCTGGAGCGTGCGGGTCGGTTCGATCGCGTAGTCCACAGACCCGAGAACCGGTGTTGCCGGAGCCATGGCTGGAGCCTGCCTGCGCCCTCGCGGGACGGCCCGTGGGCGCGGATGGAGGAGTTGGATGAGCCCCAGGCGTTGTTTACTCACTCAGGCGCAACATCACCCTCGCGCTCCTGGCGCTTGCCTGGTCTCTCGTGCTGGCCTGCTCGGAGGCCGCTTTCGGACCACCGCCCAGAAGACGAGGATGGCGGGGAGCCGCCTACGCCCCTCATTCTTGTTCCTTTCGAAGCGACGGCCGAAGGACCGCGTAGCCCGTGCCCGTCGCCCCGGCTCCCAACGGCGCGGAGGACCGCTCGGCAGCGACGCCGGTAGGGAGGGTCACAACGAGTCCCAGCTCGGGTTGCGATCGGCACCTTCGTCATGGACGGCTCGCGGCCGAGCGAGACCTTTCTGGTCAATGGACGCCTCTCTGGGACGGTCGAGCTAGAGGTAGGGTTCGCCCAATGAGAGGACCGTTCCCTGAGAGGTGAAGTCATTCACGCGACAGATCGCAAGGACTGCCCAGGGGGACCGGTCCAGTAGGCTTGAGCTCCCGTCCTCGACGCTCATCGCGCCAAACGTGGAGCTGTCCCATCGTGGGTTCCCTCCGCGTTGTGCTCAAGCCGAAGCGCCAGTTCGCTCAGAGCCTTCGCGGCCGACTTGACCTCTGCCGCGATCGCCCGACAGCGGTTGGCATCGTTAGGTAGCGCAGCATCCTGCAACTCGCCGGCTCGCCGTAGCTCCCGCCTCAGCGCTGTTGCCAGTTTCTCGACCTCCGTTGTGCGCGGTCGGCCAGGGCGGATGGGCCGATTGTGTCGAAGCCAGCGACCCACCTCGTGGTCTAGCCGCCTTGCCGACCACTCCTCTTCGACCGCGTGCTTCGCAAGCTCGCTCTTGACAGGGACCGGAATCGGTAGCAAGAGCTCGGCTCGCTCAATCCCTAGTCGCTCCAAAGAGACCACGTCGGCCAGCTGAGCCGACTGCACGGCCAAGCTGACGCAGCGGTTCAGGTACGAACTCGACCATGGACACGCGGGGTGGGCGGCGAGGGCTCGATAGCTCGCATGCCGCTGACCCGATTGCATCCACGCAAGGTAGTCTGGCTCTGAGCCCTCCTCAGGCCTCGTGAAGAAGCACTGCAACAGTTTCCTCCCTATTGCGAGCTTGCTCCTAAGCGCCGCAGACGATCGCTCGCTGCACAACCAATCAACTACCACCTCGACGAGTCCCTCCTCCAAGGTGACTTCGCCCGGCAGGTCCCGCACGACTCTGTGGTTGCCCATTCCGCTCCCCCCACTAGACTCTAGTAGTGCTACTTGACGATGTCGATAGATACTCGCGACGCCGCCCAGGTGACCAACGCCGGACGAACCTTCTAGGAGTCCTTGTGCTCTTGGTGGTTGGATGTCCCACGGCGTCCGAGACATTCGAGCCCACGCCCGAGCCCACGCCCGTTGCCGAGGATCGAGATGCAGACGGCTCTCCTGATGCCGAGGACTGCGCGCCGCTCAACCCTGAGATTTACCCGGGGGCCCCTGAGCTCTGCGACCGACTCGATTCGGACTGCGATGGAGTGGTCCCCCCGGAGGAGGTCGACTCCGATGGGGACGGTCTCGCACCCTGTGAGGGTGACTGCGAGGATGGGGACCTCGCGTTGCACTCCTGGGACTACGACCTCGACGGCCAGAGCACGTGCGCCGGCGACTGCGATGACTTCGAGCCGCTGGTGAACTCGCTCGACAGCGACGAGGACGGCGTTTCCCTTTGCGACGGCGACTGCGACGACGCCAATGCCGCCCGCTTTCCGGGCAATATTGAGGCTAGCGGCTGCGATGGTGTAGACAACGACTGCATCGCCGACCCAGACGAGGATGATCTTGACGGAGACGGATACCGTCCCTGCAGCGGAGACTGCGCCGATCTGAACCCGAGCGCCTTTCCTGGAGGGGTTGAGGTCTGTGACTTCGTTGACAACGACTGCAACGGTGTTAAAGACGACCTGCTCCCGACAGCGCCCTCATGGCCGGCAGGCGGCGATCTGAGCGGTCTGGTGGGCAGCACGGTCCTCAGGCCCGAGGCCGAGGACGATCGCCTGGGTACAACAGTTGCCGCAGGAGATGTGAACGGCGACGGGTTTGGGGACCTGATTCTTGCAATGACAAACGCCGCTAACCCACTCCGCAACGCGGTCTACCTCATTCACGGACCGTTCTGCGGGGACGCCTCGGTCGGGGATCCCAGAGTCGGGGTAGTGGACTGGCGGTTGCAACAAGCTCAGGCCGTCAGTTCCATCGGCGACGTGAACAACGACGGATACGATGATGTGCGGGTCTACACTGGAATCCACTTCGGACCATTGTCGGGCGAAAGCCAGGGCGAAGCTGACTGGAGGCTCGACTCAATCGGCCCTACACAGACGGGAGACTTTGACGTTTTGAACGTTGGGGACATCAGTGGTGATGGTCACGACGACATCGCTGTGTCCGAGGACGGAGCGCCTTGGACATGGGATCCGACTATTGACCAATGGGTGCTCGGACCAGGGAGACTCCTGTTGTTCTGGGGTCCATTGGGGCCGGGAGTGGTGGATGCAACTGATGCCGACGCGGTGCTGTCGGTGACCGCGACAGATCCTCAACAAGGCTTTGGTCAAGCGTTTACGAGCGGCGACTTCAACGGCGATGGCATCTCAGACTTGGCCGTCAGCGCCGGCCCGCCTGCGTGGACCACGTACATCGTTGCCGGACCAATTCCGGCAGGCGTGCATATGGTCGACTCGGACCCGCTGGTCGCTACGATCGAGTACTGGGCACAGGGGCTGGTAGGTCGAGACCTGAACAGCGACGGGGCTTCTGAGCTCGGCATCGCAGGCTTGGCCGCGGGTGGCGTGCCTCAGCTATCTGTCTTCGAGGCTCCGATAGATCCTGGCTGCCACCACACGAGCGGAGACGCCGCGTGGACCGCGAGTCCCACAGTCTCTTCGGGCGGGGGCCTGATCGGTGCGGCCGCCGTCAACGAGGAGCAGTGCTTCCTCTTTCGCTCAACGGGTCTTGATGGCATCCAGATTCCGGCATCAAGCCTGCACTGCGGTTCTCCCGACGCCCTCGTGCAAGTCGCGTATCTCGGCGGACAGGTGATGGTTGCCGTCGGTGACGTCAATGACGATGGCTCCAGCGACTTCATCGCCGGTGATTCGTCCGAGGTTAGCGTCATCTTCGGCCCTCCTCCGAATCGATAGGGCCACCCGAGCTGGCTCAGGGGTCAGGTGGCACCCGCGTTGCCCTGGGGGTGCGGGGCGAGGAGGGCACAAGTTGAATGACACCTCGACAGTAATGCTCCTGCAGGCGCCAGCGGGGCCTTGTGGTGCCGCGCACGACCGATGCGGTGACCCCTGCAGAATCTTCCCGATGCGAGCGATGAGCTCCGCAGCACCGAGCTTCGCTAAAACGCTCATGGCCAGAAACACTGTGCCTAGGAACTTCTTGAAGGGACGAACAGCTCAAGGCGGGAGTCCCGCTCGCCTCCAGCGCCTACGTCCATCGGCCAGTTTGGTCAGCTGGCGCGAGTTCGCGTCAAGGGGTCACGAAGTCCAATCTCTGCGGACCTGGCACGACTCGCACAAAGGATGGTTCCGAGGGTGCTACCCAACAACCATCTCCAGGAGGACGGCGTCAATCCCCTCGAGAGCTCCGACGTACCGATTGCCAGCGAGGGTCGGCAAGTTGTCGCCTTGGAGCCGGTCCACGGTGAGAATCGTCTCGCCGGAGGGGAGAGTTGGGCCGAAGCTGTATACACTCTCCTGCTGAAAGGAGTTGGTGATGAAGGCGATCACCCTATCTCCGATCCGATACGCACTTGCGCGCAGCACCGGCCTCTCGGGCACGTAGCCGATTCGAGGGCCGCGGCGAGCGCCCTGGATCCACTCGCCTTCGAGTCGCCCCACGCTGGGCGGGGAGGCCAGACCATAGCCTAGAGGAGCCGCGCCTTCGAAGGCGACGTTCAGGTCGACCGGCTCGCCGACGCACACGTACTCCCGCACCACGGACTTGAAGAGGACGAAGCTCCGGGCGTAGGTCTCCCAACTCGGGTGGGGTGTCTGGCCTTGTGCAGATCTCCGCCCATAGTTGTGGAGATACAGGGCATCGGCCACATGTAGGCCGGCCCAGAAGTCATGCCGGGCGTGTCGGACAGTGAACGGGAATGGGTCCGGCACGTTAGTTAGGTACAGTGCGTGGAAGGCGCGCAACCGACCTGCACTCTGGCCATGAATCGCAGCAACGGTCTCCGCGCTCGCAAGCCCTGACTTGACTCGCTCCACTAGGTGAATGGCCCAGCTACGGTCAAAGTCGCGAAGTGCATACATGTTTCCGTCGGGAGCAAGCTGGTCGAGCGATATCGTAATGTCCAAGTAGTTCCCAGGCACTGGCTGACTGCCCGGAAGGAGGTGCCCGCCCTGGTCGGTCACCGGGTACCACGAAAGGTTGAAGGCAGCCGCCTGCGACCACGGCCTGTAGTTGGTCGAGTCCAGCATCGGAGCCGGGTAGGGCTCCGCGAGAGGAATCGATGTCATGAGCGGATCTTGGTCGGTCTGGAGCGGGGCCTGGACCGTTCCGTCTGGACGGCTCGGGTCGTACTCGACGCTGGCTCTTCCCATCGAGTCGAAAACAACCGGCTGGTTGGTGACGACTTGAGCCGTGGTCACTGGAAACCCCCTGTCGTCCCACAGAAGCCGTCGTTCAATCGGGTCTAGCCCTCCGAGCGACGCAAGAATCGACTGCGCGGTTTGGAGTCCGTTGAACCCTGCCGGAAGCCCGAGTGCGAGGGCTCCGGTTGGGTAGTTGGCGTACTGGGACGGAAAGATGATTCCGGGCATCGTCGCAGCACCATCGATGTTCGGCGTGTACATGTTCAGATGACGATGCTCTCGGTCCTCCGCTGCGAGCATGGAAGCAAGCTGGTTCTGGAAGAGCGTCTCTCTCCAGAACCCGGCGAAGTTTGGCCGTGCCTCTTCAATGGCCTCAAAGCCAGCGACCACTCGGTGAAGCTGTGGGTCTCCATTGATTAGCCGGAGGAACTCGCGGGCAAAAGTGAGATACCACTCGGTGAAGTCGGCGCCGATATCGGCCTTGTTCGCCGGAAAGCTGAACTGAACGCCCGGGAACAGAGGGCCTGGAGCCGTACCGGTCGTTCCCTGGAGCCCTCCCCACGGGAAGAGCGCCAGCATGAGCATCCCCGCCTCATCCAGAAGCGCCGCAAGGGGCGCGGGGCGGACTCCGACAGAGAATGCGTCGAATACCTGCTGCTCAATCGGATCGGCCGGGTTGAACGGTGCCATGTTCGAGTAGTACGACGCAGCGTCCGCCATTTCCTCAACGGGCGGGTCGTAGGAGTACCAGGGAAGGCTTAGGTTCTGCGCCGCGAGAATGTTCGACGTCTCATTCACGTTGTTCATCACGATCGGGAAGTCACCGTACCCTGGCCGCTCGGAAGCTCCGAGCGAGGCGCCCCCGGCGAGGATCTCTTGCACGCGCATGCGCGCGTTACCCCAGTGGTCACGGTTCTGCAGCTCTACTCCATCTACCTCGGGGTAGCCCCAATTACGCATGAGAGGCTGCAGAACGCCGGCGAACCCAGGAAGCAGGCGAGGGAGACTCTGATTGACCAATTCGGTCTTCAGAACTCGGCTGATGTGGTAGTCCTTGACAACTCTACCGACCGAGAAGTCAGCTCGTTGGACGATCCCAGGGCTCAGGTTGGTTGGGTTCTCGAACGGGGTGCCGGTATGGTCAAAGGAACCCGAGTAGAAACGTCCACCGGGAAGCGCGCCGCCGGTTGCCTCCACTGGGTTTCCTCGGCCTGATGCGAGATCGGTGCCGGTCACGGCGGCGAGGAACCCGACGAACGCGTTTCGCCCAAGAACCAGGGGCGGTCGGTGCTCGTAGGTCGGTACAAGAGGTGTCTGGCCCAGAGGCCACACTCCCGCGAGTTCAACCCCAGGGGGAAACCTATTCTCGTAGGTAAGGCTGGTGCCCAGGATGACGTTATTGGAGATCACAAGTGGCGGTATGGCCCCGGAGGTCTGAGATGTGCTTTCGGGAACCCAGTCGGTGCGGTGTCCCCGCACCACGATCGCTGCCCGGACGAATCGGTCGAAGGTGTTGTGGTCGAGTGCGATGCGACCATCGCCCAGCCCCTTCCTCAGGTCGACGCCGACATCCAGCATGAAGGCGACGTTCGAGTTGAAGCTGACCCAACCGAGCGCCCCTGCGGCGCTGCCATTGCGGTTCTGCGGCGCGTGCACCAGTTCCACACCGACGGACGGCGCGTTCCGCCCATGCCGCGGAATCGGCCCCTCACGGGTCCTCCGCCACCGATTGGGGGCAGAGAAGTCACACCGCGCGATCTCAAGCCGGTGTTCCTGACCGTATACCTGGGCCCTCGTTCCGAGTCTGCAGTTGAGAAAGCGGCTGTCGATAACGCGGGAGCTGGTGGAATGGGGACCGTGTTGGCGATAGTCAATACCGACGGTGCACTCTTCGAATGCACAGTTCCGCACCTCGAGAAGCGCATCGGCTGAGGGGTGCCGAGCTGGAACGAAGCTAGACAGGATCGCTGTCTGGCACCCGACGAACGCCGAGTCAGAGGCCACCGCACTGACATCCCCCTCCAAGCGTATTGCGGTGCGAAGACCTTCGGCGAGGCTACCCTCAAATCGCAATGTGCAAGGCGTGCCGATGTTCCCGGAGGCCTGGCTCGTCGCGAGAATCACTCCCAGGGCACGACTCGGGCCCGAACCTAGGAAGGTGCAGCTCCGGACGGAGGCGGAGGTGCCCCTGGCGACGATCAGCTCTCCCCCCGCCTGAGCCCCCAGGCCAGTGAAGTCGAGATTGCTGAGTTCGAGCGCAACCCCCCGACAGTCAAAGATGGGTAGGGCCGAACTCGGAGGAACGAGCAGCGTAGCCCGCCTTGTTCCAGGAGCCTGCCCGACGAGCCGGAGCGTCTTGCCAGACAACGCTCCGAGGAGGGGCGGTGCGACAAGAACAATCGGGGTCGCTACTGGAGTTGGGCTTGGGTCACAGATCTGCAGCGTCGCGTCCCACCCTTGACTGAGGGGCAACGCCTGGATCTGATTCACTGCGTCTTGCCAACTCGCTGGGAAAGTGAGGTTGGCCGAGCCGTTGGTGTAGCGAACCGTGAGGAGGAAGCTACCTGCCGCCATCGGCCGCTCCCCCGTCTCCACCATCGTTCCGACCCGCGTTGGGAGGCAGGGTCACCGCTTCGGGCTTCAGCCACGGGAACACGGAGTAGATGCGGTCAGCAGTAGATGGGACGGGAAGGGGAACCACCGCTGATCGCCCATCCCCGGGCGCACCCGGCGGAGCGAACGGCCGCAGAGCCGGCCCGGGGTGCCGAGACCGGGGTGGCCACGGCCCCGACACACGATCCAAGGAGCAGGCCACGGACGCGCTAGAACGGCTTGAGGATCGCCCAGAGCGATACGACCGCCGACTTGGCCCCGGACCCGCCGGAGGTCTTCTGGACCTTCAGCGTGAAGCGAATCTGGTCAGCATTCGTGATCTCGACCGAATCTCCGGCGTGCATGCCGATCGAGATGCCCGTCGTACTTCCGGAGTCAAATGGGTCCGATGCCAGCCCCTCCCAGCCAGCGACGGGGTCCGGGCTATGCTCGGCGGCAACTGCCACTCTCGTGTCCGAATCCCTCACGTGAACCTGGACATACACGGACAGGTGCTTCGCCGCGAGTCCCGGCACGACCTCGGAGAGCGAGAACTTCTGCTCGTCGCCGCTTGAGGTACTTGTAACCGTCAGCTTGTCTGCAAGCTTCACCTTCTGCATGTTCACTCCTTCACCTCGTCCGAATGAGGCTCTTCGAGCAAAGCGGGCCAGTCCCCTGAGCGCAACCGACTAGAGAACGTTGACTTTCAGTTCGATAAGTCCGAGTTCTCGGGTGCCTGTCGTCCACGCCTGGGCGCCATCGGGAATGGGCAGGGCATGCTGGAGTCTGAGCCGCCGCGTTTTCCACCGGAAACACTCTTGCCTCGGAGAAAGGCAGGCCCAACCAGGGCAGCCCTACTACGTGGGTAATCCGGGCCGTTCGCCTGTGGTCGTTGAGCTGAACGGGGCGCGAAGGGCTCCTCGGCCAGACCAGGGCTCGCCGGCATCGTAGGATTGTCCTGATGTCGGGGTCGAACCACAGCACACCTCCAACGCCGTCTCTAGGGCTGGTGCGGACCGGTTCGCCGGGGCCCACTTCGGGAGGCGCTGTTCTGCCGGTTCCAGAGGACCCGCTCGACCTGGAGCGCCTGGTTGTGCGGCTGGCGCGTGCTCTCCTTGAGGACCCTGCCGCCCATAGGTACGGAAGGCAGGGACAGAGTCAGTTCGGCGTGGATGTGGTCGCGACGGACCGAAGGACCAGCGCCACGCGGACCCGTTGGGTATTCCAGTGCAAGCGGACTGCGACCTTCTCCGTCGCGAACTTTGAGGCCGAGCGAGCGCGGTTCGAGTCCTTCCCGGGCCGAGAGTCCGTTGGGAACTTCATCGTCGTAACCAGCGCAGAACGTGACCGGAAGGTCCAGGACGCGGCCGCGGCTGCGACGGACTCCGACCTCGATTTCTCGGTCTGGTACTGGCCCGAGTTCACCGACCTCGTCCTTGAGCACCTCGGAGTCGAAGCAGTCCTGAGCTCGGCAAGGAGGTCAGAAGCCCGCGCTCGATGGTGCCGAGAGCAGATCGCCGAGTACGACGAGGCGGGTGTTCTGTGGCCGCTTGCGGTTCCTCCGGGGCAAGGCAGCGAGCCTCGACTACTCTCGTCCGTGTGGGTCACCCCGACCCTGATGGTCGACAAGCTGGATGCTGAGGACCCGGACCGAGTCGCCGTCCCTTCGACGGCCAACCCCCGTGACTGGCTCGATTCAGTCTGTGATTCCGGTCAGCGGGTGCTGATTCTTGAGGCTGGCGTTGGCGCGGGCAAGACCACCCTGTTGCTCCGATGGAGTCGAGACCTCTCCAGCCACGCAGTCGAGGAGCCGGAACGCGGACTCCCGATGCGGATCGGTGCCGCGTCGATCGCAGAGTGGTCCACCAGCTTGCCTGCGTCAGGGCCGTTGCCGCCGCCGCCTGGGGCGCCTACCGACCTATGGGGAGATCCTCTCACCGACTGGTACCTGTTGGTCGACGGTCTCGACGAACTGGCCGACGACGCCCGACCGCGTGTCCGCCGTGGGTTCCGTAGGCTCGTAGACCATCCGCGCGTGCTGGCAATCGTCGCTGCTGGGCGCCCAACGCTGCAGAGGGGCGTCGTCTCGAATGCACTCCGAGTGCGACTCGCCGGGTGGGGTGGAGCGCAACGCGCCGCGTTCGAGCGGGCCTGGGGCCTTCGCGACCTTGACGACGAGGTCGGAGCAGAGGCCGAAGGTGGGAATCCTCTCGTCCTGACGCTGAGAGCTCTGTTCTCCGGCGGGACGAAGAATTCGCTCGATGTTGAGCTCTTCAAGCGTGCGCTCCAGCACATCGTGGAGGCTTGGCCTCGTCTCCGTGCGGGAGCGCGCGAGCCTACTCAGGGGCACTACGACGCCCTTACCCAGGTAGCCATCGCCGAGCACTCGCTGCAGGATCTCGGGCTCGAAGAACTCGACGCTCAGGAGACCGACCTCGTCTCTCGGCGGTTCATGCTCCGCGAACTGGCTGGCGGCACCGGCCTCCTCGAACACGACGCTGCCGGTCATCCCCGCGTGACCGTCAGGGCGTTGAGCGAGTACCTAGCAGCTCGGGCTCTGGACGGTGTAGACGCTGCGACCCTTGTGCTCGCGGCAAGTCGTCCGGGATTCCAAGAGGTCGTTCGGCTCGCAGTCCAGCAGCGCGCCATCGAGGACGCCGTCGCTGCGGCGGAGGCGATGTCAGCGCTTCTCGCCTCCGCCAGGCACATGCCCCCGCCGCAGAGGCTTCGAATTCTCGGCACAGCCCTGCGGGTCGTCGAGACGACTTCAGCTCTCCTCGAGACCCACGCGTCGGCCCTCGTCTCGGTCCTCTTGGAGGCCGCCTGCAACCCCGCCTCGCCGTGGCTTCGCCAAGTGGCGAGCGGCTGGCTTCGGCGCGCTCGCTCCACGTCGCCTACCTGGATCGGTGCGGTCGTCGATACAAGTCTCCCTCTGATCTCGCAGCAGGGTTCGAGAGCGGAGGCGCTGTGGGCGACCCTCAAGGGGACTGACCTTCCGGAGAGCGGGCGGCTCGCGCTCTGTCTCCACCTTCTCCAGGACGAGGACGAGGCTGTCCGCGTCGTCGGCGTCTACCTAGCGGCGGAGCGGGCATCGGATGTCGCACTCCAGAGTCTGCTCTGTATCGCGCTTCGGGACGCCGGTTCTGGAGCCCACAATTGGATGCCGCCAGCCGTCGCAGCAGGGCTCGCTCTTCGGCAGGTTCCTCGAGCCCACCTCGGTCCCAGGGTCCTGGAACTCCTTCGAGGGTCCCTGAGCGGCGGGCAGTTTCGTGGCGGTTCGGCTGCGCTGGCCTTGCGCCCCTCCGAGGCAGAAGCCGACGTGCTGCGAGAGAAGCTTGAGAGCCTCTGGGGAGGGGCGAAGGTGCCTGAGGTCCGGGCTGCCATCGAACTCCTCGACGGAGCGGCCGACAGGGAGCTGGGCCTACCTCCCTTGCCGACGCCGACCGCAGAAGCTGTGGAGGGGGCGTCCATCCCTCTGGCGGTGGCCACTCGACTTGATCTGACGCGAGGCGTCGCGCCGGTTGTCGCAGCGGTCCGAGAGGTACGCGAGCTCCCTACGCATCTGCTCGACTCGACACCGTTTCTTGAGGGCGCAATCGAAGGCCCCCTGGTGATCGATGATGACGTCGCGTTTCTCCTCCGGCGGTGGCGCTCAAAGTGGAAAGGCGCGTCTCTATCCTCGTCCGTACACGTTGCCCTCGGGGCGAGAGCGGCTAGGTCGGAGACGATCTGGGGGACGATGGTCGAGTGGTGGTCTGCCGTGGACGCTCCGAGCGCCCACTGTTACCCCGGCGTTGCTCTGGAGCAGAGGGTGGAGGCCGGAGATGCGGAGGCCGAACGCATCCTCGCCGAGTGGATGCCGCACTGCGTGCCCGTCACTCGTGAGCGCGAGCTTGAGCGCCCGGCTCCCTGGCTGCAGAAGCGAGTCCTGCGGCGTCAGTCACTTCGGAGTCTCGGTCTGCCGCTACTTCGAAGTCTGGTCGATGCACGGCGTGTCCATCCACCCTGGAAGAGCGAGCAGCTCTTTCGCCGTCTCTACCCCGTCTGGGTCGAGACGGACGTCGCCCGCGCCCTCCAGGTCCGGGCCTGCGAAGACGACCCGATGACTGCGAGCGCCCGGCATTGGTGGATGACAGCGCTTGGGGCCTGGCAGGACTCAGGTCTGCCACCGGCTCTCGCCGAGAAGTTGGTGGCCTGCCTCTATCAGGAGGAGTATCTCAACTCGTTCCACTGGATGATGCCGCTCGGTGTCGGAGACCAACTGCGTATTGCGGCCCGTAGCGGATTCGCGGAGGAGCTCGAGGATCTCCTCCGCTGGTTGCTGAAGGCGGGGCTCTCGAACAACGTCTACTGGGCGGCGACGCTCCTTGCTGAACTCCGTCCAGAGGAGGCCGCGTCCATCTCGGCGGAGTGCGCCCGGCTGTGGCCTCGCCCTCTGTGGCAGAGCCCCGAACCGGCGGAGGAGGATTACCGGAGGTTGATCGCCGCCGCTCCCGGCGAGTGGTTGTCCCGGGCCCAGGCGATGCCGCGAGGCGCGGGCGAGATCCCGCTGCTTGCGCTTCTCGAGCGCCTGGGCGCTGTCGCAGGCGATAGTCCAAAGCTCCGCGCTGGCGTCATGGCTGAGCTTGAACGGCTCTCGGTGTTCCCCATCCCCTGGCTGAGCGACGGTAGGGGTCAATTCCGCTACCTGCGGGTCGCCGACAGGGCTGCCGAACTCCTCTACACCCTCGACTTCGCATAACTGTGAGCATGTCTTGACTGGAGCCCCCGCTTCTCCAGAGGGCGTGCTGGAGCGACTTGCAGCAGCGCCCGACAAGGGTGACCTGCTCGAACGCGTCTTGGAGGAGGCTCTTCCCGACCTAGGGTTTGAGGCCGTCCACCGGCAGGCCAGCGGCACCCAGTTCGGCTTTGACCTCATCGCGCATCGCCCGCTGGGCGGTGGCAAGCAGCCGGAGGTCTGGAAGTTCGAGTGCAAGAATCTCGCACGACGCCTCTCGGTCGCGGACGTGGCCCCGAAGCTGGTCTGGCACATCAAGCCAGCGACTCTCGACCGACTCGTCTTCGTCGACTTGAGAGGGCCATCGAACGACTTGAGGCAGCTGTTGGAGTCTAACCCTCTGTCGGTCCCGATTGAGCTCTGGAGCGGAGCGTGTCTCGCGTCGCGGGTCCTCCAGTCTCCCCGGGCGCTTCGAGCACTGGGGCTGGACGCCGCGCCGGCTGCTCCTCCGGCAACCACAGGTCCCATGGTGTTCCGGCCGACGTCGAGGCTGAGCCTCGATCTCGTGCACCATCACGACCCGCCCGGCGAGTTCGACTTTCTCCCCGTGGGGGAGACCGCCCTCAAGACCTTCACGGACGCCGACTTCAGGCTCTGGGCCTGCGTGACCAACGGCTCCGCAGGACCCGCGCATGTGCTCTCCCTGCAGGTCGAGACGAAGGCTTACCGCCCGTGGAACGGGCGTGTGCTTCGCCTCGTCAAGCCAAAGGGGGTCTTCGAGCCTCCCGAGCTGCTCTTCAAGCCGAGCCGTCGTCCAGGGGCCCGCCGCGAGTTGATGAAGTCGGGCAGGGCGATCCAGCTTGCAGCTCGCGACACCCAAGTGCTCGTTCTGCCCTTGGACCCTACGACCCCACCGGGGCTGTACGAGTTCTTCTTTCGTGCTCGGGGGCATGTCGATGGGCGAGGGTGCGAGGTGTTCAGCGGGAGGTTTCAGGTCCACATCCAGTCACCGGACTGTGATCTCCTTCAACTCTGGGTAATGGGGCGGCACTATGAGGAGCCAGTTCAGGAACTGCTCGACCTCCCCGCTGGGCAATGGGACCGGCTGAAGGAGCTCTCTCGGGAGCCCGACTCGCAGATCTATCTCGGCCCCACATGGCACGAGGTGATGCTGGAGAAGCCGGATGACAGATGGCTGATTCGGCGTTTTCCGGTAGAGCCCCGCCCGGATGGCAGCGCCAACTTCAAGGTGGAGGCGCCATCGACCCCTGTGCTTGAGCTTGAGACGCCCTTGCGGCAGCCGCACGACACGCTCAAGGATATGACCGCTCGAGTCGAGGCCAACGGAGCGTTGCTGAGGACCGAACTTCTGGAGGCGCAATTCGCACGACGAGGTTCGACCGTCTCCAGCGGGGCAGGGTCCAGATCGTCCTAGACGAGTTCTTCCAGGTCGGCTGAGAGCGTCTCCCAGTCTTTCCAGCCTAGGATCTGATCCACGACTTCGAACGCCATGTTCCTTGCTCGGAACTCGTCGAATGGCGAGCCGAAGTGCTTGTTGAGGTCTGCAAAGACGGCCTCGACCTCGTCGTCGAACTTCCCGTCCTCCCAGTGCATGGCTTGGTTTCGGGCAGCCCAGATGATGTCTGGAAGACACCAGTTGACGGCGATCGTGCGCACGCAATTGGCGTTGTCTGGAGTCCCATGGACGATCGAGATGCCTTGACGAGCGAGTTGGAGAAGGGCTGCGGACAGCGCACCGATCGAGAAGGTGTGGGCTTCGTGGGCCTCATGCAGCTCCTGCCGTTCAATGGTCTTGTAGTGGCGCTTCTTGTCGTCGCCAAAGTACGCCTCCCAGTACCGCCCCGCGGAGAACGCGACGTCGTCCGGTGACTCGGCATTCAGGGCGGCGAAGCTCGCCTGCTGGTAGCCGACCCTCGCAGCCTGCTCGTGCTGCTGGATCTCGGAGTCTAGTTGGTAGAGACGCTCCTTCTCCCACCAGATGCCTTTGAGGAGCTCGGAAGCAGCGAACTTCACCTCCTCAAGATAGCGATGCATCTTCATCTTCCAGCGGCCCTCATGGGTACTCCTTGCTCAGGTGAACGCCCGACAGATGTCCGAGGGAGCGCCCTTGTTGAGCTGAGCGCACCTCGCTGGCAGATTCGACTCATCGCTCCTGAGCTTCGTCGTCAAGCTCCAGCCGGTCGAGCTCCCGCTCCCATCGCTCCTGCGCCCTCCGATCACGCGCCTTCAGGATGTCGTCGACCAGTCCGGTCGTGGCGTCACCGACGGCATCCACGAGCTCTGTGCCGACCGCCTTCGTCGCCTTCTTCTTCGCCTCACCCGCAACGGCGCGGAGCACCCGCTCGAAGCGCCCGTGGAGGTTCGAAGGCCGGTCCTTCTCAACCGCGTGTACGGCACTCTGGTCGAGGAGCATCTCTGAAACGTCCGGATGGTTGATCGCCGCTGAGGCCCAAGAGTCCCGCAGCTGGTCAAGACGGCCGAGGAGGAGTCCGATGCCGGAGGACATGGCTCGCTGGACCGCCATGGTCTCGATCGTCTCGTCGACGCTGCGCCACACCCGGTCGTAGAAGGCCTCCGCGACCGCAGCTAGCTCCTCGGGGTCTGACCCGTTGATGCGTAAGAAGGAAGGTCCTTCCACGTCGATGTTTGAACGTTCCTCGATAGTCAGGTCGGCTGACGAGCCCAGAACCTCAGCGATGAGCAGGTTCATGGCGACATCGTCGAAACGGTGCAGGCGGGTGTCAAACGTGAGGGTCAAGCCCGAACGCTGCCTGATGAGCTGGTGCTGGAGCGAGTCGGGAAATGCATCGAGGTCGACGACGTGGGCACCTGCCTGCGTCCACTCGAGCAGGCGCTGTGGGGTCCAGTTGCTGCGCTCGTAGGTCAGGTACGAGAGCCGCGCCCCTCCTCTCTTGGCGGGTGTGCCGATGCTGTTGAGGAAGTGGGCACCTGAGAGATCTGCGTTGCTGAAGTCCGCGCCCTCAAGCTCGGCCTCCATCAGGGCTGCTCCCGTCAAGTCCGCCATGAAGAGGTTCGCTCCCTTGAGGGAAGCGTTGATCAGGGAAGCCCGAGAGAGGTCGCAACCCTCCAGAGTCGCTCCGTCCAGACGCGCTTCCAGCAGGTTCGCGTCTCTGAGTGTCGCGAACGAGAGCCTCGCGTCGGAGAGGTCGGCTGCCGCCAGGAAGGCTCCGTCCAGATTGGCCCGGTCGAGGTCCGCGCCTCGCAGAACGGCTCGCGCGAGCCTCGCTCCTGAGAAGTCCAGACCTTCAAGTGCTTCTTCTTCCTCCTCCTCGCTCCCGAGCTCCCGCCAAAGGGGTCTGCCAGCCTTCACGTATCGTCGGAGAAGCTCGGCCTTCTCGGTCGGCGTCATGCCGTCGTGGGGCTCGGTCAGACCGTAGTCTTCGTTGGGCAACTGCTTCATGAGTCTTGCAGCTCCGAGGGCGGGCCCGACTATGTCGGAGATCTCCATCCGGAGTCCAGACTGCCGTTCCGGACAAAGAGGATGTTGCCGTCGCGATAGTTCTTCATGCTCGCCCCCTCCGACTACATCCAGCCCAATGAGTTATAGCGTGGCGCACTCGTCGCGCCCGTGTGGGCGACCGGCCAGTCATCCCTGTTCGGGCTCAACGGACGAAGCGAGTCGTTCTCCGAGGTGGCTCACTTGGACACGCGACGGACACCGCCAGAGGAGTCACGACGAAGTTGGGTGTCCCGTCACCCACCAGGCAAGTGCGCGGACTCTCTCGGAAACTAAGCGATATTGGGCTCCTCGGGTTCCTCGTCGGTCGGTCCGATGCGTGCGAGGACGAGTGCATCGGCTGCGTCATCGGCATCGCCCTCTGCCAATCGCCCCTGCTGACGTCCCGTAGCCCGTGCGCCCTCAGGCACGAACATGCGGATCAACGTGCGTATCACGTACCCAGGGAGACTCAGTCGCTCTCCCATTTCCTGAGGATCTTCAGGGCCTTGTGCTCGGCCGGGCTCTGTACCCCTTGGGAGTACCAAATCACGAAAGCCCCGCTTCGCAAGAAGCGGGGCTTTCGTCGTTCCGGATTGAGAGTTCGTGCCGGGGTCCTGAGCTTGGCTAGGCATCCGCTGACTCGGGGCTGGAGTATCTCAGCAGGAGTCTCTTCGACTCGGAGAGCGGCGGGTCCTCAACCTTGTCCGGGCCGGCCAGGCGGATCACGCCGTCTGCCGTCCGAGCTCGCCTGCCCCCGCCGACCAGCCAAACAGCTCTTCCGCCCTCGACATGAACGCGGCCTGCTGCTGCGGAGACATCCGATGCCGGTAGCGGTCGAAGAACCCAGTGAGTCCTCCCAGCTTCGCCGCAGAACCCGGCGTCGAAAGGCGCCGACGGTCCCGCTCGGCATAGTGCTCCACGAGGAACTCTGGGATCCGCTGGTAAGTCACCCCGCAGTCGATGAGCCGGATGAGCAGGTCCCGGTCCGTCGTGCTCGGCAACCCCTCGTCGAATCCGCCCACTGTCATCAGCTTCCCCAGACGGACGAAGAGGTTCGAGCCCTGGACTCCTGGGTTCGTCACCAGGAACTCCTCGGCCCGAAGCTGTTCCGGCGACGGCATGGGGGCGAATGGGCTTCCCGTGCCGTCCAGCCACCTGAGGCCCGCGGCGACCACGTCCCAGTCGCCCTTGCGCGCAACGGACAAGCACCGCTCCAGGTACGCCGGGCACCACGCATCGTCGTCGTCCAGCACCGCGACCCACGTCCTGTCCGGGTCCCAGCGACCTGCGATCGACCCGAGTCCCGCGTTCCATGCCGCGCTCGCCCCTTGCCCACCCTCCGTGCGCAACACCGTGGCGCCGTCCAGAAGCATCGGTGGCCCCCCATTGTCGTCGACGACGACGACCTCCCCGGGCGCGCGCGTCTGTCGGGCCACGGATGCGAGCGCCCGCTCGCGCAGGAGTCTCGGGCGCCCACGGGTCGCAATCAGGGCGACGCACTCGCCGGGGCTCATGGACTCGCCTCGTAGAGGCCACAGTCGGTCCACAGGAGATGCACTCCCATGGCGAGGCAAGCCTCTCCCGCTTCGTCGCTCGTGCGGACCAGAGGCTCTCCCCGGCGGTTCAGTGAGGTGTTGAGAAGAACCGGTGGGTGTCCCTCATCCGTCAGGCGGCGAAGGAGTGGAGCCAACCCGCTCCCATCGTCGTCCGCGACGGTTTGGATCCGCGAGGTCCCGTCCGCGTGAAGGGCCGAGGGCAGTTCTTCCCGGGCCCGCGCCGTCGCCTGCGCGATTCGGAGCATGTACG
>Ga0213840_1000986_pt1 | contig 27742 bp, 22 predicted proteins | sample SWPATP22_FD_160132 | JGI IMG/M metagenome (GOLD analysis project Ga0213840, IMG submission 160132) | Coastal seawater microbial communities from Marineland, Florida, United States - SWPA TP2 #2 | ecosystem: Environmental > Aquatic > Marine > Coastal | place: USA: Florida | collected 2016-08-14 | reverse complement strand
GCAGTATGATTGACGACCAAGCGAGTAGCTTAAGAAAAATGAAGCAATCACGGTTAATCAAAGTTATTGCCGTCACCGGAGGTAAAGGTGGCGTCGGTAAAACAAATATCACGCTTAACACTGCCATTGCCATGGCAAAGCAGGGTAAGCGAGTGATGGTTCTCGATGCAGACTTAGGTCTTGCAAACGTAGATGTCATGTTGGGCTTAAGAGTTGAGAAAAACCTTTCTCATGTACTTTCTGGTGAATGCACACTAGATGAAGTACTTGTCACAGGCCCTCATGGGATAAAAATTGCCCCTGCAACGTCGGGTACGCAGTCTATGGCAGAGCTATCGCCAACACAGCATGCAGGGCTTATTCGCGCCTTCAGCGAACTGCGCTCGCAAATAGATGTGCTTATCGTTGATACCGCCGCGGGTATCTCAGACATGGTGTTAAGCTTTTCAAAAGCGTCGCAAGATATCATGGTAGTGGTGTGTGATGAACCTACATCGCTAACCGATGCCTACGCACTGATTAAAATACTAAATCGTGAGCACGGCGTGTTTCGCTTTAAAGTTGTTGCCAACATGGTGCGTGATATTCGCGAAGGGCAAGAGCTTTTTAGCAAGTTAAGTAAGGTTACAGGGCGCTTTTTGGATGTTGCACTAGAATTAGTAGCAACGGTGCCGTTTGACGAAAATATTCGCAAGGCGGTAAGAAAGCAAACTGCTATTGTTGATGCGTACCCAAGTTCACCGGCAGCGGTGGCTGTTACGCAGCTTGCCAACAAAGCATTGTCGTGGCCAATTCCGGCGCAACCGGGTGGTCATTTAGAGTTCTTTATTGAACAATTAATTGCAGATAAAGCAGTAGGAAGTCAGCGTTGAATAGCAAGGCAGCCGCTTATCAACAACAAACCGATAAGTCGCAGTTAGTTGAAAGACATGCGCCTTTGGTTAAGCGTATTGCCCATCACTTGATGGCGCGTCTGCCTGCTAGTGTTCTTGTCGATGACTTAATCCAGTCTGGCATGATTGGGTTGCTAGAAGCCGCGAGAAATTTCGACGGCTCCAAAGGTGCTAGTTTTGAAACGTTTGCGGGTATTCGTATTCGCGGCGCAATGTTAGATGAAATTCGTAAAGGTGACTGGACGCCTCGCTCGGTGCATAGAAACGGCCGAGCTATTACCGAGGCAATATCGCAAGTAGAAAGCGAAACCGGTCGCGATGCACGAGATTCTGATATTGCTGCTAAGCTAAATGTAAGCTTGCAGGATTATCACCAAATGCTCAATGAAGTAAATGCTGGCAAGTTAGTGGGTATTGAAGATTTGGGTGTTTCTGAAGACGTCATTACTACCGAACAAAACAAAGGTAGCGACGCGCCTTTAGAAGATTTAATGCAGGGCGCCTTCCAGAAGGCGTTAGCGCATGCAATAACAACACTACCTGAACGAGAAGCGATTGTGCTCTCGTTGTACTATGATGAAGAATTGAATCTTCGAGAAATAGGTGAAGTGCTCGATGTTAGTGAATCGAGAGTGAGTCAAATTCACAGCCAGGCCATGTTAAAACTCAAATCACGAATGAAATCGTGGCAAGCTGACGAAGAATAGATATTAATAACAATTAACCCCTCACTGGAGGCTATTTTGGATAAAAGCATGAAGATTCTTGTGGTTGATGATTTTTCTACCATGAGACGTATCATCAAAAACCTACTTAAAGATTTGGGTTTCTCCAACATCCAGGAAGCGGATGACGGTAGTACTGCGTTACCTATGCTACAGCAGGGTGACTTTGATTTTGTCGTTACCGATTGGAATATGCCCGGTATGCAAGGTATTGACCTTTTGCGTGCTATCCGTGCCGACGACAAGCTTAAGCACCTTCCTGTATTGATGGTGACTGCGGAAGCGAAGAAAGAGCAAATCGTTGCTGCAGCACAAGCAGGCGTGAACGGCTACGTCGTTAAACCGTTTACAGCGGCTACACTTAAAGAAAAATTAGACAAAATCTTCGAACGTTTAGGTTGATCCAGACGCTCACCAGAAAAACGAGGTTTACTGGATGACAACGAATGTAAACGTTCCTATATCGCTAGAAGAAGCTAAACAGCTTGTTGCATATCTTGAAGAAGGTGACAACGAGTCTGCTAATGCGCTTCTTGAAGCAGCGTCAATGAAAGAAAATGTTGAACTGTTTGCTGAAGTAGGAAAGCTAACGCGTCAACTTCACGACGCACTAAATAATTTTCAAATTGACGACCGCATCAAGAATCTTGCCACTGACGATATTCCCGATGCGCAGTCCCGCCTTACGTACGTAATTGAAGAAACTGAAAAAGCTGCTAATACTACTATGGATGCTGTTGAAGCAAGTATGCCAATAGCCGAAGGTATTGCCGAAGGCATTGAGAAAGTTATGCCTGAGTGGAAAAAGCTTATGAACCGCCAAATAGAACTGGGCGAGTTTAAGGTGCTTTGTGCAGATTTGGATAAATTACTTGAAGACAGTGCGGATCAGGCAACTAAACTTACACAGCTACTTACCGAAGTGCTGATGGCGCAAGGATACCAAGACCTTACGGGGCAGGTAATTCGTCGTGTAATCGACTTGGTTAAAGAAGTGGAAGATAGCTTAGTGAACATGTTAACCATGTTCGGAGAGCGTGATGGTGCAGAACAAATTAAATCTTCTAGCGTTAAGGCCGATAAAGTTGATGGTGTAGAGGCAGAGGGCCCAATCATCGATGCCGACCAACGTGATGACGTTGTTTCTGGCCAGGATGATGTTGATGATCTTCTGTCTAGCTTAGGTTTTTAGGGGAGCGGGCGCATGTCGTTTGATGTTGACGAGGATATATTACAGGACTTTCTAGTAGAAGCTGGAGAGATACTTGAACAATTACAAGAACAGCTCGTTGATCTTGAGAACAATCCTGAAGATGCGGATTTGCTAAACGCAATATTCCGAGGATATCACACAGTTAAAGGTGGCGCAGGTTTCCTTTCGCTGACTGAACTTGTTGAAATCTGTCATGGTGCAGAGAACGTGTTTGACGTTATGAGAAACGGACAACGAACGCTCACACCTGAACTGATGGATATCATTCTGCAAGCAACCGACGTGGTTGTTGAAATGTTTGAACGCGTAAAAGCAAGAGAACCTCTTGAGCCTGCAGACTCAAACCTTGTCGACATACTACACAAACTCAGCCGACCTGAGTCTCCTGACGAGAATATATTCGGTGGAGACGATGGCGCAGCACCAGCCGAGGCAGCATCAGAGCCCGAGCCTGTTGTAGAAGAAACGCCTTCGCAGCCTGCAGCGTCCAATACCGAAGGCGGTATTGACGAAATTACAGAAGATGAATTTGAAGCGTTGCTAGACGAACTTCATGGTTCAAGCGCGCCAGGAAAGTCTTCATCTTCAGCTGCAGCACCTACCGCATCAGCTAGCGCTTCTAGTGATAGCGATGATATTACTGATGAAGAGTTTGAGGCTTTACTTGACGATTTACATGGTAAAGGCAAATTCAGCAGTGCTGAAGATGACGCGCCAAAAGCAGCCCCAGCACCGGCGCCTGCGTCACCAGCGGGTGGCGACGATGAAATTACCGATGATGAATTCGAGGCGCTCTTAGACCAACTGCATGGTTCTGGTCAAGGCCCTACTGCACAAGCAAGCAGCTCTGCAAAATCACCAGAGCCGCCTGTAGATAAAGCTGCGACTGAAGCCGTCCAGAAAGCTAAACAACAAGCACCAGCAGCACCAAAAGCAAGTGCGCCAGCAGCCCCTAAAGCTGCACCTGCACCTAAGAAAGAAGCACCGAAGAAAGACGACAAAAAAGCCGCTCCTGCTGCTCCGCCTGCTGAAACTACAGTACGTGTAGATACAAAACGTCTTGACCAAATCATGAATATGGTGGGAGAGTTGGTGTTGGTTCGAAACCGACTTATCAGCTTGGGTATTAATAGCAACGATGAGAGTATGTCGAAGGCTATTGCTAACTTGGATGTCGTAACAGGTGACCTTCAAGGTGCGGTAATGAAAACCCGCATGCAGCCAATCAAGAAAGTATTCGGTCGTTTTCCTCGCGTTGTTCGTGACCTTGCCAGAAGCCTGAAAAAAGAAATTACGCTTGAGTTGGTGGGCGAAGAAACAGACCTAGATAAAAACCTGGTTGAAGCCCTTGCCGATCCACTAGTGCATTTGGTTCGAAACTCGGTAGACCACGGCATTGAGATGCCGGATGACCGTGCTGCAGCGGGTAAACCGCGTATGGGTACAGTTCAATTATCTGCATCTCAAGAAGGCGATCATATCCTTCTTACTATCGAAGATGATGGTAAAGGTATGGACCCTGAAAAGTTGAAAGATATTGCAATTAGCCGTGGCGTTCTAGATTCAGACGCTGCAGCACGTATGTCTGATGTTGAAGCGTTCAACTTGATATTTGCACCGGGCTTCTCAACCAAGACCGAAATCAGCGATATTTCTGGTCGTGGTGTTGGTATGGACGTGGTGAAAACGAAGATTAACCAACTTAATGGTACGGTTAACATCGATTCACAGCTTGGCAAAGGGACTCGCTTAGACATTAAAGTGCCGCTGACATTGGCTATCTTACCTACACTAATGATTGTTGTAGGCAAACAGACCTTTGCGTTACCATTAGGTGCGGTGAACGAAATAATAAATATGGACATCAAGAAAACCAATACGGTTGATGGCCAACTAACAATGATAGTTCGTTCAAAAGCAATTCCGCTATTCTTCCTTGGTGAATGGCTAATTCGTGGCCCTAAAAACATTGATAGAGAAAAAGGGCATGTTGTTGTAGTACAAATTGGTACTCAACAGGTCGGATTCGTCGTTGACGCGCTAATAGGCCAAGAAGAAGTGGTTATCAAGCCTTTAGATGCATTGTTGCAAGGAACGCCTGGAATGGCGGGTGCAACCATAACTTCAGATGGTGGAATTGCACTAATTTTAGATATTCCGAGCCTGCTAAAACGGTACGCGCGTAAACCAATAAAGTAAGGCGATGAATTAACAGGAATAATAATCCATGGTCTTTAAAGTCCTTGTCGTGGATGACTCGACATTTTATCGTCGTCGAGTAAAAGAGATACTTGATGACGATAGGGAACTTGAAGTTGTTGGGGAAGCGAAAAATGGGCGCGACGCATTAGAAAAAGCAGAAGCGCTTAAGCCTGACGTGATAACAATGGATGTGGAAATGCCGATTTTGGACGGCATTTCCGCTGTTAAAGCCATTATGGAGAAGCGTCCGGTACCTATTCTCATGTTTTCCTCGCTTACGCATCACGGCGCACAGGCAACCCTTGACGCATTAGAAGCTGGAGCTCTCGATTTCTTACCTAAAAAATTCGAAGATATCGCGCAAGATAGAAAAGACGCCTCTCGTTTACTTTGTACGAAAGTACGGCTGATTGCTAGGCGAGGCATAGGCTTAAAGCGTCCTTCATTCCGCTCAGTTGAAACAAGAATACTTCCAGACAACGCACCAAAACAGGCCTTTTTTAAGAGCTCTGGTTTACTGTCAGGTCGCAAGGATGCAGCAAAGCAGCCAACAGTTTCGTCGGTAAGGGCATCGGGCAAGCGTTACCAGTGTCTAGCCATTGGAGCCTCTACGGGCGGCCCTGTAGCGCTTCAAAAAGTACTAGCACCATTACCAGAAAACTTTGCTTATCCCATTTTGCTTGTCCAACATATGCCTGGCACATTTACCACGGCATTTGCACAGCGCTTAGACACTAACTGTAAAATTAAAGTCAAAGAGGCTGAGAGTGGCGATATTCTCAAGCCCGGTCATGCTTATCTTGCACCAGGCGGTAAACAAATGATTATTGAGAGTTCTGGCTCAGTTAAGCGTATTGCCATTGTTGATGCGGACCCTTCTGACAAGGCAAGCTATAAGCCTAGCGTAGATTTAACGTTTAATTCTGTAGCGCGTGCTTACGGTGGTGATGTATTGGGGATCATATTGACAGGTATGGGCGCAGATGGTCGTGAAGGTTGCCGAACATTAAAAGAGCGCGGCGCTACCATTTGGGCACAAGATCAGGATTCATGTGTAGTATACGGTATGCCGCAAGCAGTGGCGGTAGCCAACATATCTTCAAAAAATATAAATGTTGATGATATAAGTGACTGTATTAAGACAGAGATGCGATAGCAGCGTGTAGGCTCACGGAATAAAAATCATGAAAGTATGGACGGTTGCAAATCAGAAAGGCGGTGTAGGTAAGACAACCACAACGGTTAGTCTCGGCGGCCTGCTTGCTGAAAAAGGCAAGCGCGTATTAATGATAGATACCGATCCTCATGCTTCTTTGAGTTACTACTTCGGCATTGATGCGGAGGCTGGAAGTCATTCTGTTTACGATATTTTTATTAAATCTAGCGGCATAACCGCCGATAACGTATTAGATTGTTTGGGTTCAACAAAATTAGATAATCTTTATGTGTTGCCTGCGACTATGGCATTAGCCACATTAGACAGAACAATGGGCAGCGAGCAAGGCATGGGGCTTGTGCTTAAAAAAGCATTGGCAACCATTCAAGATGAATTTGACGTTGCTATTATCGATTGCCCACCTGTACTAGGTGTTTTAATGGTTAATGCTTTGGCGGCTTGCGATAAAGTAATCGTACCAACGCAAACCGAATACCTGGCACTGAAGGGGTTAGATAGGATGATTCGCACCATGGAAATCATGGGGCGCTCGTTAGATAAATCGTTTGATACAGTTATTATCCCCACGATGTTCGACAAGCGTACAAATGCCGCATTGGCATCACGTAAACGTTTGATGAGTGATTATGGTGATCGTGTTTGGACGGGCGTAATCCCTGTCGATACGCATTTTCGAGATGCGAGTTTAGTGCAGCTCCCCATATCTGCTGCCTATCCGAAAACACGGGGAGTAGCTGCTTACTCGAAACTATTAGATGTACTGGAGAAGTAAATAAACAATGAGCAAGCAATCGCCATTTGCCCGTGAAGAAGTGATGGAAGCGTATTTAGACGCGCTTCTAAAAGAGCCTGCATCTGAGGAAGATGCAACGGTTCGCACGGCAAAACTGCTTGAACAGGCTTCTCAAAAAATGGCAGAAGACGCGCTGGCGTCGACGCGACAGCAGGCAGACAGTTACGCTGAACAAGAACAAATTGTAGAAGAGGTGTCATCTTATTTAGAGTCACCCAAAAAAGCGGTTATTCTTAAAGAAACGCCTGCTGAAACTCCTGTTGTTATTGAAGAAAGTAAAACAACACTTGAAGAAGAGTCAGTACAAACTAAAATTCCATTAAAGGACTCGCTTGGGAATCGTTTTCAAGCATTGTTTTTTGAAGTGGCTGGTCTGACACTAGCGGTTCCACTCACAACATTAGGTGGTATCCATCAAATTGAAAAGGTTGGCCCTTTGTTTGGCAAGCCGGACTGGTTTATGGGTGTAATGTTGCACAGAGATTCAAAACTTAACGTTGTTGACTCTGCAAAGTGGGTAATGCCAGAAAAATATGATGAAAACCTCGCGGAATCGCTTAACTACCGATATCTTATAATGTTAGGGGAAAGCGAGTGGGGTTTAGCGAGTGAAAAGCTTGTAAACACAGTAAATTTAACTATCGATGATGTTAAATGGCGCGAGTCCACAGGTAAACGTCCTTGGTTAGCCGGGATGGTGAAAGAAAAAATGTGCGCGCTAGTTGACGTTGAAGAATTAATATCTATGCTTAACAAAGGCTTAGGCAGTAACGACCAGACGCCATAGTTGGGAGCCAAGTACATGAGCGACGAAAGAACAAATAATAATGCCACTGACAGCAATGACGAGGTCCTTCAATGGGTTACGTACCGCTTAGGTGAAGAAACATACGGTATTAATGTAATGCAGGTACAAGAAGTATTGCGTTATACCGAAATTGCCCCAGTGCCAGGTGCGCCTGACTACGTGCTAGGGATTATTAACCTGCGTGGTAATGTTGTTACCGTTATTGATACGCGTGCGCGTTTCGGTCTTCCGCCTACGGAAATTACTGACAACACGCGTATCGTTATCATTGAATCTGACGAGCAAGTCGTTGGCATCTTGGTAGATAGCGTAGCTGAAGTGGTTTATCTTAAGTCTTCTGAGATTGATAGCGCACCGAACGTGGGCACAGAAGAAAGTGCGAAATTCATCCAAGGTGTAAGTAATCGCGATGGCGAGCTGCTTATTTTGGTTGATTTGAATAAGCTGCTAAGCGATGAAGAGTGGGACGAGCTCACTAACATCTAATTTGCGAAGAAGACAGTGATGTAACCCTCACTGTCTTTTTTTGTACGTAAAGGTAATGCGCACATGGACTTGCAGTTTGCTGCTCCTAGCCTCATCGAAGCCCTTCTAGCCCTAGTTGTTGTACTGCTGTTTATAGTAGTAGGTGTTCTTGCCTCTAAAATTAATGCGCTGCAGGCCTCATTTAGCAACTTAGAAAACGACATGTCTTCCAAGCTTTCAGATGTGGCTGCACAAGCGAATGATGCAAACAACCAGCAGTCTGAAGCTCAAGCTCGCAGTTTGGTAATAACTCGTCATCTTCAAGCCTTGGAAGAGAAACAAACTGATATTGAAAACCAGGTAAGAGAACTCAAGCTGCAAGACCCATCTCTTCGTCTTTATCAACGCGCTGCCGAGCTGGTAAAACAGGGGGCAAGCATTGACGAGATTATTGAGGCCTGTGATATTCCTCGCGCCGAAGCAGAGATGCTTATGATGGTGCATCGTCAAAACGGTTGAATGAGTCATCTATAAAAAAACGTTTAGACGTCTAGACGTAAAGATGTTGACATATTCTGTGTAATAGACACAATACAGTCATTGTTGTTTTTATGACTGGAGCCCTTTATGCCAATTCGTATCCCTGAGCAATTGCCTGCACAGAATGTACTTCTAGGTGAAAATATCTTTACTATGGATATGGATAGGGCGTCCAACCAGGACATTCGTCCTCTTGAAGTAGGCATTCTTAATTTAATGCCCAATAAGATTGAAACTGAAGTTCAAATTTTACGTCTTCTTTCAAATACGCCGCTTCAAATTAATGTTGATCTAATACGAATAGACAACCAAGCTCCTAAGAACACTCCGCAGTCGCACATGGATGCGTTTTACCACGACTTTTCAAGTGTCGCGAATAAGAAGTACGATGGGCTTATCGTTACTGGCGCGCCGTTAGCGATGCTTGATTACGAGAAAGTAAAATATTGGGATACGATGACCACTATTTTAGAGTGGGCACAGCGACACGTGAACTCAACACTTTACTTATGCTGGGCAGCACATGCGGCAATGTACCATTTTTACGGTGTCACTCGCACGCTTCGAGAAGAGAAGTTTTCAGGCGTGTACAAGCACACAGTGAACGACCCACACAATGAATTATTACGAGGTTTCGACCCCGTTTTCTACGCGCCGCATTCTCGGTATGGACATATCGACAAAGCGCAGTATAACAGTGTGGAAGGATTGAACGTGGTTGCAGAATCACAAGACGTGGGCGCCTACATTGTTGCGTCGGAAGATAAACGTATGGTGTTTGTCACGGGTCACCCAGAATATGATCCAGATACACTTAAAGAAGAGTACTTTAGAGACCTGAGTAGCGGACAATCGCCCGCTGTACCAAAAAACTATTTTGAAGGGGACGACCCGTCGAAGTCGCCCATTGTTCAATGGCGCTCACACGGCAGTTTATTATTTACAAACTGGCTAAATTACTATGTTTACCAGACCACCCCTTACGACTTAAATCAGCTTGCTGAAAAATCACAGCCAAAGAGGTAGCACGTGAGTCACAATACCGTTTCAAAGGCCCATGCCACGCTTTCAGACGCCGCCAAAAAACGCATTCTTATTCTTGATGGCGCAATGGGCACCATGATTCAGCGTCATAAGTTAGAAGAAGAAGACTATCGAGGCGCGCAGTTTGCTAATTGGCATTGCGATGTGAAAGGCAATAATGATTTATTGGTCATAACTCAACCTGACATTATTTATCAGATTCACTGCGATTATTTTGAAGCTGGCGCCGATATCATCGAAACCAACACGTTCAATGCAACCACCATTGCAATGGCAGACTATGATATGCAAGCACAGTCCAGAGAGATTAATCTTGCAGCAGCAAAGCTTGCGCGAAAAGCGGCTGATGAGTACACCGCGAAAACCCCTGAAAAGCCACGCTTTGTAGCTGGTGTTTTAGGCCCTACAAATCGCACGGCCTCTATTTCACCTGATGTAAATGACCCGGGAAAGCGCAACGTAACATTTGACGAGCTTGTTGAGGCATATAGTGAATCTACAGAAGCACTGATAGAAGGCGGCGTTGACCTTATCATGCTTGAAACTATTTTCGATACTTTGAACGCAAAGGCGGCCGCCTATGCAGTGGAAACCGTATTTGAAAAATTAGGAACGTCGCTGCCAGTTATGATCTCAGGCACGATAACTGATGCATCGGGTAGAACATTGTCAGGCCAAACCGCGGAAGCGTTTTATTATTCGATGCGCCATATAAGTCCGTTTTCATTTGGGTTGAACTGTGCATTAGGACCAGACTTACTGCGTCAATATGTTGATGAAGTGGCAAACGTAAGTGAATGTCTTATTTCTGCACACCCCAATGCAGGCTTACCTAACGAGTTTGGTGAGTATGATATGGAAGGACCAGAAATGGCCGAACATATTAAAGAGTGGGCTGAGTCTGGATTAGTCAACATTGTGGGCGGCTGTTGTGGCAGCACGCCTGAACATATTCGGGATATTGCTAACGCCGTAGAAGGCATTGCGCCTCGTCCACTTCCCCAGTTTGAACCCAAAATGCGTCTATCAGGCCTTGAGCCGTTTGTACATTAGGAGGCCTTGTGAGCGCAGAATTTTCCACATTTATTAATATAGGTGAACGAACCAACGTAACCGGTTCAGCTCGCTTTAAGCGTCTTATTCTAGAGGGCGATTATGAAACCGCGCTTGATGTTGCAAGACAGCAGGTAGAAAGCGGTGCACAAATCATCGACATCAACATGGACGAAGCCATGCTTGATTCCAAACAAGCGATGATCACTTTTTTGAATCTAATCGCGTCTGAGCCTGACATAAGTCGCGTGCCTATTATGATTGACTCATCAAAGTGGGAAGTCATTGAAGCTGGGCTTAAGTGTGTGCAGGGTAAGGCCATTGTTAACTCTATTAGCTTAAAAGAGGGGGAAACGCAGTTTCTTGCTCAGGCAAAGCAGATAAAACGTTTTGGTGCCGCTACTGTGGTAATGGCCTTTGATGAAACAGGGCAAGCAGATACGAAGGCTCGCAAGGTCGAAATTTGTCAACGCAGCTACAAACTGCTTACCGAGGAAATAGGGTTTCCGCCGGAGGATATTATCTTCGACCCTAATATCTTTGCGGTAGCAACCGGTATTGAAGAGCACGATAATTACGCTGTCGATTTTATAGAGGCAACACGGGTTATCCGCGAAACCTGCCCGTACTCACATATTTCAGGTGGACTGTCTAATATTTCATTCTCGTTTCGTGGAAACAACCCGGTACGCGAAGCCATGCACTCAGTGTTCTTATATCATGCCATTCGCGCGGGTATGGATATGGCTATCGTGAATGCAGGGCAGCTAGAGGTATATGATGAAATACCAGCTGAACTTCGCGACGCTGTTGAAGACGTGATCCTGAATAGGCGCAGCGATGCGACAGAGCGCTTGCTTGATATTGCGCCGAATTATCAAGGCGATGGCAAAGCAGCTGCCAAAGAAGACCTAAGTTGGCGCGAACAAGACGTAAATAAACGTTTAGAGCATGCGTTAGTAAAAGGTATCACCGACTACATCGTTGAAGATACCGAAGAAGCTAGGCAGCAAGCAGAAAGACCACTTCATGTTATTGAAGGTCCGCTTATGGACGGCATGAATGTAGTTGGAGATTTGTTTGGTGAGGGCAAGATGTTCTTACCACAGGTGGTTAAGTCTGCCCGTGTGATGAAAAAGGCCGTTGCCCACTTACAACCGTTTATTGAGGCTGAAAAGTCAGACGACGCCAAGAGCAATGGCAAAATATTGCTAGCCACCGTAAAGGGTGACGTTCACGATATTGGTAAAAACATTGTAGGTGTTGTACTTCAATGTAATAACTTCGAAGTCATTGACCTAGGCGTTATGGTACCGGCAGCCACTATTTTACAGCTGGCAAAAGAAGAACAGGTAGATATGATTGGTCTATCTGGGCTTATTACACCGTCGCTTGATGAGATGGTGCACGTTGCTAAGGAAATGGAACGACAGGGTTTTGATATTCCGCTGTTGATTGGCGGGGCAACCACATCTAAAGCACATACTGCAGTGAAGATAGATCAGAACTATCATTCACCGGTAGTTTATGTACCCAATGCAAGTCGTGCGGTTGGCGTATGCCAACGATTACTCAACAAGGAATCTCGTGATGTGTTCGCATTGGAACTTGCTAAAGAGTATGACACTGTACGCGAGCAGCACGCTCGTAAAAAGCCACGAAGTAAACCTGTTACCCTTGAGCAAGCACGTGCTAACGCATTTAACCCTGATTTATCAACAGCACCAGTAAAACCACAGACATTGGGCGTACAAACAGTAACGGCCGACTTAGCTACGCTGCGAAACTATATTGACTGGACACCATTTTTCTTAACATGGTCGTTGGCAGGAAAGTACCCACGTATTCTTGAAGATGAAGTAGTGGGTGAGCAAGCAACGTCATTGTTTGCAGACGCAAACGCTATGCTAGATAAAATCATTGAAGAGAAAACGTTAGTAGCGAAAGGTGTTTTTGGCTTATTTCCGGCTAATCGTGTTCAAGACGATATTGAAATTTATGCCGATGAAAGTAGAGAGCAAGTAATTGGTGTTTCACACCATCTTCGTCAGCAAACCTTAAAAGATAAGTTTGCCAACTATTGTTTGGCTGATTTTGTGGCAGAAAAGCAAAGTGGAATTGCCGATTATGTTGGTGCATTTGCGGTGACAGGTGGTATTGGCGAAGATGAACTCGCTGATGCTTATATCAGTAACGGTGATGACTATAACGGAATAATGGTGAAAGCGGTTGCCGATAGGCTTGCAGAGGCCTTTGCTGAATATTTACATGAGCAAGTACGAAAACATCATTGGGGTTATGCTGCGGATGAATCGTTAGATAACGATGCGCTTATAAGAGAGAAATACCAAGGTATTCGACCAGCGCCTGGTTATGCGGCTTGCCCAGAGCATACTGAAAAACAGTTGATATGGGATTTGCTGTCGGCAGAAGAAAACACGGGTATGAAGCTAACCGAAAGCTTTGCTATGTGGCCGGGTGCCGCGGTATCAGGTTGGTATTTTGCACACCCACAAAGCAAGTATTTTGCGGTAGCGAAGATTCAAGCTGATCAAGTAGAAGATTATGCCAAGCGCAAAGGCTGGACGCTGGAAGAAGCGGAAAAATGGCTAGGGCCTAATTTAAGTGATTAATAGAGCAGCCATTTAAGCAAAGTGTTTAAGCATGCTTTTAAATAACGTACTTAAACAAAGGACTTAGATGAATTTATTGCCTGAGAAAGTACTGGGCGGGTACTGACATTAACTACGCAGTACCCGTTTAACAGAGATAAATAACACTATGATGCCAGTTGAAAAGCCTTTTAGTCAGGCGTGTGAAAATAACAAGCGTCCCATTCTGTCAGTATTATCAAGCGTGTTTGAGAATACGCGACATATTCTTGAGATTGGCAGCGGCACTGGTCAACACGCTGTATTTTTTGCTGACAATTTACCTCATGCAAACTGGTACACCAGCGACCAACAACACTATCATGCGGGCATCAACGCGTGGCTTCTTGAAGAGCCTAAAAGAAACTTGCACGCCCCAATTGAATTTAAAGTGGGCGAGCATAAATTTCCCGAACTACCTATCGACGGTATTTTCACAGCAAACACCGCACACATCATGCAAAAAGAGGAAGTTAAGGTACTAATGCAATTGGTGTCTTCTCACTTACCCTCTGGTGCATTTTTCTGCCAATACGGCCCTTTTACACAGCAGGGTAAATTTAACAGTCAAAGCAACTATGACTTTCATCACTCACTGCTAGAAAGAGGGTTTGGTGGCTATCGTGATATCGACGAACTTACAGCGTGGGCGCCAAAGTTAGCGTTGCAAGAGATTGTAACCATGCCCGCCAATAACCTTATGTTGGTGTGGCGCAAGAAAGACATTTAGTACTTATCAGCGACTTCGTTTTAAAAACTATACCTTCGTAGACTTGCACTTTTATTTGCATTGAGGGTTGTAATGTTGGCCATTATCTTTCAAAGTAAGACTGTGTTACTGAAGGATATTTTCTAAATAAGCAGTTTTCTTTTAGCACCTTCCGTAAACCTTTACCGCATATAAATAAAGCTATGTCTTACAACACGCTCTAGTCCTCCACTGGTGTTGTTTGTATTTAGCAATAATAAGAATGAGAAGTATCAATGAAGTCGATATCACTGCAAAAAAAGTTCATGCTTATAGTGGGTGGCAGTATTGCGTTTATGTTGCTAATAACAGCCTTGTTTTTAGTGAACACCGTTGCTGACAACACACGAACTCGAGTTGAAAAGGAAGTTAAAGCCCTTGTGGCACGTGAAGCGAATGATGTGAAAGGCTTCTTTGCCACTTACGGTGGCGTTGCAAAAGCATTTTTAAGTAGTCCGTTTTTAAAAGACTTCTTTGCCGACCATACCGCCCGCGGCGCCTCAGAAGCGCAAATGAAGGACGCCACTCGCATTTATTCACTGTTTGAAAATGTAAGTAGTGAAGACGCTGTAATTAAGTCTGCTTTCTTTGGTTCTGCACTCACTGGCGAATACTTTTATGAAGAAGGGCGAGTAGGTGTAGATACGGACGGGCCGAATGCTGGTAACCCGAATGAGGGCTATTTTGCGACTAAGCGACCATGGTTCACCACTGCCGTTTCACAAGGCAAACTATATGTTACGCCGCCTGCGGTAGATTCACAGGATGGTAGTGTGTCGGCAGTAGTACAAACGCCGGTTTATCAAAATGGAAAGTTACTAGGTGTAGGTGGCGTTGATATCTTAATCAGCACCGTGGGTAAAGTGGTGGATACCATTCGCTACGAAAACCAAGGTACAGCCTTTTTGTTGGATGAAAATCAAAACATAGTTTATTTCCCTAAACAGTCAGTTGAACTGCCGCTTAGCTCAGCAATCAGTAACTTTGATAATGCGTTTAAAGACACACAAGGCTTTAATAAATTAGCATCTGCAATTTCAGCCAATTCGTCAGGTATAGTACCCGTGGTTTGGAAGGGGGAAGAATACGTAGCCGTGTTTGAGCACGCTGCCTTAGATGCGCCTCAGATGAATTGGTCGCTCGGTATACTCATACCTGCAAGCATCATTAATACGCCTATTAACACAGCCATCACAACGGCTACGGTTGTGGCTTTTGTTATCATTGGTCTAATTGCGCTAATTACCTATATTGCTAGTGCCAAAGTGACTAAGCCGTTGGCAGAAATGCGCAGTGCTATGGCGGAAATTGCGCGAGGCGATGGAGACCTTACTAAGCGTCTGGAAGTAAAAAGTAACGATGAAATCGGCGCACTCGCCATTGAATTTAATACCTTTACCGATAAATTGCGCGACCTACTTAAAGACACAGCGCTAAGCACAAAAGCGGTATCCGATGCAGCCGACCATCTTCGCGATGTAAGCCATGCAACTAGCCAAGAGATAAATCAAGAGCGTAGTCAGGTTGATAATGTGTCTACTGCAGTTACGCAAATGGCCGCGACCGTTGACGAGATATCTCAAAATGCAGCGCAATCTAGCACCGCAGCAACAAAAGCTGATGAGCTTGTACAAAGTGGAAGTGCACAAATTCAAGAAGCAATGACGGAAATACGTGCGCTTGCTGACTCTATTCAAGAAGGGGTTGATGTTGTAAGCGGGCTAAGTAAAGAGTCGGACAACATTGGTGCAGTGGTTGATGTTATTAATAGTATTGCTGAGCAAACTAACCTGTTGGCACTAAACGCTGCAATTGAAGCGGCGCGTGCGGGAGAGCAAGGTCGAGGTTTTGCAGTTGTTGCTGATGAAGTACGCTCACTGGCTAGCCGTACTCAAGAGTCGACGACTGATATTGGTAGAATGGTGGAAAGGCTGCAAAGTATGGCTGAGCAAACCGACCAAGTGATGCAAGCTGGAAAGCTGCGCTCTGAATCAGGTGTTGAAAAAACTGAAAAAGTGGTAGTTACATTACAAGACATCACCGAGTCCATAGGGCAGGTTCACGAACAAAGTACGCATATTGCCCTAGCCACAGAGCAACAAACTGAGGTGGCGCAGGATATTAATGAATCACTTGTGGCTATTACGAGCCTGAGCGACCGCACCAGTCAGCACGCGGAAGAGCTTGCTGTAGAGGCAACCCAACTCAGCGCCGTATCTACCGACTTAAAAGAGCTAGTAGGACAATTTAGAATTTAGTCCTAGGAAAGTAGTCTTAGATGGGCGGGAGAGCACGTGTGCCTTCCGCCTGTATTTCACTGCGCGCGTACCTCGCAAGCCAGTTTTATAAATTCTTCTACAAAGCCAAGCGCATCATTCGTTTTTCTATGCCCAATGTACAAGGTTTTGGGCAGTCCATGTTTACCGAGAGGGCGATAGACAAGGTTGGCATTATCATCCAGTTCGTCAATTAGCCAATTCGGAAGTGCCGTAACACCGCGATCTGCAGCCACCATTTGCAAGATAATTTCAGTTGTCTCTATGGTTTTGTGGCGTTTTACCGAGCATTGCGCAGGCGTTAGAAACTGAGAAAACACATCTAACCGGCTTTGCTCTACCGGGTAGGTAATCAATGTTTCATTGGCTAAGTCAGTAGGTGTGATAAATGGTTTGTCAGCCAACGTGTTCATCTTGCTCATAACTAATACTTGTTCATACTCAAAAACGGGCGTGTAAGTAATAGTATTAAGTTTTAATGGATCAGGAGTAAGTAGCAGGTCGATATCGTAACCGTGCAAAGCTTGAAGGCCACCAAATGAGAATGCGCGCATAACATCTACATCGACATCAGGGTAAGCTTTAAGGAAGGGCGCTACAACCTTCAGTAACCACTCAAAGCAAGGATGGCATTCCATACCAATTCGCAATATACCCTGCTTACCTTCAGAAAAGCGCTTTAGCTGTTCCTCGGTATGTTCAAACTGAGGGAGTACACGGTCGGCCAGCGCCATCACACTATGGCCTGCTTGAGTTAAACGTAAGCGCCTGCCTTCTTTTTCCCACAGTGGCACATTGTATGTTGCCTCAAGCTTTTTCATTGCATGGCTAAGCGCCGACTGCGTTAGAAATAAAGATTTTGCGGCATCGGTAACGGTACCTTGTATCTGGATAGCTTTAACAATGCGAAGATGTTGCCGGTCAATCATAACTATGAATAAAGTGAATGGTTTTAAATTAAGTTAACACTTTTATTCATGCTTTGTTGTGCATTATTTATTGCTGTTGGTCATAACTAACACGTTTACGATATAGATACGGCGGTCGAAAGACGTGCCTCTATGATTTCTTTCACAATAATGGATATCTCTCTAAACGTCTTTCTTCCTGGAGCGGTGTTTCTCCAGGCTAGAGCGTGTTGTCGCTCTATTGGTAAATCGGCAATTTCGCAAACATGCAGTGCTTCGGGTTTGTGCAGTTCAGAGTGAATATAAAGCCCTGGTAAAAAGGCAACACCCATTCCCATTACCACCATTTGGCGAAGCGTATCTAAACTTGTGCCCTCATAATCCCGCTGAAGGTCTGCACCAATATCATCGCAAATGCGCTGTACCTGATGGTGGAAATGGTGTCGGTCTTCCAATGTGAGCACTTTTTCACCTTTTAGCTCTTCTGGTCTAACGTACGCTTTTCCTGCTAATTTGTGGTCAGAGGGAATAACAAACTTAAGCGGTTCTTTAAAAAGGGGCTGCGTAATAAGTTGTGAGTTTTCACCCGATAAAGGTGCAAGAATAAGGTCGTATTCACCACGCAACAATCCATGCTGTAAGGCACTTGGTGCAGCTTCACGCACATAAAAACGTAGGCCAGGTCTGCGCTTGTGCAAATCGGGTAAAACAAAAGGCAACAAATAAGGGCCTAGTGTAGGTGGAATGCCTAAACGATAAGTCACAATGTCGCCTTCAGACAAATCTCGGGCAATTTCACTAAAGCGCTGTGTCGACTGCAGGACCTCTTCTGCTACCGACAATAACGCTTTCCCTTGAGGTGACAACAGTGTTCCGGTGCGCGAGCGCTCAAACAAGTTAATGCCCAACGTGGTTTCAAGGGCACTTATTTGACTGGTCAAAGTAGGCTGACTTATTCCCAGTATCCCAGCGGCTTGTCGAAAGCTTAAATATTTTGCCACTGCAACAAAGTACCTAATTTGGTTGATAGACGGGGTTTTACCGCTAAGTTGCATACAAGAATTTCCGAGATGTAGTTAGGCTGATAGCAAGTTTGTTAGCCACTTGATAGTAAATGGCTATCGCGAACTAGTATATTAAACTATTAATCTATCAAGTGACACTAAAGTATTAACATAATGATAAAAACTATTTAATTGGGAGCTATTAATGGATCACGTTATTTCCGCTGTAGCCAACCTCAAAGGGGCGAAGAAATATGGTCAAAATTAATCTATCTAATATTCGAGGCGATTTTACAGGTGGTTTAACCGCCGGCATCGTTGCCCTGCCACTTGCGCTTGCACTTGGTGTTGCTTCTGGTCTGGGCCCAATGGCCGGTCTGTATGGCGCTATTGCAGTAGGTTTCTTTGCCGCATTGTTTGGCGGTACACCTGCTCAGATATCTGGTCCTACTGGCCCAATGGTAGTTGTTCTAGCGGGTTTGTTTGCTAGCTTGTCGGGCGATGCTAGCCTTATTTTCACGGCGGTAATACTGGCCGGTATTTTCCAGATAGTGTTTGGTGTTTTAGGGGTGGGTCAATATATCCGCCTAGTTCCTTATCCGGTTATCTCTGGCTTCATGTCTGGGATCGGTGCCATCATTATCATTCTTCAAATTGGTCGTTTATTGGGGCACGAGCCTCCGGGCGGCACAATTGGTGCACTTACATACCTTCCTACTGCCTTAGCTGATATCGACTTTATTACGCTTGCACTGGGCCTAGGTACTTTGGTTATTGCCTATAAGTGGCCACCTGCACTAGGTAAGTTTGTTCCTGGCGCACTTGCTGCACTGATAATTGGTACATTGGTTAGCTTAACATTATCAGTACCTGTACTAGGTGATATTCCAACAGGTCTCCCGAGTTTACATCTACCTGTGTTTGACCAAAGCAAAGCATTACTTATCTTAGAAGCTGCCTTTATACTTGCTGTTCTGGGCGCAATTGATAGCTTGCTAACATCGTTGGTTGCAGACAACATGACGCGCACACGTCACGACAGTAATAAAGAGCTTATCGGTCAGGGTATTGGTAATACTTTTGCGGGTTTAATTGGTGGTATCGCAGGTGCAGGTGCAACCATGCGTACCGTGGTTAATATCCGAAGCGGCGGTAAGTACAATATTTCTGGAATGACTCACGCATTAGTATTGCTAGCCATCGTGTTAGGCTTAAGCCCTCTTGCCGCTCAAATCCCTCACGCAGTACTTGCTGGTATCCTGGTTAAAGTAGGCCTAGATATTATTGATTGGAGCTACCTGAAACGCGCACACAAAGGTCCTCGCTGGGACTTCGCGCTTATGCTAATGGTGCTTGGTCTTACTGTGTTCGTTGACCTGATTACTGCAGTTGGTGTGGGCGTTGTATTCGCTGCACTTGCTTACGTGAAGCAAATTGCGAAGCTTCAAATTGAAGAGCTTAATAAAATTCCAGAGTCATTGAATGACCCTGCTGAGAACGAGCTTCTTGAGTCGTTGAAAGGTAAAGTGTCTATTTTCAGCTTTGGCGGTCCGTTAAGCTTTGGTGCGGCAGCCGATTTAGGTCACCACGTGCGTGAGCGCGTGAAGCCAGGCTCTAAATTCACAATTCTAGATTTCTCTCGTGTACCGTTAATGGACGTGTCTGCAGCAATGGCGGTTGATACCGTAACCTCTGATGCCTTGGCTGCAGGTAGACAGTTATTAATCTGTGGTGCAAACGAAGAAGTAAATAAGGTACTTGAAGGCGTTAATGAAGCGCATCCAGGCATTCCTAATTACGCAACGCTACACGAGGCATTGTTACATGCAAAAAAGCATGTAGCGGGGACTGAGAGCACACAAGCTAGCTTTCAAACCGCAGCGCAGTCTTAGAATTTGTTAAGTCTCAGACTCTGAGCACTTAAATACTCCAGATACTAAAAAGCCCTCCAATTGGAGGGCTTTTTTATTGGTTTATAAAACTATTACCAAATGCGTACACGCTCTTCAGGAGGTAAGTACAGTGCATCACCTGGTTGTACATTAAATGCTTCGTACCATGCGTCGTGATTACGCGGTGCTTGTGCACGGTAGCGTCCCGGTGCGTGAGTACCAGCACGTAGTTGGTTAAGCATGCTTTGCTCGGTGCGCTTTTCTTTCCACACTTGTGCCCATGCCAAGAAGAAACGCTGATCGCCTGTTAAACCATCAATTACCGGTGCTTCTTCGCCGTTCAAGCTAAGCTTATAAGCGTGGTATGCCATTGCTAGACCACCCACATCACCAATATTTTCACCTAAGCTGTTTCGGCCGTTTACGAAGTTACCTTCAATGGGCTCGTACTGGCTGTATTGCTCTGCAAGCATGTCCGCTTTTTCTTCAAATGCTGCACGGTCAGAGTCTGTCCACCAGTTACGCTGAATACCATTTGCATCAGACTTTGAACCTTGGTCATCGAATCCATGCCCCATTTCGTGGCCGATAACCGCACCAATGGCACCATAGTTTACAGCCGCATCAGCATTAGGATCGAAGAATGGAGGTTGTAAAATGGCTGCTGGGAATACAATTTCGTTAAACGAGCTATTGTAGTAAGCGTTTACGCGCTGTGGTGTCATACCCCAACGATTGCGGTCAGTTTTCTCAAGTTCACGTTCAACGGATTGTGCTTGGAAGAATTTTCGCAAACTTCTTATGTTGCCAATAAGGTCTTTGTCTGAGATTGATAGTCCTTCAAACGACTGCCATTCATCTGGATACCCAATTTTCGGGTTAAACGCCATTAGCTTTTCTTTTGCATTTACCTTGGTTTCTTCACCCATCCAATCAAGATTGTCGATGCGCTCACCTAATGCGGTACGAAGGTTTTCAACCAATTCTGCCATTTGTGCTTTAGAGCTTTCTGGGAAGTATTCGTTTACGTAAATTTTACCAATAGCGAAACCTAGCGATTCAGTGCCAGACATTTGGCTAACAGCGCGCTTCCAGCGAGGGCGAGGTTCTTGCTGTCCGCTTAGCGTGCGGCCAAAGAAGTCGAAGTTAGCAAGATAAATCTCTTCTGATAGCAAACCTGCGTTATTTGAAATTGTGTGATACTTCAAATAGGCCTTCCAGTCAGCTAGGTCGGCTTCATTAATAAGCTTAATAACTTCTTTCACTGGCTCAGGCTGTGTAATGTTAAGCGCTGGAATTTTATATCCCGTTTGTGCGAAATAGGTGTCCCAATCAAAACCCGAGTATTCGTCTGAAAGCTCACTACGGTCAATTTGGTTTAAGGTTAAATCACGGTTACGACGCTTTTCACGTGGCCATTGCACTTCAGCAATTTGCGTTTCAAGTGCTAGGATGTTTGCCGCTTTCTCTGCTGCATTTTCCACACCCGCAAAGTTAAGCATTTGTTCGATATGAGCAACATAGGCGTTGCGAATATCTACGAAACGCTCAGCGTCGCTTAAGTAGTAATCACGGTCTGGAAGGCCTAAGCCACTTACGCCAACACTAAGCTGGTATTCGTTTGGATCTAGGCGGTTGTACCACATACCGCCTGCAATAGGCGTTTTTGAGCCAACTAGCCAACTTTTACCAAACGCTGCAGTAAGGTCTGTAGTGTTTTCAATGTCATCAATAGATTGCAGTACATCAGTAATTGGCGTAATGCCTTTCTCATTGATGGTGTCTGTGTCCATGTAGGCTACAAAAAAGTCATGTACAAGTTGCTCTTCGGCGTTTAACGATGTTTTTTCCAGTAAACCATCGATAATGTTTTTAACTTGCTCTTCACTGCGCTCAGCAAGCGCAGTAAACGCGCCAAAGCGAGTCTTGTCAGCGGGTAGCTCGTAGTTGTCATACCAAGTGCCGCTGGCATACATAAAGAAGTCATCGCCAGGTTTAACAGCTTCGTTACGTGCTGTTAAGTCTACACCGAATGATCCAAGCTCAGCTTCGCCTTTCACCTCAGGTGCTTCAACTTTTACTGTTTGATCTTTTGCTTGTTCAGGTTGACCGCAGCCAGCAAGGCCCAGTGATGCCGCTATAGCAACGGCAAGTAAGTTATATTTCATAGTTTTTCTCGTTGTGGTTATGCGTGTCGTCGTTAGGGTGTTTAACACGTGTTGTTTTTAATAAAGGCACGAATTCCTGATTAAACGGTAATGCATTCCGAGCCTGATTAAAATAGTTTGCAAGATGTTGTGTTTCTTGCTGTAAAAACTGCGCCACAGCATTAGCAAATGCTGACTCAAAAAGCTGGTGGTTTGAATAACAATAGATAGGTTCAAAACCACGCAGTATTTTGTGCTCTCCCTGCGTGCCAGGATTAAAAAGAGGCAGCTTGTTGGCAATGGCAAATTCAATACCTTCAAAGTAGCAACAGGCAAAATGTAAGCCGTCAATCTCTTTCAATGCGCCCCAATAACGACCGTATAAACCTGTTGTGTCGTAAAAGAATAGCGCGCTAGCTACTGGCTGCTGGTTTTGATGGGCAACAACTATAAGCATGTTATCACGCATGTCGTTGTGCAAACTGCTAAAGAAAGCATCGTTCAGGTACCCAGTATGTCCGCTTCGTTTTAAATAGGTTGCTTGGTAACACTCTATAAAAAACGCAAGCGTGTCAGTTTGTATATCGTCACCGGTGTGATAGCTAAAATTAATACCAGCTTCTTGATGCTTACGTCGCAGTTTCTTGATGTCTTTACGTTTTCTTGATGTAAGTGCGCCAAGAAAATCGTCAAACTGCGAATAGTTGTAGTTGTGCCACTGAAATTGCACCGCATGTCGCACTAAATTTGCAGAATCTTGCGTTAAAAGCGTCTGCTGTTCTTGCGATGTAAATAGCCAGTGCATCGAAGAAAGCGCTTCGTCATATGCAGATTTTGTGTAGGTTTGCAGAGTGATGTTAATGTCGTTTAGCAGCGCAGGCGTCACAAGGCTCTCATTGTGCGTAAGTAATCTAGCGCCAGTTACAGGGGTAAACGGTATTGCCGCAATCCACTTTGGGTAATACGATAAACCGTGTTGGTGATAGGCGTTCGCCCATGCATGGTCGAAAACATACTCACCGTAACTGTGTGTTTTCAGGTATCCGGGAATAGCACCGACCATTTTATCATCAGAGAAAATAGTAACGTGGCACGGTTCCCAGCCTGTTTCACTGCTACAGCAACCCGTTTGCTCAAGTGCATCTAAAAAATCATACTGCAGGAAAGGCCCTGCACCTTTCGCAAGATGATTCCAATCCGATTTAGATACCTGCGATATCTGGCTAAAGATGGCTATTCTATAATTCATGAAGTTCGCAAGGACGTTCTTTTGTAGCAAGATGAAAGCGGTAAAGCGTTGCGGTATGAACGCGAAATTCCAAAATCAGACTGATCTTGCTAATAACATCTGTAAAATACAGTAATACGTCATAATATTCAGAGTAAGTTCACACAAAATGTCAGAGTTTGATAGAAAAATCATTACCGACGCGATTACTCGCATGTTGGCACGACGAGAACATAGCTTTAACGAAATCGTTAGAAAGTTAAAGCAAAAGGGTATGCCAACGGAAGACTTTATCGGCATTTTAGAAGAGTTCAGAACAGCTGATATACAAAGCGATGCAAGGTTTGCCGAAAGTCGAGCAAGAGCGCTTTACCTGAAGGGGAAAGGGCCCAGAACCATAAAACTCGACCTGCAACAATACGGTGTTGATGAGTATTGCGCTCATCAGGCATTAGAAGAAATCGATGCTGATTGGTTTGAAAGTGCAAAGACGGTAAAAATTAAAAAGTTTGGCGAATTTTATGAGACCGACTATGCCGCTCGTCTAAAGCAAAAGCAGTTTCTACAGTACCGTGGTTTTTATCAGGAGCACATTGACTATGCGGTAAGTAGCGACTAATTCAGTGAATATCTGCCATCACACATAATATATACGTCAAAATTATGCTAACGAGCGCTTGCTTGGTCTTAACAGAAACGCGCTTTCCATGGTATTGTTGCGCAAATCTGTGCATATAAAAGCACCCGTCCCCTTACTTTGATATTACGGGGCACGCCAAGCATGGTTTAATACATGTAAAACGCTTCTCGCTTAAGCGGTGCACACCCATTTAATAGAATAAAGGAAGTTAGGTTTTCAATGACATTATCAACTGCTGACTTGCGTAACAAGTTTATAGAATATTTCAAAAGTCATGGCCACCAAGCAGTGGCAAGTTCGTCACTGGTACCAGCAGATGATCCCACGCTTCTTTTTACTAACGCGGGCATGAACCAGTTTAAAGACACGTTTCTAGGCGCAGAAAAGCGTAGCTATACACGTGCAGTGTCGTCGCAGCGATGTGTTCGCGCAGGTGGTAAGCACAACGACCTTGAAAACGTTGGTTATACTGCCCGTCACCATACCTTTTTTGAAATGCTGGGCAATTTTAGCTTTGGCGATTATTTCAAAAAAGAGGCCATCGAATTTGCGTGGACATTCTTAACGAAAGAAGTAGGTTTACCAAAAGAGAAGCTGTTGGTAACCGTATACTCGGAAGACGATGAAGCGTTTGATATATGGGAAAACCATATTGGTGTACCAAAAGAAAAAATTATCCGCATCAGTACATCTGATAACTTTTGGTCTATGGGTGATACTGGCCCTTGTGGTCCGTGTTCTGAAATCTTTTACGATCACGGCGAACACATTTGGGGTGGACCTCCTGGAACACCTGAAGAAGATGGCGATCGATTCATCGAGATCTGGAACTTGGTATTCATGCAGTTTAATAAGCAAGCTGACGGTACCATGGAACCTCTGCCTAAACCTTCTATCGATACGGGAATGGGACTAGAGCGTATTTCTGCTATTTTACAAAACGTTCATAGTAACTATGAAATTGACCTGTTCCAAAACCTAATTAAATCTGCAGCATCTATTGTTGGCACAGACGATTTAGAAAATAAATCTCTTCGTGTTATCGCCGACCACATTCGCTCTTGTAGCTTCCTTATTTGCGACGGTGTGATGCCATCTAATGAAGGACGTGGTTATGTACTGCGCCGTATTATTCGTCGTGCGGTTCGTCACGGTTACAAAATGGGTGCGAACGACATTTTCTTCTACAAGTTGGTTGCCTCATTAGCAAAAGAAATGGGCGAAGCGTATCCAGAACTTGTAGACCAGTTGCCGGTAGTAGAAAAAGTATTACGCGTTGAAGAAGAGCAATTTAGCAAAACACTGGCTCGCGGTATGGCCATGCTAAACGACACGCTTGAAGGCTTGGAAGGCGACACTATACCAGGTGACGTAGTATTTAAACTTTACGATACCTATGGCTTCCCTACTGATCTAACTAACGATGTTGCGCGTGAGCACGAGCTTAAAATTGATGAAGAAGGTTTTGAGGCTGCTATGCAAGCTCAGCGCGCGCGTGCTCAGCAAGCAAGTAACTTTGGTGCCGATTACAACAATAAGCTGGCGATTGAACACACCACTGAGTTTACGGGTTATACCGACGTAGAAGGTCAAGCAAACGTGGTAGAGCTCATTGCTGATAACGCGTTTGTAGACAGCCTAAGCGATGGGCAAGAAGGTGTAGTGGTGCTAGACAGTACGCCATTTTATGCTGAGAGCGGTGGCCAAGCGGGCGACAAAGGTGTTTTACGTGTGGCTAACGGTGAGTTTATTGTTTCAGACACGCAGAAAATGGGTAATGCTTTTGCACATAAAGGCGTTGTAAAAGGTTCGGTTTCGAAAGGCGACACTGCTACTGCGGCTATCGATGCAGCAAATCGCGAAGCCATTAAGAAAAACCACAGTGCAACGCACTTATTGCACGCCGCACTTCGTGAAATATTAGGCGAGCATGTTACACAGAAGGGCTCACTGGTTGAGGCACCTCGCCTTCGCTTTGACTTCTCTCATTTTGAAGCGGTAACTGCACAGCAGCTTGCCGAAATAGAGCGTCGCGTTAACGAAGAGATTCGTGCCAACCACTCTCTTGCTACTGAATTGATGGAATTGGAAGAAGCGAAAGCGTCTGGTGCAATGGCACTATTTGGTGAAAAGTACGACGAGAAAGTGCGCGTTGTTACTATGGGGCCATTCTCAGTAGAGCTTTGCGGCGGTACTCACGTAACGCGCACAGGTGATATTGGCTTGTTTAAAATTACCAGTGAAGCAGGCATTGCATCTGGCGTAAGACGTATTGAAGCAGTAACCGGCGTACAGGCAATGGACGTAGTTCAAGCCCAGCAAGCGACGCTGTCTTCGTTATCTGCTTTACTAAAAACAGATAGTCAAAACGTAGTAGAACGCGTCACAGCATTACAAAATCAAACTAAAGAACTAGAAAAAGCGCTTAATTCTGCCAAACAAAAGCTGGCGAGTCAGCAGGGTGCTGATATGCTTAGTAGTGCAGTGGAAATAAATGGCGTTAAGGTTCTCGTTGCTAATTTAGAGGGTGTTGAGGCGAAGTCTTTACGCTCAATGATGGATGATATTAAAAACCGAATTGGCGAGGGTATCGTAGTATTAGGTGTAGCAGGTGATGCAAAAGTAAACCTTATTGCTGGTGTTACGAAGAATCTAACGTCAAAAGTGAAAGCGGGTGAATTAGTTAATTTCGTGGCTTCACAGGTTGGTGGAAAGGGCGGCGGCCGTCCTGATATGGCTCAAGCGGGGGGCGATAAGCCAGAAAATCTTCCAGCTGCACTAGATTCGGTTAACGCATGGTTGCAAGATAAGCTATAATTATTTTGTGAATAACAGTGAGTTTTTGAAGTGACACAGAAACAGGGAACCACTGCTGCTTTTACAGGGTCGTGCCTGTAAAAGCGAAAGTAAAAGGATATGTTCATATATAAGGAACAGGAGCAAGCGAATGCTTATTTTGACTCGTCGAGTTGGTGAAACACTTATGGTTGGTGACGACGTAACTGTCACTGTACTAGGTGTAAAAGGGAATCAGGTACGAATCGGTGTTAATGCACCAAAAGAAGTTTCTGTGCACCGTGAAGAAATATACATGCGCATTCAAGCGGAGAAAGGCGGTCAGCCTGATACTGCTGAGTAATTGCATAATATTCTTCATTGGAAAGGTCAGCGAAAGCTGGCCTTTTTTGTTTCTAGTAAGCACCTCTGTTAAGTGGTATTTAAATAAACGCTATATTCACTACCTATTACAAGCTAAGTAAAAAATGCGGATGTGGCATTGTCTAGATCTCATAAATATGGCGCTTTTAGTTTCAATTTTTTATGTGAAAACGTGT
>Ga0213840_1000972_pt1 | contig 28083 bp, 22 predicted proteins | sample SWPATP22_FD_160132 | JGI IMG/M metagenome (GOLD analysis project Ga0213840, IMG submission 160132) | Coastal seawater microbial communities from Marineland, Florida, United States - SWPA TP2 #2 | ecosystem: Environmental > Aquatic > Marine > Coastal | place: USA: Florida | collected 2016-08-14 | reverse complement strand
TCGCCGAGAAGCTGAGGAAGCAGCATGGCAGCTCTACAACGAAGCCGTCACCGCCGCTGGTCGGCCTGGACGGCGGGAAGGCGACGACCTCGCGCTCCTCGCAGGCCTCGACCTGAACGAAGCGGTGGCAAGGGGGGTGGGGGACCGGCAGCAGACCTCCATTCAGGGGTGCTGGAACCACGTCTGCCGTTTGCTCGGCGCAGACTCCGACCCGGCTGAGGTGAAGTACGACCTCGTGGTCCAGTATGTCGCTACTCGGCGTGCGGAGGGAGCGCGGGGGCAGTCCATCGCGAAGGAGGTTCAAGCCCTCAAGCGGGGCCTCAAGATTGCGCGGCGTCGGGGAAGCGTCGAGTCTCTCCCCGAAGAGTGGCCCACCATACGCCGCGACACACCTGACCGGAAGAAGAGGGGAAAGCTCCATCCGATGCCCGTCATCCACGGGTGGCTGGCGCAGCTTGAGCTCGAGTCCCCCGAAGCCTGGCGTCAGGCGGAGGTTGCCGTCCGGACTGGCCTGCGTGCGGAGGAGCTGCGGGCGCTCACCTGGGAGTGGGTGGAGTCCGCACCTGAAGGTGCGGGAGTGCCAGCCATGCTCCGGGTTCCAGCCGAGGCAGCCAAGACGCGTCGCGAGCGCGTGGTGGGCTTGACCCCAACTGCGCTCCGCGTGCTCAACCAGGCGCTGCAGGCGATGGGTGAGTGGTCGAAGCCTCTCCTCGCGGGCGACTTTCGGAAGCGCTTCAAGAACGCGCGCAAAGCGATTGGCTACGAGCACACCATCACGCTCCGAGACCTCCGCCACTGCCACGCGACCTGGTCTGCGCAAGGCACCGGGGACGCCGCCGCGACGCAGGCCGCCCTGGGACACACCGACCTGCGGACCACACAGCGCTACCTCTCCGCGACTCTGGCACGGACTGCCTCCGCTGCATCAGCGGTCGAGTCCGCGCTCGGAGCTGTCGCCGATGCGGCCAGTGTGACGGCTGGGGTGACGGTCAACTGTCACGATGATCTGTCACGGTCGGCCCTGACACGCCCCTCAACGAAGGACCTCGCCGCTGCCAGAACAACGGCGAGGTCAGTGTTGTCAGCAAGTCGGGGAGACAGGATTCGAACCTGCGACCCTCTGCTCCCAAAGCGCGTCGGGGTCCTGCTCAAACACGCAGAACGCTGTGAACACTGCCTTCTTGCCATCGCGCAGTCCGTCTCGATTGGCGTCGATGCAGATGGGTGTCGTCACACTCCACGTCACACTGCGGAGTACACGCAAAAGGATGCTTCGGTGGGCGAGGGGGCGGCATGAGGTTCCCCGCTTCTCTGCTCGCAGTTGCCGGAGCGCTGGTCGGCTGGTCGCCAGGCCCACCCACGGTTGACGGACGCAGCCCCGCCCCTCGTCGTCGGTATCTCGCCCCGACTCCCCGCCTTCGCGCGAAGACGAACCATCCCATCAACCAGGAGGCATGTGCCCGATGCGGTGCAGCTCCGGGTGAGCAGTGCGACGAGCGCACACTCGGTCGGTATCCCTGGCACCGGGCTCGCCTCGATGCCTACCTGGTGAAGGATGGTCAGCTCCGGCCTCGACGCGGCGACTGATGAACGCCCGCGCCCGAATCACAACCGATCCGAATCGGATCGGTCGCTGCCTGTCCTGTGGGACACCGCTGCTCGGCCGGACACGCCGCGCTCGGTTCTGCAATGCGACTTGCCGGTCTCGTGCAGCTCGACGCGTGGCCCCCCGTTCCGTTGCACTCGCGTCGCACCTGGCCGCCTGTGGGGTGACGCGAACGCCACGCAACGCCGAGCCCCGCCCTGACGTCCGGGCCGCCTTGACCCTCGCTGGCCGATGCCATGGGTGTGGGACAAGATTGGTCTCGGTTCGAGCTGGCACGAAGTGCTGCTCCGGGCGGTGCCGCACCCGCGTCCACCGGTGGCGACGGTCCGGCCGCTGGCCTCGGGCTGACCTACTCGCTGCGGCTTGGGAGATCAGCCCCCGCGACCTGTGGCGCACGCCCCCCGACCTGTTCCGGCGGTACGACCGGGTCTTCGGCTTCGGGCTCGACTGCGCGTCCGCGGGCGACGATGCGCTCGCCTCGACGTTCATCACCCCCGAGGACAACGCGCTCGAGGTCTCGTGGAAGGCCCGTCTCCCGGTGGGCTTCCGGTCCGCCTTCTGCAACCCGCCGTACAGCCGAAAGGGCGGTGGACTGCTCACTTGGGTGGAGAAGGCCCTTGATGAGCGCGACGCGGGCCTTCCCTCCGTGCTCCTTGTTCCCCCGGACCCTTCCACTCGCTACCACCAGCTATTGCACCAGGAGTGCGTGGAGCTGGGCCTCACCCGCAAGCGCGTCCCTTTCCTGCACCCGGACACTGGCATTCCGACGCCTGGCAACCGTGGTGCCTCCATGTTCGCTGTACTCCTGCCAGGCCAATCCGGCCCGGCGGTGCATCGCTTCCTCGACGAACCGTGGAGCCCCGCGGTGTTGTCCTTCTTCGATGCCAAGGTGGTTCTGTGATTGGGCCGACCGTCACTGCTCGCGTAGCACTCTACGCCCGAGTCTCCACCTCCCACCGTGGCCAGGATGTCGGGCTGCAGCTTGATGAGCTGCGTCGGGTGGCCGCCCAACGAGGATGGTCCATCGTCGCGGAGCATGTCGATGAAGGGCGTTCGGGCGCCGACCGGGCCAGACCGGCGCTCGCTGATGCACTTGAGGCTGCGCGCCTCGGTCACATCGACCTTTTGGCCATCTGGAAACTGGACCGCCTGGCCAGGGACACCAGGCACCTCTTGGATGTCGTCTCCCATCTCGAGGAGTATGGGGTGGGGCTCGTGTCACTTCGCGACAGCCATATCGACACGTCCACTGCGCAGGGACGCTTTTCGCTACAGATTCTCTCTTCAGTCGCGGAACTGGAGAAGGAGATGATTCGAGAGCGGGTACGCGCTGGTCTCGAACGCGCCCGACGTCGCGGGGTCAAGCTCGGTCGCCCGCAGGTCGCCCTCGACATGAGGCCGGTCCGGGCGATGCTTGCCCAGGGCCACAGCATCCGAGAGACAGCGCGAGCCCTTGGGGTGAGTGGTCGAACGCTCCGGCGGCGCTTGGCGAAGGAGGAGCGCTTGCCACGACCCGAGGGGGTCCAGAAGCCCCAAGGCGAGGACGGGGCGTAGCGGGGTCCAGAACCGGGGCCGGAAGGGGTGGCCAAAAGGAGGTGGATCTGGCCACCGAGTGCCGCTGCCGAACAAACCCTCACAGAAGACCTTTGACCCTGTAGTTGAGTACGGAGTGTTAGATGAAGCCCACGGAGGTCAGCCGTGAGCACCCAGACAATCGGACAGGTCGCCAAGCAGGTGGGCATCGGAGTCGAGACCGTGCGCTTCTACGAGCGCCAGGGCCTCATCGAAGACCCACCGAGGACGTCATCTGGCTACCGCCAGTACCCCCCCGACACGGTGGAGCGACTGCGCTTCATCCGCCGAGCCAAAGAGCTCGGCTTCAGCCTCGACGAGATCGGTGAGCTCCTCGGACTCGGCGGCGACGCATGTGCAGAGGTGCGCGCCCTGGCCGCTGCCAAGGTGTCGGACATCGAGCAGCGAATCGCCGACCTCGAGGCCATGGCCACCGTGCTCCGGCGTCTGGTCGGGTCCTGCGACGCCGGCATCGGCGAGGAGGGGTGCCCGATCCTCGAGTCGCTGCGGGAGGCGCCTGATGCGAGATGACCTGACGCGCTCGGCGAGCATGGCGGGTGCGGTCGCCTCGGCGCTGGCGGCTTCAGCCTGCTGTGTGGGGCCGCTGTTGTTCGCAATGCTGGGCCTGGGCGGGGCGGGCTTCCTGGTGGCCATGGAGCCCTACCGGCCCGTCTTCACGGCGGTCACGGTGCTGCTGCTCGGTCTGGGCTTCAACGTCACCTATCGCCGGCCCAAGGCCGACGACTGCGCCTGCGAGCTCCCACGCACGAACCGCGTGGGCCGCTGGATGCTGTGGGTCGCCGCCGGCATGTCCGGTGTCGCTCTGATCTCCCCGTCCCTCATCACCTACCTGTTCTGATGGAGCCCCCGATGCGCGCTGCTCTGCTCGCCTTCGCCTTGGCCTTCGCCGGGTGTGGTTCGACCCCCGACACCTCGCCCACGGTCGTCGACGCCAGCGCACTGGTCTCCACCACGCTCCGTGTCGACGGCATGACCTGCGCCTCCTGCGAGGTGTCGATTCGCGTGGCCGCCGAGAAGCTCGACGGCGTCCAGGCTGCCGAGGTCGACTACGAGTCTGGGTCGGCCAGGGTCCGCTACGACCCGGACAAGGTGACCCCGGCCCGGATCGCGGAGGCCATCAGCGCGCTGGGCTACCCGGCGACGGTGGGCGACGCCTCGTCCGCGGCCCTGCCAGGTGGAGGATGACGATGGACTGTTGCGCCACCGAGGCCGTCGTCGACGACCTCTGCCCGGCCTGTCACGAGAAGGGTCGAGCGGTGAAGCCTGTGACCATCCGCGCGATGGCCCCCGACGCGCAGCCCTCCAGCGAGGGGTGGCGGTTCTGCCGGTCCGCACACTGCGGCGTCGCCTACTACCACGTCCGGGGGAACACGGTCCCGGTCTCGGCACTGCCCGTCCGCGTGGGCCTGAAGGAGACCGCTCCCGACCGGCCCGTCTGCTACTGCTTCGCCTACTCGGAGCAGGACATCGCTCGGGACCCCAACGGCGTGAGCGAGGACATCAAGGCGCGATGCCGGCGGGGGGAGGACCGCTGCGCCGAGACCAACCCGCAGGGGTCGTGTTGCCTGGGGAATGTGCTCGCCATCGCTCGGGCGCTCCTGGTGTCGACGTGATCCGACCCGGCCTCCCCCTCGTGATGGTCCTTGGGGCCTGCGCCGGCGCAGCGCCGACGGGCGACAGTGCCGAGGCGAGCGACATGGGTGCGGACGAAGCCCGCTTCGCCGTGGGGGGCCGGATCGACGACCTCGGAGACGAGCCCGTCGTGGACGTCTTCGTCACCGTGTCCACCGAGTTCTGCACCCCCGACCGGACCGACGACGACGGCGCCTTCGAGGTGGCCGAGGTCTCACCCGGTGCCAAGCGCTTGATCACCTACGGGGAGACAGCGGCCAACGGCCTCTTCGCCTCGGTCGTCTTCGCCTTCGAGGCCGACGAGACCACGGTCTTCGCGGACCCCGTGCTCGCGCCGGCGCTCACCGAGATCCACCCCGTCGACCCGGACGCCACCGAGGAACAGGTGCTCGAGAGCACCGACGGCTTGTCCCTGACCATCCCCGTGGGCTCGCTCACGGTCGCCGCCTTCGCGCCAGACGAGGTCCAGGTGGCCCGGGTGCCCGTCGAACGGGCACCGCCCTTCGTGCCCGAGGAAGTCGTGATTCTGGACCTGTTCGTCCTCCACCCCATCCGCTCGACCTTCGACCCACCAGCCCCGGTGGCCTTCCCGGCGGACACCCACCTCGCTCCGGGAACCGCCGTGCTCTTCCACTCGCTGGACTACGAGACTGGAGAGCTCATCCCCGTCGCCGCAGGCACGGTCGACGCCGACGGCAGACCCGTCACCGACGAAGGGCAAGGCCTGGTGGAGCTCACCTGGATTGCCCTCTCCCAGGAGCCTTCATGAGGATGCACATCGCCACATTCACCCTCCTCACCGCATGCGCCGCTGAGTCCCCGCAAGGGGAGGCGTCGAACAGCGTCGACTCCGGCGCCGAGCAGGCTTGTGGACCCGACGCGCCGACCGGCTTGAGCGTGGGCGAGTGTGCCCTCGACTTCACGCTGCCGGACAGCACCGGCGAGGCCTTCACCCTGTCCGCGCAGCGAGGAAAGGTCGCGCTCGTCGACATCTCGGCCATTTGGTGAACGTCGTGCCAGTCCCTGGTGCAGGGACTCGAGGACCTCTACCAGGAGCACGGAGACGCCGGCTTTCTGCCCGTGAGCGTTGTCGCCCAGGATCGCACGGGCCAGACACCAGACGTCGAGGACGCTGCCTTGTGGGCAGACGGGCTCGGGCTCACCTTCCCAGTACTGGCCGACGTGGACGGCGAGTTCTACCCGGTGTGGGACCCTGACGGCGTCCTGCCGGTCACCTACATCATCGACCAGGACGGAGTCGTCGTGTGGGCCGAGCTCGGCGGGTCCGGCGGCCTGGACGAGATGGAGTCGCTGATCGTGGGCTTGCTGCCCGAGTAGGCCTACGCGGCCTCCACCAGCGCCCGAAGCTGCCCCACCATCGCCTCGTCCCACCCCTCCGGCACGGCCAGCCAAGTTTTATAACCGTCCAATAAGGCCCGCCAGACTGGACAGGTCCGATGGAGCCGATTGTGCGCCCCACAGGCCCTTCGGAGCCGGGCCGGACGAGCACCTGGCCTGTGCCAGGTCTCCATCGAGCCATCGCTTCCAGGTGCGGCACAAACCCCTGTCCCTGGCGACCCGAGAACCCCGACTGCGACTGCGGCACAAACCCCCTTCTTCCCTGCGGCACAAACATGTGTTTGTGCCGCACTGAACTTTGTGCGCACACGGCCGGTGAAACTGCCGAGTCGCAGGTGCCCGCCCGCCCACAAAGAGTCCCGTAGTCATACGGCACCCCTACCTGTGAACAGGGGGAATCCAAGCGCAGAAAGCAACCTGGCGCTCAGGACGCCCCTTCGCTGAGAACGCCCTGTTCATCGGAAAGGTCGGCCTCAACTGTAACGCCTGCCTGTGCGTCGCCGAAGGTCGCATACAGAGCTGGCAGGACCACAAGCGTAAGCACCGTGGAGGTGATGATTCCACCGATGACCACGGTCGCCAGTGGGCGCTGCACCTCACTTCCAACGCCGGTCGAGATGGCCATCGGGAAGAACCCAACAGCGTCGGTGATGCCGGTCGCGAGTACCGGCCGCAGCCGGGTCTTGGCGGCCTCAATCACCCCCGCCCTCAGCGGCGTCCCCTCCGTGAGCTGCTCTCGAATGGCTTCGATGAGGATTTGGCCGTTGAGGACCGCGATTCCAGTCAACGCGATGAAGCCCACCGCCGCACTGACACTAAAAGGAATGCCCCGCAGCCAGAGGGCGACGATTGCTCCAACGGCGGCCAACGGGATGCCCGAATAGATGATCAGGACGTCTCGGAGACGCTTGAGGCTGAAGAACAGTAGGGCGAAGACCAACACCAACACGATGGGAACGACGATGGCGAGACGGGTCTGTGCGCGCTGCAGATTCTCGAACTGGCCTCCCCACTCGATGACGTAGCCTTCTGGGAGCGCGACGTTTTCAGCGATTCGGGCCTGCGCCTCAGCGACGAACGATGCCGGGTCGCGCCCTCCCACGTTGCACTGCACCCGAATCAGGCGTCGTCCCCACTCGCGATTGATTGTGGAGGCCGACTCTGCGGTTTTGATGTCGGTCAGCGCCGAGACGGGCACACTCGCCCCGGACAGTGACGGGAGACGCACAGTCCCGATGGCGGTGGCGTCGGTGCGGAACCTGTCCGGCAGCCGCACGACCAATGGAAAGACGCGCTGCCCCTCGTACACCTCACCCACTCGGATGCCGCCGATGGCCTCCACGAAGCGCAGCACCTCGTCGCCGGTGAGCCCGTAGCGGGCAATCTGGGCGGGGTCGACGACGACGCTGGTAGTGGGCTGGCCTGTGAGCTGGTCTACAGAGATGTCCTCGGCGCCAGGAACTGCCAGGAGCTGCTCTTGAACAGCGTCGCCGAGACGAAGCAGTTCGTCGAAGTCATCGCCGATGATCTTCACGCCGATGTCCGACCGGATGCCTGAGACCATCTCGTTCATGCGCATCTCGATGGGCTGGGTGAACACGATGTTCACCCCCGGAATCTCCGCCACGAGGCGCTGCATCTCGTCGACCAGCTCCGCCTGTGTGCTCGCCCGGGTCCATTCAGAACGTGGACGAAGGCTCAGAAAGACGTCGGTGAGTTCGAGGCCCATCGGGTCGGTGGCCACTTCGGCGGTTCCAATGCGGCTCCACACCCACTCCAACTCGTCGGGGAACTCCTCAAGGAGCAACGCCTCAATGCGGGTGTTGCCTCGAACAGACTCGTCTACCGATACTCCCGCGAGTCGAATGGTGTTTGCGACCAGTGCGCCCTCACTCAAGTGCGGCACGAATTCGCCCCCAAGGCGAGGGACCAGCATGGCGGCGCCTACGAGCAACACACCGGCGGTCGCAATGACCGCGCGCCGGTGGCCCAACGCAGCATCGACGACTCGACCGTACCGCTCAATCAGCGCGGAGACCCACCGACCGTCGGATGCCGGGGTTCGCCGAGGCAACAGGTAGTACGACAGAATCGGCGACAGGAACACAGCGGTGAGGAGGGCCCCGCCCAGGGCGAAGATGAACGTCCACGTCATCGGTCGGAAGAGCTTGCCTTCGATGCCTTCCAGAGTGAGGATAGGCACGAACACCAGCGCAATGATGGCCATCCCGAACACAATGGGGCGCACCACTCGGGCGCTGGATTCAATGATCACATCGAGGCGCTCATCGGGTGTGAGCTGTCGACCCAGGCGTCTAGTGCGCTTCTTCAGCGCCTGTAGGTTCGACTCGGTCATCACGACAGAGCCGTCGACGAGGATGCCGAAGTCGATTGCACCGAGGCTCAGGAGGCTGGCCGCAATCGCGAACTCGACCATGCCCTGGGCCGCGAACAGCATGGCGATGGGAATCGAGAATGCGACCAGCAAGCCTGCCCGGATGTTGCCCAACAACGCGAACAACACCAACAACACAAGGACTGCCGCCACGACCAGGTTGTGTTGCACGGTGTCGATGACCTGGTCCACCAGCGTGGTGCGGTCGTAGACTACTTCCACCACGACATCATCAGGCAGGGAGCCACGTACAGAGTCGAGCTGGTCGCGGAGGTTCGCGGTGACCGCATGGCTGTTCTCGCCCATCAACATGAAGGCGAGCCCGAGCACGACCTCGCCCTGGCCGCCAGCAGTGACCGCACCACGCCGAATCTCGGATCCGATCTCCACGGAGGCTACGTCGCGCACGCGGACCGGCGCTCCATCGGCGGAGGCAACCACGATGTCGCTGATTTCGTCGATAGACGCGACTCGCGAGATGCCTCTCACAACTGTCGATTCGCCCGCACGCGTGATCTGTCCTCCGCCTACGTTCGAGTTGTTGCTTTCCAGCGCACCCATCACGTCGCTCAGTGTGAACCCGAACTCGATGAGCTTGGTCGGGTCGACGACGACATGGAATTGTCGCTCCAGTCCGCCCCAGGAGTTGACCTCCGCCACCCCAGAGACCTTGCGCAGCTCCGGCTTGATGACCCAGTCGTGGAGGGTCCGCAGCTCCTCGATGGAGCGATCTGGATCGGTGGAGCGGATGGTGTAGTGGAACACCTCGCCCAGACCGGTCGCGATGGGACCAAGCTTCGGGCGGCCCACGTCCCGAGGCAACTCTACCGACGCCAGGCGCTCGGAGGTGTACTGACGGGCGTCGATGATGCGGGTGTGGTCGTCGAAGGTCACCACAACCTGCGAGAATCCGAATTTGGACACCGAGCGCACGCTCTGCAGGCCGGGCAGGCCGCCAATCGACAGCTCGACTGGCAGCGTGATCTGCTGCTCGATCTCCTCTGGACTCAGGGCCGGAGCGACCGTGTTGATCTGCACCTGCACCGGAGTGGTGTCTGGAAAGGCATCTACCGGCAGCTGGAAGAGGCGGACGACACCAGCGAGGCAGGCAGCCGCGAACAAGATCAGAACGAGCACCCGGTGGCGCAGCGCCGCGCGGACGAGCGAGGTCATCGGGGTTCCCTTGGTCAGTCGTCGGTGCAGCCCGCACCGAGACGCGATGCCAGCAAGGCCGACTTGAGCGTGAATCCACCCTCCATGACGACGGCTTCGCCAGCTTGGAGCCCGTCGTTCACCACGAGCTTGTCGTTGGCCAGGCGCTCACCCAATTCCACGCGCCGGGCCTCGAAGAGGTCTTCTTCCTGCTTCACGAAGACGAAGGGCAGGTCGCCGACCCGGTGGACCGCCGAGCTTGGCAGTTGAAGCGCACCATGGGGCCGTTCCAACGCCGTCGACACTTCAGCGAACATGCCTTCGCGCAGATACCGTTCTGCGTTGGGAACCACGGCTCTTGCGCGGACCAGTCGAGTGCGCTCGTCCAGGACGGGACCCACCCAGCTGATGGTCCCGCGGGCCGGCGCCTCACTGGAGGAACGAACCCGAACCTCGACCTCGTTGCCCACCCGAACGCCTACGATGGCCTCCTCGGGCACGGAAAGCTCGACCCACATCTCATCCAGATCCGCGATTTCCAAGAGGGGGTCGCCACTGTGGACTGCTGAGCCGAGGACCGCAGTGCGGCTCACTACTGTGCCGGCGAAGGGGGCACGAAGATGCACGGCGGAGCTGGCGTCGTCGCCCAGCCCCGCTACGTCTCGCTCCCTGAAGCCAAGGTTGAGCAGCCCCTGCCGTGCGAGGGAGGCCGCAACGACGGCGCTGGCATGGGCGACCGTCGCCTCGTCGAGCGCCCGCTGTGAGCCGATCCCTTCGTCGGACAGTGCCCGCTTGCGTTGCAACACCGAGGCCGCGAGGCCTTCGTCGTGGCGGGCGGTCAGATACCGCGCCTTGGCTTCGGCCACATGGGGCGAGTTGACCGTCGCCAAGACCTGTCCCGCTCGCACTTCTTCACCGACATCGACCCGCACAGCCGCGACCACGCCGCTGGCCAGGGGGGTCACGCGCACCATCCGGTTGCCGTCGAACCTGATCTCCCCGAGTAGGGAGACTGCAGAGTGTTCATCGGGCTGTGACGGGGTCCCCATCTTCAGCCCCATCAGCTCAGTTGATCGGGCGGAGGGCAAGCGGACCAGCAGCGACGCGCCAGGGATCAGCGATGCTGCAAGCTGGGGTTGGCAGACGCCGCACTGGTGTTCCGGAACCTGGTGCTCCGCACAGAACAACTCAGGAGGCTCATGCGCGGAGCTTGAGGCATTCGCCTTCGCTTCGCCATCGCTGGCCGTCCGCAAGCGGGCCTGGTCACACAGGTGGCACTCGTCTTCGTAGAGCCCGTGCTCGTCACAGTAGAGACGCCCAGCCTCGCGCAGTTGGGGCTGACACTCCCAACAGCGGTCTTCGTAGCGGGCGTGTTCGCTGCACCACAGGCGTCCCTCGTCTCGCTTCGAGGGGTCGCAGATGAAGCAGGACTCGCCCTGCGCGTCATGGCGGTGTGCAGAAACCACTGGAACCGCATCCCCGGCACAGCCACCACTCACCACAGCAAGGACAAGGAGGCACACCAGGAGCAAGCGATGGCGACGCTGCGGGTGGGGTTGCGGCCGACCCAGAATCACGTCGAGGACGGTCTTCACGATGCTGCTCATTCCCGAGGTCCGCCAACGTGTTGGATGACCTGGTCGAGCAGAGAGAGCAGCAGCGGTTCGCGAATGGAGTAGTACGCGAGCTTGCCGTCCATTCGGCACTCCACCAGCCGAAGGCGACGCATGCCGCGGAGCTGGTGGGAGATGGCGGAGTCGCTCAGCCCGAGCAGGTTGGCGAGATCGCACACACACAGTGTCTCTTGACTGAGGGCGCGGAGAATGCTGACCCGTGTGGGATGTGCGAGCACATGGAACAGCTCCGTGACGTCCTCGGCGACTTCTTGAGGGAGGAGAGCGGCACGCGCGCGCTGGACCCGGTCATCGTCGGAGATGAACACCCGGCAGGTGCCCGCCTCGGCAGATTCGGTATCGAGAGTGGTTTGATTACGATTGAGCATTTGTGCAATCGTAGTCGGGTGGCGCCAGTCCGGCAAGGGACGGGTTCCTCAGGAGGCCCGATGCGGTGGCAGAGCACCCTCGAGATTCCAGGCATGGACTGCCCTACCGAAGAACGACTCATCCGAATGGCGCTGGACTCCGTCGACGCCGTGGACCTGCTTCGGTTCGACCTGGTGGCCCGGCAGCTCGTGGTCGTGCACTCGGGCCCGGCGGATCCCATCCTCGATGCACTGAGGCCTCTTGGGATGGGGGCCCGGCTGGCGGAGTCCCTCCAGACCACGGAGGCAGATGCTCCGGACGTCGAGCCCGACGACCCCGCTACGGAGCGCCGGGTGTTGTGGCAGGTGCTCGGCATCAACGCCACGATGTTCGTGGTGGAGCTCGGCTTCGGATTGCATGCCGAGTCCACTGGACTCGTGGCCGATTCACTCGACATGCTCGCCGACGCTTTGGTCTACGGCGTGTCGCTCTTCGCTGTTGGGCGCACCACCTCGGAGCAGCGGCGAGCGGCCCGTTTTGCCGGTTGGCTCCAGCTCGTGCTCGCTCTGGGCGCCTTGGGTGAGGTCGTCCGGCGAGCCCTTGCGGGCAGCGAGCCGGCCGAGGGCTACATGATTGGTGTCGCCGCCATCGCTCTGGCAGCGAACCTGGCCTGCCTCGCGCTCCTCTCGCGGCATCGCAGAGGCGGCCTCCATCTACGGGCGAGCTGGATCTTCTCTACGAACGACGCTCTGGCCAATCTCGGCGTCATCTTTGCGGGTGTCGGCGTTGCGGTCACAGGCTCCGCACTTCCAGACCTGGTGGTGGGAGCGTTGGTCGGGGTGGTGGTGCTGTCGGGAGCCGTTCGGATTCTGCGGTTGCGGGCTTGAAGTCCGCGCTGTGTGGGTGGGGCGAGCGAAGCAGTCCCGCCGCACCCCTCCGGAGGTCGATGGGACCGAGGTGTCCTCCGTGAAGAAGGAGGGCGGACCACGGCGGCGGGTGGGCAGGAAGCTGGCCCGATCCACATCTCTTCGAGCCCCTGGCCGCGACCCATGTCTGGACTGAACAGACTCAGTCAGGCAGAACCAGCACAAGCGTGGTGAGCTTGGTGATGCCACTGCCGGAGTCCGATTGCGTGGTTCCCCCCGACACCGTTGCGGTGCCCGACTGGATCCAGCCCTTGTCTTCGTTGCTGGTGGACCAGATCTCCAAGACGGTGCCTTCGTCGAGCCCGTAGTCATCGTCAGTGCTGAAGGCCCATGGCGCGCCAGTGGAGACGTCGAACACCCCCAGATACCACATCGCCACGGGCGTGCCGGCCAGCTCGTCCCAAGGGATTCCTGCGGTGGTGGGGTCCATCTGAACGGAAGACACGTAGGGGTCTTCCCATCGAGGCGAGTAGGAGCCGAACACGAGCCCGCTGTCGTTCGCCTCGACCGTGATGCCGTCGCCTTCGATGGTCTGTTCTCCCGACAGCGAGGTCGAGGTCGACCACTCCGGCACCACGATGGTGCCGGTGAGCTCCCGCTGTTCATCCACCTCAAGCACGACCGTGGCGTGGGGCACCGCGTAGGACTCTTCGCCGAGCACGACGGCCTGCAGGGTGTGGTTCCAAGCCTCCACATCGGTGAACGAGAAACGCCCTGAGCTGTCCGTGTTCGCGGTGTAGCAGGTGGTGTGACACAGACGCATCTGTAGGTCCGAAGCTGGCGAACCGCTCGACCACACGACGGCGCCTGAGACGTCGGCCACACCGGGTGCGTCCGCGTCGCTGTCGCTGTCGCTGTCGCTGTCGCTGTCAGTATCCGTGTCGGCGTCGGCGTCGGTGTCGGCGTCGGCGTCGCCTGCTCCCGTCTCTTTCTGCGCCGAATCACTGCAAGCGATGGTCAGACCTCCAAGGGCCCAGAGCCACACCAAGCCATTCTGTCTCATGCCAACTCCTTAAAGCTGCGTTGTGGTTCGGCTTTCGACGCCGAAGTCGGTCGTGGATTCGCAAGACCGCGAATCGCAGGTGCCTGTGGGCCGTTGTCGCTGCGCACATTGACTCAAGTGACACAATGACTCAAGTGAAGCGGCATCGCCGTCGATAGCCGCGTCTCCGAAGGTCAGCCCAGGCCATACCACCGATTGTGCGAGCGCCCGAGCTCGTTTGGTGGTGTGCCCGGGCGTAGCAGCGAGTGTGGCCGAGGGGCTACGAATTGTCGAGCCTGTTGCGCTCAAGCAAGGGTCCCACAATCTTCAGAAATCGTGCCAGCCGAGCGACATGCGTTAGCCTTCGACCGATGGTGCGACGATTCCTCCGACGCCTGCTCTCGCTCTACCTGATGGTCTCCCTCCTTCCGGGGCTCCATGAGGTCGCGGAGGCTTTGGAGCACGTCGTCCACGATGGCCACCTCCCCCACAGCGCAGAACACGAGGAGCTGGCCGACCAGGAAGTGCACGAAGCCGACCAGGACACCGAACACGGCTGCACTCCGATCTCGCATCAATGCGAGTGTCACAGCTCCGTTGTGGTGCTGCTTGGCAACTCCGACTTCGACCTTGGGCAGCAGCCCTACGGCGACGTGGTCCGGCATCCGCATGTCGCTCGTTTGCATCGCGCCACCGCCAACGCCCCGCCCACTCGCCCTCCGATCGCCTGAATTCGAAATCGCATGACAGGTAGGCGTTGAGTCTACGCCTGCCGCCTTTTCGTACCCAACTACTCAGGCCATCCCTTTGTCCCTTCAACCCTGGCGTCTTGCCTGGGCTGTCGCGGTGGGCTCGATGGTGTTTGTTCCCTGCTTGTCGCAGGCGGCAGACGCCCGTCCCCTCCCCGCAGACGCCCCCGCGAGCGAATCCTTTCTCACGCCCGATGCCGCTGTCGCTGCGGCCGTGCGCCTCCATCCCTCTGTGGTCTCTGCTCAGGTCGCCCACCAGCAAGCACTAGGCGAGGCCGCCCAGCTTCGCGTGCTCTTGTCGAATCCATCGGTGTCGGGGAGCCTGTCTGTCGACGGCCAGCGCTCCTCCGGGTCTGTGAGCCAACCCCTGTCTCTCACCGGCGAAGGCTTTGCGGCCCGCAGGGAGGCGAGTGCTCGGGTGGAGGCTGCGCGTCTGCGGCTCTGGCGTGCGCAACTGGAGGCCGCTCTGGCCTGCAGAGCAGCCTATGCGAACTCCATCGTCCGGTCCGGAAAGGTCGCCATCGCTGAAGAGGGCCTGGAGCTGACGCAGAAGCTTCGGGTCGCGGTCGCGCGGCAGCTGGAGGTCGGAGAGGCCTCTACACTGGAGCTACGGCTCGCCCAGCTTGCTGAGGTGCAGGCCGGCGCGAGACTGCTCGAAGCCCACAAACAGCAGGCGGAAGCGGTCCGAGAGCTGTCCGCGCTGACCGGCGTTTCGGTCGATAGCTTCGCCCTGGCGAGCGACCCTCGGGTTGTCCTTCCCCAGGCCTCCATTCATTCTCCGACCGGGCCCGAACGCTCTGACCTCTTGGCGGCGCGGGCGAGCATCCAGGCGGCCACTGCCAACCGCACCCGGACCCGCGCTGCAGTGCTCGCTCCGGTGGGCCTGGGCGTCTTCGTGAGCGAAGAAGGCCCGGAACGGTTCGTCGGTCCGTCGGTGCAAGCGACCCTCCCGATCTTCGATCGGAATCAAGCGGACCGGGGTGCTGCTGAAGCGGCGCTCGACCAGGCGCGGGCGGCGGAGCACGCACTGGCCGCGAAGATCGAGTCCGAGCGACACTCCGCCAAGCACAGGGTGTTCGTGGCGGACGGTCTGGAGTCCGCAACTCTCGAGAACCCCATCGCAGAAGCGCGGACAGCGCTCGCCAGCATCGACGCAGGCTACCGCTCAGGAGAGGTCGATCTGCCAAGCACCATCCTGCTGCAGAAGGAGGTGCTCACCGGCGAATCGGCGGCGCTCGACCTGCTGGGAGGCATCACTCTGGCGCGACTCGACTGGTTGCTTGCGGTCGAGGACCCAGCCCTGCTCCAACCGCAAGAGGTCGCTGCCGGCCAAGTGGGGGGTGTCCCTTGAGGCGCTTCGGCCTGTTGCTTCTCTGTCTCTTCGTCGCCTGCACCGGTAGCCACGAGCATGAAGATGCGGAAGGGGATGGCCATGACCACGACGAGGTGGGGGCTGATGACCACGACCGCAATGAGGCGGATGACCACGGAGACGGTGACGCCGCCGGTAGGGTGACCCTGGCGCCCCAGGCGGTCGAGGCCGCACGCATCGAGACCCAGGTGGCGGTGCTGGGTCAGGTAGACGCTGAGGTCACTCTGCCCGGCCGAATCACGCTGGACCCCCAGAAAGAGGCGATGGTCAGCGCCTGGATCGGTGGGCAGGTCGACTCGATTCGTGTTCGCACTGGTGACGTCGTCCGGCGTGGTGGGCGACTGGGCAGCGTCCAGTCGCCTGAGCTCGGAGTGGCCATTGCGGCGTTTCGAGGGGCACTGGCGCAGGACATGGCAGCGGACGCCCGGCTCGAACGGCTGCGGGCGCTTGTGGCCGATGGGGTCGCCTCACGGTCCCAGGTGCTCGAAGCGGAGGCCGACCACGCAGAGGCCGAAGGTGCGTTGGAGGCCGCCGAAGAACGTCTTCGAATCCTAGGCGTGGACCCATCCGTGGGAGATCCAGCAAAGGGGGAGCACTACGTGTCGCGCGTTCGCGTGCGAAGTCCGATTGCCGGAACAGTGCTCAGCACGGCAGCCAAGATTGGTCGCCAGGTGGCTCCTGGCGACATGCTCTTCCATGTCGGAGACCTCACCGAGGTGTGGTTGATGGTGGATGTGTTCGAGGGGAGCCTCGCGCTGGTGCAGCCCGGCCAGGCCGTGCGCTTCACTGTGCCGGCCTGGCCCGGCGAGACCTTCGAAGGGCGCGTGGACCAGGTGGGCTCATGGGTGGAGCCAGACTCTCGCACCGTCGAGGTGCGCGTGGTGGTCGACAACGCAGACGCGCGCTTGATGCCGAACATGTTCGCATCTGCCACCTTGGCGACCGGGAGCAGCAGCCGGGCCGAGGGGGTCGTGCTCCCTGTCGATGCGGTCCAGGAAATTGAGGGCGAGTCGGTCGTGTTCATTCGAACCGCGCCCGGCGAGTTCGTCTTGCGGGAGGTGGCCGTCGCGGAGCGGGCATCCTCCACTGTCCGCCTGTCATCGGGTGTGTCTGCTGGCGAGACCGTGGTCACACAGGGCGCCTTCGCGCTGAAGAGCGAGCTCGAAAAGGGCGAACTGGGGCACGGCCATGCGCACTGAACCTCCCACCCCGTCGCCGTCTGAAGATGAGCGCCTCCTGTCCGGGTCGGGGCCCGGACTCATCGACAACATCCTCGCGTTTTCCCTTCGAAACAAGGCAGTGGTCCTCATTGGCCTCGTGGTCCTCACCATCCTTGGGATCCGGGCCGCGCGCGACCTCCCCATCGATGCGGTGCCTGACGTCACCAACGTTCAGGTACAGGTGCTCACAGACTCGCCGGGGCTGTCCCCTGTGGAGATCGAACGCTTCGTCACCTGGCCCGTTGAGACCGCCATGGCGGGGCTGCCGGCCACCGAAGAGGTGCGAAGCCTGTCCCGATTCGGCCTGAGCGTCGTCACAGTCGTCTTCGAAGACGGCACCGACCTCTGGTGGGCCCGCCAGGTGGTCTCAGAACGCCTCAGCGAGGCCAGGGGCGCCATCCCCGAAGCCTACGGTGAGCCGGAGATGGGTCCACCCTCAACAGGCTTGGGGGAGGTGTTTCAGTTCGAGGTGCGGGCAGCGCCCGGCTTTGAGGACAAATACTCGCCGATGGACTTGAGGGATGTCCTTGAGTGGCAAGTCGCTCCGCGTCTCAGAACAGTGGCTGGCGTGGTGGAGGTCAATGCGTTCGGAGGGGCCCTTCGGACCTACCAGGTCGAGCCTCGGCCAGACCGTCTGGCGGCCCACGGCCTCGTGCTCGCAGACATCTTTGATGCCCTTGAGCACAACAACCTCACGGTTGGAGGCGGATACCTTCAGCGCGGCCGAGAGCAGGTGCTAGTGCGCGGCACAGCCTTGGTGGAGAGTCTCGACGATGTGCGGCAGGTTGTGGTGTCGACGACCGACGAGGGCACTCCCATCACCATCCAACAGCTCGGGGACGTTCGGTTCGCCCCGCTGATTCGCCAGGGCGCGGTGACTCGCGACGGGCGGGGCGAAGCCGTCATCGGCATCGCCATGATGGGGTTTGGTGAAAACGCCCGCACGGTGAGTCAAGACCTCGCGGCCGCGGCCGACCAGCTGTCGCCCGGACTGCCCGAAGGGGTGGAGATCGACGTCTTCTATGACCGCACGGATCTGGTCGACCGGACCATCGCCACGGTGCAGGAAAACCTCGTGGTGGGCGGCTTGTTGGTCGTGGTGGTGCTGCTCTTGTTGCTCGGCAACCTCCGCGGAGGCCTGCTCGTCGCACTGACGATTCCGTTGTCGATGCTGGGTGCATTCATTGGCATGGGGGCCGCCAGGCTCTCGGGCAACCTCATGAGCCTGGGAGCTGTGGACTTCGGCATTCTCGTCGACGGACCAGTGGTGCTCGTGGAGAACATTGTCCGAAGGGTGGGCGAGCATCGAAAGGAAGGCCGCGAAGTCACCGACGCCACAATCCTGTCCGCTGCCCGTGAGGTGGCGCGGCCAGTGGCCTTCTCCGTCGGCATCATCGTGCTGGTGTACCTGCCCTTGCTCGCGCTCACCGGCATCGAGGGGCGGATGTTCCGGCCCATGGCGCTCACGGTGGTGTTCGCATTGGTAGCAGCGCTGGTGCTTGCGTTCACCGCCACGCCGGTGTTGGCGGCATTGACCCTGAAGACGGCCGAAGAAAAGGAGACGCGGCTGCTCGGTGCTGCCAAGCGGGTCTACGAACCGCTTCTCGACCGCGCCCTCAAGCACCCAAAGGCGACGGGCGCGGCAGCTCTCGTTGCGTTCGTCTGCAGCCTCGGGGTGATTCCGATGCTGGGGGCTGTCTTCGCACCCCGGCTGGACGAAGGCAGCATCGCTCTCCAGATCATCCGCCCTCCGTCTGTGTCTCTCGAGGAGTCCATCGCTCAGGCAACGGCCGTAGAGGCGGCCATCGCCAGGGCCTTTCCGGATGAGGTGAGCACTGTCATCAGCCGCACCGGCCGCGCCGAGATCGCCACAGATCCGATGGGCGTGGACTTCTCCGACGTTTACGTGATGCTCCATCCACAGGACAAGTGGACCCGGGCGCACAACCAGGCCACGCTTGTGGAAGCGCTCGAATCCGAGCTGGGCGCGTCGGTGCCTGGTGTGAACTTCGCGTTCTCACAGCCAATCGAGCTGCGGGTCAACGAGCTCATCGAGGGCGTGCGCTCTGACGTCGCCCTGTTCATCTACGGCGAGGACCTGGAGCAGCTCAAGGAGGTCGGCGACAACCTCGTCTCCGTGCTCTCCGACGTGGAGGGTGCCCGCGACGTCAAGGCCCAGAAGCTCGCAGGACTGCCCACCTTGTCCATCCAGGTGGACCGAGCTGCCATCTCCAGACTCGGGATGGACGCAAGGGATGTCTTGGACGCCGTAGAAGCGGTGGGTGGCCGGGCCGCCGGCGAGGTGCTGGTCGGTCAGCGCAGGTTCGCCCTGCAGGTTCGGCTTCCCGAGTCGGCACGGAGCAGCCCCGAGGCGGTGGGCAGGGTGCGTGTGGGTAGGGCGGGGGGGCCCCAGGTGCCGCTTTCCCAGGTCGCGCGGATTTCGCTCGAAGAGGGTCCAGTCCAGATTGGACGAGAGAGCGTGCAGCGCCGGCTCACCGTCGAGATGAACGTGCGCGGCCGCGATGTCGCCGGATTCGTGGCGGACGCCCAGGCGGCCATCGCTGCGGAAGGGCGGGTGCCAGAGGGCATTGTCCTGGACTGGGGAGGCGCCTTCGAGAATCTCAGGGAGGCGTCCGCAAGACTCGCCATCCTCGTGCCCTTGGTGTTGCTCCTCATCTTCGTGCTGCTCCAGGCGAACTTCCGGTCCACCCGCTTGACACTGCTGGTCTACGCGAATGTGCCGCTGGCCGTGACGGGTGGACTGGTCGCACTCTTCGTGCGTGGACTGCCGCTGTCCATCTCGGCCGCGGTGGGCTTCATCGCGCTGTTTGGCATCGCTGTGATGAACGGTGTGGTCCTGGTGACCTGCGTGCGTGACCTCCACGTTGCGGGTGCCACCGCGCTCGACGCAGCCCGATCTGGTGCCCGAAGACGCCTCCGACCGGTGCTGATGACCGCAGTCACCGACGCCCTGGGCTTTCTGCCGATGGCGTTGTCAGCGTCGGCGGGAGCCGAGGTTCAACGCCCCTTGGCCACGGTGGTGATTGGGGGCCTGGTCACCAGCACGTTGCTCACACTCCTGGTGCTGCCGTCGCTCTATGCCCGCTGGATGCCAGATCCCAACCACCCACAGGAAGCCTCACATGGGACATGACCATCACCACGACCACAGCCACGGGGGCGACACGAGTCGCGCGTTGGGGCTCGCATTCTTCCTCAACCTGGCCTTCACCGTCATCGAGCTGGCCGGGGCCTGGTGGACGGGCAGCACGGCAATCGCGGCAGATGCCCTGCACGACCTGGGCGACAGCATCGCGCTGGCGTTCGCTTGGGCGATGCAGGGCCTGGCCGACCGCCCGGCACCTCGCCGCTATTCCTACGGACTTCGTCGACTCTCCCTGGTCGCCGCCTTCGTCAATGCGATGGTGCTGTTGGTGGGCGGGGCTGTGGTCTTGGTCGAGTCGGTGCCGAGGCTGTGGGACCCAGGGGAACCCAACGCCAGCGGCATGCTGGCGTTGGCCCTGCTGGGCGTAGTCGTCAATGGAATGGCAGTGCTTCGCGTGCGGGGGGGCAAGTCCCTCAACGCGAGGGTTGTGTCGCTCCATCTCCTCGAGGACGTGCTTGGATGGGTGGCGGTGCTGGTCGTGTCGTGCGTGATGCTGGTGGTAGACGTGCCAGTCCTCGACCCCTTGCTCGCCATTCTCATCACGCTTTGGGTCACCACGAGCGCAGCGCGCAATCTCCGAAAGACCCTTGTGGTGTTCCTCCAGGGCACGCCGCACGATGTGGATCCCAAGGCCTTGGTCGCTGCAGCGGAAGCGGTGGAGGGCGTGGTGGCGCTTCGCCATGTTCACGTCTGGTCTCTGGAGGGGGAGCACAACGTGCTTACCGGCCACCTTGTCGTGGACGCCGACGAGTTTTCCGCTGGAGCGGAGGTGAGGGAGCAGGTGCGGGCAGCTCTTTCGTCGCTTGACGTCAAACACTGCACCTTGGAGCTGGCCTCAGTCACCAATGTCCCCCCGAGCGCGGAGGACTGCGTCCCAGTCTCCGCCGACACCGACGACGATGCCCATGACTACTGGGAAGCTCACGCCGACCGGTACAAGCTGGCCATGCTGGTCTTCGGAAAGCCCATCCCCGAGGCGGTGCGCCGGACTGCGTCTTTGGTGAGCGGAGCAGAATCCGTGCTTGAGGTCGCCTGCGGGACAGGGCTTTTCACGAAGGGCTACGCTCCCCAGGTGGGTACGGTCCTCGCCACCGACTATGCCGACGCGATGATGGATGTGGCGAGGCGTCGGGTGAGCCACATGTCGAACGTGCGCTTCGACCAGCGCGATATCAACGCACTTGGCGAGCCTGACGACTCCTTTGATGCGGTGGTCGCTGCCAACGTGTTGCACCTGCTACCGGACCTGGAGCGGGCCTTGGCCTCGCTGCGGGGCGTGCTCAAGCCTGGTGGCCTGCTCGTGGTTCCCACCTACTGCCATGACCAGACGCTGCGGTCGAAGGCGGTGTCGGCGGTGTTGGCGCTTGGCAACTTCCCGGGAGAGAGGCGATTCACGGTGAAGCGGCTCTCGACAGCGCTTGAGACGGCAGGGTTCGAGATCGTCGAGGCGGACGTCATTCCCGGGCGCCTGCCGCTTGGGTTTGTGGTGGGCCGCAAGCCTGGCCCAGATGCATCGAGCTCGGCCCCCTGAGCTGGGCAGACACTGTGGCTCGGCAGACTTCCGAGGGGCGCACGCTCCTCGGAAGCTCGGTTCTCACTGCTGGTGGCGGCTGGCCCGTCACCCGCAGGACGGTTCGCCGGTGGAGGACCGTCCTGCCGCGATTCATCGCGCCTGGCCGTGGTGGACGCGACTGACGGGTGCAGTCGAGGACTCGCGAATGCGGCGCGTTCAGCCCTGACGCCTACGGCTGCAGCCGCACAAGCTCTTCGGCCGAGCCGTCGACGAACCAGATGTCATCGAGGCCCCTCGCCTCGATGCCCATGATGCCGCCGCCTCGGCCGCTGTCGACCCAGTCCACAAGCTCGCCCGAAAGGTCGAATGCGAAGATGCGGCCGGTCTCGAAGTCAGTGACGAGGAGAGTGTCCTCGACCAGCGCCAGGCCGGACGGCGCTGACATGCCGTCGACCTCCGAGCCGTCGATGAACACGCTGTGGTCCACGTTGTCCAGCTCGTGGTGGTCGACGCCAGGCTCGGTGGAGGGCAACCTGTTGCCCTTGTCACCTGTGGCGGTGTCGAGCACGAGGATGCGGTTGGCGCCGGTGTCGGTGGCATAGAGAAGCCCGGTGGAACGGTCGATCTCCATGTGGGACGGCACGTCCTCGAGGCGCGTCACAGTGAGGTCGGACACCTTGCCGATGATTCCATCCGAGTGGTCGTCGAACCCGATGTGGTGGTCTTCCGCGAAGTCGTAGCGGGCGATGGTCGCGTTGAGTCCGTCGTAGACCCAGTAGACGTTGTCCACCTCCCACGCGATGCCCATGCAGTTGGGGCTCTCGTGGAGCATGTCGAGGTGGCTGCCGAGGTCGACGTAGGTGTCCCACAGGTCGGACAGGTACTCGACCGCGTCGGGGTTGGAGTAGGCGAAGATGTCGTGGTCGGCGCTCCACAGGGTAGGCCCCATGAAGTCGTTGGGTCGCGCGCGGTCGTTGTAGGTGTTGCGAGACTCGTGGCAGGTGCCGAAGGTGCGGGCGTCGCTGTCGGCGAAGGTCACGCCCCCCATTGCGATGCTCGACACCTCCTCCAGGAAGTGGAAGGCATAGGGGTCGATGCGCATGTCCGACGACTGGTCGGCGGTGCCTACGTTGGAGAAGATGGTGGCGGAATCATTGGAGCGGTTCACCACCCACAGCTCGCCGTCCACATCGGGGTTGAAGGCGAGGTCACGCGGGATGCGTAGCCCGTCGGACTTCACCGCTACGACGGTCACGGTGACGGCGCTGAAGTCATGGGACCCCTGCCCCAGGCCAGCGACCCCTTCTACATCCGGCGCTGCGGTGTCGGCCGTGTCTTCGTCGACCGTAGTTCCAGACCCATCATCCGTGGTCTTGCCTGGAGAGTCGCCGTCGCAGGCGGGGAGCGAGATGACCAGGCCCAGCAGAGAGCGACGAATCATGTGGACATCCAGACTGGTTGGGTGGGGCCGAATACGAACGATGGCGGGTCGAAGCCCGGAGGCGAGCCACCAGAATCACTATCGCCGCATACTACCTCATCGTGGGCGTGGTGCATGTTTTTGCTGGACCCTCGCATCGGTGAACAGGGCCGGCGGCTACGGCCACCACGCAGCGACACATCACCATCGCGGATGCCGATTCAGGGGGCGATGTCAAGAGGGAGGCCTGCCAGTAGACCGCCATGTCGCCGATGGGTTGAGCGAGGGATGCCCCAGCAAAGAAGTGTGTGCGCGCGAGACAGCCCAACATAGAGCAGCCTTGATTCCTCTCCGTCCAACGCACCGGTTCCTGCCTGGCCCAGTGCCATCGTCATGAACTTGCCCGACCCGAGCACAAGCACCGCACGGAATGTCAGTCCCTTGGAGCTGTGGATGGTCCGAACATCCCAGCCATCCAATGCCCCCGACGCTACCGGTCGCTTGAGGTCCAGCTTGCCCCTCCTGGTGATGCGTCGCCCCAGGTTCAGACTCGACTTGTCCAGTCCCAAGCTGGCACACAGGTGTTCGAATCCCAACTTCGCGAGAGGCACCCATTCGTCGACGTTCAGACTTGCCGGGGGCAACCCCTGTGCGCCGCCTGCCACAAACAAACACACGGCATGACGGAGGGCGGTGGCGCTGTCCGCCAGGTCGGGATGGCCGAGCGCCGCCGGCGCCATGAGGCTGGAGTCCACGCCCACATGTTGTAGTGCGCGGAAGATCTCTTTGGTCGCCCCGAAGAGGTCGCGTTCGGTGTCTCGCTTGGATGCCGCTTGACCCAGGATCTTCGCAAGCCCCGTCAGACTCTCGGCCTGGCTACGCACCAGGCCTGCGAGCTGGCCATGTCCACGCACCAGCACGACCGCGTCGCATTGAGGAATCTGGTGTTGGACAAGGACCTCCTTGAACCGCGAAAGGGCATGGGCGAGGTCGTCGGTTGGGTGAACCACGCCTACAGGCATGGGTGCCTCTTGCGAATCTGGTCTGCCGACCACCCTGTCTGCTGGTGCGAGGGCGGACAGCAGATTCGCGATGGCCTCGCTGCATCGAAAGGAGGTATCCAATCGAAGGGCAACACATCCCCATTCGGAGGCTGGCCTGTGGAAACCAGCCGGATTCGCGCCTCGAAACGCATAGATGGACTGGTTGGGGTCGCCGAGCACAGTGGTAGGGACCTGGCACTCTGTGTGCAGGAACTCCAAGACGTGCTGCTGTTGGGCGGATGTGTCTTGAAACTCGTCAATCAGCAGGTGTGCCAACCGGGCCTGAAGAGCCGACCGTAGGAAGGGCAGCTTCCGCAGGCAGGTAGATGCGAGAAACGCCCGATGTCGATGAGAGTAGTTCCCGGCGCGGAACCAATTGGCCACGGCTTTGCGCGCAGGAGCTGGCGGTCGCTGGCGGCCCCGAACAGAAAACTCCACCGTCCAGTCTCCGCGGTATCGGGCGTCGATGTCCCATGCTCCTTTCCGGTCCTTGGCTGCGCCTATATGGAAGGCAGCCGTGGCCCGGTGGACAACCGACGGCTCTGTGACCACCCGTAGAGGGTGGGAGGTCTTGAATACCTGGTGCGCAAAGGGGCGAACGATGAAGCGGTCCAGGAAGGAATCCACAGTCGACACCAGCACTCGCCCCGATGACAGCAGGCCGGGCACTGCCTCCGACACCGCCCTCGCCAGCTCATTGGCTCCAGCTCTCGTAAAAGACAGGCCGACTACATGGCGACCTGGGTGGATTCCCTCCGACAGCGCCCCCAACCGTCGAGCGGCAGTCGTCGTCTTGCCTGCGCCTGGGCAGGCCCTGACAAGAACGCCGTGTTCGGCCGCGTCGACGACAAGCGCTTGCTGGGGAGTGAGGCGGCGGCGCATGCTCTATTCCGCCGCGGTAACGTGGAGAATGGCACCGAGAATATGGTGAGGCACGACGAAGTCCGTCGACCCCTTGAGGTGTTCTGCCATGGCTTCCGCAAACTCCACTTTGTTGGTAGACCGCGATTCGAAGAGAAATTCGTGAAAGACGGCCGCTCTCTGCTCAATCGAGCTGTGTTGCTCCATCTCCGCTCGGAGCACACCCACGAGTCGGGGGTGCAGCTCCTCAATGGCCTTGAGTGCGATGTCTTGATTGGCGCTCCCGTATAGGACCACGTCGTATTCCAAGGTGGAACGAGCGACGAACACCTCGACGGTTCCGGAAGCCTGACGAATGATGGAGGCTGCAGCAGGACTGAAGGCCCTGGGTCCTCGGGCACCTGGATAGTACCTCTTCCCGAAAAGGACTCCGTCGGCGTCGGTCACGACTGCGCATCGTCGCCCCAGTCCTTTCGCGCCCAGCAGGCTCATGAACTCCGAGAAGTTGAGTCCTTCCGTGGACACGACTGACACCGAGTAGTCGCGAAGGTCGTATCCGCATGCTCTGGCAATGGCAGATATCAGAATCGCTTCAGAGATGCCCTCCACCAGAATGACCCTGCGCGCAAACAGCAGACTTGAGCGAGTCGCATCAAGATAGCGGCCCAGCTTGTTCCAGGAACGTGGCTTGAGCTCGATATCGGAGAGTCGCATTGCCTTGAACCCACCACTGGCATTGAGCACGACACATTTGCGGGGATCAACAGCGGAAGCGATATGGGTGGAATGGGTGGACACGAAGAGCTGAGTCTTGGGTGCGTCCTCTGCAGTCTCTGCGAGATAGCGATAGAGAAGCGCCTGCAAGTGCGGATGGAGGTGCGCTTCGGGCTCCTCGACCAGGAACAGGCGGAACGATAGATCGGAGTCTTTGCGAAGCGCTGCCAATACGGTCGCTGTGTAGAGGAGGTTGTTGTATCCGAGGCCGTTCTGACTGACCGATAGGCCATCGACCCTCGCGGAGAGGGTGTGCAGGAGCTGCTCGAAGTCCGAGGCGGTGAATCCAAGCGTGGCATTCTGCGCCAGCTCGGGTCCAGTGACCGCGACCAGCGCGCTGTTGACGGCCTCTCTGGTACGCACGACTGCCGCCTCCAACGACAGATCATCGTTTGCGGCCTTCACCGCTTTTTCCAGCTCCGCCACCTCCTCTTTTGTGGTCAGTTCGCTCAGAAGGCTGGCAAATTGTGAACGGCGGCCCGGAAGCAACCCTCGGGTGGGGTCTCGAAGGGGTGGCAGGAATGCGAGCCCCATCCAGTCCAACAGCGCCGATGGGAGCGCGTTGTCCTTGGACGTCCCGCACCAGTGCCGCACTTTGAGCTTGCCCGATTCTGTTTTGACGACAGTGACAGCGACCTTGGCGGTAGGTGGGGCCGTCGTGGCAATGAGCGCCTCCAGCATTCGGCCCTGGTCAGCGGGGCTCAACCCGCCGAGAGTGCACTCGATCTGGATGGCATCTACGGGGCCGTCCTCCCCCATGTGAAGGTCGTCAACACACAGGAACGGACGGTCGACTTCGTCTGATGCGGACAAAACGAGTCGAAGGGCCATGAGTATCGTTGTTTTTCCGGCGTTGTTTTCCCCTACCAGGACGTTTAGTCCAGGATGGAAGCGAATCTCGGCATCCTTGAGGCCCCGAAGACCGTCTATCCACAGTTTGTCGATGTGCACCAGCGGTCCTCCCCATCCCGCCGGCAGGGTATCACTGGATGGCCCGGGCTACCGACTCGCTGTGGGGAAGGAGCGGCCGGCCGCACGGAGGCGCCGGCCCCACCATTCCTGCGCCACCTTTCGTCGCGCAGCAGGCTTGTCGCTGCCGGGGAGGCTCAAGAACCTGAGCCATCCCGCGTCAGTGGGCGGCAACAGGTCGCCAGTGGACTGCCGCAGCTCGTAGGACGAGCCCACGACCCGGAGCTTTCCTCCCTCCACTACCGGCACCGCGATGGCCGGCGAGCTGGAGCCACGGCCGTAGGTGTACCGGGCCTGCCGACCGAGGTGCTCACGGACCGTGTCGACCACCGTGGGCCACACCGCCTCCCGCCAGGCGTCGTCCGCCAGGTACCACCCAGCTCGCGCCCACGACCGCCCAATGGCGCTCTTGAATTCGCGCAGTGCGGTCTCGGCCGGCTCGCCGACGACAGGGCACACCTCCCGCATCCGGTGCGGCGACAAGTGGGTGAGCTTCATCCTCGAGCCCTGCGCCTTGTCCCATCGAGGCGAGTCCGCCCGCTCGTCCCCAGCATGAATCGAGTGCCACACCAAGCTCCCCGAGAGCAGCATCCCATGCCGCTTTCGGTTGTCCGGGTCGGCCACCCCAATGCGCACCTCGTGCCCTTCGTCCTCCCCATCCGGGTCCCGCACAGTCGCGCAGAATCCTGCGGGCAGCACCGGCGTCCGCTCGATGGCCCCGTCGTGCGTCTTCCACGGCGGCACCGCCACACTCCGGTCACGGGCGGCCTCGATGACCTTCACCCACGGCCACTCACTCGCGTCCGTCTCATGCAGCTTCCGCAGCATCGCCTCAGCCTCCGACCGCAGCCGTGCCGCACGCTCCGCATCCTTCTCCCCCATCTCCCGAGCCAGGTCGAACCGCGCCGCCATCGCCGACGTCTGCCGCAGCAGCTTCCGCACCCGCTGACGACGAGCTCGCAGCTCCTCTCGCTCCCGAATCGCCGCCAAGGTCTCCCGGGTCCTCTCGGGGTCCCGCGACAGCATCAACAGCATCTCCTCGGGCCCCATCTCGGCCGTCGCCAGCGGATTGCTCGTCTCCTTGATCTGCGAATCCAAAAGCGACTTCATCCACCCGTGCTTGCCCTGGATGAGCGAGTACCGGGCCCCGTCCATGCTGTTGCGGGCCAGGTAGAAGTAGATGCCGATGTTGGCGAGCGTGTTCCCCTGACGCACGCCGCGGCCGTTGCGCTGCTCGATGGTCGCGGGCTCCCACGGCAGGTCCATGTGGTGGATGGCGCAGGTGCGGGCCTGGAGGTCGACGCCCTCGTAGGCGATGCTGTTGGCGATGACGACGTCGAACTCGGGGGCTTTGCCCGCCTCCGGATCA
>Ga0213840_1000969_pt1 | contig 28132 bp, 24 predicted proteins | sample SWPATP22_FD_160132 | JGI IMG/M metagenome (GOLD analysis project Ga0213840, IMG submission 160132) | Coastal seawater microbial communities from Marineland, Florida, United States - SWPA TP2 #2 | ecosystem: Environmental > Aquatic > Marine > Coastal | place: USA: Florida | collected 2016-08-14 | reverse complement strand
CCGCAGAAGATAACGCAGAACACACCCCAGGGAAAAGTCACAGGGCCATCCGCAGGAAAAGTCACAGCACAGTCCCCGGCCGTCGCGTCCCGCAGTTCCTGAAGCACTCACAGCCCCGCCTACGCCAGCTTTGACGGCTGTTGTGAGACAATGATCGTGGCTGGAACCCGATCCACATCCGGATTCCGGTCCGGCGATTTTGTTTCAAGACCGCCAATGATGAGCAGGGAGCTGAGGATCCACTGATTCCAGCTGTCCCGCAATGCCATTGGACGGCACCTGGTTGTGGCACGTAGGTCAACGGGTTCCAAGACAATCTCGCCGGCCCTCCAGGGCTGCCGCACCCCACTGCCGGTGCGAACCTGAGGGTATCCAATTGACTTCTGTCAATGCCTGCGGGTGTTGACGCATATTTGCCCCAACGGGCGCCGAATGTGGCGGCGCATCAGGGGCAGGAGTGTCGCCACATATGGATAATGACCAGGTTGTAGCCGGTAACGAAGAACTCGTGGTTACCGGGGAAAAGCAAGAAACAGCAGTAGCTGCAGAAGCAGCAGCTCCGGTAGCGCCGAAGAGGGCCGTCCGGACCCGCCGCAAGGCGCCTGTCCCGAAGGTCGACGACTCCGCGGCCGCGGAGGCTGCGGCTGAAGCCGAGGCCCTGGCCGACGCGGCCGGCTCGGATGAGCCCGTCGCCACCGCCGAGGCAGCTGCCCCTAAGGCAAAGGCGCCCGCACGGCGTACCCGTGCCCGCAAGCCTGTTGCCGCGCCGGAGACCGTGCCCGCCTTCGCCGAAGAACCTGACGCCAGTGCGCCTTCCGTTGCGGAAGCTGCGGCGGTGACGGAAGCCGGCGAGACCGCCGTCGCCGCCGAAAACGGCGCCGAGAAGCCGGTCCGGCGCCGGGCCAGCCGTGCGAAGGCCGCCCCGAAGGCCGGGGACGCTCCCGCAGCAGCGGCAGTCCCGGCCGAGGCAGCCGCAGAGTCAGCAACCGCCGAAGAAGCCCCTGCCGAAGAAGCCCGCGTGACGGCGCAGGCCGCCGCGGCGGAAGCGCTGCCGGCAGCGGCAGAGTCCGAAGAGCAGGAGGACCAGCCGGCGGAAAACCCGGCCGCGTCCCTGTTCATGGAACCCGGAGCGCTCACATCCGTGATCTTCCAGGCCCCCGACCTCAGCACCGTCGTGCGTCCGGCACCGGTTGCGGCAGCAGCGGAGGCCGAGGAGGACGAAGGCGACGAGGACGAGGACGCCGGCAACCGCCGCCGCCGCCGCAGCCGCGGCCGGCGCGGCCGCACCCGCACCTCCGCCGAGTCCGACACCGAGGTTGAAGGCGCCGACGAAGAGGGCGACGAAGGCCAGGAGGGCGCGCTCGAGGACGGCGTGACCTCGCGCCGCCGCCGCCGCCGCCGCCGCGGTGACCAGGATCTGGAACTCACCGGCGGGGGAGACGACGACCCGCCCAACACCGTGACCCGCGTCCGCGCACCGCGTGCGCTGGCCGAGGCCCCGGTCAACAACCGCGTCACCTCGGTCAAGGGCTCCACCCGCCTCGAGGCCAAGAAGCAGCGCCGCCGCGAATCCCGCGACACCGGGCGCCGCCGCACCGTCATCACCGAGGCCGAGTTCCTGGCCCGCCGCGAATCCGTGGACCGGCAGATGATCGTCCGCCAGCGCGACGACAGAATCCAGATCGGTGTCCTCGAGGACGGCGTCCTGGCAGAGCACTTCGTGTCCAAGACCCAGCAGGATTCCCTGATCGGCAACGTCTACCTGGGCAAGGTCCAGAACGTGCTGCCCTCCATGGAAGCTGCCTTCGTGGACATCGGACGCGGCCGCAATGCCGTCCTCTACGCCGGCGAAGTGAACTGGGACGCCGTCAACCTCGAAGGCAAGCAGCGCCGGATCGAAAACGCGCTCAAGTCCGGGGACTCCGTCCTGGTCCAGGTCTCCAAGGACCCGGTCGGCCACAAGGGTGCCCGCCTCACCAGCCAGATCTCGCTGCCCGGCCGCTACCTCGTGTACGTGCCCGGCGGCTCCATGACGGGCATCTCCCGCAAACTGCCCGACGTCGAACGCAACCGCCTCAAGCGGATCCTCAAGGACCGCCTGCCCGAGGACGCGGGCGTCATTGTCCGCACCGCGGCCGAGGGAGCGTCTGAGGAAGAGCTGACGCACGACATCAACCGCCTGCGTGCGCAGTGGGAAGGCATCGAGAGCCAGTCGAAGTCCACCAAGGTCCTCGCCCCCGAGCTGCTCTACGGCGAACCTGACCTCACCATCAAGGTGGTCCGCGACGTCTTCAACGAGGACTTCTCCAAGCTGATCGTCTCCGGCGAGGAAGCGTGGGACACCATCGAGGCCTACGTCACGTACGTGGCACCGGACCTCGTGGGCCGGCTCGAGAAGTGGACCAAGGACACGGACATCTTCGCTGCCTGGCGCATCGATGAGCAGATCCACAAGGCCCTGGACCGGAAGGTCTTCCTGCCCTCGGGCGGGTCCCTCGTGATCGACCGGACCGAGGCCATGACGGTGGTGGACGTCAACACCGGCAAGTTCACCGGTTCCGGCGGCAACCTCGAGGAAACAGTCACCAAGAACAACCTCGAAGCGGCCGAGGAAGTCGTCCGGCAGCTGCGCCTGCGCGATATCGGCGGAATCATCGTGATCGACTTCATCGACATGGTGCTCGAATCCAACCGCGACCTCGTGCTGCGCCGCATGGTGGAGTGCCTGGGCCGGGACCGCACCAAGCACCAGGTGGCCGAGGTGACCTCGCTGGGCCTCGTGCAGATGACGCGCAAGCGGATGGGCACCGGCCTGCTGGAAGTCTTCGGCGAGCAGTGTGAAGCCTGCGCGGGCCGCGGAATCGTCACGCACGACGAACCCGTCGAGCACCGCCGCGCCAACACGGTCGCCGCGGAGCACTACGTGCCGCGCACCGAGGCCGCCCAGCCTGCTGCGCGCACCGAGCGCAAGAGCCGCCGCCGCGGCAGGGGAGGCCAGGGCACGGAGACCGTGCCGTCCACGCCGGCCGCCGTCCACGCCGAACCCACCGAGGCCGAACGCCACGCCAAGGCCGAAGCCACGCGTGCCGCGCTGGCCAACATCGCCGCTGCGGCGCACGCCGCCCACCTGCACGACGGGGAAGCTGCTGCTGCCAGCGAGGCGGGGGCCCGCCAGGCCGCCGTCGACGCCGTCACGAAGCTCGCGGCCACCGAGGAGGCTGCCGGCCGTCCCGCGACAGTGCTGACGTTTGGCGGCGAGCAGGTGGCCCTGCCGTTCGTCGAGCACGCCGAGGACACGCAGGCACCGGCCCTCACCCTGGACCTGCTGACCGAGGCCTTCGCCAACCTGGGCGATGCCGAGCCCGGCAAGCCGGCCGGGACGGACGAGGACCAGGCCACGGCCCCACCGCAGGCCGCACCGCAGGCCACCGCACCGGCAGCGGCGCGCGCTGCCGAGGCACCGGCCTCACGGGCAGCGGAAACCGCGACGGCGCGTGGCCGCCGCGGGCGCCGCAACCGGAGCGCCAGCCGCGCCCAGGGGGCAGCCAACGAGACCTCCGTGGAACATCGCGAGGCAACGCGGCCGGCTTCGGCCGTGTCGGTTCACGAGGCCAAGGCACCTGCCGCGGCCAGGCCGGCCATCCCGGCCGGCAACGAGCCGATCATCCTTGGCGTCGGCGTGCCGGCATCGGAGCTGTAGTCCACCGGACTGAACACTTCTCCGACTAGGAAGCACTTCCACCGGTCAGTTCTTCGGCCGGTCGGGCTGCGGGTTCGGGCCGGGGCGGACGTAACATACGTCCGCCCCGGCCCGGGCCCGCCTTGCCGTTAAGGGGACACTCCGGGGGCACCGGCTAGGCTGGAGCACTGACACGGGGTGCCGCGCATCGGGCCGGCTGAGATCCAGACCCGTTGAACCTGTCCGGTTAGCACCGGCGAAGGGATGTCTGACGTGCCCGCAGCATCGAATCAGTCCAATATTCTGCCCAGCGATTTTCTGCCCGGCCATTTTCTGCCCTCCGGGCCGGGCCCGTCCGCGCCGCTCCGCATTCCCCGCGTGCTGGCCATCGCCGGCTCGGACCCGTCCGGCGGCGCCGGCATCCAGGCGGACCTGAAGAGCATCGCAGCCAACGGCGGCTACGGCATGGCCGCCATCACGGCCCTGACAGCGCAAAACACCCACGGCGTGCGCGCCGTCCACGTGCCTCCGGCGGCGTTCCTCACCGCGCAGCTGGACGCCATCAGCGAGGACATCGGCATCGATGCCGTCAAGATCGGCATGCTCGGCGACGCGGCGGTGATCGACGCCGTCCGCACCTGGCTGGAAAAGGTGCGGCCCGCCGTCGTGGTCCTGGACCCGGTGATGGTCGCCACCAGCGGCGACCGGCTGCTGCAGGAATCGGCCGAAGCCGCGCTGCAGGCGCTCCTGCCGCTGGCGGACCTCATCACACCGAACCTCGCCGAACTCGCCATCCTGCTCAAGGAACCCGTCACGGCCGAGTGGGCGGAGGCCCTGGCCCAGGGCAAGCGGCTGGCCGCCCAGACCGGCACCACCGTCCTGGTTAAGGGCGGCCACCTCCAGGGCGGACAGCCCGACGCCGACGCCGGCGCCAATTCAGAGGCCGGCTGCCCGGACGCGCTGGTCAACACCGGCGGCCTGCTGGGCCAGGAGACCGTGGTGGTGCCGGGGGAGCGGATCGCCACACGCAACAGTCACGGCACCGGCTGCACCCTGTCCTCGGCCATGGCCACCGTGCAGGCCCGGGTGGGGGACTGGGAAGCGGCGCTCCGGGAGGTCAAGCCGTGGCTGCTGGGCGCGCTCCGCGAAGCCTCGGTCCTGGACGTCGGCACCGGCAACGGCCCGGTCCATCACTTCCACCACGTGCAGGAACTCACGCACGGCCAGCGCGAACAGCACGGCCACGCCGGCCACGGCCCGGCGGAAGGAGAGTTCGCCGCGGCCCTTCGTGCAGGTGCCGCGGCCGATCTCGACGCGATCTACGCCCTGGAGTTCATTCGCGGGCTGGCCGACGGAACCCTGCCGGAGCACGAGTTCGCGTACTACCTCGCCCAGGACGCCATCTACCTCAACGGCTACTCCCGGGTGCTGGCCCGCGCCGCCGCCATCGCCCCCACCGAGGCCGAGCAGCTGTTCTGGGCCCGCTCGGCGCAAACCTGCCTGGAAGTCGAATCCGAGCTTCACCGTTCCTGGCTCAGCACCCGCCCCACGGCGCCGGTCCTGGGTCCGGTCACGAAGTCCTATGTGGACCACCTGCTGGCCGCCTCGGTGTCCGGCAGCTACGGGGTGCTCGTGGCGGCAGCCCTGCCGTGTTTCTGGCTCTACGCCGAGGTCGGCGCCACCCTGCACCGGGAGTTCCTGGCCGCAGGCGGACCCGGGACGCACCCCTACGCCGACTGGCTGCGGACGTATGCCGACGAGGACTTTGCCGCGGCGACCCGGCAGGCCATCGCGTACACGGATGCGGCGGCCCGGCGGGCATCCGGGAGCGAGCGGGAGGCCATGGCCCTCGCCTTCCGGCAGTCATCGCGGTACGAGGTGGACTTCTTCGACGCGCCGAGGCTGCACGCCTGAACCGACCCGGCCTTTCCAGCCAGTAGTATGGTGGGGCACGGTTCCGGAAGTCGTTGCGGCATCACTGCGTTGAGGTCATGGTCGAAGTCATTGTCAAGATGATGGTCGAGATCACGGCATCGAGACGCTGTGGCGCCTATCACGGACTACCCGCCGGAACCAGCCTCATTTGCGGCCGAAGGCAAAATTAGCGTATTCTAGATCTTCGGTGCTTACGCCAACACTTGGGTTATGACCCTGAGAACTATCCGTTTGGAATTCCAACCGGATTTGTTCCGGGGGTAGCTCATGGATTCCCCCGGGGAATCCACCGGCGTTGAGGCACAGCGTGAGCCGGTCCAAACAATTTGGCCCCAGGTTCCGCACGCAAATCTAGTAATAAACGTCGAGAGAAGTGAGTTCCCCAGTGGTGTACGCGATTGTCCGCGCAGGCGGCCGCCAAGAGAAGGTTTCCGTTGGAGACTTCGTTACCCTGAACCGCGTCCCCGGTGGAGCCGGCAGCACCTTTGAGTTGCCCGCCCTGCTCCTGGTAGACGGTGACAAAGTCACGTCTGCTGCTGCGGACCTGGCAAAGGTAACGGTTACGGCTGAGATCCTCGAAGACCTCCGTGGTCCGAAGATCGTCATCCAGAAGTTCAAGAACAAGACCGGTTACAAGAAGCGCCAGGGCCACCGTCAGGAATTGACCAAGGTCAAGATCACCGGTATCAAGTAACTCTTCGTTACTGTTCAGGTTCCAGCAGATTCCCCAGAATTTTTGAAGGCAGGCATTTCAAATGGCACATAAAAAAGGCGCGAGTTCCACTCGCAACGGTCGTGACTCCAACGCCCAGTACCTCGGCGTCAAGCGCTTCGGTGGCCAGGTAGTTTCCGCAGGCGAGATCATCGTCCGCCAGCGCGGCACCCACTTCCACCCGGGCGCCGGCGTCGGCCGCGGCGGGGACGACACTCTGTTCGCCCTGACCCCCGGTGCTGTCGAGTTCGGCACCCGCCGTGGCCGCCGCGTTGTGAACATCGTGGCTGCTGCAGCAGCAGAGTAACAACAAGTTCTAAATCGGTGGGGCGGGCCATTAGGTCCGCTCCACCGGTGTTTTAACCGCATTACAATCATCTTGGGCCTTTCTGGGGTCCGGGGAACAGCACTGAGGAGATCCACGTGGCTAGCTTTGTAGACCGGGTAGTACTGCACGTATCCGGCGGTACCGGCGGCCACGGCTGTGTCTCCGTTCACCGCGAGAAGTTCAAGCCCCTCGGCGGTCCCGACGGCGGCAACGGCGGCAACGGCGGCGACGTCATCCTGCGCGTCGACCCGCAGACCACCACTCTCCTGGACTACCACCACGCCCCCCACCGGCACGCCACCAACGGCGGCCCCGGCATGGGTGACTGGCGCGGCGGCAAGAACGGCGAAACCCTGATCCTTCCGGTTCCCGTGGGCACCGTGGTCAAGTCCAAGTCCGGCGAGGTCATCGCCGACCTCGTGGCCGAAGGCGACGAATACATTGCCGCCGCCGGCGGCATCGGCGGGCTCGGCAACGCGGCGTTGTCCTCGCAGAAACGCCGCGCCCCCGGCTTCGCGCTGCTCGGCATCGAAGGCGAATCCAGCGACGTCGTCCTGGAACTGAAGTCCATTGCGGATATCGCCCTGGTCGGCTTCCCCTCCGCCGGCAAATCCAGCCTGATCGCCGCCATGTCGGCCGCGCGGCCCAAAATCGCCGATTACCCCTTCACCACCCTCATCCCGAACCTGGGCGTCGTCCAGGCCGGTGAGGTCCGCTTCACCATTGCCGACGTCCCCGGCCTGATCGAAGGCGCCAGCGAGGGCAAGGGGCTGGGCCACCACTTCCTGCGCCACGTCGAGCGCTGCGCCGCCCTCGTGCACGTCCTGGACTGCGGCACGCTTGAATCGGACCGCGATCCGCTCTCCGACCTCGCCATCATCGAGGCCGAGCTGGAGAAATACGCCGTGGACATGAGCTACAGCGGGTCCGATGGCGAAGTGGTCCCGCTGAACCACCGCCCGCGCCTGGTGGCCCTGAACAAGGTCGACCTGCCCGACGGCAAGGACATGGCCGAGTTCGTCCGCCCCGAACTGGAATCCCGCGGCTACAAGGTCTTCGAGATCTCCGCGACGAGCCACGAAGGCCTCCGCCAGCTCGGCTTCGCCATGGCCGAAATCGTCCAGGCCGCCCGCGACGCCGTCGCCGCGACCCCGCCGAAGGTGCACGCCCCCGTGCTGCGCCCCCGCGCCGTCAACGAAACCGGCTTCACCATCCGCCGCGAAGAAAAGAACCTCGAGCCGCTTTTCCGCGTCCTCGGCGACAAGCCCGTGCGCTGGGTCAAGCAGACCGACTTCACCAACGAGGAAGCGATCGGCTACCTCGCCGACCGCCTGGCCAAGCTCGGCGTCGAAAATGAACTGTTCAAGCAAGGCGCCAAGCCCGGCGACATGGTGGTCATCGGCGAGGACGACGGCGTCGTCTTCGACTGGGAGCCGACCATGATGGCCGGTGCCGAACTTCTCGCCTCGCCGCGCGGCACCGACGTGCGCTTCGCCGACATCGGCGACCGCCCGACGCGCGGCCAGAAGCGCGACGAGCAGCAGGAACGCCGTGACGCCAAGGCCGCCGCCCGCGCCGAGCTCGAAGCCGAACGCAAGGCCGGCATCTGGACCGAATCCGTCAGCGGCCGCCGGGCACGGCAGCCGCTCAAGGAGAGTGGACTGGGCGCAGCCGATGACGAGTAAGACTGTCGTCGAACACCGGTCGCAGCCGCTCGAGGCTCACAACATCAAGGCCGAAGCCCCCAAGGCCCCCGACCGCACCGCGCTGTCCGGCGCCCGCCGGATCGTGGTCAAGGTGGGTTCGTCGTCGCTGACGTCCATCAAGGGCGGGATCTCGGAAGAGGCCCTGACAAACCTCGCCGACGCCCTGGCCCACAAGCGCAACGCGGGCACGGAAATCATCCTGGTGTCCTCCGGCGCGATCGCCGCCGGCCTCGCCCCGCTGGGACTCGAGAAGCGCCCGCGCGACCTCGCCACCCAGCAGGCCGCCGCCAGCGTGGGCCAGGGCCTGCTGATGGCCCGGTACACCCACGCCTTCGGCGCGCACGGCGTGACCGTCAGCCAGGTGCTCCTGACCGCGGATGACTTCATGCGGCGCAGCCAGCACACCAACGCGTTCCGCGCCCTGGACCGGCTGCTGAATCTCGGCGTCGTCCCGGTGGTCAACGAAAACGACACCGTCGCCACCCACGAGATCCGCTTTGGCGACAACGACCGCCTCGCCGCCCTCGTGGCCCACCTGGTCCGCGCCGACGCCCTGCTGCTGCTGTCCGACGTCGACTCCCTGTACGACGGTCCGCCGTCGCACGGCGCCAAGCGGATTCCGCACGTCTCCGGCCCCCACGACCTCGACGGCATCTCGATCGGCAGCACCGGCAAGGCCGGCGTCGGCACGGGCGGCATGGCCACCAAGGTCGAAGCCGCTGGCATCGCCGCGGGGTCAGGCATCCACGCCCTCGTCACGTCCACGCCCAATGCTGCCGCCGCGCTGGCGGGGGAGGACGTCGGAACGTGGTTCTCAGTCAACGGCGCGCGCAAGCCCATCCGGCTCCTGTGGCTGGCGCATCTTGCGTCCGTCCAGGGCACTTTGGTGCTCGACGACGGCGCGGTCAAGGCCGTCCGCGACCGCCACACCTCGCTGTTGCCGGCCGGGATCGCCGCGGTGAAGGGCCACTTCGAAGCCGGCGACGCCGTGGAAATGGTGTCCGCCGACAACACCGTGATTGCGCGGGGACTCGTGAACTATTCCGCCGCCGAGCTGCCCCAAATGCTGGGCCGCTCCACGGGGGAGCTGGGCAGGTCGCTGGGCCGCGGATATGACCGCGAAGTTGTTCATGTTGACGACCTGGTGCTGGTCTAGGTCCCCTGCTCGCCTAAACTGGAAGCATGACTGAGGCCCTGACTTCCGCTTCCGTGCCCGCCGCCGAACTTGCCGGCAACGTCCCGGCCGGCACCCCCGTGCCCGCCCAGGGCTTCGGTACGGCACCGGATCCTGCACCCGCGGGGGCGCCGGCCACGCCGGCGGACGTCGAGGCTGCCGTTCACGCGATCGCTGACCGCTCGCGCAACGCGGCCCGCAAGATGGCGCACGCCAACCGGGCCTGGAAGGACCGGGGGCTGCGCGCCATCGGCAAGGCGCTGCTGGAACACAAACACCACATCCTGGCTGCCAACGCCAAGGACGTCACGGCAGGACGCGCCAGCGGCACCGGCGCCGCCTTGCTGGACCGCCTGACCCTGACCGAACAGCGCATCACGGCCCTCGCCGCGGCACTGGAAAACCTCGCCACCCTGCCCGATCCTGTCGGAAACGTGGTGCGGGGCCAGACGCTCCCCAACGGGCTCCGCCTCCGCCAGGTCAACGTGCCCATGGGCGTGGTAGCCGCCATCTACGAGGCCCGCCCCAACGTCACGGTCGACATTGCCGGCCTGGCCCTCAAGAGCGGAAACGCCGTGATCCTGCGCGGCGGGTCCGCCGCCGCCGCCACGAACGCCGCCCTCGTCGCGATCCTCCGGGATGCCCTGGAATCGGTGGGCCTGCCCGCCGACGCCGTCCAGACCGTGGACCAGTACGGCCGCGACGGCGCCAACGCGCTCATGCGGGCGCGCGGCCGCGTGGACGTGCTCATTCCCCGCGGCGGCCGCGAGCTCATCCAGACCGTGGTGACGAACTCCTCCGTGCCGGTCATCGAGACCGGCGAGGGCAACGTCCATATCTTCCTGGATGCCTCGGCCGGCGAGGAAATGTCCGTCGACATCCTCCTCAACGCCAAGACCCAGCGGCCCAGCGTCTGCAACACTGTCGAGACGCTCCTGGTGCACTCCCAATCCACTGTCCTGCCCGCCGTCGCCGCCGCACTGCGGGCCGCCGGGGTCAGGCTGCACGTGGACCAGCGCGTCCGCGCCGCGCTGCCGGCGTCGATCGAATCCGTGCCGGCCACGGACGAGGACTGGGCCACCGAATACATGGACCTGGACCTTGCCGTGGCCATGGTGGACAACCTGGACGAGGCCGTCAGGCACATCCGGAAGTGGTCCACCGGCCACACCGAAGCGATCCTGACCAATGACCTTGCCAACGCCGAGCGCTTCATCGCCGAAATCGACTCGGCAGCCGTGATCGTGAACGCCTCCACGCGCTTCACCGACGGCGGCGAGCTCGGCCTCGGCGCCGAGGTGGGGATTTCCACCCAGAAACTTCATGCCCGGGGCCCCATGGGACTGACGGAGCTGACCACCACCAAGTGGATCGTGCAGGGCGAGGGCCAGATCCGGGGCTAGCAACGCTGTAACATGGAACGGAAGACCGGAACGGCGGACACCTCCGCCGTCGTTAAATTTTGAACTCACTAGGGGAGAACATGCTGTCGCAGCAGATCGCCACTTTCGTCGCCGCCGTTGGCGAATCAGGTCACGAGGAACTCGCGCCGCTCATCGCACCGCCGTTTGTCATTGGCGGCACCATGTTTGCGATCCTTGTACTCCTGCTGTTGATCACGCTGTCCTACTCCAACCTGGGCAGGCGCCACGTGGCCGTGGAGGAGCACTCGGACCCGCACCGCCAGCACCCGAACAAGCACGATCACGGCCAAGGTCACTAATATTTCCGCCACCATGAAGCAGCGCGGCGCCCAGCGCCGCCTGCGTCTGGGTGTGATGGGCGGCACGTTCGACCCGATCCATCACGGACACCTTGTCGCGGCCAGCGAGGTCGCGGCCAAGTTCGAGCTCGACGAAGTCGTGTTCGTTCCCACCGGCCAGCCCTGGCAGAAGATGACCAAGAAGGTCAGCGAGGCCGAGCACCGGTACCTCATGACAGTCATCGCCACGGCCTCGAACCCCCGCTTCACCGTGAGCAGGGTAGACGTGGACCGTCCGGGTCCGACCTACACGATCGACACCCTGCGCGACCTTCGCACCCTGCGCCCGGATGCCGACCTCTTCTTCATCACCGGCGCGGACGCCCTGGCCCAGATTCTGTCCTGGAAAGACATCGATGAACTCTGGTCCCTCGCCCACTTCGTGGGGGTCACCCGGCCAGGCCACGTCCTGGACGGGATGGGCCGCAAAGACGTCAGCCTCCTGGAGGTCCCGGCCATGGCCATTTCCTCCACGGACTGCCGCACGCGCGTCGCCGAGGGCAACCCGGTCTGGTACCTCGTTCCGGACGGGGTGGTCCAGTACATCGCAAAATACGGCCTGTACCACACGCGCCACGATGCGGTCCGACTCGATGCCGGCCACGCTGGGGCCAACAGCGCCCGCAGCGGCGCGGCAGAGGTTGACCCCGCGCAGCACGATCCAGCCTTCGAGATAACCCAACCAGCCAGCACTGAATGAGTTTGCCATGAGTCAGGAACAGCCTCCCATCCGCAGCCGCCGCGAATTGCGGCAGGCCAGAGATGAACGCCTGGATACTGCAGGACCGGGCGAGCCGACCGAAGCCGAAATCACCGGCCGGAGCCGTCGGGTAGCCGACGCTCCCGTGGACTCTGTGACTGGCGGCGCGGAGCGGTCCTCGCAGGTCCGGGCACGGGACCGTGCCACGTTGCGCACCATCAAGGAACTGGCTGAGAAGGAAGGGCACCTGGCGCAGGGAGGGCCTCCCACGCGTCGCCAGCTGCGGCTTCTGCAGCTCGCGGCCGAGACCGCCCCCGCCACCCAGGCCAACACGATTGTTCCGGCCTCGCCGCGGACCCGGGCCACCCCGGTGGTCTCCCCGGCCGCGAAGGACGCCGCCCAAAAGAATCCTGGTGAAAAGAACCCCGCCCAAAAGAATGCTGCCCCGGCTGAATCCGGTTCCCGGGCCCCCAAGGCTCCCGCGGCGGGCGCCGCCGGGCCCGTCGGCAAGTCGCCTGAGGGCATGACCGTGGAGCAGGCGCTGGCCGCACGCGAACTTCTCGCGGAGCAGGCCAAGAACCAAGTGGCCAAGATGGAGCACATCGCGGCCACGGATCCCGATGCCGTCGATCCGGCCGTCCTGGCCGAGCAGATCGCCCTGGCCGAGCGCGCCGCGATCCTGAACCGCCGCGCCGCCGCCAAGCAGAAGCTCGCCGAACAGAACAGCCAGCCGGCGGCGCCGCGCAACGATCCTGCCACGGCCAACAACCTGGCCATGGTGACACCTTTGGAATTTGAGAAAGTTCCCGGCGTGGAGCGGCCCGTCATGAAGCGCCCTGCCACGTCGTATGTTCCGGTCGTGACCAACCCGGGTCCCCGGGTGGACGCGCCACGGAAACCCGGACTGCGGCGCCCAGGCCTGTCCCGCAAGGGGGCCGCGGCCCCTGCTGCCGGGCGGGCCGGTGTACTGGCCCGGGCCGAAGCAGCCGCCAAGGCCGGAACGGCACGGCCGGTAAGTGCCACGGCGATTTCCGCGGGGGAGACCGACGAGAACTTCGTGGGCGGCGAACCCGTGGCCGCGAATTCGGCCTACGGCCTCGATCCCCTGGATGCGGCAACGGCGGGCCTGGGCCGGGCACGGCGCTTTCGCATGTTGCAGTTCGGCGTCCTGGCCCTGGGGGTAGTTGCCCTCATCGCCGGCATCACCTTGATCGTCACCGGGCTGGCCCGCTAGGCCCGGGGGCCGTCTGCCCGTGCATGCGACAGCGGATGTCCCTCCAGCTGCCAGGCTCCGCATTCCGGCACAGTCCGCGCCGAAGCGCTGTCCCGTGCAGCAATCTCAATCCAGTTTCTTGACCACACAGTTTTATCGCAAGAATTTTTATCACTACAAGGAGTCCCATGACTGCAACCGATTCATCCATCACCACCGCCCGCCACGCAGCCCGCGCTGCCTCGGAGAAGCTTGCCGAGGACATCGTGGCCCTGGACGTCAGCGAACGGCTGGCCCTGGCCGACGTCTTCCTGATCGCCTCGGCCCCGAGCGAACGCCAGGTCAACGCAATCGTGGACGGCATCGAGGACGAGCTCGCCAAGTTTGACCAGAAGCCTGTACGCCGCGAAGGCCGCTCCGGCGGACGCTGGGTGCTGCTGGACTACTCGAACGTCGTCATTCACGTCCAGCACGAGGAAGACCGCGTCTTCTACGCCCTCGAGCGCCTCTGGAAGGACTGCCCGGTCGTCGATCTCCAGCTCGGCGACGACGCCTCCGCCAAGGCCACCGCCAGCACCGACGCGGAGTAGCAGCCCGCGCGCCGGCTGGCCCGCCGGAAGCCGGGCGCCGGAGGCCAGGCGCCGGAGGCCGGACAAAGCCGAATATTCCCGATTTGGAATTTTCGGAAGGGCTGTTCTAAGATATTTGAGTTGCTTCGGAGAGATCCGGAGAAAGAAACCGGAACTTTACACCTCGGTAGAGGTGATCGGAGCAGCGAAAATTCGGGGCTGTGGCGCAGCTGGTAGCGCACCTGCATGGCATGCAGGGGGTCAGGGGTTCGAGTCCCCTCAGCTCCACCGGATAATCCGCCGGAATCGAAAGATTCCGGCGGATTTTTTTCTGCCCGGATTCGGGCCGGGTTTGATGCCGCGCCGCAGTCCCGGGGGCGTCCCGGGCCATGAATACGACGGGTCGGCGCGCCGATTGGCGGAAGTCGCGATTGTGGTTTAGGCTATTCAGGTTGCTTCAGGGAGGACCAAACTTCCAAGGCAAATGAGGGGCTGTGGCGCAGCTGGTAGCGCACCTGCATGGCATGCAGGGGGTCAGGGGTTCGAGTCCCCTCAGCTCCACCAACCAAGGGAACCACCGGAGACGGTGGTTCCCTTTTTTGTGCCCTGGCATGCCGGCTCTGTATCTGCGGCATACACCGATGCCTTCGAAGGGTGCATCCGTCAAGACTGTCTCATGACCGGACGTCACAAACTGTCATTTTGGGTCTTCACCCCGAGCGGGACCTTGCTATCGTCGCTAGGAGACGGCCGCCATGCGGCATAGCTGGAAGGCCATTTCCGGCTCCACGACTAAGGATCATCATGAAGCGCACAGGACTCTCCGTTATCGGCCTCATTGCAGCAGCAGGGCTCGCCCTCACAGGCTGCGGGTCTTCCTCCACCACCCCGGCCGGCTCCGCGCCGGCGGCCGGCGCGGACACCTCCCTCAGCGACGTCAAGAGCGCGGGCGTGCTCAAGGTCGGCACGGAAGGCACCTACAAGCCGTTCACCTTCCACGCCAACGGCAGCGGCGAACTGACGGGCTATGACGTGGAGATCATCAACGCCGTCGCCGGGAAGCTGGGCGTCAAGCCGGCCTTCCAGGAAACCCAGTTCGACGCCATCTTTGCCGGCCTCGACGCCAAGCGGTTCGACGTCGTCGCCAACCAGGTCTCCATCACGGACGAGCGCAAGGCGAAGTACGATTTCTCCGCTCCCTACACGGTGAGCACGGGCGTGATCGTCACCAAGGCCGACAACAACAGCATCACATCCTTTGACAGCCTGCAGGGCAAAACCACGGCGCAGTCGCTGACGAGCAACTGGTACAAGCTGGCCCAGCAGAGCGGCGCCAACGTCGAGGCCGTGGAGGGGTGGGCGCAGGCGATTACGCTGCTCAAGCAGGGCCGTGTCGATGCCACCATCAATGACAAGCTGACGTACCTGGACTCTCAGAAGACGGACCATGACGACAGCATCAAGATCGCCGCCGAGACCACAGACAAGTCGCTGAGCGCCTTCGCCCTGCGCAAGGGATCGACCAGCCTGACCGACGCCATCGACAAGGCGCTCGGTGAACTCGCGGCCGATGGCACCCTGACGAAGATTTCCCAGAAGTACTTCGACGCCGACGTCTCGAAGTAGCGCCGTGGCAGCCGTCGAGGAAGGCCGCGTCCGGGCATGAACATCAACTGGGAACTCGTGTGGTCATCGCTGGGCCCCCTCCTGGCGGGTGCGATCGCCGGCACCATTCCGCTGGCGCTGGCGTCGTTCGGCCTGGGCCTCTTGCTGGCCCTGCTGGTGGCCCTCATGCGGCTGAGCCGCAACCGCCTGCTCTCCGCGGTCGCCCGGATCTACATCTCCGTCATCCGCGGAACCCCGCTCCTGGTCCAGCTGTTCGTGATTTTCTACGGGCTGCCTTCCGTCGGAATCACCATCAGCCCCTGGCCCAGTGCAATCATCGCGTTCTCCCTGAATGTCGGCGGGTATGCCGCGGAAGTCATCCGGGCGGCCATCCTGTCCGTTCCCAAGGGGCAATGGGAGGCCGGCCACACCATCGGGATGTCGCGCCACCAGACCTTGGTGCGGATCATCCTGCCGCAGGCTGCCCGGGTCTCGGTCCCGCCGCTGTCCAACACCTTCATCAGCCTGGTGAAGGACACGTCGCTGGCGTCGCTGATCCTCGTCACCGAACTGTTCCGCGTGGCGCAGCAGGTGGCTGCCTTCAGCCAGGAATTCATGCTGCTGTATCTGGAGGCGGCCGTGATCTACTGGATCATCTGCCTCGTCCTCGCCAGCGGACAATCCGCTTTGGAGAAGAGATTGGACCGCTATGTCGCCCACTGAAACCCCGGCCCCGGACGCCGCCGGCCCGGACGCCGCCCTGCTGACCGTCAGGGGCCTGCGCAAGGCGTTCGGCGACCACGAAGTGCTCAAATCCATCGACCTCGACGTCCGGCGCGGCGAAGTGGTCACGCTGATCGGGCCGTCCGGATCAGGCAAGACCACAGTCCTGCGGTGCCTGAACGGCCTGGAGGTGCCCGATGCCGGCGTCGCGGAGTTCGCGGGGCAACTCACCGTCGACTTTTCCACCCCGGAAGCGAAGAAGCAGCTGTTTGCCCTGCGGGACCGCAGCGCCATGGTGTTCCAGCACTACAACCTCTTCCCGCACAAGACCGTCCTGGAGAACGTGATCGAGGGCCCGGTCCAGGTGCAGAAGCGGCCCAAGGCCGAGGCGATCCGGGATGCCCGGGAGCTGCTGGCCCGCGTCGGGCTGGCCGGCAAGGAGAACAGCTACCCGTTCGAGCTCTCCGGCGGCCAACAGCAGCGGGTGGGCATTGTGCGTGCACTGGCCCTGCGCCCGGAGCTGCTGCTCTTCGACGAGCCGACGTCGGCGCTGGACCCGGAACTGGTGGGCGAGGTCCTGACCGTCATCAAAGAGCTCGCGGACGAAGGCTGGACCATGGTGGTGGTCACCCACGAGCTCGCGTTCGCCCGCGAGGTGGCCGACGAAGTGATCTTCATGGACGGCGGCGTGGTGGTCGAACGCGGCCACCCGGACACCGTGCTGCGCGACCCGCGGGAGGAACGCACGCGGCAGTTCGTGGACCGGCTGCTCAACCCGTTCTAAGCCAGCGCGCCCGGGGGACTGAAAGTCATGGCCCAAAGAGCCGACTAAACTTGGGCCTGTGAACGACTCCTTGCCCCCGTGCCCCGAATGCTCCAGCGAATACACCTACGAAATGGGGGCGCTCCTGGTCTGTCCGGAGTGCGCGCACGAATGGGCCCCGTCCGCGGAGACTGATACAGACTCCGACGGCGATCTCCAGGCCGGGGCCGTCATCAAGGACGCGGTGGGTAACGTCCTCGCCGACGGCGACACGGTCACAGTGGTCAAGGACCTCAAAATCAAGGGCAGCTCCACGGTAATAAAGGTCGGCACCAAGGTCCGCGGCATCCGCCTGGTCAACGGCGTCGGAGACCACGACATCGACTGCAAGGTGGACGGCGTGGGTCCCATGCAGCTCAAGTCCAGCGTCGTCAAGAAGATCTGAGCGGGGGCCGCAGCATTACCGCAGAAACGCTGCGCCCGGCCGACGTCGTGGTGGCCGATGTCGTGGTGGTGGGGGCCGGCCAGGCCGGGTTGTCCGCGGCCTACCACCTGCAGCGCCGCGGCTTCGTCCCCGCCGGTTCTTCCGCGACGGGCGCCGGACGGCCGGGAGCGGAGGGCCGGCCTGTCGGGACGTACATCGTGCTCGACGCTGAGGACGGCCCCGGCGGGGCCTGGCGCCACCGCTGGAAGAGCCTTCTCATGGCCACAGTGAACGGCATCAGCGACCTCCCCGGCATCCCGCAGCCCGACGTGGATCCTGCCGAGGCCAGTTCCAGTTTCCTCACGCGCTATTTCGGCGGGTACGAACACGATCTCGGCCTGGCCATCGAGCGGCCGGTGAAAGTGCAGTCGGTGAGCCGGGAGGACGCGGATCCGGCCGGGAGATTGAAGATCACGACTTCCCGCGGCGAGTGGTCTGCCCGCGCGCTCATCAACGCGACCGGCACCTGGACCCGGCCCTTCTGGCCCATCTACCCGGGCCAGGCCAGTTTCCGCGGCCGGCAATTGCACGTCGCGGATTACGTCTCCGCCGACGAATTCCGCGGCAGGCACGTGATTGTGGTCGGCGGCGGGATCTCGGCCGTCGGGCTGCTCGATGAGGTCTCCAAAGTCACCAGCACCACGTGGTTCACCCGCCGGGAACCGGTCTGGCGCGAGGCTGCCTTCGACCGGCAGGCGGGCCACGACGCCGTCGCCCTTGTCGAGGAGCGCGTGCGCCAGGGCCTCCCGCCGCAGAGCGTCGTGTCCGTGACCGGCCTGATCCGGACCCCGGCCCTGCGCGCCGCCGCGGAACGCGGCGTCCTTGACCGGCACCCCATGTTCACCGCAATCGAGCCCGACGGCGTCCGGATGGCCGACGGCAGCTTCCTGGCCGCGGGCGTGATCCTGTGGGCCACGGGATTCCGGGCCGAGCTCGAACACCTCGCCCCGCTGCACTTGCGCGGACCCGGCGGCGGCATCGCGATGGACGGCACCCGGGTCGCGGCCGAGCCGCGCGTCCATCTGGTGGGCTACGGGCCGTCCTCGTCTACCATCGGCGCCAACCGCGCCGGCCGGGCCGCCGTCGCGGGAATCGTCACCCTGCTCGCCGGTTCGGGATAACGTAAAGCGTTGCAATTACCCAAGCTTGAGAAGAAACGGCGGCACAACGCGCGTGGCGGACACCAACTTCGAATCCCTCTTTGCCCGGCTGAGACGGTTCCCGGATGTCGAGGCCGCCAATCTGCAGGCCTGGGACGCCACGGACAAGCTCCTGCTGGACACCGCCCTTGAGATGCACGCGGCCGGCATGTTGCGGCCCGGGGGACGGGTCACGGTTGTGGGGGACCGGTACGGCGCGCTGACGCTCGGTGCCCTCAAGTCCGATGCCCTGAAGTCCGGCGCCCTGGAGTCCGGCGCCCACACCGTCCGGGTCCACCAGGACCTCATCACCGGTGAACGGGCACTCCGGGCCAACGCCGAGGCCCTGGCAATCGAAGACGGCTTCGAACAACTCCCGCTGGGCGCCGGACTGTTGGAGGGCGCCTACCTGGTCTTGCTCCAGTTGCCGCGTTCCCTGGCGGAACTCGAGGAAATCGCCGACGCCGTCGCCCGCTATGCGGCGCCCGACGTCGTGCTGCTGGCGGGCGGCCGCGTCAAACACATGAGCCTGGGCATGAACGCCGTGCTGGCGCGCTACTTCGAGGACGTCCAGCCGCAACTGGCCCGGCAGAAGTCACGGCTCCTGCTGGCCCGGCGCCCCAAGCCGGTCCCGGCCGCCCCGCCCTTCCCGGTCACCGAGACAAATCAGGAGCTGGCGCTGGCCGTCTGCGCCCGGGGAGCCGTCTTCGCCGGCACCGGACTGGATATCGGGACCAGGTTCCTGCTGGACTTCCTGCCGCAGATGCCTCACGCAGCCCATGCCATTGACCTGGGCTGCGGCACGGGCATCCTCGCCGCGATGTACGCCCGCGCCAACCCTGCCGCCCGAGTCACCGCCACGGACCGGTCCGCGGCCGCCGTCGACTCGGCCCTCGCCACGGCCCGCGCCAACGGCCTGGCCGGCAGGATCGACGTGCTGCAGGACGACGCCATGAGCGCGCTGCCCGATGCCAGCGCGGACCTGATCCTGCTCAACCCGCCCTTCCATCTGGAAGCGGCCGTGCACGCCGGCGCCGGGATCAAGCTGATCGAGGCCGCCGGCAGGGTGCTCGCCCCCGGCGGAGAATTGTGGACCGTGTTCAACAGTCACCTGCACTACCGGCCGGCACTCGAACGCCTGATCGGGCCGACGCGCGAGGTCGGCAGGAATCCGAAGTTCACGGTGACGGCCAGCACCAGGCGCCCCCAGGAATGAAACATTTGGTCCGAAAAGCGGATGTATGGGCGGACGCCTGCACGTAACGTACGATTCTGACAACTGCTGTGCGTGGCCAAAGACGTTTAGAGGTAACAGTGACCGAGATCCGGCAACCCTCACCGAGGCGAGGGACCAACCTGCCCAAGATGGGTGATTTCAACCTCACGGTCATCCTCGACGCCATCCGCCGCGCGCCGGGCGGCCTGAGCCGGGTGGAGCTGGCCCAGATCGTCGGGCTGTCGCCGCAGACCATTTCCAATATTTCCCGCCGCCTGCTGGACCAGCACCTGATCGTCGAGGCCGGCAAGGAAGGCACCGGGCCGGGCAAGCCACGGACCATGCTCCGGCTGAATCCCGCGGGAATGTATGCGGTGGGTGTCCATCTGGACCCGGCCGTGGTCACGTTCGTCGTGCTGGACCTGCTCGGCGCCGTCGTCAGGCACTCACGGATCAGCACCCCGCCCGGCACCGACCCCCGGGCCGTCATTGACACCATCGCGGCCGAAATCAAGAGGCTCATTGCCGACTCCGGCGCGGATCCGGCCCGGATCGCCGGGCTGGGCGTTGCGTCCCCCGGCCCCATCGATCTCACCGAGGGCGCGGTGGTGGACCCGCCCCTGCTGCCCGGCTGGGACCGGGTCCGGCTGCGGGATGCCCTCACCGACGCCACCGGCCTGTCCACCCTGATGGACAAGGACGTGACCAGCGCCGCCGTCGCGGAAACCTGGGCCGGCGGCCCCAGCGGCGAAGGCAGCTTTGTCTTCATGTACATGGGGACGGGGATCGGCTGCGGGATCGTCCTCAACGACGAAGTCGTCCGGGGGACCTCGGGCAATGCCGGAGAAATCGGGCACATCATCGTGGACCCGGACGGTGCCCTCTGCGACTGCGGACAGCGCGGCTGCGTGAAGTCCTCCGCCATTCCCCAGGTCCTCGTGGCCCAGGCCGAGGCGGCCGGTGTGCTGGACGGTTCGAGCCAGGACCGGAGTGCGCCGGTGGTGCAGGAGCGTTTCGCGCAGTTGTGCGAGCTCGCCTACGGCGGCAACGAACAAGCGAACGAAATCATCGGGCGGTCCGCCGTCCTGGTTGCCCGTGCCGTCTCGGCCGTCACGAACGCCCTGGACGTGGACCGCGTGGTGTTCGGCGGCCCGTTCTGGACGTGCCTGTCAACGGCATACTTGGAGCAGATCCCCGGTCTGATTGACGCGAACAGCGCCACCCGGCTGATCCACGGGATCGAAGTCGTGGGCACGGGCGTGGGCGAGGACGTCGGAGCGGTCGGTGCGGCCTGCCTCGTGCTGGAACACACCCTGGCTCCGCGCTCGCAGCGGCTGCTCTTGGGGGACTAGAGCCCGTGGCGGACTAGCGGGGGATAGCCGGGCTTCAGTCGATGTCCTCAATGACCGTCCCGAACGGGATGCTGTCGTCCAGATGCGCCTGATGGCCAGTCGGGCCGCGGTTGTAGGAGACGCGCACCCCGTGCGACTTGTCTGCGGCCGACTGCATGAGCACAGGCCGAACGGTGTTGATGAAGCTCTCGCTCTTGCCGGCGAGGTACTCCTGGTAACTGGCTGGAAGCTGAATCATGGCAACAGGATAGTCCTGACCGGGGGCGATGGGGAGGGCCGCGGCGGCAGGCCGGCCGGCCCCCGTCCACAGCGGCCCGGGGCCAGGACGGGGCAGGCCCTCGGCGCGGCCCCCGGCCGGCCCGCGTCCACAGCGGCCCGGGTCACGGAATCAGCCCAACCGGCGAACATTATTCTGCCCGGACCCGCAAACGGCCGTAAAGGTGCGTCTTAATTCGGACGCCGACTTGAAGGGCCCCGCGCCTGCCCTTAGAGTTCTATACAAGTTACCTCAGTAACGTGTCAGCGATCCTCCGCTGAAGGCTTGCCGCTGGAGAAAGTCCAGTGCGGTCCAGGAGGGTGTGGGTGCCCCCATGTGGGCCTGACATTTGCTCACGGACAACTTCGTATCAGGCGTAACAGTCGCGGCTGCGCCCTGCACGAGTTCCCTCCGTGTTCCCCAAACTCAATTCACCGACGGCAGGTCCCGTTTCCGGGCCGCCGCCAGTGTTCACAGCCAAGGACGCAAATGTCACCACCAAGCCTTATCGACACCCATCCCAACCTGGCCGGCGCGGCTCCCGTCGCGCTGTCCTACGAGCTGTTCCCGCCGCGGTCTCCCGCCGCCGCCGAATCCCTCTGGACCACCATCGGCGAACTGGAAGCCACCGACCCGGATTACGTGTCCGTGACGTACGGCGCCAGCGGCTCCAACCGCAGCACCGCCGTCGAGCTCATCAACCGGCTCGTCCAGGAGACGACGCTGCGGCCCCTGGCCCACCTGACCTGCGTCGGGAACTCGCCGGAGGAGCTGGCGGAGATCATCGGCGAACTGCTCGACGTCGGGGTCCGCGGCATCCTCGCCCTGCGCGGCGACCAGCCCAAGGACGGCGCAACCCCGCCGCCCGGATCGTTGCGCTACGCCCAGGACCTGATCGAACTCATCCGCCGCGTGGAACAGCGCCGCTCGGCGCTGCTGTGCGCCGGCAAGGTCGCCGTCGGCGTCGCCGCCTACCCGACCCGGCACCCGGAATCTCCCAGTGAGGCGCACGACGTCGAGGTCCTGCTGGCCAAGCAGCGCTCCGGCGCCGACTTCGCCATCACCCAGGTCTTCTTCCACACCGAGCAGTACGCCAACCTCCTGACCCGGGCACGCCGGGCCGGGGTGACCATTCCGATCATCCCGGGGGTCATGCCGCTGACCAGCCTCCGCCGGCTCGCCCGGCTCGGCGAACTGACCGGCGTGGAACCGGCACCGGAGCTCATCGAACGCCTCGCGGCCGCCGATACCGACGCCGAACGGACCCGGATCGGCGTCAGCGCCACGGTGGACCTCGCCAACGCCGCCCTGGACGCCGGCGCCCCCGGCATCCACCTCTACACGTTCAACGAGCACGCCGCCGCACTCGACGTGCTGGACAAACTCGCACTGCCCCGGCCGCGAAGCGGCAACCGGCTCGGTGGCAACCGGCACGGCGCCGGACGCATCAGCGCCTCCCGGCGCGCCGCCAGCAGCCAGCTCGCCAGCTGACCGCCCCGCCTTCGTCATCTGTCAACGACAAACTCCAAGGACCTCCCATGCCTGAACAGCTCACCACCCCCTTCCCGTCCGCCTCGATCCTGGGCTACCCGCGCATCGGCCGCCGCCGCGAACTCAAGAAGGCCGTCGAGGCCTACTGGGCCGGCAAAATCGACGCCGCAGCCCTGGACGCCGCCGCCAAGGAGATCCAGCTCGGCACCGCCAAGCGCCTCCAGGGCCTCGGCCTGACCGAAGCCGCCGCCGTCCCCGGCACCTTCTCCTACTACGACCAGGTGCTCGACGCCGCGGCGCACCTCGGCGCCGTACCTGCCCGCTTCGGCAACCTCCTCAACGCCGAGGGCCAGCTGGACATCGACGGCTACTTCACCCTGGCTCGCGGCAACAAGGACCAGCAGCCGCTGGAAATGACCAAGTGGTTCGACACCAACTACCACTACCTCGTGCCGGAAATCGGCCCGGAGACCACCTTCGCGCTGACCTCCAGCCGGATCGTCGAGGAATTCGAGTACGCCCTCGCCAACGGTGTGGAAACCCGCCCGTACATCGTCGGCCCGGTCACGTTCCTGCTGCTGAGCAAGGCCTCCGACGACGCCCCGGCCGGCTTCAGCCCGCTGTCCCGCCTCGAGGACGTCCTCCCCGTCTACACGGCGCTGCTGGAGAAGCTTGCGGCCGCCGGCGCCAGCTGGGTCCAGCTCGACGAGCCCGCCCTCGTGGCGGACCAGGACACCCCGGCCGAGGCAATCCAGGCCGCCGTCGCCCGCTCCTATGAGGTCCTCGCCGCCGCGGCGCAGCGCCCGCAGCTGTTCGTCTCTACCCCGTACGGTGCGCTCAACGGCCAGCTCGGCACCCTCGCCGCCACCGGCATCGACGCCCTGCACCTGGATGTCTTCAAGGGTGAAGTCCCCTCCGCCGCCGCCCTGGCCGCCCTGGGCAACAAGACCCTGGTTGCCGGCGTCGTGGACGGCCACAACATCTGGCGCAACGACCTCGCGGCCTCCGCGAAGAAGATCGCGGAACTGAAGAAGGCGGTGGCCTCGCTCGCCATCAGCACCTCCACCTCCACCGCGCACGTCCCGCACGACGTCGACGAGGAAGTCCAGCTCTCCGAGCAGCTGCGCAGCTGGCTGGCCTTCGCCGACCAGAAGGCCGTCGAGGTTGTCACCCTGGCAGGCCTGCTGACCGACGAGGCTGCAGTCCAGCCGGCGATCGACGAGGCCACCCGCGTCATCGCGTCCCGCGCCGAGGCCGAGGGCGTCCGCCGCGGCGACGTCCGGGCCCGCACCGCCGCACTGACTGACGCCGACTTCAACCGGTCCGCCTACGCGGTCCGCGAAGCCGCCCAGGAGAAGGCGCTGCACCTGCCGCCGCTGCCCACCACCACCATCGGGTCCTTCCCGCAGACCTCGGAAATCCGCACCGCCCGGGCCCGCGCCAACCGCGGCGACCTCACCACGGAGCAGTACGAGCAGCTCATGAAGGATGAGATCAAGCGCGTCGTGGACCTGCAGGAGGAGCTCGGCTTCGACGTCCTGGTCCACGGCGAGCCCGAGCGCAACGACATGGTCCAGTACTTCGCCGAGAACCTCGAAGGCTTCGACGTCACCGTGCACGGCTGGGTCCAGTCCTACGGCTCACGCTGCACGCGCCCGTCCATCCTGTGGGGCGACGTCACCCGCAGCGCACCGATCACGGTGGAATGGGCCAAGTACGCGCAGTCCCTGACCAGCAAGCCCATGAAGGGCATGCTCACCGGCCCGGTCACCATCCTCGCGTGGTCCTTCGTCCGCGACGACCAGCCGCTCGGCGAGACCGCCAACCAGGTGGCCCTCGCCCTCCGCGACGAAATCGCCGACCTCGAAGCAGCCGGCATCAAGGTCATCCAGGTGGACGAGCCCGCCCTCCGCGAGCTCCTGCCGCTGCGCAAGGCCGACCAGGCCGCATACCTGGACTGGTCCGTGAAGTCCTTCCGCCTCTCCACGGCCGGCGCCGCGGACGCCACCCAGGTCCACACGCACCTGTGCTACTCCGAGTTCGGCGCCATCATCGACGCGATCGACGGCCTCGACGCCGACGTCACCTCGATCGAGGCCGCCCGCTCCCGCATGGAGGTCGTGCACGACCTCGAGTCCCACGGCTTCGGCCGCGGCGTCGGCCCGGGCGTCTACGACATCCACTCGCCCCGCGTCCCGGGCGAGCAGGAAGTCACCGAACTGCTCAGCACCGCCGTCAAGCACGTCCCGTCCCGCCAGCTCTGGGTCAACCCGGACTGCGGCCTGAAGACCCGCGGCTACGCCGAGACTGAAGAGTCCCTGCGCAACCTGGTCACGGCCACCAGGACGGTCCGCGCCGACCTGCTGGAAGCAGCCAAGTAACCAGCTCCAACGACGACGCCGGCCGGTCACCTCGCAAGGTGGCCGGCCGGCGTCGTACGTTTTACCCATCGACTGCTCAGCAACTGCCGTTTTGAGCCCTCAAAAGGGCCGGTACGGAGCAGCCGATTCAGGATTCCGCGCTTCAGGATTCCGCGTTTCAGGACTCCCCGATTCAGGATTCCCAGAGGATTTCGTCGTCGACGACCCCGTCCTCATCGGCGGAGGCGACGAGGACCTCGTCGGTGAAGTGCTGGCCCAGCGTGAAGTCGAGGACGAAGTAGCGCTCCGGCTGGCCGGGGTAGATGCCCACGTGGCCCAGCTTGAGCGCCTTGAGGAAGACTTCGTCGGTCAGCTGGCTCTTGTCCTCGACGCCGAAGACTTTCTTGAGGTGTTCGTCCTTGATCGCGTTGCAATGGAAGTGGCGGTATTCCTGCGGGCTGGTGCCTTCCTGGTCCAGCTCCTCGGCGATCATTTCGCGGACCTGGTCCACGAGTTCGGGCAGGAAGCGCAGGCGGTAGTCAACTTTATGCATGGCTGCTTCGTCGAAATGGTCATGCGCGTTGACATTCAGGTCAAGTTCCACGGTCTGGCCCGCCAGTTCATGCGTGGCGGTGAGATTATGATCCCTTCCATGGTTGAGCTCGACCTCGCCGAAGTGCTTGCTCGCTACCTTGTTCATATCTTCAACATAGTCCTGAAAACCGGACCATTCCAGCGTTAGGACGGTTTTATCCGGTGCTGGAGTTGTCCGGTACCGCACCGGAGGAGCGGCCGGCGGACTGTACATTGATCGGATGCAGACCGTAGCCTCACCCGTCGCCCGCGCCCGGGCCCTGTTCGACGCCGGCACCACCCGCCCGCTGGCCTGGCGGCTGGAGCAATTGCGCAATCTCCGGCGCATGCTGGGCGAACGGCACGCGGACTTCGCCGCTGCCCTCGCCCGGGATGTGGGCAAGCACCACACCGAGGCGCAGCTGACGGAGATCGGGTTCGTTGCCGCCGAGGCGGCCCACCTGGAGCGGCACCTTGAAGACTGGCTTCGGCCCCGCCGCGTGCCGGTGCCGCTCGCGGTGCAGCCGGCCCGGGCCTGGACCGAACTCACACCGCTGGGCGTCGTGCTCGTGATCGGGCCGTGGAATTATCCGCTGCAACTGGTGCTCGCCCCGCTGGCCGGAGCCCTCGCCGCGGGAAACACCGTAGTGCTCAAGCCCAGCGAACACGCCCCGGCCACCTCGGCCGCCCTGGCCCGATGGATTCCTGAGTACCTGGCCGGGGCCGCCGAGGTGGTCGAGGGCGGCATCCCGGAGACCACAGCCCTCCTGGCCGAACGCTTCGACCACATCTTCTTCACCGGGGGAGAAGCCGCGGCCAAGGTGGTGATGCGCGCGGCCGCCGAGCAGCTGACCCCGGTGACGCTGGAGCTCGGCGGCAAGTCCCCGGCCTATGTCGATGCCTCCACGGACCTGGCCACGGCGGCCAAACGCATCGCCTGGGCCCGGTTCATGAACGCCGGCCAGACCTGCGTCGCCCCGGACTACGTCCTGGCCCGGGCAGAGGTCCTGGAACCGCTGCAGGCCGAGCTGATGAAGGCCGTCACGGTGCTCTTCGGCCCCGACCCGGCAACCAGCCCGTCCTATGGCCGGATTGTCGATGACCGGCACTTTGCCCGGCTCGCGGCCCTCGCCGACGCCAGCACGGTGGTGCACGGCGGACAACGCGACGCCGCCGCCCGCTACTTCGCGCCGACGCTGCTCCGGCCGGCGCCCGGCGACGCCGTCATGTCCGAGGAAATCTTCGGGCCGCTGCTGCCGCTGGTGCCGGTGGCGGGACTCGACGAAGCGATCGGGCAGGTGAACGGCCGCGCCAAACCGCTGGCGCTCTACGTCTTCAGCAAGGATCCGGAGACGCGCCGGGCCTTCGCCGGGCGTACCGCGTCCGGGGCCCTGTGCTTCGACATTCCGGCGGCCCACCTGTCCGTGCACGGGCTGCCGTTCGGCGGAGTCGGCGGCAGCGGCATGGGCGCCTACCACGGGGAACACTCCGTGCGGACGTTCTCGCATGAACGTCCCACGCTGGACAAACCGCTGTGGCCCGACACCCTGGAACTGATCTACCCGCCGTATTCCCGGGGCAAGCACCGGATCATCGACGCGCTGGTCGCGCCCGTCGCGAAGCGGGTCCGGAAGCGCTGAGCGTCCGGCGCCGGGCTACCCCGCTTGCTCGCCCTCCCAGTCGACATTGACCCACCGCTGCCCTTCGTCGTCCCAGGACTCGGTGTGGCCCAGCAGGGCAATATCGTCAAAACTGACGTCGATCCCGTGCCCGCGGAGGGTTTCGCGGAGCTCCTCGATGGCCGCACGGACGGCCGCGGCGACTTCCTCGGGGTTGTCGGAGGCGACGGGGCGGGAGGCTGAATAGGTTCGGCTCATGGACCCCATCCCTATCGATCGGGCCCCGTGTGGGAACCCCTCCTCAGTACTGGCGCGCGGTTCCGAGCTTGTGCATCGTCTCGGCCAGCAGCTCCACGAACAGCTGGACCTGGGCGGTCTGCTTCTCGTTGATCAGCAGGGCGAAGACATTCCGGGCCAGCCGGATCTCCGGCACATCGAGGACCACCACCCCTGCCGGGCGGTGCCGCAGGGCGAGCTCGGGGACCAGGGCGGCGCCGAGCCCTGCGGCTGCCATCTCCAGGCTGGCGTGGAAGTCGTCGCTGTAGGCCACCACACGGGGGTGCAGGTTGCAGCTCGCGAAGAGGCGTTCGATCACCGTGGCGTCCGACGTGCCCGGGTGGTGCATGATCCACGGCATGTCCGAGAGATGGGGCGCGGCCACCTTGGAATCCGTGCCCATGCCCCAGGCCGCCGGCAGCACCACCCGGAAGTCGTCGTCGCCGATCCACTGCCGGTCCACCGTGTGCGGCCAGGCGAGCCCGGACTGCCCCACC
>Ga0213840_1000963_pt1 | contig 28246 bp, 13 predicted proteins | sample SWPATP22_FD_160132 | JGI IMG/M metagenome (GOLD analysis project Ga0213840, IMG submission 160132) | Coastal seawater microbial communities from Marineland, Florida, United States - SWPA TP2 #2 | ecosystem: Environmental > Aquatic > Marine > Coastal | place: USA: Florida | collected 2016-08-14 | reverse complement strand
GAGGACGTGTGGGGAGACGTCGGCGTCGACACCGTCGAAGCCTTCATCGCCGCCTTCCTGCGCATCGAGCGCAAGATGGTGGTCAACCACCGGATGATTGCCGAAGAACGCGACTGCGTCACCGGCTTCACCAACCTCGACGTGCTCCGCGACATCATCTACCGCTACGCCGAGTTCAAGTCGCCGGACCAGGTGGGCATCAAGCTGCCCGAGGTGAAGGCCACGCCCGTGTGGGTCGACCTCAACGCCACCCAGGACGACCTGTACCGGGACAAGGCCGAGGAGATCCAGAAGCTCCTCAAGGCCACGAACAACAAGGACGCCCAAGGGAAGATTCTCGGCATGATGATGCGGCTGGCCATGATCACGCTGCATCCGGGCCTCGACCGCTCGTGGACCTGGAAGGAGGTCCAGAAGGCGGGCATCGCCCCCTCGGCACCGAAGATTGCCGCCATGGTGGCCCGTGTGCGCCAGCAACCGAGCTGCGGTCACATCGTCTTCGCCGAGCCCATCGGCTCGCACTGGTGGATGAAGCAGGCCCTCGTCGCGGCAGGCATTCCTGCCGAGCGCATCGCCATCCTCAATGGCACCACCGCGAAGGACACCGCCCTTCGCCAGTCCATCGCCGAGCGCTTCAACGGCGACCCCGAGGCGGGCAAGGCGCCCGAGTTCGACGTCGTCATCGCCAACAGCATCGCCTACGAGGGCGTCGACCTCCAGGCCCGCACCTGCGCCATCCACCACATGGACCTGCCGTGGGAGCCCGCCACCATCGAGCAGCGCAACGGCCGCGGCGTCCGCCAGGGCAACACGCTGGCCAACATCGGGATCTACTTCTACCTGGCCCGCAACAGCATGGACGGCGCCCGGTACTCGCTCATCCAGGGCAAGCACGGGTGGATGAAGTCGCTTCTCGACGCGCAGATCAAGGAGACCAGCAACCCGCTCGCGACCGCCGAGATGGGCCCCGAGGAGATGCTGTTGATGCTCTCGCGGGACCCCGAGGAGACCAAGAAGACCTTGGCCGCGGTTCGGGCCCGTGAAGAGCTGCGAGCTCGTCGTCAACGAATCCGCAAGCTGCTCCGGCAGACGTCGGCGATGGCGGCCCGCTTTGACCTGGCCCGCGAGTCGGGTGACCGAGACACCGAGCGTGCGGCCCGTCTTCGGTCGGAGGCCGAGGCCATGCTGCGGAAGCTCCACGAGACGGACCCGAGCGAGTGGCCGTGGGTGAAGGTCATCGAGGCCGCCCGCGACCGGAGCGTGGTGGTGCCGCCGTGGAAGACGCACGATGGAGCCATCGAGCGCACGCCGGTTCTCCCTTCGGGTTTCTGCGCGACGGTGCGGGACCCGGATGGGGACGATGATGGGTACGAGGTGCGCATTGGCATGGCCGACCCGGACAACCGCAAGCGGCACGGGATGCTGCTCGAGGGGAGCCTGGTGTGGCACTCCGTTCATGCCGGCGACGACCAGGCAGGCCAGCCGAGGTGGGACAAGGCGCCTGGCTCAAGGATGAAGCTCACGCACCTGTCGCCGCATCGGATGCGGGCGGTGTGTCCTGTGGTTGGGGAGCCGGCCGAGGCCGCGCTTCGCGAGTTCAAGACCGCCATCGGGCGGTCGTGGGCGCGGGCTGGCTGGTACTTGGCGGACGACGCCTGGCGGGAGGCTGTGTGGCCCACGGTGGTCGAAACGGTCCGTGAGCACCTCGGTCGGCAGGCCCGGTACACCTACGGCCGTGGCTCCGGCTCGCCGGCGATTGCAGTGCCGGTGGTCGAGGGTGGGAAGCTCCGGGTCGTTGGCTCGTCCTACGAGCTTCGGCAGTCGAGCGGCGACCTGATTCCGCCCACCAGGGCGGGCTGGCTGAGGTTCCAGCAGCTTCGCGGTGATGCCGACAGCGCGGAGCTGCGGCGGACAAGGCGCGCATGGTGGGGACAGGCTGCCAGGCGAGACGCTTGGCAAGGTAGGGGAACTACCCCGTAGAAGGGATACCATCCAACAGCCACGAGCGGGCACGCCTCGGACAGGCCAGCTAAGGCGCGGCGCACAATGCGCGGTCCACAAAACCGAACTCCTCGCTATTCACCTCAACAGCAACATTCGACACACCTCCGCTGGGCCCGTTCACGTCCGCTGTGAGTGTGAGCGAGTAGATGTCCAACGGCGTAGGCGGAAGCGACGGAGGAATAGGCGCGTCATCATATAAGATTGCGGGGCTGCTAACGAACTCATACAAGTCCTCGGTAGCTCTCGACTCGATGTAGGCGGCAAAGCTCCGTTCAAAGGTCGCAAGTCCGTCGGTAACAATCTCCAAAGATGCCCGCGAGCCGCACTCGGAGATGCACCAGTCTTCCGTCTGCCACTCAGCGCGCCTAAGGCAGGTCACTCCGGAGGGCTCCACGTCGAGAATCAAGGTGAAATCAGACTCACTCATTCCCCACCTGCAGGCCGAGTGCCTGCCAACGCGCTGCAGCACAGTGTCGAAAGACACCCGCCAGGAGGGCATCCTGTCCTCTTGGCCCAAAGTGACAGTATCGTCGACGCACTGGGGAGGCTCATCTTCGGCGGGTCTGCACCCCGCAGACAGGAGGGTCCCCAGCATCACCGCAGGTCGTAGCGAAGATGGCGGTCGCCAACAACGAACACGGTGGACTAGTCTCGCCCACATCTACGCGGACCTAGCGGTGCTCAACGCTGCCCTCGGTCACCATCTCACCGGAATCACTCCAGAGTGAGACTGTAGCGCTCAACATCTCGCCTGTGTCAAGCCTACCGACCACGTTGATGTGCAGCTCCGACACCCGAGACCGAGCCTGCGCATCACTCGGAAAATTGACGGGATGAATGTCTGACGCATCGATGTTGGCGAGATGGCAGAAAGTGTCGGGAGTCCCGCAGTTGCTTGGGACCAAGCTGGTCTCACCGCCAAAGACCTCACTCCACCCATGTTCCAGACCATACACTTCTATCGAGGCTTCAGAGTGCAGACGTGAGAAGCACGCCTTCGCTGATGGATTGAATCCGTGTTCGACCTCTACATCTTGTTCCAGTAGGCTGGTTCGAAACCTCAACTCGTCATCCTCACCGGACAACCGAACGATCGAGGACTCAGCGAACGAGCTGATAGTAGCCTCGATCGAGCTCCTCCACCCAAAAGGAACCTCCGATGGGGTCAGCAACTCAATCGCAGGACCACAGTCCGGTGCCAGGATGCCAGAATCGAGCTTATCGCCGTAACCTTGACAACCAGCGAACCCACACGTCAAAACTGACACTCGCCAAAGGAGCGCAGCGTGAGTCGCAGGAGGTCGCAGGAGAAAGCTCAATTGCTGCAGCTCGCAAGATCAGCGCTGTCTTCATAGTCTCCTTCAGGTGCAATGTCTAGGGTCGCTTGATCTGGCAGGTCCGAAATCCGAGCGCGGTAGTGCCACATCTGCTCAACGATGCACCTGTTGTTCGACTCGCCCGCAACGCCAACCTTGGACCCGCGATGGCGATCGCCAGGGTCAGAGCCGGAAAACACCCAGTCTCGGCTACAAGTTGTACAGTTACCAAAGTACGACATGATGGTCATCCAGTCGTCTGCGACACGCCGATACCCGCACCGGGGAAAGCCCGCCGGCGCACTTGAAGGGTAGGGCAGCGCACAGTCGGGATCCTCGTTCTTGTCGTGCTTCGCGCCCAAGATGTGCCCCAGTTCATGCACGAAGGCGTGCATCTGGACGAGATCGACTACCCCAAGCGCGCGCCTCCGGGGCTGGTCTCCTGAGCCGCTGAGCAGAGGCGTGCTGAACTGACCGATGCCAGTCCATGCGCGCCCTGCCCAGTTGGCATCAAAGCCCTCGCCGGCCACAAGCATCACTACATCTGCTCCGGCCTCCGCCTGCACTGTCTCCAGGTTGGTGGTGAGGTAGGCGTCCTCGATAGCAGCATCCATGTCGCTGCCGAGGTCTGCATCATAGGGATATGAGCCGCTCCCAGCCTCCCAGTCCCAACCAGGGTGGCCCATGACGATGTCGAAGTCGAGACCGGCCAGCCCGCTGTTGCTCAGAGTCTTGGCGAGGGTACGCTCGTATCGGTACAGCAGAAACGCAGCGATGGTCTCTTCCGGCGTGTCGTAGGACGATTGATGCTCCTGATACCAGTCAGAGAAGTCTGGCGCCACATCGTCCTGGTCTAGCGCACCATTCACTCCCTGCAACAACGCCGTGTAGGTGGGCATCACCAGAATGCACAGCTTGCTCGGATCTGGATCGCAGGTCCGAGGCAGGGAGCTTGGCCTCTTCTCGGTAGCACACGACAACAGCAGCAACGAGGCAGCGGCAGCACGCGCTGTGGAGGCTCCGATGTTCCACATCACTCCACCCCACAGGCAAGTGGGCTTGCGGGCCCAGGGACGTACCAAGCCACAGCCACGGACTCCGCAGAACCGGTCGCACTCATCTTGTGGCCTCCCACGAAGCCCTCTGCGGAGATCCGGTTGCCGGAGTACCAGACAAAGAACTGGCCGTCTTGCGACGCGCTGTTCAGTCTACCGGAGATGGAGTAGGTGGTCCCATTCGCGCTCTCTCGGATTCGATGCGACTCCGGAAGGACCTCCACCGTGCCAATCGTCGGTACGGAGAAGCTGAAGCCGACGGGGCTTGTCGCACCGCTGAGGGCTTCACCAACGGCGTTTGCATCGATGTCCCACTGGACCGAGTGTATCAGCTCACCCTCACCAACGACCTTGGAGACAAAAGCAGACTTTGTCTCCGCCATAGGCACAACCGGCGCGAGCTTGTCAGACCCAAGTGGAACCACGTCCCCCGATGCAGGATACTCGGCCAATGCGGCAAAACCCGTGAGCGCCGAAGCAGAAAGCGAGGGTGGGGGGGAGTATGGCAGCCCAAGCGGCGGCATAGCGATTCCGGCACTACCGCCCGTATCTCCAGCGGCGAGCGACAAAGCGCCCGTAGCTCCGACTGCGAGCACCCCAACACAACCCAGCGCGACGGCGATGTTGAAGCGGCGACGTGTATTCAGATGTAGTAGGTTCACAGAAGAGTCCTCCCAGCGGTGCTCGAGCTTCACACAGCTCCGACCCAAATGCAACCGTAGATTGATCAAGGATCCGACATGCTCTCGAAGCAGGATGGACGCTCCAGAGGGTCAGCCAATACCCCTGCCATGCTTAACGCACCGCCCTACAACGCTCCAGCACCGGACACAGCCAGACACCTTGAGGCCCTATCCGTCCAGCTCCCGCTTCCACCCAGCAGCAGTCAGGCGGTCCACGAGCTGTCGTCCACCAGCGGTGTACTGCAGCTCGCTGCCGATTGGCGCACCAAGGCCTGGCAGCCGCTCCCGGAGCAGATCCAAGGCATCAGCCCTCGCCGCCACATCAACGAGGTCGATGTCAATTCCGCACCAGGCCACAGCGCGCCCCTCCGAGCTCGTCTCCAGGGCAGTCCCACCACCGGTGACGGCGCCAAGCCCCCTCTGCTGGAGGAGGTCGTCGAGCGGATCCTCGTAGAGGTGACCGCGCTCGAACGGCCCGATCGACGCACAGATCTTCACGAACAAAAAGGCATCAGCAGACACGGGCCCACCTCGCACAGCCATCACCATCGCACACAGGACCTTGGAGTGGAACCTGCCCAAGCTCATCAGCCGGAGAGCGGCTGCCACGAAATACCAACTGCCGGCCCAGCACGCCATCGGGCAACGGCCGCTGGCGCTCGAAGGGGTGCCTACTCGTAGGAGGGCGCCAGGAAGCTGAGGTCCGCCGGCAGAGTGTGCCAGTCACCGTCGTGGGTCTCGAAGCTGCCTTCCGACACAAGGACCGATAGCCCATCGCTGCCGACGGTCACGCTGCCCGAGCCCGCAAACCGAGCCGCGTCCACCACAAAGGTGTAGTGAGACGGATCAGGGGATGGGGCGAGGGCCACGCCCACGGCGCGGTCCATCCCCTCAAGCTCGACAAAGAGGTGCTTGCTGCCATCGGCAGATCCGTCCACGATACGTGCGACGAAGCGTGCCGACAGCCCCGGGTCTAGGGTGAGCGCCAGAGCGGCCGTCGCTGTCTGGCCAAGCACAGCACTGGACACGTCCCCGAGGGTGAAGGCGTAGCCCGGACTGCGGACCACCTCAGGCGAGGTGGGCGGGCAGGTGTGGGCCACCTGCAGGGTCGGCCAGCCGTCGGACTCGAAGCTGACCCGCCCCACAGCCGCTTCACCCGGTGCGAATGCCGCCGATGAGGAGGAGGGGGTCAGCGTCGTGGTGCCGCCAGTGGGCAGTGTCATCCGGATAAATGTGGCGTCACCCCATTCCGTGACCGTGACCGTGTCGGTGAGCGCGCCGGCAAAGGGCGCACCGGACTGGAAGTAGAGGGTGCTCTCACTGGCGCCAACCCACGGGCCCAGCATGAACACGGTCGAGTCGCTGGCCCCCGAGCTGCAGCTCGCGGCGCCCTCGACTGTGCCGGCTATGTCCACGATCGTCGGAACAGGTGCGCTGGTGCGAGCGGGATCTGCGGCAGTGTAGAGCCACACCGGGATGGGGTATTCGGCGCAGCTCGAGACGTACCCGTCTGCCGAGCCTGCGGTGTCCCGGCGAAGGGCGGACATCCAGATCTCGTGCTGACCAGAGGGGTTGACCGGGGGATTTCCGCCGTGGGTGTCGAGCCCAAAGTCGTACCGCCAGTCGTCGTCATCGTGCTCGGTCACATCCACCGTGAGAGTGTAGGGTACGTCGTCCCACGGGATGGTGCCGGCGATGCCCCAAGGCATGTGGTCGCTGCTGGTGAGCTCTCCGGTGACCACCACCTCGGCCAGGTAGAAGCTCTCGCCTCCGGAGTCATACCAGAAGTCGCAGAAGCACTCGTCGCCTGGGATGCTGCCGCCGCCGTAGTACCCCTCACTTGGGAAATGGTCCTCGGAGATGGGGACTGGCGCCGAGACACAGCGCATTCCGACCGGGTCACCAGCCGGCAGCTCGCCAGTGTAGGGCGAGGACTCGGTCCCCTCGCCACCCATGTTCCCCGCGCCTGTGGAGCCGGCGCTCCCGTCGGGGCCAGGGTCGAGCGTCCCCTCACTGCCCCCTTCCTTGTCGCCCGTACAGCCCAACGCAAACAAAATCACAGCACAGCGAACATGCATCTCCGCCCCCTATGTGGTTTGAGGTCAACGCTATTGTGCAATGATCGCCGACGCCTGCTCTCGCCGAGCGGCCTGGTACTCGGACAACCATTCCACATGACCCCGGGTATCCGGATCCAACCATAGGTGCCACAACTCAGCGACACCCGACGCAAACCCGAACGCACCAGACCAGTCCGGGTCGCAGCCTGTTGGGGCTTGCACCGAGCCTGGCGGGCAGGGGATGTGCGTCTCGCCTGTGTACCCATGGGCCGCCTCGTGTATCAGCAGTGTCTCGAGCTCACCGATGGGCACGCGGAGGTTGGAGACCGACAGGGTACGGTCCGACAGGTCGAAGTGCCCGACCAGATCCCCTGGCGGCAGGTACTGGGTGCGGCGGGTGGTGCTGGTCATCCAGTTGTAGATGATCTGCCTGTTGTCGGTGCAGCCACTCTCAATTCCCACATCGTTCAGCATGTCGATGACCGGCTGCCGGATGTAGTCGTTGACCTCCAGCGACTCAAGGTCTCCGGCGTCGCGGGCGAAGACGATGAAGAGGGCGATGCCGAGCTCGTCGAGGGCCTCGGGTCCGTCGACTGGATTCGACTCCATGAACGAGGCGCGGTCGACAGACATGTCGTCGTAGAGTTGGTCGAGGCAGTCGGGCGGGATGATGTCGAGGGCGTCGGAGTAGCGGATCTCAGACACGAGCGCGGGGTCGCACCGTTGTCGCGCCGGGGTCCATTGATCGGTGATATCGCCAACAAGTTGTCCCGCCTCGTCCCTGGGCTGAGACACCCCGCGACACCCCGCCATCAAGACACACAGGCCTGCCCACTCTGGAAGGTCCATGCCTCTCCTAGCTGGTAGAAGGGTCAGTAGCCGCCGTCCAGCCACTTCGAACACGATCCACGATGATGGCGTCATTGACAATTTCACGAAGCGGCCACGACTTCTGTTCCTCGGTAAGCTCTCCGACCCTCCACTCGCGGTCTCCATCCCATAGCCACCAGTTGGTCACCTTCACCGTGCCAGGTCTCGGATTGCCACCCCGGAAAATCGGAAACTCCCGGAAACTAGTTCGTACAGGCCCATTCCCCAGGACGGCTGCAATCCCAAGATTCACCGCAGTTTGAAGAGGGAAGAAGGTCACGAACTGTGGTTCTGCAGAAATTACCTCCAGCAAGTCTTCGGGTTTGACCTGGAAGAACCCTCGAAAGATCTGGACGAGAATTCCGAGCTCGGGATTCTTGTGGATGAACTGACCAAGAACCAAGCCCTCTTCGCACTGCATGGAGAAAGCATCTCCGATCTTGACCCGCTTCACGAGTGCCTCCATGGCTACAGGCCGTCGTATCCTACATCGCGAAGGATGGCACGCCCCCGCTCCACTGCTGCCTTGTAGTAGGGCTTCGTTCTCCTGATGCTGTCGTTAATGTTGTCGAGGGTTCCTCCCCCTTTTATCACCCGGCCATGCAACTCGATCAGCGCCTGTTCGACCGCATGTGCGTCAGCACGCGTCAAGTTCTTCAGCCCAAAGATAGGCGTAATTCGGCGGCCGACCTTGGACATATGCGCTCTGGCTCTGGCGACCAGATCATCCGTAATACCGACATAGGTGACGTTCCCCGCTCCATCCACGGCTCGATAGATGGTTGTGTTTCCGACGGCTCGCTTCACTCGGCGAGCCATTCTCCGCACCACCTTCGGAGTTGCAAGCACCTTGCCTTTCTTCAGCTTCGCCATCACCTTGCCGATGCTGGCGTACCCACCACCTGGAGCCACTACCCCGGCCCCAGTCAGTCCCCAGGATGTGGCAACCTCCGCGGCCGTCGCGGCACCAGTCGCATAGCGCCATGTGGTGGCAATGGAGGTGCCAACGTCCATCAGGGTGAGACCACCCTCCACATATACCCACGCAGCTGCGGCCCCAGCGCCAACCACGACAATCGGATTCTCCCCGTTGAGGTCGACATGGCTCGACGGCGCCATCCGCCCGTAGCCGTAGCGGTTGAAGCTCTGCGGGTCCGCTGCATCACCCAGCACATCCCGATCCGGCGACAGGAACCGCGCAATCCGGTTGCTGTAGACCCGGGCGCCCTGGTCGATGAGGCCACCGGGGCTGAAGTTGCTGTGGTGCGCAAATCCCGCGCCCCAGGTCGGCGCCAGCGCAGTGGCAACGTGGCCGTCGATCTCTGGGATCAGCCACTCGGTCTTGGTGAATCGGGTGTCGTCCGGGATTCCGTAGGGAGTCCAGACCCTGCGCTCGACGAGGTTCTCCGCGTGGTCACTGACCGCGACCACAGAGCCTCGGACGTCTGAGTGGAGCCAGTGGTACTGTCCGCTCGCCACATCGAACACCGCGATGGGCATCTGTCCGAGATAGAACGTGACCGAGACGAGCTCCAGCGACGTGCCCGAGTCGTCGAGATCGACCAGCCGGGCGATGGGGCGCCCGAAGTCATCGAAGAGCGTGACCTCCACCAAGCACTCGGTCCCACTGCCCCCGGGGTCGGCCAGGTCGAGGTCGCGGCAGGCACGGGCAGCGACCCGGCGCCCCTCATGGTCGTAGGTGTAGGCGACGCCCGACCCACCGGTGGAGTCAAGAGAAGCCGCAGGCTTGCCGTTGGCGTGCCAGGTGTAGGTGGACTGGCTGTCATCTACGACCTCACCCGAGGCGTTGTAGGTCCAGTCGCTGGTCTGGTTGCCCGAGAACGTGGCCAGCGTGAGGTCCCCACCGTAGGGGCCGCCGAGTCGCTCGACGAGGTTTCCGAACGCGTCGTAGCCATACTCGATCTGCCCACCGGGCAGGAGCGCCGTGGTCAGGCGACCGATGTCGTCGTAGATGTAGAGGTGGGAGTGTCCGTCGATGGTCTCCTCGGTGAGCTGGTCTGCGGCATCCCAGGTGTAGGAAAGCCCAAAGCCAATGCCCGCACCGCTCCAGTCCATGCTGGTGGTGCGCCCGAGGTCGTCGGTCGTGGTCGTCGCACCAACGCCGTTGCCGAGGAGCATCGAGTCCGGTCGCCCACCTGACGTCCACCGGATGTGCTCCGCGAGCGTCTGGGTGGTCACCGTCGAGCCATTGTCGTGGGTGACGTCGAGCTGCGAGAGGCGACCGTTGTCCCAGGTGGCGTCGGACTGCCAGGACTCTACCAGGGAGCCGTCGTCGAGCTCGAGCGTCCAGCTCGCGAGGTTGCCCTCCGCGTCGTAGCTGTAGTCGAGGTCTGCGACAAGGCTGGGCCAGGCGTCGAACAGCTGCTGGCTGTTCTCGATCCGTCCCAGCGCGTCATAGCTGAACCTGCGCTCCCCGAGGGGGTCTTGAACGCGGGTGAGGGCTCCCTGACCATTGCTCGCCGTGAAGCTTGGGCTTGAGTAGCTGGTGCCGTCGTACTCGAAGGTCAGGTCAGGGGTCGCGCTCGCGAGGCAGTCTGTGTAGGCCGAGCCAGCCCCGTAGGTGACCGCCTCCACCTCGCCACGATCTGTGTACTCGTAGACAATGCAGCGTCCCGCGGAGTCGAACTCCGTGACCAGATCGCCCGCGGCGTCACGCACGAGCAGCCGCTCGCCCGACTGGTCGTCGTCAAGCAGCCACATCCGACCAGCGCCATCGAGGTGGCGGGCCTGGCCCTGCGTCGCCCCCGAGACCGGGTCAGTCAGGATGCTCTCGAGGACATGCGCCACCTTGCCGAGGGACTCGGAGTCGAGGCTCGCGCCGTCCGGTGGGGTGACCCGGGCGAGGTTGCCGAGGCTGTCCAGCTCGTGGGTGGTCGTGCGCCCAAAGACATCGGTGATGGTGTCGGAGTAGACGCCCCAGGCGTGGGTGGTCTGGGACTGAAGGCTGCCGGTGCTGTCGAAGCGACTGAGGTCGGTCACCCGCCCGAGTTCATCGAAGCCCTCCTCCGAGTACCCGCGCTGCCCCACGTCGGGGTCGTAGGCCACGTAGGCCCGAGCCTGTCGCCCAAGCTCGTCAAGCTCGAAGAGGCTGGTCACGGTGCGGTCTGCGCCCGTCTTCGAGAGCCCGTTTGGCTGGTCCACACGCACCTGCCGCCCCAGGCCGTCGTAGGTGGCTGTGGTGACGAGGGTGCCCGTGGTCTCGGTCAGGGTCGCGGAGTAGCTGGAAGGCGCGAACGCCCAGGAGAGTGTGGTCGCGTCGCCGACGGGCGGTGTCACAGTGGCGAGACGCCCCGCGTCGTCGTAGTCGAAGGTCGTGGTGTTGCCGTTGGCATCGGCTTCCGCCGTGACTCGCCCGGTGCCGCTATCGATGCTGCGAGTGAGGGTCGTGCCTGCGGACCCGCTCAGGCCGTATGCGACCTCTTCGACCGCGCCGTAGGCGTAGGTGTACACGGTCGTTCGCAGCGCCGTGGAGCCTGTACTGGTGTCGACGTCCCGTCGCATTGCCTCCACCCCAGATGAGGTAAAGGTGAAGTCCCAGTAGGTGGTCTCATCCGGCGCGGGGTTGGTGGACGCCAGTGTAGCGGTGCTCGACTCACCTGTGGAGTGAGCGACGATGGTGTCCGGCCAACCGGTCCGAGCTCCCGACTCGTACCAGGTCGTGGTCCCCGATGTCTTCAGTGTACCCGACGACGCGCTGCAGGCCGATGACGTCGCCACGGAGCTGGATGGATTCCATGTGGCCGTGTCGCCGGGAAGCCGGACGAGGTTCCAGCCCTCAAGGCCAGGCTGCGCTTCCCATCCAGCGGTGGACTCAGAGTAGTCCGCAATGTACAGCGAGCTGCCGAGGGAGGCGCCGGAATACGTCGGCTGATAGAACAGGCGGCAGAGCACATTTCGGTTGCCGTATATGTCGTGGTCGAGGGCATCACCATAGACCTCGTTCCGATCTACCTTCCAGGTGCCCCCTCCCGGATAGGCCTCCGAATCGCTCCATTGAGTCTGATAGACGAAGAAGAGCAGTTGGGTTTCGTTGGAGGCATGGAAGGGACCACTCGCGGTTGTCGAGGTCAGCTCCAGCACCTGGCCAAAGAAGCCGCTGGAGCCGCTCCAGTAGTCGTGCCGTTCCTGCCGGAGGAAGCCACCGACAGAATCGTACCAGGTGACAGTGTATGGATGCCCCGTGAGCTGGTAGTTCGCGGCTTGGCTGCCGTTGCTCAAGAAGGCCACGGTGAAGAACTCATGCTCTACATAGCCACCGTCGGGAGCAGTGACCGTCACCAGGCGGTAGGCGTCATCAGTCCCCGTCGCCGTGGAGGTGCAGGCCGTCGAGCCCCCGTAGTAGCACTCATACGCATAGCCCCAGGTAGCCGTGGTCGTGCCGTCGAAGGTTGACTTCTCTGTGACCACCCGGGTCTCATAGATGGTCTCCGTCGAGCCATCAAAGGCCCACAGAAAGTCTACGGTGCCATAGCTGTATGCGACGGTGCCACCCGCAGGTAGCAGGACCTCAGTGAGCTCTCCATAACCGCTGCCACCGGACGAGTAGCTGTAGGTGAAGACTGTCGCCTCACCCGTTGGGGTGACGACCTCCTCAAGCCGGTACTGCCCCGAGCCGTCGCTTGCGAGAACCACATCGTAGTCCACGGCCACGGTGAGCCCACCCTCACTCGGGATGGTGGCGGAGTCGATGAACCCTGCCGTGTCGAGGTGGAACACCACCTGTCGGCCGAGGGCGTCGGTGACGGTCGAGAGCGCACCAGGCTGTCCAGTGGTGTCGTAGGCAAGGGTCAGCTCATCGCCGTGCGCATTCCGGACCGTCTCGCCATAGGTCCACTCATCCCACTGCGGACCCGCGCCGGCATCGAACTCGTAGAGGAGGCCCTCAGCAGTGATGGCATAGTAGGTGCTGCCTGTGACCTTGTAGACGAACGTCAGGTCCTGCGTCACGTACTGCTCGTCGCTGTCCGCGGTCATGTCAGGCCACGCGTTGGCGTCCCCCATCTCTCGGTAGAGGTCATCCCGGAACGTGAGAAGCGCCGCTCGCTGCCGTCCGGCTCCGGGGAGATCCACCCAGACGTGGGACGTGCTGGTCGTGTCAAAGGCGAGCCGGCCCCCAGGCATGAGGGTCCACCCGAGCCCCACCCAGCTCTCGTCCATGACGATCAGGTTCTCATCGACGATCTTGCTCGAGTACTCTCGTGTGATGGCCAGGTCCAGTCCATAGGCCCCGGGAACCACCGCATCAGTGGCACTCCGTCGGAGCTCCCCGGAGAAGAGCAGCACCTGGTCTTCTCCGGTCGTCATCGACGCGGCCATCGGCGGAGCGCCACCAGAGTAGACGCTGTCCACCTCGCCAAAGACCAGCGCCTGAGCCAGCTTTGGACCGACGAGCCAAGCCAAGACGGCCAGAAGCGGTGCCAACCCACGCTGACGAAACAAGCGAGAACGACCGTGCGTCGACGACATCAAAGCCCCCCTGAGGACCAACCGATTTCCGCGTTTCACCTACCCAGACTTCCACCGGGAGACGCGCGTTGGAATGTTCCTCCAAGGAGACCACGGAGTCAACCCGCAACCCGCAAATGCCCAGTTCTATCCACATACATGACCCATACGGGCCCCTCCTCGCGTATCTACCGACCCGTAGGAACAGCAGCTCCCAATCAGCCAGCACAGCCGCTTCCTCGTCGTCAGCCGTGATGCCGCTGGGGAGCCCGGGTCCGGCTCGACCTCGGGACACCACCCCTGGTGAGCCCAAGCAGCTTTCTCCGTCAGCTCAGTTGGACGTCGTGCCTCCTGGTGCCTCCAGTGCCGCTACGCGCCTCGGATCTCCGTAGAGACCCGTTCGTCCGAGACATACGAGATGACATGGGCCCGCGCGCGCGACAGCGCCACATAGAGATCACTGCGGGTGAATGCCTGGTGCTCGAGCCCTTCCACATCGAACAGGACCACGACGTCCGCCTCCAGCCCCTTGAACGACCGTGCGGTTGTGAGGAGAAGACGTCCCCCACGCCTCCACTCGGCAGCGGACCTGGTCATCGGAACCCGCTCAACACGCGGCACGCGGCTCATGCTCCCCCCTTCCGTCCACGGACCGATGAGCACAATGCGGTGGGGTGCAACCACGTCATCCACCAGCAGACGCCTCACGCGGTCCACCACCAGCCGCCGGTGGTCATGGCGACGCGCCAGGATGACGTCCAGCGCGACCCCTTCCGGACTGGCCTCGGACGGAGGCGGTGCATCGGTGACAATACGTCTGCACGCCGCGGCGACGGCCTTGGTGTTCCTGTAGTTGACCTCAAGCTCCAGGGGTAGCCCGAGCTCCAGGCCATCTGCGGTGGCGCCGACATCGAACAGCTGCTGTCGTCGGTCGGCAAACACCAGGAAGCCGCCTTCATCCCCTACCACATACTCCGCGAGGGACATCAGCCACTCCTCCTCGAAGTCTTGCGCCTCGTCAACGATCACCGAGTCGAAGCGTGGAGCTTCCCCCGCCTCGGACGCTTCAATCAGGATGCCCGTCACCACCTTCCCGTCGTTCGAGTACTTGCTGGAGGTGAGTGGAGCGAGGTCGGCCGCCAGCTTCTTCACGGTCCGGACGACCACCTGTTCTCGGTGGCCGGAGAGTTCCTCGGAGGCATCCAGGCGTTCGACAAACAACGCGGCAAGCGCATTGTTGAAGCAGGTCAGCAGCACCCGCTCACCGCGGACAGCGCGAGTCACGGCGCCAGCCAGAGCGAGCTCTGTCTTGCCCGTGCCCGCGCCCCCCTCCACATAGAGGCGAGACCTGCCCTTGGTCACCATCCGGAGGGCGACGAGCTGAGCATGGTCAAGGGTCCACTGCTGGGTCACGATGTCGTCCAAGACACCGCCGAGCGGCACAAAGCTGCACATCATCCCGCTCAGGGCCTGCTCGATCCGCTGGAGCTGAGGTCCACCCACGCCCACGCCACCGCCAAGCACGGAGTAGGCGTTGACGATCGCGCCCTCGACATCGCGGCACATTCCGCGGTCGAGCACCTGACGAGCGTCGAGGCCAGGTGAGACAAGCTCCCCCACCCTGACCTCCGGGAAGACGATGGCGAACGAGTAGGAGAGGCTTCCCGCGAGACGCCGAGCACGGAGCCAGTCCATCAGTGCGTGCATCACACGTGCCGCCTGCCAGTCAGGCTGTGGCTCCAGAGCCGCCCCTCCCCGCCACCAGCGGCCAGACTCAAGCTTGATGGCCTTGCCCCCCTTGACCTCTAGCACCAGCAGACCGTGCACCGGGTGCAGCACAACAAAATCGGCCTCCCGCTCGATGCTGCGGGAGTAGCTCTTCTCCAACACCCTCAGCGAGTGGAACACGACATACCTGCGAGGCAGTGAGTCTCTGAGCCACTCGAAGACGAGGCGCTCGCCTGGGTAGTGGACACTGCTCGGCGCGATGTCCGGGATCATCCTAGCCACCGATGTCCTCCTGCCAGCTGATTGCCCCGGTCTTGGGGCTTGCCCGACCGACCACCCGCGCGAGGATGATGAGGTCGTCGGCCCTGAAGAACGTGGACTCCGCGCCGGGCAGAGACGCTGCGAAGGACACGATGAGACGGCTACCGCGCCGATTTCGCCGCACCTTGGCCACAGCAAGCGGGCCCCGCACTCCCCCGAAGACCGCCCCAGCGGCACCTGTACGGGCAACCAGGAAGTATCGGGAGCTGGCCAGGTCCGAGAGGTTCTCCGCGCTCATGATGTGCGCGGGGGTGGCCCACCCCTCGGGCTCACTGAGCAGGAGGAAGTGCGAGCCTCCCTCCAGGCGCTCCGTGAGCACCAGGTCGGGGATGCGCAGCACAGCGCTGACCTTGGCACCCTGCCGCACTGTGGGTCGCCGGAGGTGGCCGGCTGGCCGAGCAGCTGTGAGGCTTCCCGCCGAGACCACATCGGACCAGTCGAACATCGGCACGGTGCCAGGACCGGCCTCCGGGACGTCCGCGAGCGCCGGAGGCAGCCGCAGGCGCCGGCCGCGGGTCCGGAGCGCGCTGGAGACCGCTGCGGGGAGGTTACGCTTCACGAGCCAGGCGTCGATGCTCAGGCCCGGGCCTGCGTTCCCGCCGTTGCTTCGGGGCGGGCATAGCGGGTGGTGGAGCGCGACGAGCAGGCCATTTACCCTCAGCGCAGGTCCCTCAAGCTGAGCATGTTGGCCCGCTCCAGCCACAGCTCGCTCCAGGTTCTGTAGGAGCTGTCTTTGGTCACTGACCACCGGCACTGTGCCGAACAGGCAGTACTCAAGGAGGTCGCGTCCCAGCGTGCGGTCCAGGTCGCCGTGCTGGAAGCGGTTCCGGTAGCTGCACAGGCAGTCATAGCAGGCACTCTGGCAGTGCTGGTTGTGGTCGCTGTCGGAGAGGATGGCCAAGGCGCGATGCAGGACCGTCTCGATCTCCTCGGCGGCACGTCTTGAGTGGCCCGCTCCATCCGACACAGCGTCATAGAGGTACAGCTCGACCTCCCTGCCGAGCTGCCCAGCGGGCGTCCGGGCAACCCGGTAGTGGCCCGCGAGGTCACCCGGCTCCAGGTCGTGCAGGTCGACGACAGCTGCGACCAGCGCCTGGGTGAGGGTCGTGAGCGCAGTCCGCGAGGCAGACGCGAGCGGCGAGCAGTCGTCTGCAACCCGCAGCTGCACCCCATGTTCGTCAGGATCCACCCGGAGACGGAGGATCGCTACGTCAGTCACCTGCTTGGTCCCAAGTGCGACCTTCGTCCAGTGGTGGGAGTGTTGGCAGTGGGTGCGGCGGGCTGGATAAGGCACCTTGTGCTCGGACCATGGCCCGTCCTCCAGTCCGCCAGGCTCCGCCATCCCGCAGCTGAGGCAGAGCCGGAAGCCGTCCCGCCCCAGCTCCCCGGCCCGACCGGTGTTCGTCCAGATCAGCGGGGGCCTGTCGCCTCCCCACACGCGGATGCGCCCCCCGGCCACGATCGCCAGCTCAGAGCCACTGACAGGGGCAGACAGACGCGCGCTCGTGGCCCGCGAGGCCACCATCTCACCGCCGACTCGGTCGGCCTTCATGAACACCGGATGGGCCATACCCGGAGGACGGAGCCAGCGCATCGCGGGAAGCTGCCCCCCGGGAGTCCCACAGGCGGGACAGTCCTGCTCCTGCCCGGGCTCGATCTGGCCCGGGGCCAGCAGGTCGACATGGCCACACTGCCGACACTCAAGATACCGCTCCTCCTTGGCCTTCATGACCTCGAAGTCCCCAGGGACTCCCCGCTCGCGGCTCCCTCGGAACGGCGAGTAGACTGCAAAGCTCCGGTGGGCCGCCTTGTCGACCCAGACCTCACGGCCGGGCGCAAACGAGCTGAGCGCTTGGGAGAGATCACGCTGAGGCTGGTGCCGGAGCGCCGCTCTGCCGTAGGCGCTCCCCCCGCGGTCGAACACATGGAAGGTCGCGACCTGGGTCGGGAAGGCGTAGCTCGGCAGCAGCCCACGAGCGAAGAGGTGGTCGAGCAGCTTCTCCTCCACGACCAGGCCGGAACCCGTGAGGCGGTCGAGCTCATCCTCGCCCTTCAGCCCGCCGAGGCGGGCTCGCTCTGCCGCGAGCAGCGCGCGCTTCTCACGCAGTGCGCGTTCGAACACGGCCCGGATGATCTCGTCCGGCTCTGTCTTGATCCGCTCCTCTAGCCTGACCGCCTCTTCGTTCAGTGAGGTCGACGGCCCTTGCTCGCGGCCGACGGCAGTCCCTGCTCCGTTCTCCTGCAGGTCGTGCAGCAGCTGCCCCTTGGCGGAGAGGTCACAGCTGAGCGCCTCCCCCACGAGCAGGTCGGGGGCAGCGACCTCGGCCGGGAGGATGCTCCTGAGCTGTGCTTCGAGGCGCTCCCGCTGCTCCACCACCCAGCGCCGCAGCCCCTCGAAGGTGAAGCCATCCGGGTCACTGCGGGCAAACTCATCTACCGTACCCAGGGCGTCGAGGACGTTGGACGTGGCGTGCTCGGTGGGGGTGCGAGCACGAACCTCTCGACGGAAGCTCGCGAGCAGCTCAGCGTAGAGGTGACGCCGGAGCACGTCGGGGTTGTCCATCTGGAGCTTGGGGTCCGGGACCGCTCCGCTGATCATCCGGCGTGGGTTCCGGAAGTAGTTCCGGTCGTGGCTGTCCGCGCCGCACCAGGTCAGGACCATCGACAGCGACGAACCTCGGCGCCCAGCTCGGCCCGCCCGCTGTTGGTAGTTGGCCCTACCCGGGGGCACATTGCGCAGGGCCACGGCAGTAAGGCTCCCAATGTCGATCCCGACCTCCATGGTGGTGGTCACAGAGAGGACATCGATGGGAGGCTCCTCGATGAAGACACCGTTCACCTCTCGCTGGAGTGGAACATCCTGGAACCGGAGCTCGTACTCCTCCGGCCTGCCGGTGGCCGCATCGGACTTGGAGGCGCCGATGCCTGCGGTGTGAGCGGCAGTGTGCAGCGGGTGAGGGGCATAGGTGGGGTCCTGTCTGCTGCGCAGGTGCTCCTGGCCGAACAGCCCCTTTCGAGCCTCGAACAGCGCCCGCGCCTGGCCCTCAAGGGGGGCAAGCGAGCAGTGTCCGCAGCTCCTGCAGGTGCCGTCTCGTCCACCAGCGACCAGGTCGACCTCATAGAGCAGCGGCTGTACCCGGGAGCACCTCGGACACCGACCCCAGCCGGGCCCTGAAGGCTCGCCGCCGACCCGCAGCGCGACCGCAGACGGGGCGAGCAGGTGGTCCCTCTCAAGGAAGCGTTCAGAGAGGTGTCGGCGCCAGGTGCTGGTCGCCCCCTTGAACGACCTCCTGTTGAAGTCCCTCGGCAGGAGCTGCCCCAACACGTTGGCGAAGGCTCCGCTGTTCTTCCTGATCTGTGGACCTGACCTGGGGTTGTTGACCCAGTCCTCTGGCGCAAAGGGGAGCCGCAGCGAGCTGTGCGCAACCATGAGCTGCACCCAGAGCGTGATCAGGAGCTCCTTTGCCCGATCCTCTGAGACCAGGCTCCAGTCAACGGAGCCATCGGCTGAGAGCCCACGAGGGGCAGGGAGCGCTCTTCGAGCGAGCGACTCTCTGCTCCCAGCCACCAGCACCGGCACAGGGCTGGCGAGGCCAATGGCCATCAGGCCAGTGTGACGGTCGTGCAGCACGCGCGTCAGCACGTCGGCGAGCACCTCATGGCCATCGTTGCTGAACGACCTGTCAGCCTCGTCAACCCAGGCCTGCCGCAGTCCTTCCCGGAGTGTCCTTCCCTCGAACAGATCAGCTTGGACCCGGGCCAGGTCCTTGGAGAACTCCCAGTCGCCATCGGGGCGTGGTGAGACACCTCGCAGCGCGCAGCCCACAAGGACCGAGAGGTACGCCCTGTCGAGGGCCACTGGCACGCCAAGCCGATCCTCGAGAGCCTCCGCCCCGAGGAGCAGCAGGGGGCGCAGGGCATCTTGGAGTGCACTCCGCTCCAGCCTCGCAGCAATTCTCTCTGCCATCTGCCGGGAGTCGCTGAACATCAGGGCCTTTCGCCCGCGGAGTGGCGTCTGTGCAGCGCCCCGCGGAGGCTGTGACAGGACCTGGCGTCGGACCACCTCCAGGAAGGGGTCATCGCCACTCGTGACATGGTCCTGGATTGGGTAGCGAGAGCGGTTCTTCCCAGCGCCACAGTGGGGGCACTCAGCGAACCGACCAGGCTGCTCCTTTCCCACTCTCGCCTGGTTGTTGCGGAACCCGAGGGTGGGCCTCCAGAACCGTGCAGGAAGCCACACTGGACAGCCACCTCCCCTCTGTGTGAGCTGCCCGGTCACGAGATCGAGTGTTCCTGCCTTGGCCAGCTCGCGGTCGGGACGCTGCAGCAGGTCGTCAACGGCCAGGCTCACGGGCTCAAGGTTCCTGCCACCATAGGCACTTCCCGGAGACGAGAAGAACACGTCGGGGCTGCGGGCGTCCTCCGCGTATGCCTGCAGGAACGGACGGCCACAGTCACGGCAGGAGTAGAGCTCGTACACCGAGCTCCCGCAGCCGCAACGATGTCGCGGCTGAGCGAACAGCCTCCCCAGGCTGGTGCGCTGCCCGGAGACCTCGCTGCACTGGCGGTTGATGCAGGCCCAGAGGCCTGGGAGCCCCCGGAAGAAGCAGTGCACCCGAGCCGCGAGCAGAGGTGTGTCGTCCGGCCCTCGAGCAGTCGGGCACAGCTCCAGGAGTGTCTCCGTTGCGGCTCCTCCGCGCTCCAGCCCCCGAAACAGCAGGTCCTGGAGCCGACCAACCGGCTTCGCCGGGCCAAGCCGCTCGATGGTGCTGGTCTGTTCCAGGTCCGAGCCGCTCGTGAGGTTGACGAGCTCAGTGGCTGCAACGAGCGGCGAGAGCAGGTCGTGCAGCAGCCGACAGATGAGACTCCGGTCGGGGCTAGGGGTGGCCTGCCCAGCCGAGAGGGTGAAGTGCACGGCGGAGGCGGAGTCCGAGAACGCCAGCGCCACCCCGGCTTCGCCCTGGAGGACCTGCACCTCAAGCGCTGCGGCCAGAGGCGTCGCCAGCTCCAGCTCCTCATCACCGGCCGCCAGCTCAAAGGCCACCTGCACGGGCTCAAGAGAGGCATCTACGCCACGGACCAGACCCGCGACTGAGCCAGCCAACGCTCCTGGCTGCCGCCGGAGCACCAGCGCACGGCTGCGCATCGGGCCGAGGAAGTCGCCGTGGGCCTGCACAACCGCCCGAAGCGCCTCAACCGCGGCACTCGGCTCCATCGTGTCCAGCCGGCACCCACCGAGAGCGGCCAGCGCCTCCACCACCTCAGGTGAGGTCTCCACCGTCCCGCGCGGGCAGGGCCTCAGGCTGCCTGCAAGGACCTTCAGGTCATCGGCCGACTTGCCCGACAGCCCTGCCACGAAGGACCGGGCGGCGGCATCGGTGTTGAACGACGCACTGGTTGCGATGACCTGGAGCTGATCCGTGCCAATGCCGAGGCGTCGGCAGAGCCGCCGCACCAACATCCCCACCTCAACGCCGGTCACACCTCGGTAGAGGTGCGCCTCATCGAGGACCAGGACAAACGACTCACCGGTCTGCTGGAGGTACTCGCGGGTGCGGGTGAAGATGCCGTCCTCAATGGGCCGCAGCAGCATGTACTCGAGCATCGAGTAGTTGGTCACCAGGACGTCCGACGGATTGTCCTGGACCTCGTGACGGAGGAACAGCTCGGCATCTGCGGGCCGCTCCCGCACCCGGCTGCCCCAGGCGCCCTTGCCATACCAGGAGGTCACGCCCCCAGCCTTGACCGGCCACTTTCCCTGCGCTCGGAGCATCTCGATGAGCTGGGAAGCAGTCCGCTCGCTGGGTGGAAGAGCTGTCTCGGCCGCGGCTCGTTCCTCCAGGTCCAGGTAGAAGCTCAGGTCGCCCAGTGCCTGTCGGAAGCGCTGGCTCTGCTTCTGTCGGGGAACGCGTGGGTCTTCGTCCTTTCGCGGGCCGGGATAGAGGGTCTTTCCGGTGTAGCGCGCGAACTTGGCGGGTCGTCCGCCTCTACGGGTGAACCAGGCACGCACACTGGCGTGACCGAACAAGGTGCGCAGCCTGCCGAGCTGGTCATTCACGAGCGCGTTCATCGGGTACAGGACAAGGGCGCGGATCGCTCGGTGCTCGCAGAAGTGCGTGGGCCGGCTCGACGCCTCGTCGGCGAGCCGCCCCAGGATGGGCAGGAGGAAGCACTCCGTCTTTCCCGAGCCCGTGCCGGTCGTGACAATGACATCGTGCCGCTGCCTCTCGTCGGGGTGGAGGATGGCCTCGAGTGCCTCTCCCTGGTGGTTGTAGGGAGGGTCGAAGACCACGCGTTCCCGCCCGAGCCCGGCCAGCAGGTCACGGACGGGAGCAGGCAGAGCCAGCTCATGGTAGCGCCGCTCGGCCTTGTACCGGGCACTGCTCTCGACAAACGGCTGCTGCGACAGTGTCCCTGGCTCCCGCAGCAGCGCCTCCCTCCTAGCAGCAAGCACCGGGTCAGACAGGTGATAGCTCGCAGTGATGTAGTGACGGAGGGCCCCACTCAGGTCGTCCAGCTCTCGCAGCACGTCCACCTCGCTCGTTATGTAGCAAAAACCTACAGCAGGGAGGCGGAGTGACGCTCCTACAGCCCACACAGGCCCTGGCGCGGCTTGCGCGCGTGGAGGTGGTGGACGATGACGTCGGCATCCGCCGGGCAGCAGTGGAGCTCATCCGTGAGGCACTCTGCCGGTGGGGCGCAGCCCCGCGGGCCGATCTGCGACGCTACCTCCGGGAGGTCTGGTCCGCGCTTGGGCTCCAGCTCCCTGATGTCAACGGGGTCCTCGACGACATGGAGCTGCTCGGGGAGGTGGTGCAGCTCAAGGCAGCAGTAGGTGTGGTGGTGCTCCCTCGGAGTGCCACCCGGGTCCAGGTGGGCACAGAGTGCATCTGCCTCGGCATTCCCGCCGTTCCCGGGTCCAGACCTTCGCTCCGAGGCCTCTGTCGAGCGAGCGAGCAGCAGCTTGCAGCCCATGTCCGCTGGAGCCGCGCGCTCGACGACCATGAGGAGCCAGTCATCAGCCTCGAGGCGTGGCTTGAAGATACCTTGGCCTTCATCCTCGACCAAGGTGCGGCCCTGGAGGTGGGGTCGCCTGCGCAGAACCAGGCAGCTCTGAGGTCGCTGTGGCAGCTGCTGGAGGCTCGGCTCGACAGAGAGGGCGGTCCCGCGTCTCGTGAGAACGCGGTTCAGGTCATCTCACGGGCAGGTGGCGCCTTCTGGAGCAGCCCGGGTGCACTTGCTGACGGTGTCTGGCCGGGGAAGCGTCCTGTGGAAGGTGATCGCTTCCTGCCTACGCTGGTCCGAGTCGACCGAGGCTGCGCAGCCCGCCTGCTGACGCTCCCGGACTGGGACTCCCTCTGGTGGGCGGCTTGGGCGCGCAGTGCTTCAGCCGGTGGTGAGGGACGGGTCTCCTGCACCGAGCGTGAGCTTGGGTGGTCGCTGCCACTGCCGAGAGCTCTTGAGGCACGACTCTCGGCACTCAGCGTCTCGAGCGGACGCTCAACCTGGACGCTCAGGTTCGCCAGCGCTGATGTCGCAGCCGCTGCTGCCAGTGCGGCGCGCAGCATCCTGGGTGTCGGCTGACCACCCCGCCGCTTATCGAGGGGCGAGCAGCACACCGAAAGCCATCGCGCAGGGGCGGAGGGTTGGCAGCGTCTCAGCCAGGAGCTCAGTGATCCACCTCCGCTCCCTGGCCAGCGCCACCACCATGGACTCTCGAGGAGCGACCTTCTCCTCAGTCTCCTTCCGGAGCCTGGCCTCGCGGGCCTTGAAGAGGCGCTCTCCGCGCACAAGCTCGTGGTGCCGCTCTCTGTGTTGGGCGTGGATTCGAGCAACTGACTGCTGGAGCCTCAAGATCAGCCCGTCCAGCGTCGCCACCCGCCGCTGCAGCGCCTCTCGCACTCTCGGGAGATCCTGTGCAGACCACCATTCGGCAGCCGCCAGGCGCAAGGCCTCGTCGAGCTGCCGGGCCACAACGGGCAGGTGGCCACAAGCCACGACTCCCGGGTCACTGGGCAGCGGGGCGTTTCGATGCCCCTGGACCACAACTGCAGAGCAGAGCGTGCGTAGGTCGTCCGCCGGCACCACCTCGACCTGGTCGCCCCTGGCCTGGACGAACACCAGCCCCGGGCGAAGCCAGGCCCTCAAGAGACGCTCGAGGGCGCGCCTGCGCTCGCGAAGGTGGGCATCCTGGAAGGTCAGGCCAGGAGCATCCAGCGTCGGCAGGAGCTCGACTGGGTCCAGCTCGGCGCCCACCAAGAGCGTGTTCTCGCCAGACCAGGGCTGCGGCAGTCGGTAGCAGCGCTCAACCCTCACTCGCTCGACCGTGCGGGGCAGCTTGTAGGGACCGAGCCCAAACCGAAGCCAGATTCTAGCCAACGCCTCAAGGAGCGGAGCCCCTGCATCCAGCCATCCACAGGGAAGCCGCTTGCTCCGCTCTTCCACCGAGTACTTCGGTGGCACCTCAAGGTCCTGCGCAGCGAGGCTGAAGTAGGTCGTACCCCAGCTGGCGAACCGCAGCTCCTCCGGGGTCGCCAGCTCCTTTCCAGATGGACTGCGCCTTGACCGGAGTGCGTAGATACCCGTCCCCCAGCTGCCTGGCCGGTGCTGGAGCTCGTAGTGCCCCGCAGCGTGCAGTGCCTGCAGCCAGCAGAGCCGAGCGAGTTCCGAGCTGCTGGCGGCGGGAGGGCGCCCACCCGGACGGGAGAGCGCGGAGCCCAGGACCGGCTCAACTGGGTCAATGGGCGGAAGTTCCGGGAGAACCTGAGTCCATGCGGCGCGCGCGACGGCCTCCTCTGCACCTGCCACCACGCCGTTGGCTGCTTCGAGCCTCTGGACCAGTGCGTCCCAGCCCGCGGCAGAGTCCCCTACCGCCGCGTGGAGCACTGCCGGCTCCAGGTCGTCGAGCCACGCACCGTCGAGAGCAAGTGGCCTCCGAAAGACACCGCTCGCCTCCAGCAGCCTCAGGAGGTGCTGGTCCATGCCTCCCCGCCGAACAAGCGCTGTCACTACAAGGCTCCGGTCGCGGGCTCCACTGCCGATGCGGTCCAGCCTGCCGATGAGCTGCTCGGCAACATCGTGCCTCCACGGGATGCTGAAGAGCACGAGGTTGCCGGAGCACTGAAGGTTGAGGCCAACGTAGGCCCCCCGCTCCGCCCTACCCTCGCCGGCCACCAGCAGGACCCGCGGCCCAGTGGCAACGTGGAAGCCGCGTGCCTGCTCTGACATTGTCAGGGCATCCACCTCCTGTCGAATGGCAAAGAGCTGGTCCTGACGGAGCCCGAGGCGGTCACATAGTGCGGCACTTACGTCATCAAGAGTCGGGTTGTCTCCCACCGCCACCACCACCGGAGCGGTGGATTCCTCCTCCCAGAGCTCTGTCAGCAGGTCGAGCAGGGCATCAGTCCGAGAGTCTCCTCCCGCCTGCCGGAGGTGTCGGACCTCCGCTCGGAGTTCGACCGGCACCTTCGACAAGTCCGCAAGTGCCGCTTGGAAGGAGCTGCGTCCACGCTGCGCTCGGGCCAGCAACCGCACTGGGTCCCGGCCACTGCTGTCAGCGGCGAGTGCTCGAGCGAGCTTTCGAGCCGTGCGCTCCCTGTGGCGCTCAACCGGGAGGGGTTCGACCACTACACGCCCGAGCCTGCGCCGGGGAAACGCAGCCTGCAGGTCCTCCCGCCGTGTCCTCAGCACTGCCTCTGCAAGAACGGCCATCTGACCGGCTTCAAGGTCCTGCACGTCAGGGTCCGGACCCGCAGGCTCCTGCGCCTCCGCAACCTCCGGCAGCAGCAGGGTCCTGAGCTCGGCCAAGCGACGGGGATCGTGGGATGGCGGCGTCGCCGTGAGGAGGAGGAGGTGTGGCATCCACCGGCCGACCCGCAGGACCTGCTGGCGGAGGCCACCGGCCCCTCCGGGAAGAGCGTGCAGCTCGTCCACCACAAGGCCCGCTGCGTGGAAGGAGCCGTTAAGGCCACCGATGCGCAGACCAGGCACATCCCCCGAGGGCGAGAGTCGGATGCCAAGCTCCCTGACAAGGCGAGGCGTCAGCAGGATCACCCCCAACGGTGGAGATGATGCCGCCCGCTCCAGCAGCAGCCTAGCGACAGTCGTCCGAGGGGACGGGGCCCGCTGCTCCAGCTCCGCCAGCGCACCGGCAACGTGGTCGAGCACCCCGTCCGCCGCCAACTTGCGCAGGCGACCCGCAGGCAGGCGAAGCACCTGCTGCGCCGAGACATGCTCGCGCAGCCCGAGGCCCAGCAGCTTTCGGACCTTCTCCCTACCTTCGTAGACCCATCGCGCGAGGCCTGCTGGCTCGTGGGCTCGGGCCAGCAGCTCTTCTGCCCACTGCCTCGCGAGGTGGTCCGGCACCAGTATGACGAACCTGGCCCCGCGATCTTCCCGCCTCAGGGCCGCCATGACCATCAAGGCCTCGACCGTCTTCCCCAGCCCAACCTCGTCAGCAAGCAAGTGCCGGACCCGCGGTGCGCAGAGGATCCTCTGGACAGCGCGAACTTGATGGTCATAGCGCTTTGCCCGGAGCCCGAGGGCACCGTTGAGGTCCCGCTTTGCCTCAACCCGGAGGCGGAGCGCCTGGATGCCGAAGACCAGCTCAGCGATGCCCATCGAGGTCTCCTCGGAGGGCCAGGGCCATCCACCGGACGGCACGCGCAGCATCCCGGTGCTTGAGCGCCGACTCCAGCATTGCATCGCGGTGTTCGGCTGTGTCCAGAGCGATTGTGTCGGGGTCGGACCAGGCCAGCAGCAGCGAACGAAGGTGGCCACCCGGCGGTCCCCCAACGTAGGCCCCATCCGTGAGGAACAGTGCCCGCGCCGGAGTCATCCAGGACCAGCTGCGGGACTGTGCAAGGACTGAGCGGATGCGTGGGGGGCGCACAAGCGCGGCAAGTCGCTCCAGAGCTCTTGTGGGCGTGGAGGCCTGCCACAGCCTCTCCAGGGCCTCCAGGTCGAGCCAGACGTCTGCCTCCAGCTCTCCGTCCCGGAACAACCCGGCGTCGCGGAGACTGCGGTCCAGTGCCGAGGTGACGTCGGTCGACAGCTCCGCTGCGGCCGCCTCACTCCAAGGCGGCGCACCAAGGCGCGCGAATGGAGGTTCGAGCGCTTCCGCGAGCTTCCTGGCGTCCCAGCCGGCGGTGTCCAAGGTCACCGCAGCGACGTCATCCTCTTCAAGGAGGAACCGGACGAGACTACGCGCCATGCGGAGGCTGGCACGCTCGCGCAGAGCGGCAACGGCCTCCCGCTCACGAGTCACCCAGCGCTGCCCGCACAGAGCCTGGGCGAGCTGTAGATCCAGCCAGCGACACACCTCGGCCTGCTGCAGAGACAGCAGCGCGGGGTCTGTACCTTGGCTCGCATCCGACACAGCGGTCTCCCAGGCGAGGTATGTGTCGAGGAGGTCACGGACCCCCACCCGTCCCCCCCAACCCTCGGATGATCGAGTTGTTGAGAGCGGTGCACCTGGGGCGCACGCGCCAGCGACCAGCCTCTGGGGACCGCTCAGCACACCCGAGCCTAGCAGGGGCCGTTCGCCCCGGACCAGGTGCTCCAGCCTCAGACCACCGCCACCTGGGGACACGGCTGCAGCGAGCGGCGCGGCGGCGTCCCTCACCTCCACCTGAGCCGAGCTGACCGACTCCCCGCGCAGGACCCCAGCCTCCCTCCAGGCGGTGCGAACAACCCCCTGAACAGCGACAGCTTCTGGCGCTCCGCCCCCAACTGAGACACGCACGACGAGGCCGTGCTCGGGCGCGGTGGCATGGGCGGCGTCTGCCAGGCGGCGCATCAGTGGGCTCTGCGGCTTGAATCCCCCCGGGAGCCGATCGAGCCTGGCCAGGAATACGGCCGGGTAGCCACGACCTGCGACCTGCACGCACGGCTCCATGGCCACTCTGACAGTGACATTGGCATCCCCAGCCGGACCCTCAATGTGGAGGCTGGAGCGACCTGAACGCAGGGCCAGCGTGTTGGCGGGTGACAGAGTCACTCGAAGGAACGACGACCAGCCTGGGCTCTCGGTCCGGACCACTGCGTCCCCGGGGACCCGGTCCAGCGGTCGGCACCTGGCCTCGCCCGAAGTGCCGACTTCGACCTCCACAACCGGATCGGCTTGAAGCAGCGTCCGGATGTGGCTGCCTCGCCTGCTGCGCAGATCGGGAGGGGCGAGCACCCTGAGGGTCGGACCGCCGCCTGACTGCGACACCCGAGAAGGAGCAACCGCAGGACGGTCTGGGTACTGAAAGCAGAGCAGCCCAGCCACGGAGAAGAGCTGGGTCCCTCCCACGGGAGCACTCCCGGCCTCCCGCACCAGCACCCGGTGGATGCCAGCCCCACCCAGCCCCTCTCGACAGAGACGCGAGTCCCCTGCTGCAAAGACCAGCGGGCTGGACAGATCGAGGACGAGCGACTCAAGGGTCGCAGCGAGCTCTTTGGAGAGCCCAGGCGGAGTCGTCGGGAAGAGCCGTGCGCGAGCGCCATCACATCGCATCACCTCGACAGGCAGCGGCGTCAGTGCGAGCTGACCAAGGAGGGAGACTCCACCCATCCACTCGACTTGATCGTAGGCGCGAGCATGGAGAGCCTCCCTGTGCGAGCGAAGAGCCCCCGACAGATCGACAAACAGCTCAAGCTCCTCCCAGTCGAGCAGGAGCTCGACCAGCTCGGCTGGTGGAGTGCGGTCTGCACCGGGTGTAGCACTGCCCGCCCGTAGGGCTGCGCGGGCCTCCGGAGCT
>Ga0213840_1000958_pt1 | contig 28316 bp, 23 predicted proteins | sample SWPATP22_FD_160132 | JGI IMG/M metagenome (GOLD analysis project Ga0213840, IMG submission 160132) | Coastal seawater microbial communities from Marineland, Florida, United States - SWPA TP2 #2 | ecosystem: Environmental > Aquatic > Marine > Coastal | place: USA: Florida | collected 2016-08-14 | reverse complement strand
TTTCGTCCAGCCAAGTCTGGGATACTGGAACACGGCGCAGGACTGGCGCCCTATTCACATTCATGCAGATTCGTGAGAAGAGGAACGGCCCGGTTTTGCCTCGATTCAGCTGAAATCGAAGCCGGCCAGACACAGTCACCGGAGGTCACGTGGCGTTACTAGTCGCTGAAAGGGCCGCAACGGCCGCCCAACAAAATACAGCCCAAAGAACCACAGCTCAACACCCTGCAGTGCGCCCTCGGCTTGACGGCCTGGACGTTCTGCGCGGTGCTGCAGTTGGCGCCGTCCTGCTCGGACATTCCTGGCCGGGCATATTTCAAGGCGCCGGCATCGTCGGTGTCATTGTCTTCTTCGTGTTGAGCGGATACCTGATCACCAACGTGCTGCTCAGGGACATCGAACGGCACCGAAAAATTCGCTACGGGCGTTTCTACGCTCACAGGGCCTTCCGGCTGGTGCCGGCACTGATCTCGCTCCTGGGTGTCTACGCCGTGGTTGAATTGGCCACCGATGTCCTCGGGGACCGGTCGAAGGGAATCGTCGGTTACACGGTCCTCGCCGGTCTCGGCTACCTGAAGGACTTACCCCTGCCGTTCGACGTCAGCATGGCGATCGGTCCGCTCTGGACCCTTGCGGTAGAAGAACAGTTCTACCTGATCTGGCCCGCCTTGCTGGTGCTCGCCCTGCGGCGCAACCGGCAGGGACGGCTGATTGGCTGGTCTGCCGCCGTCGCCCTGTCCCTCATGACCGCCAGCGTGCTGGCCATGGTGACCCTGGCCCCGCAACTGCACTCGCTGGTTTACGCGCTGCCAACTACGTGGGGCCTGGGCCTGATCATCGGTTCGGCCCTGCGGCTGTACCGGGTCCATGTGTTCGGCTGGTTCAGCGGCCGCGGGCTCAGGCGGGCGGCCCTGCTCGGCTCGGTGGTTGTTCTTGCCGCGCTGGTGTTCTTCCCGAAGGCCAACGAAACGCCGGCGTTCATGTTCGCTGGCGGGCCGCTGGCCATGGTTGCCTCCGCGGTCCTGGTGGCACTCGCTGCTTCCCGCACCGCTGTCATGCCGAAATGGACGCGCCCGGTGCAGTTGCTGGGAACCGTTTCCTACGCCGCCTACCTCTGGAACTACGTCGTCATCCTCTGGCTCAACGGCGGGTCGACGGCCGACCTTCCGCCGCTCGTGGCGGTGTCGGCGATCGCGTTGACCCTGCTCATCGCGGTCATCAGCTGGCACACTGTCGAAAGGCTGGGGCGCATCGCACGGGTCCGCTTCGACAAGCGCTATCCGGACCAGCGCCCTCCTGCCGAACCCCTGCCTAGTCGGGGCGCGCCCCGGGCGTGATGCCGGCGTCGGGATCGTTCTCCAGGGTGCGTGGATCGGTGTTGGCGCCACAGACGATCACTGCCACGCGTTCGCCTTCGCGCGGCACGTAAGCCCCGGACGTGAGCGCGGCGAGTGCCGCCGCGGCGCCGTATTCGGCGGGGATCCGGTATTCGTTCCACAACCGGGACCGGGCGGCGACGATCGCTGCATCGTCCACCAGCACGGAGGTCGGAGGGACACGCGACGCCATCGCGAAAGCAATGTCGCCCACCCGCCGGGCACCCAGGGAATCCGCGGCGACGCCGGAAACGGCCACATCGACAGGGTGGCCGGCCGCCAGGGCCGCGCGCAGGGTGGGGATGTTGAAGGGTTCAACCGCCACGACCCGGGCCCGGCCCTCGGCCGCCGCGGCAATTCCCGCATACAGTCCGCCGCCGCCCACGGCGACGACGATCGTGTCGATGCTGGGCTCATCCCGGAGAATTTCCTCGGCGACGGTGCCTGCACCGGCCGCGATTTCGAGCTGATCGTAGGCATGGCAGAGCAGCGCACCGCTTTCTTCCACGAACTGCGTGGCAGCCGCGAAAGCCTCCGCGTACTCGGTGCCGACCTGACGAACGGTTGCCCCATACCCGAGGAGACGCTCAACCTTCACACGCGGGGCGGTCTCCGGCACGAACACGGTGGCCGGAACTCCGAGCGCCGCGGCGGCGTAGGCATTTGCCAGCCCCGCGTTCCCGCCGGACGCCGCCACTACCCCGACGCCGGGATCCAGCTCACCGCGCTCCCGGGCAGCGAGGAGGCGGTTGAAGGCGCCCCGGGCCTTGAAAACGCCGGTGTGCTGCATGAATTCGCATTTCAGCCACAGGGGTGCCGCAGCGGTGCCACCGCGGAGCAATGGGGTGTGCCGCACGTAGCCGCTGATGCGGCTCTCTGCCTGGAGCACATCGCTGCGGTTGATCACTGGTTCTCCCTTGAGGTTGCATCGTTGGTTCGATCCGTAAGGATATCTCCGATACGCCGGACGCTCCCTCACCAGTGGTGAGGGAGCGTCCGGTCAAAGAATGAGGAAGCTTCAGCCGCCCATGACGGCGGAGCCGACGAACGGGTCCACGGCCAGGGCAATGAAGAGCAGCGTCAGGTAGCTGATGGAGCCGTGGAAGACTTTCATGGCGCCCTTGTTGGAGACGTCGCCAGCCTGCGCGCGGTTGTAGAGGGCGTGCGATTCATAGAGGAACCAGGCGCCGGCCGCGACGGCGGTCACCGTGTAGACCCAGCCGGCGCCGCCGGCCGGGATCATCAGCAGCGAACACGCCACCATGGCCCAGGCGTACAGAACCACCTGTACCGAGACCACCTTGGCGCCGGCGATGGCGCCGAGCATCGGCACCTTGGCGTTGCGGTAGTCCTCGCCGTAACGCATTGACAGCGGCCAGTAGTGCGGCGGGGTCCAGAGGAAGATCACCATGAACAGCACGACGGCGGGCCACTCAACGGTGTTGGTGACAGCGGCCCAGGCGATCAGGACCGGGAAGCACCCCGCGGCGCCGCCCCAGACAATGTTCTGCGCCGTCCGGCGCTTGAGGATCATGGTGTAGATCACCACGTAGAAGACGATGGCGCCGAGCCCCAGCCACGCGGAGAGCGGGTTGGCTCCGAACCAGAGGATGGCGATCGCGGCCGCGCCGAGCAGCCAGGAAAAGATGAGTGCCTCGCGGGGCGTGACCTCGCCGGTGACCAGCGGCCGGTTCTCCGTGCGGTGCATGAGCTTGTCGATGTCACGGTCGATGTAACAGTTGAAGGCTCCTGCGGAGCCTGCCGCGAAAGCCCCGCCCACGAGCGTCGCCAGGATCAGCCCGATCGACGGGAATCCCCGTTCGGCGTAGATCATGGTGGGCAGCGTGCTGACCAGGAGGAGCTCGATGACGCGGGGTTTCGTGAGCGCCAGGTAGGCCTTGGCTTTGCGGCCGAAGCCCATTCTTCCCGAAGCCGGCGAGGCGTTCAGCGGCGTATTTGTTGTGCTCACGGTGGCAGTCACTCTGTTCTGTCTGGGCAGTTCTGTCTGGCTGGGCAGCCCCGGGTGGATTTCGCAACGCTTTTTGCTGCGGAACGGGCTCCGCGCTCAGCGCACACCCGTGTCCTTGCCCCAGTCGAAGGCCACCACCCATCATACCGTCACGCCGCGTGCCGCCGGGCCGCCGGAGGGCTCCCATGATTCCGGCGTGTTAACGCCTGCTCACGGGCGCAAATGCCGGCGGTGATTCATATAAGCGAAATCAGGTCCATTTGGTGAGATATACGCTGACCACCAAGTGGAATGGGACTAGGCTGTCTTTAGATCAGCGCACACGGGCACGCATGTCGGCATTTGCCGGTCAGGCCGCTTTGCGTCTGCGTCTGAATGATAGATCAACGTTTCGATGGTGAACGGCTGGTACGAACCGCAGCGGGCACCGAACTGTGCCCGACGCGGGACCGAGCGTACCGCCGGCCGTCAGCACAGAGAGGGGCCCGGTTTTCGTGCCACATTTGGAAGAGCAAGAACTGTCATGGACTACCTTGGATCAGCGCGCGGTGGACACCGTCCGGGTGCTGGCCGCGGATGCGGTGGAGAAGGTCGGCAACGGCCACCCCGGGACCGCGATGAGCCTGGCGCCGGCGGCGTACCTTCTCTTCCAGAAGCTGATGCGGCACGACCCGAAGAACCCGGACTGGCTGGGCCGTGACCGGTTCATCCTGTCCCCGGGCCACACGTCCCTGACCCTGTACATCCAGTTGTTCCTCTCCGGCTACGGCCTGGAACTGAAGGACCTGGAAGCCCTGCGTACCTGGGGCTCGCTGACCCCGGGCCACCCGGAATACAAGCACACCGCCGGGGTGGAGATCACCACCGGCCCGCTGGGCCAGGGCCTGGCCTCCGCGGTCGGCTTCGCGTACTCCCAGCGCCGGATGCGCGGCCTGTTCGACGCCGACGCCCCCGCCGGCGAGTCCCCGTTCGACCACACCGTGTGGGTCATCGCCTCCGACGGCGACCTCCAGGAAGGCGTCACGTCCGAGGCGTCCTCGCTCGCCGGGCACCAGGAACTGGGCAACCTCGTGGTGATCTACGACGAGAACCACATCTCGATCGAGGACGACACCGATGTCGCCTTCACCGAAGACGTCCTGGCCCGCTACGAGGCCTACGGCTGGCACACCCAGCGCGTCGACTGGACCCGCACCGGTGACTACGTCGAAGACGTGCAGGAACTGCACGCCGCCCTGCTGGCCGCGAAGGCCGAGACGTCCAAGCCGTCCATCATTTCGCTGCGGACCATCATCGGTTACCCGGCACCGAAGAAGCAGAACACCGGCAAGATCCACGGCTCGGCCCTGGGCGCCGAGGAAGTCGCGGCCCTGAAGAAGGTCCTCGGCTTCGACCCGGAGCGCGCGTTCCAGGTCGACGAGGACGTCCTGACCCACACCCGGGCCGCGCAGGCCCGGGGCGCCGCGGCCCGTGCCGGCTGGCAGGAAGCGTTCGAGGCCTGGCAGTCCGCCAACCCGGAAAACGCCGCCCTGCTCGAGCGCGTGGAGGCCAAGAAACTCCCGGTCGAGCTCGAGACCGCTCTGCCGGTCTTCGAGGCCGGCAAGGACGTCTCCACCCGCGCCGCGTCCGGCAAGGTCCTGAACGCGATCGGCCCGGTCATGCCCGAACTCTGGGGCGGCTCCGCGGACCTCGCCGAGTCCAACAACACCACGATCGAGGGCTCGCCCTCCTTCATCCCGGCCTCCCGCTCTACCGGGGCCTGGAAGGGCAACCCCTACGGCCGGGTCCTGCACTTCGGCATCCGCGAACACGCCGCGGCCTCGATCGTGAACGGCATCGCGCTGCACGGGCCGACCCGGGCGTTCTCCGGCACGTTCCTGATCTTCTCGGACTACCAGCGCCCGGCGATCCGGCTCGGCGCCCTCATGGGCGTCCCGTCCCTGTATGTCTGGACGCACGACTCGATCGGCCTGGGCGAGGACGGCCCCACCCACCAGCCCGTCGAGCAGCTCGCCTCCCTGCGCGCCATCCCGGGCCTGGACGTCGTCCGCCCCGGTGACGCGAACGAGGTCGCCGCGGCCTGGAAGGTCATGCTGGAAAACCACGAGAACCCGGCCGGCATCGTCCTGACCCGGCAGAACATCCCCACGTACGCCCGCGGCGAGGGTGACGCCGACGGCGACACCTTCGGCGCCGTGACCGGCGTCGCGAAGGGCGGCTACGTCCTCGCCGAGGCCTCCAAGGACGGCGCCACGGTCCCGGCCGAGGTCATCCTCATCGGCACCGGCTCCGAGGTCCAGCTCGCCGTGAACGCCCGCGAGGCCCTGCAGGCCGAAGGCATCCCCACCCGGGTCGTGTCCATGCCCTGCGTGGAATGGTTCAACAAGCAGGACGCCGCCTACCGCGAAGCCGTGCTGCCCGCCGCCGTGAAGGCCCGCGTCTCCGTCGAGGCCGGACTGGCCTTGGGCTGGAAGGAATTCGTCGGCGACGCCGGCCGCTCCATCAGCCTCGAGCACTTCGGCGCGTCCGCGGACTACAAGCGCCTCTTCCAGGAATTCGGCATCACCGCCGAAGCCGTCACCGCCGCCGCGAAGGACTCCCTCGCCAGCGTCACCAACTGACCCACCACCTCGGTTCCGGGGGACGCTGTGCCCCCGGAACCCATCATTTCCAGGAGTTATGACATGACTACCCCCACTCAGCAGCTCTCCGACGCCGGCGTCTCGATCTGGCTTGACGACCTCTCCCGCGGCCGCCTGCAGACCGGCACCCTCCGCAAGCTCATCGAAGAGAAGAACGTCGTCGGTGTCACCACCAACCCGTCCATCTTCCACGCCGCCATCACCACCGGCCACGACTACGACGCCGTCATCGCAGCCCAGGCCGCGGCCGGCGCCACCGTCGAAGAGACCGTCTTCGAAATCACCACCACCGACGTCGCCGACGCCTGCGACCTCTTCGCTCCCGTCGCCGCAGCGACCAAGGGCGTCGACGGCCGCGTGTCCATCGAAGTGGACCCGCGCCTGGCCTGGGACACCGCCGGCACCATCGCCGAAGCGAAGCACCTGTACAAGAAGGTCAACAAGGACAACGTCCTGATCAAGATCCCGGCCACCCTCGAAGGCCTCGAAGCCATCACGGCCACCCTGGCCGAGGGCATCAGCGTCAACGTGACGCTGATCTTCTCGCTGGAACGCTACCGCGCCGTGATCAACGCCTTCCAGTCCGGCCTGGAGCAGGCCAAGGGCAACGGCCACGACCTCTCCACGATCCACTCCGTCGCGTCCTTCTTCGTCTCCCGCGTCGACGCCGAGATCGACAAGCGCCTCGACGCGATCGGCACCGACGAAGCCAAGGCGCTCAAGGGCAAGGCCGGCCTGGCCAACGCCCGCCTGGCCTACCAGGTCTACGAGGAGCTCTTCTCCACCGAACGCTGGGCCCTCCTGGCCGAGGCCGGCGCCCTGCCGCAGCGTCCGCTGTGGGCCTCCACCGGCGTGAAGGATCCGGCCTACCCGGACACCCTCTACGTCACCGAACTCGTCGCACCGGGCGTGGTCAACACCATGCCGGAGAAGACCCTCGACGCCACGTTCGACCACGGCGCGATCACGGGCGACACCGTCACCCGCGGCTACGACGACGCCAACGCGACGCTCAACTCCCTCGACGCGCTGGGGATCTCCTACAACGACGTCGTGGCACTGCTTGAGTCCGAGGGCCTGGACAAGTTCGTGGCCAGCTGGAAGGAACTCCTGGGCGACGTCGAAGGCGCCCTGGCCTCTGCACGGAAGGCTTCCTAACCCACCATGAGCACACTCAGCTACGACGCCACCGGCGCAGCCCGCCAGGCACATGAGCAGCACCTTCCCGCACTGCTGGAGGACCGCATTGCCACCCGGATCTTCGCGAAGGACCACACCCTGTGGGGTCCCGACGCCGAAGCCGAGTCGGCCGTCCGGCTGGGCTGGGTTGAGGCGGCCGCCGTCTCCCAGCCGCTGGTCAGCGGCATCCTGGAACTCCGCGACGCGCTGAAGGCCGAGGGCGTGACGCGCATCGTCCTGTGCGGCATGGGCGGTTCCTCGCTGGCGCCCGAAGTCATTGCGGGCACCGCTGGCGTCGAGCTGACTGTGCTGGACAGCACCGACCCCGAACAGGTCAGTGCCGCCGTGGCGGACCGCCTGGCCGAAACGGCGATTGTTGTGTCGTCCAAGTCCGGCTCCACCGTGGAGACCGATTCCCAGCGCCGGATTTTCGAGAAGGCGTTCACCGATGCCGGCATCGACGCGAAGAGCCGCATCATCATCGTTACGGACCCGGGGTCGCCGCTGGACAAGGCCTCCCGTGAGGCCGGCTACCGCGCCGTGTTCAACGCCGACCCGAACGTCGGCGGCCGTTTCTCGGCGCTGACCGCGTTCGGGCTGGTCCCCTGCGGGCTGGCCGGCGTGGACATCCAGGCCTTCCTGGATGAGGCCGAGGAAGCCGCCGAGATCCTCAATGAGGACTCGGAAGACAATATCGGGCTCGCCCTCGGCACCGCCCTGGGCGGCACCAGCCCGCTGCGCAACAAGATCGTCATCGCGGAGGACGGGTCCGGGATCGTCGGGTTCGCCGACTGGGCCGAACAGCTCATCGCCGAATCCACGGGCAAGCTCGGCACGGGCGTGCTGCCGGTCGTGGCCGGCCCCGCCTCCCCCGAAGCCACCCTTGGCGCACCGGATGTCCTCGTCATCCGCCTCGTTTCGGCCGACGCCGACGACGTCCGGCTCGGCGAGAACGAGGTCGCGATTGCCGGCGGCCTCGCCACGCAGATGATGGTGTGGGAATTCGCCACCGCGGTGGCCGGCCGGCTGCTGGGCATCAACCCGTATGACCAGCCCGACGTCGAGGCCGCCAAGGTGGCCGCCCGCGGGCTGCTGGACGCGCAGCCCGAGCCGACGCCGGCGAACTTCACCGACGGCGCCATCGAGGTCCGCGGCGGAGCATGGCTGGGAGATGCCTCGACGGCGTCTGCCGCCGTTTCCGCGCTGCTGGCCCAGCTCGCAGACGACAGCTACCTCAGCGTCCAGGCCTATTTCGACCGGCTCGCCTACGCGGGCTTCGCGGGCGTCCGGGACGAACTGGCAGCGGTCAGCGGCCGCCCGGTCACCTTCGGCTGGGGCCCGCGCTTCCTGCACTCCACGGGCCAGTTCCACAAGGGCGGACCGGCGATCGGTGTCTTCCTTCAGGTCACGGCGGCGTCCGCCACGGACCTCGCCATCCCGGACCGCCCGTTCTCGTTCGGCGAGCTGATCTCGGCGCAGGCCGCCGGCGACGCCCAGGTCCTCTCCGAGCACGGCCGTCCGGTCCTCCGGCTGCACCTGACCGACCGCGCCGCGGGTGTGAAGCAGCTCCAGGAGCTCATCACGTCCGTTGCCGGCCAGGCAGCATCTTCCACTGAAAGCTAAGGCACCCAAGCAACCATGCCAGAAACCTACATCGGCGGCAGGTCCACGGCCGGCCGGGGGCGCAACCCGCTCCGGGACCCCCGTGACCGCCGTCTGAACCGTATTGCCGGACCGTCATCGCTGGTCCTGTTCGGGGTGACCGGGGATCTCGCCCGCAAGAAGCTCATGCCGGCTGTGTATGACCTCGCCAACCGCGGGCTCCTGCCGCCGAGCTTCGCCCTGGTGGGCTTTGCCCGCCGGAAGTGGGAGAACGAGGACTTCGCCGCAGAGGTCAAGGAGTCCGTGAAAGCCTACGCCCGCACACCGTTTGATGAAACGGTCTGGAAGCAGCTCTCCGAGGGCATCCGCTTCGTGCAGGGCGAGTTCGACGACGACGAGGCGTTCAAGCGGCTCTCCGAGACGATCGATGAGCTCGACGAGCAGCGCGGGACGCGGGGCAACCATGCGTTCTACCTCTCCATCCCGCCGAAGGCCTTCGAACAGGTCTGCCGCCAGCTCTCCAAGCACGGCCTGGCGCAGGCCGAGGGTGACAAGTGGCGCCGGGTGGTGATCGAGAAGCCGTTCGGTCACGACCTCGAGTCGGCCCGGCAGCTCAACGACATCGTCGAGTCGGTGTTCCCGCCGGACGCGGTGTTCCGGATCGACCACTACCTGGGCAAGGAGACGGTGCAGAACATCCTGGCCCTGCGCTTCGCGAACCAGCTCTTCGAGCCGCTCTGGAACGCCAACTACGTGGACCACGTCCAGATCACCATGGCCGAGGACATCGGCACCGGCGGCCGGGCAGGCTACTACGACGGCGTGGGCGCGGCCCGCGATGTCATCCAGAACCACCTGCTCCAGCTGCTGGCGCTGACGGCCATGGAGGAGCCGATCTCCTTCAACGCCGATGACCTGCGGGCCGAGAAGGAAAAGGTCCTCGCCGCCGTCAGGCTCCCGCACGATCTCTCCACCCACTCCGCCCGCGGCCAGTTCACCGGCGGCTGGCAGGGCGGCGAGGAGGTCCTGGGCTACCTGGACGAAGAGGGCATCCCGGCCGATTCGAAGACCGAGACGTTCGCCGCGATCCGGGTGGACATCAACACCCGGCGCTGGTCCGGCGTGCCGTTCTACCTGCGCGCCGGCAAGCGCCTGGGACGCCGGGTGACGGAGATCGCCGTCGTGTTCAAGCGGGCCCCGAACCTGCTGTTCCGTGACCACAGCGAGGACGACTTCGGCCAGAACGCCGTGGTCATCCGGGTCCAGCCCGACGAGGGCGCCACCATCCGGTTCGGTTCCAAGGTCCCGGGCACCCAGATGGAGGTCCGCGACGTCACCATGGACTTCGGCTACGGCCACTCCTTCACCGAGTCCAGCCCGGAAGCCTACGAACGGCTCATCCTCGACGTGCTCCTGGGCGAACCTCCGCTGTTCCCCCGCCACGCCGAAGTCGAACTGTCCTGGAAGATCCTGGATCCCTTCGAGGACTACTGGGCGTCCCTGGACGAACAGCCCGAGCCCTACGCGCCCGGCAGCTGGGGCCCCGCCTCAGCCGACGAACTCCTTGCCCGCGACGGACGAACCTGGAGAAGGCCATGATCGTAGATCTTCCCGACACCACCACCTCCAAGATTTCCAAGAAGATCATGGCCCTGCGCGAGCAGGGCGGCGTGATCGCCCTCGGCCGGGTGCTGACCCTCGTGGTCGTCACCCGCTCCGGGCTCGAGGAGGAGGCCATCGAGGCCGCCAACGAGGCCAGCCGGGAACACCCGTGCCGGATCATCGTCCTGGCCGACGCCGGGGCCTCCGCCCCGACCCGGCTGGACGCCCAGATCCGCGTCGGCGGCGACGCCGGGGCCTCAGAGGTGATCCTGCTGCGCGGTTACGGCGAACTCGCCGAGGAAAGCGAATCCCTGGTCGCGGCCCTGCTGCTGCCGGACGCGCCGATCGTGGCCTGGTGGCCGCACGGCGCCCCGAGGAACGCGTGCCAGACCTCGATCGGCGGCATCGCGCACCGCCGGATCACCGATTCCGCCAACGAGGCGGACCCGATCGCGGCACTGGAAAACATCCGCAGCACCTACAAGGCCGGCGACACGGACCTGGCCTGGACCCGGCTGACCAACTGGCGCATCCAGCTGGCCGCGGTCCTGGACCAGGTGGATGACTCCCCCATCACGGCTGTCGCCGTCGAGGGCGCCTCGGACTCCCCGTCCACGATCCTGCTTGCGGCCTGGCTCACGCTGGCACTGGATGTTCCCGTGACGATCGTCGCGGACCCGGCCGGGACCGGCATCCGCCGCGTCCGCCTGACCCGGCCCGGCGGCGACATCCAGCTCTTCCGGCCCGGGCTCACCATCGCGGAACTGACCCAGCCCGGCCAGCCCGCGCAGCGGATCTCCCTGCCGCGCCGCAGCCTCAAGGACTGCCTGGCCGAGGAACTCCGCCGCCTGGATCCCGACGAAGTTTTCGGCGAAGTGATTACTATGGGACTGCCACGTACCAACCTAAGGAGTGTCCGTCCCAGTGAGCGCTGACCCTAGAGTAAGCATCCATCCTGACTCGACCGTCCTGATGGCTGCAATTGCCGCCCGCCTGATCACCAAGCTGGTCGATATCCAGGACCGGCACGGCGAGGCAACGGTGGTGCTTACCGGGGGCACGATGGGCATCGGTTCGCTCAAGGCTGTGGCCGAATCGCCGGCGGCGCCCGCCGTCGACTGGTCCAAGGTGAACTTCTGGTGGGGCGACGAGCGCTTCCTGCCGGCGGACGACGCCGAGCGCAACGCCCGTCAGGCCCATGAGGCGCTGCTGTCCCGTATCGCCGTCGATCCTGCGCGCGTCCACGTTCCCGGGTCCGCCGATGAGTTCGCTAGCCCGGATGAGGCTGCGGCGGACTATGCGCGCCGGCTGGCCGTTGCGGCCGCCGCCGAGCACGCAGCGGACATGTCCGACGACAGGCCGGAACGTCCCGGGCAACTCCCCCGCCTGGACATCGTCCTGCTCGGTGTCGGCCCTGACGCGCACGTCGCGTCGCTCTTCCCGGAACAGGCCGGCATCCGGGAGAAGGAACTGACCGTCGTGGGGGTGCACAACTCCCCCAAGCCGCCGCCGGGCCGGGTGTCCCTGACCCTGCCGGCCATCAATACCGCCTCCGAGGTGTGGATGGTGGTGGCCGGTGAGGACAAGGCCGGTGCCGTGGGTCTGGCCCTGGCCGGCGCCAATCCTGTGCAGGTTCCCGCGGCGGGGCCGCGCGGCCGCCGGGAGACCCTATGGCTCATTGACGAAAACGCGGCCTCACGGGTCCCGGAGCAACTCGTCCGGAAGGGTCCGTCCGGCGCGTAGCCGTTCGAGCGCTCCAGCCAGCACGTCTTCGGCGTCCTGGCTGGAGCGCCGCTCTTTAACGTATTCGAGGTGCGTTTTGAAGCCCTCGGCCGGCACGTCCTCCAGGGCATACTTCGAGCCGTCGCGGGTTGCGGTGCCGCCGCAGCGCCGGCAATCCCAGACTCCAGGGATCTGTTCGTCGGGCAGTTGGGCGAACACGAGCGAGGTTTCATGGCCCTTGGCGCACCGGTAGGACACACGAATACGGGGCTGGCGTGCGCCGGCCCCGTTGAGTGGCTCGTGGCGGGGCGAGGCCCCTTCGGTAGCGCCCACACGGATTCCTTTGAATCCGGAAGCAGAATGCAGCATCGGGAACTCCTGGCTACTCAGCTGGTGGAAATGGTGCTTGCCTTCAGCAGTGTAGTTCGTGAGTTCCCGATGCAGGGAGGGCCGCAAGGCCCCTTATGAAGTTTTTGAAGACGACGTATTAAGAGTCGGCTCCCGTGCTGAACCGCATCAGCAGGCCCAGGGCGACGATCACGACACCCCAGGTGATGCCGAGGATGATGGTGAAGCGGTTGAGGTTCCGCTCCGCGACGCCGGAGGAGCTCAGCCCCGAGCTCATGCCGCCGCCGAACATGTCCGACAGGCCGCCTCCGCGTCCCTTATGGAGCAGGATGAGCAACGTCAGCAGGAGGCTGGTGATGCCCAGGAGGACCTGCAGAATGACATGAAGAACGTCCACGACGGCCTTTCAGAAGATTTGGATTGCGGGGGCCAAAGCTGTGTCCGGACTAATCCGTCAACAGGTGACTCTCGAACCTGACAATATTAGCAAACTCGGCAGCGTCCAGGCTGGCACCGCCGACCAGCAAGCCGTCGACGTCGCGCTCCTTCAGGATCGAGGCAGCGTTGTTGGCCTTGACCGACCCGCCGTAGAGCAGCCGCGTCTTGGCGGCGACGTCGGCTCCGAAGAGCGTGGACAGTTCGGCGCGGATGGCTGCACACATTTCCTGCGCATCTTCCGGGCCGGCAACCTCGCCCGTGCCGATCGCCCAGACGGGCTCGTAGGCGACGACGAGCTCGGCAGCCTGTTCCGGCGTGAGGCCTTCGACGCCGGCGCGCAGCTGGGCCAGCGTGTGGTCCACGTGGGTGCCGGCCTGCCGGATCTCGAGGCCTTCGCCGACGCACAGGACCGGGGTGACGCCGTGCCGGAACGCGGCCTTGGTCTTGGCGTTGAGGACGGAATCGGATTCGTTGTGGATGGTGCGGCGTTCACTGTGGCCGACCAGGACGTAGCTGCAGCCGAGTTTGGCCAGGAACTGCCCGGAAATATCGCCGGTGTAGGCTCCCGAGTCGAACTGGGAGAGGTCCTGGCCGCCGTACGCGACGGCGAGCTCGTCGCCCTGGACGAGGGTCTGGACGCCACGGAGATCCGTGAACGGCGGGAAGACGGCAACCTCCACCCGGCTGAAGTCGTGCTTGGCGTCGGACAGGGTCCACGCAAGCTTCTGCAGGAGGGTGATGCCCTGGACGTGGTCCATATTCATCTTCCAGTTACCGGCGATGAAGGGCTTGCGGTCGAATTTACCGTTGGTTGACGTGGTCACGTGATCTCCAAGAGTGCTTGTCGTGTGAACAGCCGGCAGGGTGCCCGGATCCTTGCGGAGGGGCACCCTGCCAGCTCAATTGCCTGGCGGCCGGTGTTTCATTGCCGGGCCGCTGCTGCTTCCAGCAGCCGGTGCTGTAGCGGTCGGTGCTGTTAGCGGTCCAGGACGCTCAGGCCGGGGAGTTCCTTGCCTTCAAGGTACTCCAGGCTTGCGCCGCCGCCGGTGGAAATGTGGCCGAACGCCTCATCGGCGAAGCCGAGGGTCCGGACCGCCGCCGCGGAATCTCCGCCGCCGACCACCGTGAATGCGTCCGTCTCGGTCAGTGCCTGGGCGATGGCCCGGGTACCGCCGGCGAAGGCCGCGAATTCGAACACGCCCATGGGGCCGTTCCAGAACACCGTCTTGGCGCCCTTGATCCGTTCCGCGAAGGCCGCTGCCGATTCCGGCCCGATGTCCAGGCCGATTCCCTGCGCGCCGAAGCTGCTGGACTCGATGGCGTCTGCGGCGACGGTCTCGTGCCCGGCGTCGGCGGCGAACTTGCTGGCCACCACAACATCGGTGGGGACAACAAACTCGGTGCCGGCGTCCGCGGCCCGCTTCAGGTATTCCTGGACGACCGGGATCTGGTCCTCTTCGAGCAGGCTGCCAGCGACCTTGTGGCCCTCGGCCGCGAGGAAGGTGAACAGCATGCCGCCGCCCACGAGGATCGTGTCCGCCTTGCCGATGAGGTTGTCGATGACGGCGAGCTTGTCCGAGACCTTGGAGCCGCCGAGGACGACGACGTAGGGCCGCTGGGTGTCGGTGGTGAGCTTGCGCAGCACCTCGACCTCCGTGCGGACGAGGTCGCCCTGGTAAGACGGCAGACGCGTGGCGACGTCGTACACGCTCGCGTGCTTGCGGTGCACCGCACCGAAGGCATCATCGACGAAGGCGCCGTTGTCACCGGTGAGGGCGACGAGCTCGTCCGCGAAGGCGCCTCGTTCGGCGTCGTCCTTCGACGTCTCCCGTGCGTCGAAACGCACGTTCTCCAGGACCAGCGCTTCGCCGTCCTGGAGCGCGGAGGCCAGTTCCTTGGCAGACTCGCCGACCGTGTCGTCGGCAAGCGAGACCTTGAACGCGGCAAGCTCGGCCAGCCGCGTGGCGGCGGGCTTGAGCGAGTACTTGTCCTCGGGGGCGCCCTTCGGGCGGCCGAGGTGTGCTGTAACCAGCACGCGGGCACCGGCGTCCGTGAGCTTCGCCAGCACTGGCAGGGAGGCCTTGATGCGGCCGTCGTCAGTCACTGTAGAGCCGTCGAGCGGCACGTTCAGGTCACTTCTGACCAGAACGTACCGCCCGCGGACACCATCAGCGATCAGTTCGTTGAGGGTGTGGAATGTCATGAGTCTTACCCTAGCCCAGCTTGGACGCGACGAGCTCCGTGAGGTCAACGAGGCGGTTGGAGTAGCCCCATTCGTTGTCATACCAGGACACAACCTTGACCTGGTTGCCAATCACCTTGGTCAGGCCGGAGTCGAAGATGGAGGACGCCGGGTCGCCGACGATGTCCGAGGAGACGATCGGCTCGTCCGTGTAGGTCAGCAGGCCCTTGAGCTCGTCGCTCTCGGAGGCTGCCTTGAGGGCGGCGTTGACTTCCTCAACGGTGGTCTCGCGGGACACCGTGACGGTCAGGTCGGTGGCGGAGCCGGTCGGGACCGGAACGCGGATGGCGTAGCCGTCCAGCTTGCCCTTGAGCTCCGGCAGGACCAGGCCGATTGCCTTGGCCGCACCCGTGGAGGTGGGGACCATGTTGATGGCGGCGGCGCGGGCCCGGCGGAGGTCGTTGTGCGGCCCGTCCTGCAGGTTCTGGTCGGCGGTGTACGCGTGGATGGTGGTCATCAGGCCACGCTCGATGCCGAAGGCGTCGTTGACAACCTTGGCCAGCGGGCCGAGGCAGTTGGTGGTGCAGGAGGCGTTGGAGATGATGTGGTGCGCGGCGTTGTCGTACAGTCCGTCGTTGACACCCATCACGATCGTGATGTCCTCATTCGAGGCCGGGGCGGAGATCAGGACCTTCTTGGCGCCGGCGTCGATGTGCTTCTGCGCGTCGGCTGCCTTCGTGAAGAAGCCCGTGGACTCGATGACGATGTCGACGCCGAGCTCGCCCCAGGGCAGCTTGGCGGGATCGCGCTCGGCGAGGACCTTCACGGTCTTGCCGTCGACGACGATGTTGCCGTCCTTGACCTCGATGGATTCGGCCAGGCGGCCGCCCACGGAGTCGTACTTGAAGAGGTGAGCGAGGGCTTCCGGGCTGGTGAGGTCGTTGACCGCAACGATCTCAAGGTCAGCGCCCTGTGCGAGGGCGGCGCGGAAGTAGTTGCGGCCGATACGGCCAAAGCCGTTGATGCCAATACGGGTCGTCACGTTTTCAGTCTCCTTGGTGCTCTTGCGAGCACGACTAGTTGAGAAGGCGTTCAAGCCAACTAACAGATCCCGCACGCCATTGGGCAGAGATAATTACCAGATCGGAGGACGACCAGCCACGTTGCTGAAGGCTAACCGCCTTCCGTGATCCATCTTACGTTTAACTGGGACTGCCCCCGCAAGTGCAGGGGCAGTCCGTCCACATTTCGGGCCGAACGGCTCGTAATGTGAGGTTTGTTACAAACAGGAGTCGGTCAGCTCACGCTTAGAGAGTGATGAGGCCGGTCGCGTTCTTGCGTGCGGCGTCGAAGCGCTTGGCGACGTCGGCCCAGTTCACAATGTTCCAGAACGCCTTGACGTAGTCGGCCTTGACGTTGACGTAGTCCAGGTAGAAGGCGTGCTCCCACATGTCCAGCATCAGCAGCGGGGTGGTGCCGAGTGCGACGTTGCCCTGCTGGTCGTAGAGCTGCTCGATGACCAGGTTGCCGCCGATCGGCTCGTAGGCCAGGAAGCCCCAGCCGGAACCCTGCAGGCCCAGCGCCGCGGCGCTGAACTGGGCGCGGAAGGCGTCGAACGAGCCGAACGCGTCGTCGATGGCCGCCGCGAGCTCGCCTTCGGGCTTGTCGCCACCGTCCGGGGACAGGTTCTTCCAGAAGACGGAGTGGTTGATGTGGCCGCCGGTGTGGAACGCGAGGTCCTTGGAGAGGCGGTTGATGTTGGCGAAGTCGCCCTTCTCGCGCGCCTCGGCCAGCTGGGCGAGGGCGTTGTTGGCGCCGGCCACGTAGGCGGCGTGGTGCTTGCTGTGGTGCAGCTCCATGATCTTCGCGGAGATGTGCGGCTCCAGCGCTGCGTAGTCATAGTCGAGCTCAGGCAGTACGTACTCGGTCACAAAATCCTCCAATGTCGTGGACAGGTTGTCCGGTTCGGTAACTCTCGGATTGTGCATCCGGATGGCCAAGCACCCGGAAGTATGAGGTGAATCCGGGATCCGGTGGGCATAACCTCCGGGGTCCCTGAGGTATTTCCACCGTCTGGATCCGATTCTAGGGGCGGGCTAGTCGTCGAGCATTTCCGGCGTCACATTGGCCTCCGTGCCCGGGATGCCGAGGTCCTGGGCCCGCTTGTCCGCCATGGCCAGGAGCCGGCGGATCCGGCCGGCGATGGCGTCCTTGGTCATCACGGGGTCGGCGAGGCGACCCAGCTCGTCCAGGCTGGCCTGCTTGTGCGCGACCCGCAGCTCGCCGGCGTACTTGAGGTGGTCCGGGACGTCGTCGCCCAGGATTTCCAGGGCGCGGTCAACCCGGGCCCCGGCGGCGACGGCGGCCTGGGCCGAGCGGCGCAGGTTGGCGTCGTCGAAGTTCGCGAGCCGGTTGGCGGTGGCGCGGACTTCCTTGCGCATGCGGCGTTCCTCCCAGACCATGAGCGCGTCGTGGGCGCCCATGCGGGTCAGCAGCGCTGCGATCGTGTCGCCGTCGCGGATCACCACGCGGTCCACGCCCCTGACCTCGCGGGCCTTGGCCTGGACGCCGAGGCGGCGCGCGGCGCCGACGAGGGCCAGGGCCGACTCCGGGCCGGGACACGTGACCTCCATGGCGGAGGAGCGGCCAGGCTCGGTGAGCGAGCCGTGCACCAGGAAGGCGCCGCGCCAGACGGCCTCCGCGTCCGCGGCGGATCCATTGACCACCACGGAGGGAAGGCCCCGGACGGGCCGTCCGCGGGCGTCCAGGAGGCCGGTCTGGCGGGCGAGGGCCTCGCCGTCGCGGACCACGCGCACCACATAGCGGCTGCCGCGGCGCAGGCCGCCGCCGGAGACGACGATGATCTCGCTCTGGTGGCCGTAGACCTCGGCGATCGCGGCGCGGAGCCGCCGGGCGGTCGATGCGAGGTCGACCTCGGCCTCGATCACGATCCGGCCGGAGATGATGTGCAGCCCGCTGGCGAAGCGGAGCATGGCCGATACCTCGGCCTTGCGGACCGAGGACTTCTTGATATCCAGACGGGAAAGTTCTTCCTTGACTGATGCTGTCAGTGCCATGGCACCTTTCCTAACTGTTCCCGAAAATATCGTGGTACGCCGTCGCCAGCCGCAAAGGATCGTGGACCGGACGGCGACCAGACGCCCCCACTTTACCCAAGACCACCTCGGCACCGAGCATTCCGGCCGCCTGCTGAAAGTCGGGCACGTCCTGGACCGACGCCGGATCGGCCAGGACGACGTCGATCGTGAAGTCCGGCGCGTACTCGCGCAGCACCCTCAGGTGGTCCGCGGCGCTCATCCCGGCGGTCTCCTTGGTGTCCGTGGCAAGGTTCATGGTCAGGCAGCGCCGGGCCGCCGTGTTGCAGAGCGCTTCGCGCATTTCCGGGAGCAGCAGGTGCGGCAGCACGGACGTGTACCAGGAGCCCGGGCCCAGGATCACCCAGTCGGCCAGTTCAATCGCCGTCAGCGCCTCCATGCACGCGGGCGCGTTCTCGGGCAACAGCCGGACATGCTCCAGGGACCCTGCCACGGCGCACTTGGCCTGGCCGGTCAGGGTCTGCAGTGCGGTGGTGCCGTCCGGGGCCGTGACCCGGACCTGGCCTTCGATGGTCAGCGGGATGCTGGACATCGGCAGGACCTCGCCGCGCGCGCCGAGCAAGGCGCCGGCCCACTTGAGGCCGGCGACCGTGTCGCCCAGGAGTTCCCAGAGCGTGACGATCAGGAGGTTGCCCATGGCGTGTTCGTCGAGGGAGCCGCCGCGTCCCTTGCCGGGGGCGAAGCGGTGCTGCATGACGTCGCGCCAGGTGCGGCCCCAGTCGGTGTCATCGCACAGCGCGGACAGGGCCATGCGCAGGTCTCCGGGCGGCAGGACGCCGTACTCCTCACGGAGCCGGCCGGAGGACCCGCCGTCGTCCGCGACAGTGACGATCGCGGTGAGCTCCGAGGTGAGCAGGCGCAGCGCGGACAGCGAGGCGGACAGGCCGTGGCCGCCGCCGAGCGCCACGACGGACGGGCCCTTGTCCTGCTGGCTGGCGAAGGCCGCGCTGGCGGGCGGGACGAGGGGCAGGGGGCCGGTCAGCAGCGCCATTACTCGCGGCCCAGGTCCCGGTGCGTCGTCGTCACGGTGACGCGCGGGTATTGCGCCAGCCGCCGTGAGAGCTCGACCGCCACCGCCACGGAGCGGTGCTTGCCGCCGGTGCAGCCGACGGCGATCGTGGCGTAGTGCTTGTTCTCGCGCCGGTACCCGTCCAGGACCGGTTCGAGGGCAAGGACGTAGCGTTCCACGAACTCGCTGACGCCCTGGGCCTCCAGCACGTAGTCGCTGACGTCCTTGTCCAGCCCGGTGTGCGGGCGCAGCTGCGGCACCCAGTGCGGGTTGGGGATGAAGCGGGCGTCAGCCACGAAGTTGGCATCCACCGGCAGCCCGTACTTGAAGCCGAAGCTCATGACGTTCAGCCGCAGCGCCACCGGCCCGGTCTCGCTGAAGAGTTCCGTGATGGCAGTGGCGAGGCCGTGGACGTTGAGCGAGGACGTGTCCAGGACGATGTCGGCGGTGTCCTTCAGTTCGCGGACAAGTTCGCGTTCGGCGGCGATGCCGTCGAGGATCCGGCCGCCGCCCTGGAGCGGGTGGGGCCGGCGGCCCTGCTCAAAGCGCCGGACCAGGACGTCGTCATTGGCGTCGAGGAACAAGACCCGGAAGCTCACGCCGGTTGCCTCCAGTGCGCGGAGGGCCGCGCGCATGTCGACGAAGAGTTCCTTGCTCCGGACGTCCATCACGACGGCGAGCTTGGACATCGAGTGCGGTGTCCGCGACACCAGTTCCGCGAGGGTGCCGAGCATCTGCGGCGGGAGGTTTTCCACGACATACCAGCCGTGGTCCTCCAAGGCGTCCGAGGCGGTGCTCCGGCCGGCGCCGGACATGCCCGTCACCACGAGCAGTTCCGCCTCGACGGGTTTGACGGGTGTCATGCCGTCCTCTTCCGTCCCGGATCCTGCCGTCGACTCTGCCATCAGTGAAGCCCCATCTCTGCCTGTGCGATCTGCTGTTGCGGTGAAGTCACGGCCGGGCCGCAGTGATGCCGCGCCCGGGCCGAAACCCCAAGTCTTTACCCTAGCTAAGTTTGGCGGAGCTAGCTAAGCGTCGAGGATTTCACCCGTCGTCATGTTGATGGCCGGAACCGTGACGGCTTCCCCGCCGTCGTCGGCACTGAAGTGCCGGACGATTGCGGCGGCCAGCGACGGCCCGATCCCCTTGGCGCCGGTGAGCTCTTCCAGCGTCGCCGCTTTGATGCCCTTGACGGACCCAAACTCGGCCAGGAGGGCCTTGCGCTTCGACTCCCCCAGCCCCGGCACGCCGTCCAGCGCGGAGACGGTCATGGCCTTGCCGCGCTTTTGCCGGTGGAAGGTGATGGCGAAGCGGTGGGCCTCGTCGCGGATCCGCTGCAGCAGGTACAGGCCGGCGGAGGCGCGCGGCAGGATCACCGGGAAGTCGCTGTCCGGCAGCCACACTTCTTCGAGCCGTTTGGCCAGGCCCACCACGTACACGTCCTCGATGCCGAGCTCCGCCAGCGCCCGGGCGGCCGCGTTGACCTGCGGTTTGCCACCGTCGACGACGACGAGGTTGGGCGGGTAGGCGAACTTGCTCCGCGGCGCCGGGGTGGTGGAGTCGGCCACCGCCGCGGCGGTGGCCGCTTCCAGCGCGGCCTGGTGTGCCGGTTTGGCCGCGGCTGCCGCATGCTCGCTTTTCTCGTCGAGATAGTGCCGGAAGCGGCGGGTCAGGACATCGTGCATGGCAGCGGTGTCGTCGGTGGCGGCGGCGCCGGTCACGGCGAACTTCCGGTAGTCCGACTTCTTCGGCAGCCCGTCTTCCACCACGACCATGGAGCCGACCACGTTGGTGCCCTGGACATGCGAAATGTCGAAGCATTCGATCCGGAGCAGCGCGACCGGGAGGTCGAGGGCCTCCTGGAGCTCCTGAAGGGCCTGGGAGCGCATGGTGAGGTCGCCGGCGCGCCGGGACTTGTGGAGTTTGAGGGCGTGCTCGGCGTTCTCGCGGACCGTGGACATGAGCGCGGCCTTGTCTCCGCGCTGGGGCACCCGGACATCCACCCGGGCCCCGCGCAGGCCGCTGAGCCATTGCGCGAGTTCCTCGGCGTTGCTGGGCTCGGCGGGCACCAGGACCTCGCGGGGCAGCCTGCCCTGCAGTCCGGCCTCCTCGCCGTAGACCTGCTGGAGAAGGTGCTCGACCAGCTCCGGCGTGGTGGAGTCCTCCACCTTTTCCACCACCCAGCCGCGCTGTCCCCGGATCCGGCCGCCGCGGACATGGAAGACCTGCACGGCGGCCTCGAGCTCGTCCTCGTGCAGGGCGAAGACGTCGGCGTCCGTCCCCTCGGCGAGGACCACGGCGTTGCGTTCGAAGACTTTCTTCAGCGCCACGATGTCGTCGCGGAGGCGGGCGGCGCGTTCGTAGTCGAGCTCGGCGACCGCTGCGGCCATCTCCCGTTCCAGCCGGTTGACGAACGGCTTGGCTTCGCCGCCCATGAAGGTGCAGAAGTCCTCGGCGAGGGCCCGGTGGTCCTCGGCGGAGATCCGCCCGACGCAGGGTGCGGAGCATTTGTCGATGTAGCCCAGGAGACACGGCCGGCCGCTGGCCTCGGCGCGTTTGAGCACCCCGGGACTGCAGCTCCGCACCGGGAACACGCGCAGCAGGGTGTCCATGGTGTCCCGGATCGCTCCGGCGGTGTACGGGCCGAAGTACCGGGTTCCCTTCCGCCGGTCGCCGCGCAGCACCTGGACGCGCGGGTACTTCTCCCCCATCGTGACCGCCAGGTACGGGTAGGTTTTGTCGTCCCGGAACATCACGTTGAAGCGGGGCGTGAATTCCTTGATCCAGGTGTATTCCAGCTGCAGCGATTCGAGCTCGCTGCCCACCACCGTCCACTCGACGCTGCTGGCCGTGTGGACCATTGCGTAGGTTTTCGGCATGAGCCCGGCGGGGTTGGCGAAGTAGGAGTTCAGCCGCGAACGCAGGTTTTTGGCCTTGCCCACATAGATGACCCGGCCGTGCGGATCACGGAAGCGGTACACGCCCGGATTGGTTGGAATTTCACCCGTCTGGGGTCGGTAACTCGCTGGATCTGCCACGGTACAAGTCTACTGATCCGCCGGAGGTGCCGTGGCCCGGGCCGGGCCGGGCGGCGCTATTCGACCGACTTGCTCTGGTTGTAGCTCGTGGAGCGTTCCTGGCCGCTCAGTTCGGCGATCGCGTCCATGATGCGGTCAGTGACCTGGCGGCGGGCCGGAAGGGAGTGGTCCGGCCCGGTCTTCTCGAAGTACAGCGGCTCGCCCACCTTCATGGTGAAGTGCTGCGGCTTGACGGACTTGCTGTCCGCCGGCTGCAGGTGTTCCGTGCCGATCAGGCCCACGGGGATCACCGGTGCGCCCGTGGTGAGGGCCAGCCAGCCGACGCCGGTGCGGCCGCGGTAGAGGATGCCGTCGCGGGAGCGGGTTCCCTCGGGGTAAATGCCCACGCCGCGGCCGGCGTCGAGGATGTCCAGGAGCGTCTTCAGGGCCTGGACGCTGGCCGCCTGCTCGCCGCGCTCCACGGGAATGGAGCCCACGGCTTCGAAGAAGGACTTCATGACCTTGCCCTTGACGCCGCCGGTAGTGAAGTATTCGGCCTTCGCGAAGAACGCCACGGGCCGCGGCATGAGGGCCTGGACGATCACGCTGTCCAGGAAGGAGAGATGGTTCGGGGCCACGATGAACGGCCCTTCCTTGGGCACGTTTTCCAGGCCGATGACCGTGGGACGGCACGTGGACGATATGAGCCCGCGCGTGGTCCAGCGGATTACGTCAAACATTTCCATCGGTGTGCACCTCGTTCAGGGCTGTGGTCCCCGGCCGTGCGGAGAGTCTGGTGATCGTCGCGTGAAGCGCCGTGGTGGTGTGCACGATCTCGACAGCGCCGGCCGCGTGCAGTTCGCCGTCGGGCGCAAAACCCCAGCCTACGCCGATGCAGTCCAGTCCGTTCGCCGCCGCCCCGGCCACGTCCTGCGCCCGGTCCCCCACCATCACGGCCAGGCCGGCCGATGCAGGGGACGCCGCGGCCAGGTCCGAGAGCGCGGCCGCGACGATTCCGGCCTTGCCCTCGGGGACAGAGCCTTCAAGGACAGAGACTTCAGGGTCAGAGCCCGAGGGGTCCGTGCCGGTGCCGCCGGCGGCCTCGTCGGCGGCTGAGCCGCGGATGCTGTGGAAGAGCCCGGCGATGCCGTGGTGCGCCAGCACGGTGCGTGCCAGTCCCTCCGGCTTCTGGGTGGCGACGGCGATGGGACGGCCGGCCGCCACGAAGTCCTCGAGGAGGCCGCGGATTCCCGGGTAGAGCCGGCTCTGCGCGATGCCGGTGGCAGCGTAGTGGGCGCGATAGATCCGGATGGCGGCTTCCAGCAGGGCCGCCGGGACGCCGGCGATTTCCGTGAGGGAATGGCTCAGCTTGGGTCCGATCATGGCATCCATCCGGGACTGGTCCGGAACCGGCAGGCCAAGTTCGGTAAGGGCCGCTGCGATTCCGTCCGTTATCCCCCCGGCCGGATCGACAAGAGTGCCGTCGAGGTCGAAGATTACGGGCACTGTTGTATGCGTCACCGGCTTAGTTTCTCACGAGTGCGCGGATGCCAGAAATTCGCATGCTCCTGCAGGAATACATCAATCGGCTGCGCCGGGGGAAGCCCTTGCCGCACGGGCGGGGAAGTGCGCGCCGCAGCTGCGCTCCTGCCCGCCCGGTCCCCCTGCGGCCGGTTCTCAGGCCAGGAGTTCGGCGAGGAACGCGGCCGTGTGGCTTTCAGTGGACTTGGCGACCTGCTCCGGGGTACCGGAGGCGACTATCCGGCCGCCGCCCGAGCCGCCGTCCGGGCCAAGGTCCACGATCCAGTCCGCGCTCTTGATGACGTCGAGGTTGTGCTCGATCGTGATCACAGTGTTGCCCTTCTCCACGAGGCCCTGCAGCACCATGAGGAGCTTGCGGATGTCCTCGAAATGCAGGCCCGTGGTGGGCTCATCCAGGACGTAGACGCTGCGGCCGTTGGACCGCTTCTGGAGCTCGGCCGCCAGCTTCACACGCTGGGCCTCGCCGCCTGACAGCGTGGTGGCCGGCTGGCCCAGCCGGACGTAGCCCAGACCGACGTCGACGAGCGTGTTGAGGTGCCGCGCGATCGGGGAGAAGGCCGCGAAGAACTCGGCGCCCTCCTCGATGGGCATGTTCAGCACGTCCGCGATGGTCTTGCCCTTGTAGTGGACCTCCAGGGTTTCGCGGTTGTACCGGGCGCCGTGGCAGACCTCGCAGGGGACGTAGACGTCCGGCAGGAAGTTCATCTCAATCTTCAGGGTGCCGTCGCCGGAGCACGCCTCGCAGCGGCCGCCCTTGACGTTGAAGGAGAACCGGCCCGGCAGGTAGCCGCGGACCTTTGCCTCGGTGGTCTCGGCGAAGAGCTTCCGGATGTGGTCGAACACGCCGGTGTAGGTGGCCGGGTTGGACCGCGGGGTGCGTCCGATGGGGCTCTGGTCGACGTGCACCACCTTATCCAGGTGCTCGAGGCCCTGGATGGACTTATGCCGGCCGGCCACTTGCTTGGCGCCGTTGAGCTTGTTGGCGAGCACCTTGTAAAGGATCTCGTTGACGAGGGTGGACTTGCCGGAGCCGCTGACGCCGGTGACGGCGGTGAAGAGGCCCAGCGGGAAGCTGGCATCAACGTTGAGGAGGTTGTTCTCCTTGGCCCCGACCACCTTGAGCTCGCGCTTCTTGTCGTATTTGCGCCGCTTCTTCGGGATCTCGATTTTCCTGCGGCCCGCGAGGTAGTCGCCGGTCAGCGAGTCCGTGTTTTCCAGCAGCGCCTGGTAGGAGCCGGAATGGACCACCATGCCGCCGTGCTCGCCGGCGCCGGGTCCGATGTCCACTACCCAGTCGGCCTCATGGATGGTGTCCTCGTCGTGCTCCACCACGATCAGGGTGTTGCCGAGGTCCCGGAGACGGGTGAGAGTTTCGATCAGGCGGCGGTTGTCCCGCTGGTGCAGGCCGATGGACGGTTCGTCCAGGACGTACAGCACGCCCACCAGGCCGGAGCCGATCTGGGTGGCGAGCCGGATGCGCTGCGCTTCGCCGCCGGACAGGGTCCCGGACGGGCGTTCCAGGTTCAGGTACTCGAGCCCGACGTCGAGGAGGAAGGTCAGCCGGGCCTGGATTTCCTTGAGGACCTGGTGGGCGATCTGTGCTTCGCGGCCGGTCAGGACGAGGTTGTCGAGGAAGTGCGCGCATTCGCGCATGGGCAGCGCAGCGACTTCGGCGATGGACTTGCCGTTGATCAGCACCGAGAGTGACGCGGGGTTCAGCCGGGCGCCGTTGCAGGCCGGGCACGGGACCTGGCGCATGTATTCCTCGTAGCGGTCGCGTGCCGAGTCTGAATCGGTTTCGCCGTGCTTGCGGTGGACGTACTGCACCACGCCCTCAAAGCCGGTGCTGTATTTGCGCTCCCGGCCGAAGCGGTTCCGGTACTGCACCACCACCTTGTGGTCCTTGCCGTGCAGCACCGTCTGCCGCACGTCGGCGTCGAGCTTTTCCCACGCCGTCGTCATGGAGAAGCCGAGCTCCTTGGCAAGGCCGGCCAGCAGCCGGTTCCAGTACTCCGTGGTGGCCGTGCCCAGCGACCACGGCGCGATGGCTCCCTCCGCGAGCGAGAGCTCCGGGTTCGGGATGATGAGTTCCTCGTCGACTTCCAGTTTGGTGCCGATGCCGCTGCACGCGGTGCAGGCGCCGAAGGGGTTGTTGAAGGAGAAGGAGCGCGGCTCGATCTCGTCGATGGCGAGCGGGTGCTCGTTGGGGCAGGCGAGGTGTTCGGAGAACGCCCTGATCCGCTCGGGGTCGTCAGAGTCGAGGTCAACGAACTCGGCGAGGACGCGCCCCTCGGCCAGGCCGAGGGCGGTTTCGACGGAGTCGGTCAGGCGCTGGCTGATGCCCTCCTTGACCACGAGGCGGTCCACCACCACTTCGATGGTGTGTTTGAACTGCTTCCCCAGCTTCGGCGGGTCGCTCAGCTGGACGAGCTCGCCGTCCACGCGGGCCCGGGAATAGCCCTTGGCCGTGAGTTCCTTGAAGAGGTCGACGAATTCGCCCTTGCGGCCGCGGACCACGGGTGCCAGCACCTGGAAGCGCGTGCCGTCCGGGAGCTCGAGCAGCTGGTCCACGATCTGCTGCGGGGTCTGCTTCGTCACGGGCTCCCCGCAGACGGGGCAGTGCGGCCGGCCAACACGGGCCCAGAGCAGGCGCATGTAGTCGTAAATCTCGGTGATGGTGCCCACGGTGGAGCGCGGGTTCTTGCTCGTGGACTTCTGGTCGATGGACACCGCCGGCGAGAGGCCCTCGATGAAGTCGACGTCGGGCTTGTCCACCTGGCCGAGGAACTGCCGGGCGTAGGCGGAGAGCGATTCGACGTACCGGCGCTGGCCCTCGGCGAAGATCGTGTCGAACGCCAGCGAGGACTTGCCGGAGCCGGACAGGCCGGTGAACACGATCATGGCATCGCGCGGCAGGTCGAGGTCGACGTTGCGCAGGTTGTGCTCGCGGGCCCCCTTGACCACCAGGCGTGTCATGTCCGGGCGTTTGACCGCGGGCCGGGACGGGACGGCCTCACGGGCTGCCAGCGGTTCGACGGCGGACTGGACTTCAACGGCTGGATCTTCAGCTACAGCTTTAGGCACGAATCTAATGCTAATCGAAAACTTCTTCGAAAAACTATTCCGCGCGCCGCGGGCACTCCCCGGATGTGTTAGTGCCGGTCGTAGGCGGCGGCCAGCAGCTGCACGGCCTCGGCGAAGCTCGCGCCCTGCGCCTTGGCGGCCGCGGCGAACTCGGCGGCCGCGGCGGACAGCGAGCTCCAGGCGGCGTCGCGGGCGCAGACCACCGTGCCGTTCCGGCCCCGGGTCACCACGACGCCGGCGGCCTCGAGTTCCTTGTAGGCGCGCGCCACGGTGTGGGGTGCCACGCCCAGTTCGCCGGCGAGGCTCCGCACCGCCGGCAGCCTCGTACCCGGTGCGAGTGTGCCGTTGTCGGCGCGTTCGATCACGTAGAGCCGGAGCTGTTCGAAGAGCGGGACGGAGCTGGCCGGATTGGTCCGCCAGGCACCGGGGAAACGCTCCCCCGCGGTGTCGGCGGGGCTCACAGTTCCGGCTCCGGGGCGGCCGTGACTTGTTCGCGACCGGCGAACTGTGCCTCGTACAAATCCTTGTAGAGCCCGCTCCGGGCTAACAGCTGCTCGTGGGTCCCGTGTTCAACGATCCGTCCGTGGTCCATGACGAGAATTAGATCAGCGTCCCGGACCGTGGACAAACGGTGCGCGATCACGAAGCTCGTGTGACCTTCCCGCAACCGCTCCATCGCGTGCCGGATCTGCACCTCGGTGCGGCTGTCCACGGAACTCGTCGCCTCGTCCAGCACCAGGATGCTGCGCCCTGCGAGCTGCGCCCGGGCAATGGAGACGAGCTGGCGCTGCCCCCGGCTCAGGGAGTCGCCGTCGTTGCCGAGCATCGTGGCGTAGCCGGCCGGCAGGGACCGGACAAACTGGTCCACGTGGCTGGCCCGGGCCGCCTCGACGATGTCGGCGTCGGTGGCTCCGGGCCGGCCGTACTCGATGTTCTCCCTGATGCTGCCGGTGAACAGCCAGGCGTCCTGCAGGACCGTTCCGAAGATGGACCGCAGCTCGTCCCGCGGGATGCCGGCGATGTCGGTCGAGTCCACCAGGATGCGCCCGGAGTCGAGCTCGTAGAAGCGCATCAGGAGGTTCACCACGGTGGTTTTGCCCGCCCCGGTGTGTCCCACGATTGCCACGGTTTGTCCCGGCTCCACCGTGAAGGAGAGGTCCTTCACTACGGGGGTGCCGGGGTTGTAACTGAAGCTGACGTGCTCGAACGTGACGCGGCCCGCCACCCCGCCCGGACTGGTCGGGACAGGGGCGCCGTGCGCGTCCGGGGATTTGCGCCCGTTGGGTGATTTGCGGCCGACAGGGGATTTGCGCTGGCCATTGGACTTGAGCGCGACGTGGATCCTTCGCGGGGCGCCCGCGCCGCGATGCTTGCCGGCACCGTTGGCTGATGCGGCCGGCACCGCGGTGTCCGGCGGGATCTCCGGAGCGTCGAGGAGCTCAAACACACGCTCCGCGGAGGCCAGGCAGGATTGCAGGAGGGTCAGCA
>Ga0213840_1000948_pt1 | contig 28666 bp, 18 predicted proteins | sample SWPATP22_FD_160132 | JGI IMG/M metagenome (GOLD analysis project Ga0213840, IMG submission 160132) | Coastal seawater microbial communities from Marineland, Florida, United States - SWPA TP2 #2 | ecosystem: Environmental > Aquatic > Marine > Coastal | place: USA: Florida | collected 2016-08-14 | reverse complement strand
ATTCACTCACTTGTGTTTTTGGCCATTGCCACGCATACCAAATGGTCAAGGCCGATAACGCTATTTCTAACCCAGTCAGGTATAAATAAAACCCCCATATGGTTTCGAGGTTAAGCCCAACCAGCAAAATAATGAATAAAGCGGGGATAATGATATTAAGCCAACGATTAATCGCCGGCTTTAATGCTAAGGTCAGAAAAATCATCACACTGGGGACCGACATCAATAAAGCGACAGCAAAAAACTTAGCTTGTAAGCTTGCATCATCTGGGCTCACTTCCAATGCGTTAGATATAACGCCAGGCACATATACTTCAATATAATCGCCGTAGACATAACAAAACATCACCGCCACCCAAAGCGCTGAGAGTTTCAGTTTTACGTTAATTTTAATATCTTCAAAGCCGCTTTCTATTCGGTTGCTCGGTGTCATAGTTCACTCCTTTTCTTTCTAATCATTGTTTTGCGGTATCAATTGCTGAGGCTAAAAATATAATTTATAAAGAGTTATGTCGTCCGAGACTAAAAGCGCGGACACTTATTAAGTGTCTAACAGTACTAAGAATAAATGGAATGAAATAAAGGAATAAACTGTGACCGACCCCATTGTGGTGTTTCTAACCTTACTGATTGTGGGCCAAACTTGTCTAAGTGTGCCGCTGCTGCTTGCGTGTGCAAAAAACCAAGCAACCTATTTGCACTTAGCGCTATTTTTGTTTGGCTGTGGGGTGCTCGCAATGAACAACATTGTCATGCAATCGCTCCCCCAGTGGTATCACATTTATACTGTGGCGGCGTTTCCAACGTTCTTCATGCTTTGCCCTTCATTGTGGTTTTATGTAAAAGGCATAACAGCCCAGCACGCGTTTATTTGGCAAAGAAAACATGCTTGGCATTATGTTTTGCTTGCTCCGGCAGTCTTAGTGTCTGGCATGATGTTGTTTTTGCCCGAAGCAAGTCACAGCGCCATTTTTATAGATGATGAAACCGCCTCTACTCCACTGGCCAAAACAATTATTATTAGCTTATTAATCATGATGTTGCTTTGGCTTGCTCAATGCGTTTTGACGCTTTTTTTAATCGTGAAACGCTTGAAAGATTATCGAAAGCGCTTAAAGGATTTCTTCTCAAATAATGAACATCATGACTTAAGGTGGTTTAGCTGGTTGATGTATTGTGCAATCAGCTTTTGGTTGCTGTCTCTTGTCAGCGTGTTTTCATCAAGTCTGTTTAACACGTTTTTATTCAGTGCCAGAGCCGAGGCTTTTATCACTCTGTGTTTGTTATGGAGTTTGGCTCATTTTGGTTTACAGCAAAAACCGGTTTTAATAACCTTCAATGAATTAGATACACAAGACACTCTTTTAGAGGATAAACTTAGCGCAGTTCAACCCGCTCTTGAAGCAACTACATCAGAGCCTTTAAACACAAAGCGTACACTTGATGCACCTAAAAAATATCAGCGCTCGGCACTGAACTCAGACCAAGCTAAGCGCATTGCCGAAAAAATCAATACCGCAATGCAAGAGCAGCACCTGTATTTAGACCCGAGCTTAACGCTACACAAACTCGCCGCTCACCTGAGTATTTCACCTAATTATTTATCACAAACATTAAATGAAACCTTAGGTGTTAATTTTTTTGATTATGTAAATCAATGGCGTATAGAAGCTGCCAAACCTAAAATCATCGCGAATAAAGGTACGGTGCTCGACATTGCTCTCGACGTAGGGTTTAACGCGCGCTCGTCTTTTTATAAGGCATTTAAGCAAGTAACGGGGCAAACGCCCAGTGAGTATAGGAAAGTGAACTAGCGCCTTTGTGTTAAATGTTGTCATTGATGCCGAGCAACAAAAAACTATCAGACTCAAATTTTGCTTATATCTATGCATAAAACCAACAGACAAAGTTAATTCCCCCTTCTATCTTGCCTGAAAGTAAGCAATTGATGAGTAATGTCAGCGCATGGCGGGATTTTTGTTCCAGACAAATCCCAAGTACCTAAATCCATTTAGGCAATGCGCTGCAAGGCTGATTTAGTGTTAAATGTCGCAATAAATGACGACCCACAAAACTGTCAGACTCAAAATTTGCTAAACGAAATACACAAAACCAACAGATAACTCCCCTACCCCTTCTATATCGCCTGAAAGTAAGCAATTGATGAGTAATGTCAGCGCATGGATGCGCTGCAAGGCTGATTTAGTCCATGGACGGACTATTCAGCCGTTTACGTTCACATCAATTACTTATTTGAAGAACAAGCGAGATAGAGGGACGCCGTGGGAGTCCAGAGCGAAGGTCGCACCCGAGCGGTCGGCGGCAGCCGCCCTTTGGTTGCCGTCGCCAACGCGACAAGAAGTAAAATTGATGGCTAATTTAAAATGCCTCAACTACAGCTAAAATGGTTGGTTTATGGTTGCGCAAAAGTAACTTTGCTTTGCACACAACAGCTATTACTTCAACTACGGCTAAAATGGCTAATTTATGGTTGCGCAAAAGTAACTTTGCTTTGCACACAACAGCTATTACTTCAACTACGGCTAAAATGGCTAATTTATGGTTGCGCAAAAGTAACTTTGCTTCGTAGACAACAACTATCACCTCAGCTTCAATTAAACTTGCTCATTTCACCTTGCGCGAAAATAACTTTGCTTCGCAAAGTGTATTTCGCACCATAATTAACAAAATATATACAAATAAAAATTCTCATGATAGCCTGTTCCCGTTTTTATCTATTGATTTGTAAAACACGGAATGGGATTGAATGAAGGAAATCGAAAGAAAACGTAATGCAGAGGGCTTTAAGCTTCACGTGCAGCGTTCACTCCGGCAAATGCGACAGCAAAAAGGCATGTCTCAAGCGCAATTAGCTAAAAAAATGATATCCAATGTTGATCAATCGACGATTAGTAACTGGGAGTCTGGTAAGAGCGAAATGACCATGACACAACTGCTCGATGTGTTATTCATTTTCGGCGTTGACCTTGATTCTTATTTTTCGTTTTTAAGGAGAGACTAAATGGACGCATTATCTGAATATTTAAATTATATTGATTACCTACCCACACTAGTTGCTTTTTTCGCTTTAATTCAAAATTGGAAAGATATAAACATACGATGGTTCTTAATCTTGGGTTTAACAGTAGGGGTAATAGATAATTACAGTATGCAATACGCGATTCACTGGACAACACATTTTTATGCGTGGGCCATTTTCGTTAACTTATTGTTGATAGTACCTGTTGTATTTAGAAAACAAATAGCACACAAAATTTATAACCTAACTGGTTTTAACTTTTTTTATGAAGCTACTAAATATAAATTTAGTCAACATGAAGCAGCTATTGTACTTATCTGTTTTATCTCGATTATTGGACATGGAATAAGTTATGTAGAAGTCTTTTTGTATAAAGGCTACATAATAGATGTTTTGTACTTTAAAAGTTTTGTTTTAGGTAAGCTACAACTCATTCTACACATATTGTCGACGTTCGTTATACTTTCTCTTTCTTTTAAACTCAAAGGATTAAATTATGAAGCAAATAGAGTCTAGGTTTTTGCGAGATATAATTGGAGGTTATGGCATTGGAGGTGGTGTTGAAACACCTAAAGATCCACCTCGTGAAGCTAAAGTTGTAGACCCAAGTTACGATGCTAGCTACACGCCACCAAAAACAGAAGAGGAAAATTAACCTTTCTTACTTCTTGTTAATTCAACTCAATAAACCCTGATTTTTCAGGGTTTATTTGTTTCCAAGGCATGAAAAAGCCCCTACACTGTTGCACCTAGCATTGCTTTGATGCGCCTCTGGCTCAAACGCAATGATCTTTTGTTATAGAAAAATTTAAAAACGCAGATATAAAAATAAAAACTCTATGTACTCACCCCCATTCAACAGCGATGTTTCAAGGAAGTAATATGGCTTTAAAAAGACTGTTATTGTTAAGTGCTCTTCTAGTAGGCTGCACAAACAATGAACAACAAACACAGCAAAGTGACACGCTACCAGCTCAAGCTGAAGAAAATACCGCGACTGAGCAATTATCAGATACCAGCGAGCACGCTTTAACTAACAATGCCTTTGTTGCTGAGACCGAACCGAAAGAGCCAACCTTTACAGTAACCACATACACGCTCAAACGCGGTCAAACCATCACCCATGTTTTAAAAGAAGCAGGATTCAGCCTGTCGCAAATTTATGCTCTCGCTAATGAAGTAAAACCTTATTTTGATTTCAAAAAAATAAAGTCGGGGACGCAATTTGATGTCGTCATATTTGATTCTCTAGCGAACACCAGTGAGCCCCACACTAATGGCGAACTTGCTCAGGCTGACACTGAGAATACCGCTGAAGATAGCCAAAGAGCGAGCGAAAAGCGCTTAAGATTTGCGAGCAATTTTGGCGAGCTAATTGAAGCAACATTACTAGACGGTAAATGGCAGCTTGAGCAAATCTCGGTAAAAGTTGAACAGCGCCGTTTTAGTAAATCATTTGAAATTAGCCAAAGCCTTTATAAAGCGGCGAGTGAAGCTGATATTCCCGCCAATGTGATCAATAGTGCGATTTTAGCTATGTCTCACTTTGTTGATTTTCAGCGTGAGATCCGCAGTGGCGATAAAATCACGCTTAATTTTAGTCATGCGATACTCCATGAAGACACCCATTTATTTAGCCAATTTAGCGCACCACAAAAACTGGTTGCCATTGAATTTGTAAACAACAAAGACAGTTATCAACTTTATCAATTTGAAGACGCGTATTACTTTGCCGACGGTAAGCTGGCGCAAAACTTCTTGATGAAAACGCCACTGAACGGCGCACGCCTTTCATCGTCGTTTGGCAAACGTAAGCACCCTGTCTTGGGTTATAACCGCCAGCATAAAGGCATAGATTTTAGCGCACCGACTGGTACGCCCATTATGGCCGCGGGTAAAGGTAAAGTGCTCAAAGCCAGTTATAGTAAAAGCTTTGGTTATCGAGTATTACTCGAGCATCATGGCGGCTATCGTACCTTGTACGCACACTTAAAAGGGTTTGCGAAAGGAATTAGAGCTGGCTCACGAGTCAAACAAGGTCAAATTATCGGTTATTTAGGGAACACAGGTATGTCGACTTCGCGTCACCTTCACTATGAAGTGCATAAGAACGGCCGTGCAATCAACCCGCTAACAATGAAGCAGCCAAGTAATATTCAGCTAAAAGGTGATGAGCTCACAGCTTTTAAGACCCATATAAAGGGGGTGACTCAAAGGTATGCGGCGCTTGATAATCAACAAGATGTTATTGCTGATTAAGTAGAAAATACGCTGCCCGATTTTTATTAGGGCAGCGAGTTAAACGAGGCGTGTTGTTATTGACCCGAGATGCGTTTTTGAAAGAACTTTTGACGTTGTAATAACCAAGGGTTCTGCTCTATGGTCGTAACACTTTTAGCATGTCGCTCAACTTTTTGATTCAACTGTCTCACAGTTTGATTGAAACGCATGGTTGATGAAGGTGCACCTAATTGTGCTATTTCATCTGCAGTAAAGCTTCTGCCTGCAAATAAAAGCGCATTTAAATAACCGGGCTCAGATTCAAAAGTATCATCCGTCAATAATAATAGGCTTTCTGCTAACGCCCAGCGGTCGTTGATTTCGCCTTCGTCTTTTTCACCCACCAACTCACCATTTATGAATATTTTTAACGCCCCCTGCTCTGGTGCTGCGTAAAATACAAATGCAACTCGGTACCAGGTATTAGGTAGTAACGAGCCAAAGTAGCCACTATCTCGAGTGGTGATCCCCACTCCATTAAATTCTCGATCTACATATAAGTCTGCATCGTCTGTGTTGGCAGTATTAGTTTGCAAAAGAGCTCTAAACTGATCGGTACTCGATTCCGGCCATAATAAATCCATCACTAAGGTGTAATCGCTTACCTTGCCTTGGGCCATAAAATCGCCATTCGCTGGTACATTATGGGTTAATTGCAAGCCTTCTAATGGGCTATGACGAGAAAATGAAAGTACTCGACTGTCTTCATTATTTATTAAAGGAATATTCAGCGCTGAAGCTAACTCAAATTTACTGTCTTCAAGCCACCATTGCGATGCTTGCGGGTCAAAGAATGTTAACTCACTCGGACCCATATCAGCCGTCAATGGTTGTTGCTCATCCGCAAAATTCCAAATAGTGACATATTCATCAGGTTTACAGGCATTCAAGGTTGTGTCTGTGTCTATATGCAAGCATTGACTGGTCCGATAGCGGCCATATTGATCTAAACTCCACCAAGACTCACTCAAAGGCGTTAAATCATTGAATGGCACTGATGAGAAAAATAACTCTGGGTTAAAGGCTGGGCCTTTTTGAAGCGCAACGGTGTAAGTTTGCGAATCAATAATGGGGTTATTGTCGGATGTGCTGAACACCCAAGTTGGTTGAGCTTGCTGTAACTGTTTTAGTTCACTGCCTGAGACTGTCACAGAATATAAGGCATTAAATCCTGGCGTGTCAGAAGGTTGCCTTTCAACATAGTATGTTTCGTGTAACTTTTCTTGAGTAACTATGCCAGGTGTCCAACGATTTTGAACTTGAACAGGATCAAATAAAGCCGCATCCACTTGATGTGTGTGCGCCACCGCATTACCTAGAATACTGGCTATCTGAGTCTCTGTCGGAAAATTTTCAGAATAAGCAAGCGCAGTATTGGCATCAGGCGCATATTTACCCATGATCTCATCAATTAATAACGCCATTTTCGGCTCAACATAATTGAGTGAGATTGACGGCATTGTTTTATAGTCATAATCGATCAACGCTTTAGTTTGTGGGTTAAAGCGCAATGACAAATCGGTTAAGCCTTGTGCAAAAAAGTTAGGTTGAATAACCAGTGAGCCGGATTCTGTTTGCTCAATGCGTTCTCCACCATGGGTATGCCCACCCAGTACTAAATCTATACCTGACACGTTTTGTGCAACACGGTTATCGCCGCCATAACCTAAATGGCTAAGCATCACTAAATAATCTACGTCATCACGGTATGTATCAACTAGAGTTTGCGCAACGGCATTCCAATCCCAGTTCATTTTAAAATTTGGAATAAAGTCAGGAATGGGCGCAGTTTCAATCGGTTCATCTAGTTCATTCCATGGCACAGACGTCATACCAAAAAAACCAACTTTGATACACCCAACTTGCACCGCTGCAAAATCGACTGCTGCAAAACCATTTTCTTCATCGCCCACATATTTTGTATTACTGGCTAATACAATTGCATTGTCATCGCTGGCATAATCTAGTAGTTGGCTTGGACCCCACGCATAGTCATGGTTTCCGACTACCCTAATATCAAATTCCATGCCCTTAATCGCTTCGACTGTGGCAAGACCTTGTGAGATTTGCTCGGCAACGGTGCCTTTCTCATAATCATCTCCACCATTAGTGAATAAAGTGTATGGCTCTTGCTCCTGTACTTGCTGATAATACCCTTTAATTTTGCTAAACAGCTGCTCTTTATAACCAAAACGAGAATGAAGATCGGCAACATGAACAAACCTCACCGTTTGCTCTGTTGCAGAGTCAACACATACCGGACCAATCGATTTTGATACGGCAATCGTCTGCTTCTCTTGGTATAAAACCGCATATTCTCCAAGAACAGTAATGTCAGCGCTGATCTGTGTATCGCTGAGCTGTGATTCAACTGGTAACCAAATCCCCTGCTCTCTTCGCACAATTGAGAGTTTGCCGTTATTAAATTGCGTGGTATCAATAAAGAAAGTGATGCGTGCAGAGAGCGATAGCGTCGTTGACTCAGGAGTGAGGTTATAAATATTTGAAACAACCCCAAGTTCAGTATCTTCTGTGATTGGCTGTGAGGTTGATGTTTTTAACGTAAATGCTGTTTCTGTACTACCTGATGACAGTACTAACTCAAAATTGCCATTATCTGTTTTCCCTGAAAAGCTAGAATCAGGCTCAATAGAGACACCACCATCTAAAGTTGGGGCAAAGACCTTTTCTGTTTCACCTGAACCACAGCCAAGAAGCAAACTTAAGAGGATTAAAATTAAACTAAAGCGAATTGTACTCACAGATCACCAACTAAAATTAAGCAACAATAAGAAAGCGATGAACTTTTAAACTTCAACTCTCTTTCTACTTATCGAAATACGATTTAAAAATTAGGATATAGATAATTTAACTAAAACACTAAAAGAGACAAGCTATGCGCATTAACAAAAGCTTGTCTGCAAATTTACCACAAACAATTAATTTGGATATTTGGTCCACATGCCATTGTCTAATTGAATATACGGCTGATCAGAATAGAGTATCATTTTAGAGTTTTCATTTTCAGCAACCATGGCTGAAGTTGGCAAGTTTGATAGCAAACTTCTGATGTTAATACTGGCATTGTTAAAGGGGTTTTCTTCTATCGTTCTTGCTATGAACTCAGAAATCGCAAAGTAACTTAACGGCTCGCTACTTTTAACTGGGCGAGCGACTTCACGCTTGTCTGGGCTAATAAATTTGATACCAACAGGCACATTGACAATAGATGGCGTTGGGATTTCCCTTAGCCCTGAAAACTGCATTTGGTCGCCTTTCAAAGCCGCACCATGCTCTGGCACCATAATCACTAAGTAGTTTTTATTTGTGTCTGACAAGGCTTCAAAAAAGCCGTCTATGTCATTCATTAAAGCTTGTGCTCTGGCTTTATAATTGTCGATAGTATTAAATCGGTTTGCCTGACCCGCTATGATATTTCCATCGTGCAAGCTAATACTATTAAAATACAACGCATGGCGTGCTTGCGAGCTCCGCGCTCTATTATCTAGCCACTTATTGAGTACTTGTCTGTCACTGTAAATAGGGGAACCATCAAAAGAGCGTTGAATGACATTAATACCCTCTAATGATTGCAGGGGGGCACTTAACCCACCTTCTGTATTAATTAACTGTAAAAAGCTATCAAAGAATCCATTATGATTCATGGCAAGATCAGTTTGAAATCCTAACTGCTCAAGTTGCGCAAAAAGGTTACACTCTTCGGGCTTATTGCCATATAAACCATCGTGCGGTCTTTGCCCACAACTCGAATTCAATAGTCGAGTTGCCGCAGGACCTGAATATGAAGTCGCTGAATTAAAGTTTTCAAATATCACATCAAACTGATTCAACAATGGGTGGTTTTCCATACCAATATGATTAAGGTCATCCCAACCTAAAGAACAAATATTCAGAATCACGACATCAAAGTCCGGCCCTGAAAATTGCTCTGGGAATTGCGTGACCAGGCTCTGTTGTTCTGAGTAAAAGTTTGCAAGCGCACTGGCTGGATCTGTCGCAGGCATTAAAGTGTTATTTGCAGGTAAGGCAGGCGCTTGCTTCACAATACGATTTGGCTGAGTAGCAATGGGGGCTGTATTCTGTTGTACACTAGTACCAATGATACTGACAGCAAATAGCGCAAGAATATTGACACCAGTAAATCGTATCCATTGATTAAAATATAAATAAGTCACTAAGGTCACGAGCATGAGTGCGACAGCTTCTAAAGAAACCACTCTCAATACTAGCTCCAGCAAATATGCAGGACTAAACGACATTAATAGGTCATTACTTCCCATCAATAATGATAGAGGAGGAAGATAAGAGTCATGGTGCAGCAATAGCAAAGCGATTACAAAACCGAAGGCATGTTTAGCTTGGTATCCTAGGCCTCGACCTACAGGCAAAGCTAAAAATGCGATAAAAGCAAGGTTTTCTAAAACATGTATTTCAATGTAAGAAAAATAGAATAAGCCTAATTTAAATAAAAAGTATACGTTCCATAAACCCAGCGGATCCCACTTAATTTTAGACAACATAGATGACGCATTTTCTTGGGACATGAATTACTTCTCTTTCTTCTTAATTGTAGGGGTATAGACTTCAAGAACACGATGTCGAAATCGCCATTTATTATATATAGGAGAAAGTAACTTAATGATTTCTCCAGCAAATGCACCTAGTGCAATGCCTATAAGCAATGCAAAAATCAACGTGGTAATTATATTATCATTCATGCTCGTTTCTAATTTTTAGAGTAATGCGAGTGGCATTGTTGCGGTTAAAATCGATTGGATCAGGCTGCGCATGAGCGTTTGTGTCTAACTGCGCTGGTTTAAAATGTGTCACATTCGATGCATCAATATAACCAGAGTAATCTTTAGCATCACCATTCATCGCAACTTTACGTAAAGTTCTACATTGCTCTTCAATACTTAACTCAGTTGAAAAAACATCATGGAATAAGAAAAACTCCCCCAAAGATAAACGGAACAACCTTGATAAAGCTAAATCAACATCGTTTTCACGACAGGCATTTAGATAGATATAGATGTTTTTCTCTGTGGCTGTGAAAATATCACCACTGCGTTTTACATTGAATAGTGAAACGACGTCTTCTGTATTCAGCCCTTTTTGTAATTTTAGCACCACCATAACACCACTGACTCCAGTGTTAACTGACGTTTCTCTATGTCTAAAGACCTCATCAATAAAGCGAAATACAGGTAAATACCCTTTTTCTAGTGACCCTTGAGAATACGACACGACATCATCAAAACTTGGTGGCAAAGGTCTAGAAAACCGGTAGCCTTGAATTGCTTGAACTTGCGACATCAATCTAGAAATATCGGTAGAACTATGCAGAATTAAATTCACACCCACAGTTAAAAACAAGCATTCGTCTTTATGTCTGATCACACCATCTGTGTTTTTAAGTACTATTTTCAGCCAGTTACCATTTGATTTTCTGAGCTCTAAACATTGTTTAGCTAATGCAAATTGATCTGTTTTTTTATTGATACTGAAGATAATAGTCGCAGCCTTTTTATCTTTTGCTGCATCATATAATGCTTCATTAGACTCAAATACGGTATATGAGGGAGGCAGTTTAGAATCACTTGGTACAATCGACTGATTTAGTAATACATCATTTTGATCTGCAAACTGCTGAAAGTGGCCTGAATCCTGTTTTTTATAGACTTTCAGTGTAAATGGATTATGTGAAACAACCTGGCAAGATACTTCTGTGTAGTAACCTGTTTCATGACGCCAAAAATCGATAAATAAAGTCTGACTTGCTGCTTCTGTTGCCGTTGTGATCAAGCCAGCTATGACCTGATTAAAATGGCGCAATCTATCAAACAAAGTTAATGCTAGGTCACCTGTTAATACCCAAAAAACGGTTGATTTGGTTGCTCTAGCAAACTCATCAGCTTGCTCCAACATCTCTTTAATCACTTCAAATTTTAGAGGTTTTAATAATTCTTCATCTAAGTGAAGGATAATATGACTTTTATTTGCTTGAGGATAAAATTTTATTTCGTTCAATAATTGTGCAAAGCCATTATTTTTCAAAAAATACGTTCGATTAATGCGAAATGGATAACAGTTTTTTTCGACATCCGACCAATGCCAATTGAACAACATTGATGGATCTTTTGCATAAAATCGATCAATATCTTCCGAAATTATAAAATTTTTAGAGTTTGGGTTTAGGCTTGCCAAACCATACTCAACGCCTTGTTCTACACTGGCAGCCAATACAACATAACTTGATGAGCCCACCAAACTAAATGACTTTTCACCCAGGCCTTTTATTGCCAATCCTCGCATAGTCTTGTTTAAATCTTAAATAGCAACTAAATTCAGAGTAACACAAAACATAGTACTTTTTCATTGTAAATTTATTGAAATATTTAGTATACTTTGTGCGCTTTTTTGGGTGCGTCAAAATTTGATAACCCACAGCTATCTCAACAAGTTAATCCAGTAGTAGAGGTGTCGTATTAAAGATCTAACCAATGTATCAAATGGCTATAATAGACATGATATATCTAGGCTAACTCAAAAAGTAGATTTATCTATTGATGATTACGTTGAGATACAAGAGCAAACAGAGTTAAAAGAAATCATAGGTAAATATAAGCTGTTTTCTGAAATAGAAACTTCAATATCTAAAAACAATAAACCTAAAGAATCGAATCAATCTTGAAACGTATCTTTTTTTCAGGCCTCAAAGGTGGGGTTGGTAACACAACTATTCTCGCTAATTTAGCGAGTGCACTCGTTCAAGCGGGAGAAAGTGTCACGTGTATCGATCTTGATTCAAAGAATGAACTGAGATTGCATTTTGCCCACCAATGGGATGATCTCAGTGGTTGGTCTACACTAGAAAAACAAACTTTAGATCAAGTCGCCTTTGCAGATGAAGATGGCGTCAAGTTTATTCCTCATGGATACAAGCCCTCTACCCTGAAAGAAAAAATACAGTTAGTTTCAGACTCTAGAAATATCGTTTTCAATGACAATGAATGGCTACTTTTTGATGTACCTAGTTATGCAAGTGCAGAGTCTTTACATTTAAAACAAGATGATTTTTTCTTGCGAATTATAAACTGCGACGTTAATTGTCACAGCCTTATCAGTCAAAAAACATTGATGCAGCAAAACAGTGCAGAGCACTTTTTAATCAACCGTTTTAATAGCGCTGTAGATATCGAAGTGGAAATAGCACGACTCTGGCGAAAACAGTTAGCCAATATTTTACCTGTATTTGTTCACCAAGATGAAATACTTAAAGAAGCGCTTGCATATAAAAATGTAGGTTATAACTGTGCGCCTTTTAGTGTAATTAAAGATGATTTTCACGCGCTGATCAGCTGGCTGAAGTTACATTACAGTAAGGTAACGTCGTGAAAACGCTTAATTACTCCCACGTTAGTCTCTCACTTCTTTTGAGCTTTTTTCTTACGCCAAAAGCAATTAGCTGGCTAGAGCAACGATATAAATTTTTCTTTCAAAACTGCGGCTATAGCGTCTTTAATTCAGCCCTTTTAACTTTAGTGAGTATTTTGATTTCTGGCGTTTTCAAAGTAGAAAAGCTCTCTGATAGCAGTAGCTTTTTCCTTTACTACCCACAATTAAAGCGCAATGAAGTTAGACCTGGTGATTGGCTTCGGCTGATCATTCAATCAATTTATCTTGCGCTATTCCATAATAAGGTTAGAGCTAAGCGAAAAGAAAAATCGACTCATTCGATTTGGTTTATCGTACCTGCTTTATTAAACTTTCTCAGCAAGATTGACAGCGCTATCAGCTCATCGGTACGACGCCGTTTAGGTAAACAGCACAACACTGAAAAAACCCTCTTTAAAGTCATAGCAAAAGCGTCTATTTGGGATAACAAACTTTTTCGTAATACTGTCTTAATTTTATTATTTGCATTCTTAATAGTGCTAATTACCGTGCCATTTTCATTGGCTGCACAAGCTATCTTCATGGGATTAATTTTATTCGTTGCATACTCATTAAGGGGCATCGAAGGGCGTATGCCTACCATGATTATGGTTACTCTATCTGTCACTATATCGAGTCGTTACATCTGGTGGCGGATAACCGAAACACTCAACTGGGATGACCCTTTTGCTTTATTTCTTGGCTTCGGTTTACTTGCAGCGGAACTCTACGCTTGGCTAATATTAATCTTAGGCTTTTTCCAAACTATTCACCCGCTTGAGCGTAAGCCTATCGTATTGCCAAAAGACACTAGTCTTTGGCCGAGCGTCGATGTGTATATTCCAACTTATAATGAACCACTCAGCGTAGTTAAGCCGACTGTCATTGCTGCATTAGCATTAGATTGGCCAGCTGATAAGCTAAATATTTATATTCTCGATGATGGTAAGCGAGACGAATTTCGACAGTTTGCTGAGCAAGTTGGCGCAAATTACCTAATTCGACCTGATAATAAGCATGCTAAAGCAGGTAACTTAAATCATGCAATGCAATATACCGATGGTGAACTCATTGCTATTTTTGATTGTGACCACATACCTGTTCGTTCATTCTTACAGATGACTGTTGGTCAATTCGTCAATAACGATAAAATGTGTTTAGTACAAACGCCTCATCACTTCTTTTCTGCCGATCCATTTGAAAAGAATTTAGACAATTTCTCTAAAGTCCCTAACGAGAACATGCTGTTTTACGGCTTAATTCAAGATGGCAATGACATGTGGGATGCGACTTTTTTCTGTGGTTCATGTGCGGTTATAAAAAGAAGTGCCATCGAAGATATTGGCGGGTTTGCTTTTGAAACTGTAACTGAAGATGCTCATACGGCTTTAAAAATGCAACGTAAAGGCTATCAGACCTCATATATAAACTTACCTCAGGCTGCAGGTTTGGCAACAGATAGCTTATCGACACACGTCGGCCAACGCATAAGGTGGGCCAGGGGCATGGCGCAAATATTTCGTTTAGACAACCCTGTATTTGGTAAAGGGTTATCTCTGGCGCAAAGACTGTGTTACCTCAACGCCACTTTGCACTTTTTTGCGGGGATCCCTCGCATCATTTTCTTGACTGCCCCTTTGGCCTTTATCTTCTTTGATGCATACATCATTTACGCTCCTTTCTTGGCGATCTTGTTATATGTTGTACCAAGCTTGATACAGATTAAAGTGACCAACTCTCGTATTCAGGGGAAATGGCGTTACTCTTTCTGGGGAGAGGTGTATGAAACGGTTTTGGCTTGGTACATATTAAAACCCACAACTATAGCCCTGTTTATGCCTCACAAAGGCAAATTTAATGTTACCGAAAAGGGTGGCCTAAATGACAAGGATTACTACGATTGGGATATCTCACGACCCTATATTGTGCTCGCTTTAATTAACGTTATTGGCTTAGTTGTTGGGTTTGCTCGATTTGGTATAAGTGACTCTGTGCAGATGGGCATTTTGCTGATCAGTATGGCCTGGTCTCTTTATAACCTGATCATCATCGGCGCCGCGATTTGTGTTGCGACGGAAGCTCGCCAAGTTCGTAAATCTCACCGTATTGGCTGTGAGTTCCCCGCCATCATTTATACCTCTGGTGGTCACACAATTAAAGTCACAGTGACAGACTTTAGCAACTCAGGGGTGGGGATTACATTACCTGCTGAGGGACTGTTAAATCATGGTGATAAAGTTGAACTTTTAATTAGCCGTGGCAGAAAACAATTCGCCTTTAAAACCGACATAGTCAATATCACCAAAGCTAGGGTTGGCTTGCGTTTAAATGAGCTAAGCCCAGAAAAAGAAAGAGAGTATATTGAGTGTACTTTCTGTCGAGCTGATGCATGGCTAAGTTGGGAAGAGAATTTCTCTCATGATCTGCCATCAGAAAACTTTAAATTGATTGTAAAAGTCAGCTTGAGAGGCTTTAAGAGTCTATTCTTACATGCACCAGAGAAAGCAAAGCCAATAATTAAGGCATTGATTTCATTTATAGAATCAATTGATACCTTTTTACCACGTAAACCTATAAGAAAAGATGAAGCATAAAATGAACTTTATTAGGATGATGTTACTTTCTAGTTGTTTAGTTGGAGGCAGCTTTGCAAGCTTAGCCTTTACCCCAACTGACAAGACTGCATTTGCACAAGGATACCCTGAAGATGCGCCCATCACATCTCATGAGTTTACGTTTGAGCAATTAAACCAAGATGGTATTCGCTTAACTGGCGTGTTACCGAATAGTGATGTTAATTTTACTAATCGCGTTGATAAAATTATCAAAGAACTGTCTTTAAAGTTAAAGCACACTAACTCTCCGGCATTATTAACGCAGTTATCGCACATTAAGGTTTACCTCAACGACCAATTAATGGCGATTGTGCCTGTCACACCGCTTGCCTATGACAAAGTGCATCAAACCCTGAGCGAGCAAACTCTTAAACTAAAACCGCATTTAGTCAGAAACTATAATACTGTTCGCTTCGAACTGATTGGCCATTACACCAATGAGCACTGCGAAGATTCAACCCACTCAAGTATTTGGGCTGAATTAGATAAAGACAGTAAACTAAAATATAAAGCGCAGCATATCGCTCTAAAAAGCGATCTTGCGCACTTTCCTGAACCGTTTTTCGATGAGTTTGACTATTCCAAGCTCTCTTTACCCATTATTTTTGCAAGCCAACCTTCGAAAACAACCACACAAGCTGCCGCAATTTTAAGTTCATGGTTTGGTGCTAGAGCTGACTGGCGTGGTGCAAACTTTCCGGTTCAATACAACGTTCTACCTAATCAGCATGCTGTTGTATTTGCCACTAATGATACTAAACCTGACTTTTTGTCAGACTACCCCGATGCAGAGGGGCCAACAGTCGAAATAATCGCAAACCCTGAATATAGATATAAAAAGCTTTTATTAGTATTAGGTAGAAACGAACAAGAATTAAAAACTGCGGTAGAGGGCATTGCCCTTGGTTTACCTATTATGACAGGCCGAACAGCAGTTATTAACGACATCATTCACATTAAACCTCGTGAAGCCTATGACGCGCCAAGATGGTTACGTACTGATAGAGCGGTTAGATTTGGCGAACTACTGGATTACCCTACCCAGCTACAAACAACTGAAGGAAGCGATCATTCGGTCAAAATGGATATACGTTTACCGCCAGATTTATTTACATGGCGTACTGACGGGCTTCCGCTTGATTTAAAATATCGATATACCCCCCCTACAAGCAAAGCCATATCGCGTTTAAACATGTCGATCAATAATGAGTTTGTACAAGGTTTCACCCTCACGCCTGATGGTGGTAAAGCGGTTGTCTCAGAATTAAAAATCCCTTTACTATCAAGTGATGATACAGACAACGACCGATACTTCTCAGTACCTGGTTTTAAAGCCGACATTAAAAATGAATTAGAGTTTAAATTCCTATTCTCAACTGAAAGAGAAGGATTCTGTACCACCAATGCTCGAGGTGGTGAGCTTGGCGTAATTGATGACGACTCAACAATTGATGTCTCTAATTTCCATCATTATATTGCCATGCCGAATTTACACGCATTCGCACAAGGTGGATTTCCATTTACAAAGTATGCTGACTTAAGCCAGAGCGCGATTATTTTCTCAAGCAACCCTTCTCGCCTTGAGCTTGAAACACTATTTACGATATCTGGGCACTTAGGCAGAACAACAGGGTTCCCTATTTTTAATGCCGACTTCCATTATGCAAACGAAAACGTAGAGCTAAAAACGAAAGATATTTTATTAGTGGGTGACGTTAATAGTTTCGACAAGCAAGTTAATAATAACAGTGAGCTGTCAGTCTTATTGGCTCAGTCAACAAGAGAAATCACTCAAGCGGTTTACGAAGGTCAACCTTATGACTATGCACTATCAAATGAAGATGCTTCTGCGAAAGTGTCACTGTCTAGCTTAGGGCCTCTTTCAGCCATTGTTGGTTTCCAATCACCATTTAATCCTGAACGCAGTGTTGTGGCGATGATGGCAAACAATAACGATGACCTTAAGCTTATCAACAATACCCTAGTTGATAGTGGCAAGTTATCTCAGATCCGTGGTAATGCCACCATTATTAATCAATACAAAGTACACAACTCTTACCTTGGTGAACGCTACTACATAGGCAGCTTGCCACCATTTACTTATATTTGGTTCCACCTGTCAGAGCACCCTTTGATTTTAGCGATTTTGACTTTAATCACCTTATTAATCATATCTTTTGTGCTATGGCGTATCTTAACAGCGCTAGCGAAAAAACGAGTAGAGAGTCAGGAGTAATAATATGAGAGCAATATTATTCGGTCTATTAATGACGGTTTTCAGTGCCACTGCGTTTTCGCAAGATGTTTGTTATAACTGGCCACATTGGGACACATTTAAGCAAAACTTTGTTAGCGAAGAAGGTAGAGTCATTGATCTAGGCTCGGAAAAAAACATTACTACCAGCGAAGGGCAATCCTATGGGCTATTTTTCGCCCTAGTCGCGAATGATCAGGCGATGTTCGACAAGCTATTAGCCTGGACTGAAACACACCTATCAGAAGGTGATTTAAGTGCGCGTTTACCAGCATGGTTATGGGGTAAAAATGGCAATAACTATGAAATCCTTGATTCAAACCCAGCCTCTGACTCAGATATCTGGATTGCATATAGCCTATTAGAAGCAAGTCGACTATGGCAAGAACGTCGTTATGCGGTATTGGCATCAGTATTAGCAAAGAGAATTCTGAGAGAAGAAACTGAGCACTTACCTCAACTAGGTTTAACACTGTTACCTGGCCCGTATGGATTCCAACTGGATAATACTACTTGGCGCTTGAACCCAAGTTATGCGCCTTTACAAGTGCTTAAGCGTTTTGCAAACGCCTATTCGCATTCGCCATGGCAAGAAGTTTATGACACTTCATACCGCTTGTTAATTGAGAGTGCACCTGAAGGTTTCTCTCCTGACTGGGTGCTGTATAACCCAAATAAGGGCTTTCATTTCACTCGTAAACATACAGATTTAGGCAGCTTTAACTCTATAAGAGTGTACCTATGGGCCGCCTTAATGCACCCAGACGCCGAACATGCTAAGCAGTTGATTGAACATTTTAGCCCTATGGCCAAAGCTACCAGTAAAAATAATTATGTGCCGCTTAATACTTACGCTAAAAATGGCAAGTATCAAAAACGAGGCCCTGTTGGGTTTAATGCCGCTTTATTAACGTTTCTTGATAGCAGTGAAGAAATTAATGCTCTTGTCAGTATAAAGCAGCACGTTGATCACAATATAACTAATGAGTTAACTAAAAATTATTACTCAAGTGTATTGTCGTTATTTGGCACTGGCGCAATGGACAATCGCTATAGCTTCGGACCCCAAGGCAAGCTGCAAACCCAGTGGGAAGCGCAATGTCCAAAACAGTAACAGGCTTGTTAGGGTTAGTCTTTTGCGGTGCATTATTAAATAACAGCAGTACCTTTGCAAAAGAACAAGGGTTAGATCAAAACTCTATTGAGTGGTTGCAAACACAAATCACCATTGGTGAAATTTTAGGCGATGAGATTTTAATTGCAGACTCGCTAGAGAAATTACTGCAAATCGCCCCTCATCACTTATTGGCGAAATCTGCTCAAGTGCAAGTATTACTCAATCGCGATGAGACGAGACTTGCACTGCGTCTTTATCGTCAATTAGAGAAACAGTTTCCTGATCATAAACAGGTTAAGAAACTTAAGCTGCTTATAGATTTAAAACAAAACACAGATACTCGCCGCCAATACGAAAACGCAAAACTATTGGCTATTACAGGTAAAGTGCCTGAGGCCATCCGCGCTTACGATGCGGTTTTTTCTGTTGGGTTCCCGTCAATTTTTTATGAACTTGAATACTATAAGTTATTAAGCCGAGACGATGCGCATTATGATAAAGCGATTGTAGGTATAACTAGGCTCACACAAAGATACCCTGGCGCGGGTGATTTTGAGCTGCAAAAAGCACGGATCATTCTAAGAAAAACACCGCAAAGTAAAGCCGCAATCAGTGTTTTAAAACGCTATGCGAAAACACCTAGATATCAAGCCGAAGTCGAAGCGCTTTGGCTAAGCACCTTGGCATCACTGCCGCTTGAAAAGAAGACGCAAAAGCAATACCAAGCATTTTTAACCTTATACCCAAAGTCTATGCAAGGTAAATTGCAGTATGAAGCATTTCAAAAAGACTATGCGGCATACAAAAAGTTGCTAAGAAACCCTGGCTATCAAGCCTATTTATCGGCTGTAAATGCCCTTGATAATGAAGAATCAGAAAAAGGCTACCAGTTATTAAAAAAAGCCCTCAGGTATCTACCTACAGATTCCAATATCATTGGTGAAATGGGCCGCGCTTACCTGCAATTAGGCCGCCATGATGAAGCAAGACAATATTTCGAAAAAGCGCTTAAATACACTGAGTTCGATGGCGCTGAACGTTGGGAAGGCTTAGTAAAAACGGCCACATTTTGGGGGCTCATTACCCAATTACAGCAAAGCTTAGAAGACAGTAACTTAGTTCAAGCCAAAAAGTTACTTGCTAAGGCGCAAGCACTTGATGAAGACCAAGACACTGTGCTTTTCTATAAAGCTGAATTATTGCGCCTTGAAGGACAAGATTTACAAGCATTCCAAATTTATCATCAGCTGATTAAGAGTAACCCAACTAACCAATCAGCTTTACAAAGCATACTGAGGTATGTTGAAACAGAAAATAACCTCACTTCATTAGATAAATTTAGCGGGCTGCTAACCCAAGAACAAAATGACTTAATTCAAGATGAATTCTTAAGAGCAAGAAAAAATATCGCCAGCAGCCTTGCTGATGTAAAGGCTCAAAATGGTGATTTTCATGGTGCGATCCAATTATTAGCCAGTATTCCAACGAATAATGAGCCGGATCCATGGTTTGTATACCAGCAGGCTCAAATATGGCGTCAAGCAGGCAGTGAAAATCAAGGTATCCGCTTATTTAATGAAAAAACATGGCAACACCCTCTAAATGGTGAGCTTCGTTACGCGCAAGCACTTTACCTTTCAAGTATTGATGCAAATAAGCAAGCGAGTGCTGCTTTGCAGTTTATTCCTCTTAAAGATAAAACCCCGGAGATCTTAACGTTAGAAAATGAGCTTGAGTTTAGAGATGTATTAGCTGAAATTGACCAATCAATTTCAGCCGAGCAACTCGAAGAAGCCAAAGTAAAGTTATCGCGACTCGAGCTTGAGAAGGTTTCGTCATCTAACCTAAAAGCACAAATAGCAGCTGCTTGGTATGCAACCGGAGAGCAATCTGTCGCAACAGATTTACTTGCACAAGCAATAAATCAAGATCCCACGCTTGCACCTTATTGGCATTTACAACTTGGTAGCTGGTTACTTGCCGATAAAGATACTGTGCGAATGAAGCAGTGGTATGAGAATAAAGACAGAATTGCAATAGAAAACGAAGATGAGCTTGAACAACTTGAGCGCTTGGCCTTGGACTATAAATTACTGGCTAGCGACTCGCCGCGAACAGTATTAAACGAGGTCATACATACTGACCCTGCAAATATGGAAGGCTATGCACGATTAGCCAGTCTTGATATTACCGATAACGAATTCGAACAAGCCTATGACACTTTGCTAAAAGCGCATCAATATGGCGAGTTTAGTCGAGAAACTGAAGATCAGCTGCTGGAGCAAGCGCTTGAAAAGCAAAATATTCCGCTCATTGAATACTTAGCAAGTCACTTAATTAGACGTGTAGGTATTGATGACACCGCGCTACAACAAAAGTTAATTTCTCCTTTATTCCTATTTAGAGATAAAGAAAAAGCATTAGAGCTTGCTCAAGATTTAGTCTTATTGAGCTCATATGAAAGTGAATTAGTAAAACAAGCGGGCGATCTAGCTGAGCAAGTTGGCCGCCACGATATCGCTGCTGACTATTACCAACGTGTTGTTAATACAAGTCCTAGCCCGAGTTCGAACCAAAATGAAGCCTGGTATGTTACTTCTGCTCGAAGTGGTATTAATCGTATCAATGAAAAAACGGATGGCCATATTGCATTCGCGACAGATTTAAGTGGCCAAACGAGTACTCAGTCTGATGCTGAGCTAGGGGTTGGCGGGTCGTTACTTGAAAGTTATTTCCCCCTTTGGGACGGACATGGTTTTGTAAAGCTTGATAACTTATATGTATCAGCACAATCCACTGACTTTACCGAGAACTTCAGTGCCGGCAGGTATGGCACAGGTTACCTATGTTACCCTCAGTGTATTTTAGAAAAAATAACACCCAGAGAACATGGTGTCGCAATTGGCCTTGGCTGGCAAAACGAGCAATGGCGAGTTGACCTGGGCACAACACCAAAAGGCTTCTTGCTCGATACGCTCGTCGGTGGGGTTATTTATCAATCCGATTTTGAAGACTTCAGTTACGATATTGAATTAAAAAGAAGACCTCTTACTAATAGCCTACTCTCTTTTGCAGGAATGGAAGATGTTACGCTAGATAAAAAGTGGGGGGGGGTAGTACAACAAGGTCTAACCTTGGGTGCCTATTATGACTTAGGACTGGAGTATGGTTTTTGGTCAACCTTAGATTACCACCAATTTAAAGGTTTAAACGTCAAAGATAATGATCGCATCCGTGCTATGGGAGGCGGGTATTATCGACTTTACCAAGGTGAAACTTTTGAATGGACGGTAGGCACGAACTTACTCTACTGGGGTTATAAGTACAACTTGTCTGAAGAGACCTTTGGTCATGGCGGCTATTACAGTCCACAAAGCTATTATGGCGTATCTATTCCAATGACATTTGATGGTAAATGGCAAGAGAGATTAGTTTATCGCCTGAGATTAGGTGTTGGCTATTCAGATACTGAAACTGAATCTATTGACTTTTTCCCTAACAACCCTGAGTTACAAGCTCAGGCTTGGGCACTGGTCGAAGACAGAGTCGAAGAGCCCGTTTTTGAAGGCAGTAAGGGCAATGGCGTCTCTTATAATATTCAAGGTATTGCCGAATACCACTTTGAAAAGCATTGGATAATGGGACTTAGTTTAAATATAGACAGAGCTGAACTCTACGAGCCAAACTACGCTCAGTTTTATATCAAATATAAGTTTAACCCGATTTTGAGACCGCTTGATTTAGGGCCTAGACCTATTTCACCCTATGTTAATTTCTAACTAACCTGAGCTTTGGTTAAGAGATTTACTAAGTTATTGATATTGAAATCATAAGTGTATTATCAAGTTTGCAGCCGGAGACTTTTAGCGATAACAAGGCGAATTTACGCGTCAATAGCTGACCTATTACAAGTAAATTCAACGCAGTTAACGTTGAAAGTAGCCGCTGGAGATAGATTTATTATCCAGAGCTCAGGTTAACTATGCTACTAGAGCAATAGTTCACTTTATCTCGAAACCTCCACTACATAAAAACGCGGCTTAATAAAGCCGCGTTTTTTAGGGAGTTAAAATCTATAAACCATTACTCATAACGCAGCGCTGTGATAGGTCGCTCTTTTGCAGCAATAGCAGATAAAGAGCCAACCGTTACCCACGCAATCACAAATGCTAGGATGGTTGCTATAGCAAATGGCAGTATTGATAAATCAATGCGATATACAAAGCTGTTTAGCCACTCTTGCATAATAAAGTAAGCAGCTGGCCAAGCAATGATATTGGCAATCAGAACCTGCTTTGAGAACTCTTTATTGATCAAGATAACAATGTCAAACACAGACGCACCTAACACCTTACGAATACCAATCTCTTTGGTACGGCGCTGTGTTGTGAACGATGCAAGACCAAACAAGCCTAAACATGCAATGAAAATAGCCAATAATGAGAACAGGTTAAACACAATGAACTCTCTGTCTTCTTGCTGATACATCTGGTTGAATCTGTCGTCTAGATAGTCCAATGCAATCGGTTGTTCGGGTACAAATTTGCTCCATGTTTGCTCAATGTAGTCGCGTACTTGTGCGGTGTCGCCCGAGTACTTAATCGACATGTTGTAACCATTATTATGGTTAAGTAAATGATAGGTTGGTGCCACTTCTGTTTTTAAAGACGAGAAATAATAGTCTTCAGTTACACCCACAATGGTCGCTGTGCCTTCAGAAGTACGAGTAAATAATACTTTAAACTGCTTACCTACAGCTTCTTCAGGAGTATAACCTAATGTTTTTGCAGCCACGCTGTTCACTACCACACTAAACTCTGGGTTCGGGTTTTCTTCTGAAGGTCGAGAAATCGCATCTGCGGTAAAGTCACGACTGAAACCTCGGCCACTGATCAGCTTAATATTATAAGATGAGAAATAGTCTTCATCGACTGCCAGCACAGGCATAAGCTGCATTTCGTTGGTTGCCGGGTGAATTAAGCCCATGGAATCGGTTAAAGAGCCTGTTGGGAAGCGCGATGTTTTCGTTACGCTGCTGATATTTGGATTCGCCAATAACTGCGTTTTAATGGCATCGCGCTGCGGACTCGCTTCAGAAGTATATAAACCGCGCAGAACAAAGGTGTTCGACTTGTCATAGCCCAGATCAATGTTACGCGCATAACTTAACTGTAAGCTCGCCACCAGTGTCGCCACAATTAAGATAATCGCCACACTGAACTGAAATACCACTAAACCTTTACGCAGTAATGCGCCAGCTTTACCTTGCGTCACTTCACCTTTTAGTACTTTCGCCGGTTTAAATGCACTTAAATAAAACGCTGGATATGCACCCGAGATTAATCCGACAAATAAACCCAGAGATAGCAAGGTAGCCAATGTACTTAAATCTAAGTAGTTAAATGCCAATTCTTTACCAATAAAATCGGCGAAAATAGGCAAGGTCGCCTCAACCAGTGCAATGGCGATGAATAAAGCAATGTAGCAAAGCATAATGGCTTCAACCATAAACTGAGTAACTAAGCTGTGCTTCTTCGCACCTAGGGTTTTTCGCACGCCGACTTCTTTTGCTCGTTTAGTCGCCGTTGCGGTAGACAGATTCATAAAGTTAACACACGCAATCAGCAGAATAAGCGCGGCAATAATACTGAATGAATAGACGATATTAATGTCGCCATTTTCTTTCATTTCACCATGTAGGTTTGAATTTAGGTATATGTCACTGACGTTGATTAAAGAATAATTAAATACATCGCTGAGACCTTTATCTATGTGTGTTTCAAGAAAATCAGGGAAGCGAGCTTCCAGCGCTTTCACATCGGTATTTTCAGCCAATTTAAAGTACGTTGAATAGTTGAAACTTGGGTTTTGATCCCAATTTGGGTTTTGTAAATACTCAGGGGCCGTTCCCATACTGATAAGCGCTGAAATATCTAAGTGAGTACGCATTGGTAAGTCTTTGATTACCCCTGAGACTTTTACATTAATACGATTTGCTAGCACGAGTGTTTTACCCAGTACATTGGTACTTGAGAAGTAGCGCTGTGCTGCCGACTCTGTCAGCACCACTGAGTTTGGCTCAGCAAGTGCTGTTTTTGCATCGCCTTGTAGCATCTCTAAAGAGAAAAACTCAATAACGTTAGCATCAGCTAAGTTAATACCCTCATCACTGAAATGCGTATTGCCAAATCCTAAAGTAGAACCGATTTCACGCAGTCGCGCAGCTTCTTCAATCTCATCGAAATTTGTCGAAAAACGTTCTGCGTTATACACAGAGCCTTGTGCAAAGTGCTGCTCAGGCGAACCTGGCACTGTCATCTTCAATGACGTACGGTAAATGTTTTCGTGGCCTTTAATATGTTTGTCGTAACCTAACTCGGACTCAACAAAAATTGCCATGCTGATACAAATCGCCAAGCCAATGGCTAAGCCAAGAATATTAATACCTGAGTAAAGTTTTTGTTTTAGCAGATTGCGATAAGCAATGATCAAATAGTTATTAAGCACAACGCACCTCCTGCATATTTTGTGACACGATATGACCGTCTAAGACATTGATCACACGATGTGCGTAATTGGCATGGTGATCTGAGTGGGTAACCATCACAATGGTTACACCTTCACGATTTAATTGCGCAAGTAACTTCATGACCTCTTCACCGTTTTTAGAGTCCAAGTTACCTGTTGGCTCATCGGCCAGTAGCATTTTTGGTTCGGCAACAATAGCGCGGCCAACTGCGACCCTTTGTTGCTGACCGCCTGAAAGTTGCTGCGGGTAGTGATCTTTACGGTGTGCAATGTCGACCTTTTCTAAAATCGCCAATACGCGCTGCTCACGCTCTTTTTTCGCTATGCCTTGGTAAACCAATGGCAGCTCAACGTTTTCAAAAACAGTTAATTCATCAATTAAGTTAAAGCTTTGGAAGATGAAGCCAATGTTGTCTTTACGAATGTCGGCCAGCTTATTTTCGGTGAAGCCACTGATGTCTTTGCCATCAAAAATGTATTCACCTTGGTCGATGTGATCGAGCATGCCGACGATATTCAGTAGCGTTGATTTACCCGAGCCAGACTGACCCATAATGGCCACAAACTCACCACGCTCTACGTGAAGCGAGACGCTATCAAGTGCATGTGTTTCAACTGATTCTGTGCGGAATATTTTGCTAATGTTAGTTAAGTTGATCATCTGTTTAGTCCTAATTCTTATTCGTTTCTAAAATTCTATTTCTGGTGATGCCGAACTTATTTCGGTATCTATTACTTGCTTTGTGGACCCTGAAACAAGTTCAGGGTGACACCTAAGCATTCAAACTCTTGTCATACCGAACTCGTTTCGGGATCCAGTGTTTTACTGCGTCAGCTTTAAAGTTTGCATGTCGATAAAAGTGCTGTAGCTTGAGGTAATGACTCTGTCGCCCTCGTTTAATCCCTCTAACACTTCAATGAATTTGTTATTGCGCTGACCAAGGCGAACTTGTTTGCGAACTGCAACATCGCTACCTTGTTCGATTACAAACACCCACTTACCTGCTGTATCGAGGAAGAAGCCGCCATTTGGGATCATCTTGGCTGGTTTTGCATCAGCAAGTAGTAACTCCATCTGTAACGTTTGGCCACGACGAATACGCTCAGGTAAGGCATCGTTAAAGATTAAATCGACTTCAAAGCGACCGTTGCTTACCTCGGCATAAACTTTTGCCAGTGTCAGTGTGTAATCTTGACCTTGGTGAGTGATTTTTGCGGTTTGCCCAGCAAATACACGACCAAGATAAAACTCATCTATTAGCGCGCTAACCTTGTACTCACCGACAATATCAACCTGACCTAAGCGTGAACCACGCGACTTTGACTCACCCAGCTCAGCATTGAATGCGGTTAGCTGACCGTCAATCGGTGCTTTGATCACTAAGTTTTCAAGGTTCTTACGGGCGAAGCTTAAGTTCTTATTAAGCTGTGCAACACTGTCTTCAAGCTGAGCAATTTGGGCGGTACGAATAAGCTCATCTTGCTCTTGTTGTTCAATTACCAATGTACGACGATCTTTTAAATATTGTGTGCGGTCGATAACTGCTTTTAATTCGTCTTGCGATACTAGGTTGTTCGCCACCAGCTTTTTATGCTGGGCTAGTTTGCGCTCACTCTGCTTAATCTCGAAATCCAGCTCTAATAAGTTGCGCTTTAGGTTTAAACGGTTTTGGTCGATGGCTAAACGGGTATTGTGTAGGTTATTTAACTGCTCAGAAATTTGTGCTTCACGAGAAATCACATCAAGCTGTAACCCTGTGTTACTCAAAGCTAAAATCTTATCGCCCTTTTTAACCATGGCGCCTTCTTCTACAAAGCGCTGCTCTACACGACCGCCCTCAATGGCGTCTAAATACACTGATTTACTCGGGGTAATATTGCCGCGTAGTGGGATCATATCGGTGAATTCACCACGAGTGACTGTGCTCACCTTTATTTTGTCCATGTCTAGGTTATAGCGACTACCACTGCTATTCGCGGTATTGCTTATTAAAAAGTACGCGATGGCGATTGCTGGCACGGCCAACCACCATGCTTTAAATGTGCGCTTTTTGCTGATCACTTTATCCATTTCTAACATCCTAATCGTTTAGATTTGTTAGATATAAGACAATTACTGTGCCAAAAACAAAAATACATACATAACAACGACTTATGATTTTATGTGCGATTTAACACAGATAAAAGTGTAAAACTTTAAAACACTTGGTGTACGATATCGTACACTTTGAAAGTAAGGAAATGCGCCATGGCTGTAATTGATAAGTCGATTTTGGTGGTTGATGACAACACTGAGATCTTAATTGCCACTAAGATGCTATTAAAACAACACTACAAACGTGTTGTCACTCTAGATAACCCGCACAACATCAGTGACGCCATGGAGAAAGAGTCTTTTTCTCTTATCTTACTCGATATGAATTTCACCCGAGAATCGACCTCAGGGGCTGAGGGCTTTTACTGGTTAAAGCAAATCAAAGCCATAGACGAAGACGCCGTTGTGGTGCTATTTACCGCTTTTGGCGATATGTCGATGGCTGTGGATGCCATCAAACAAGGGGCCAGTGATTTTGTGCTTAAACCTTGGCAAAACGAAAAACTACTGGCAACCGTGGCGAACTGTATCGACTTAAGCGCACAGCGCCAAAAAAGCAAAAAGCTGAACCAAATCGCGGCGCTGTCTTTGGCAGACCAAAATCGTCCATTTGAGAATCTCATTGCTAAAAGCCCTGCCATGGAACAAGTGTTCACAACCCTCGAAAAAGCCGCAAAGACCGATGCAAATGTTCTGATTTTAGGTGAAAGCGGCACAGGTAAAGAAGTCATCGCTCGAGAGTTTCATAAACAATCACTGCGTGCTAACGATACCTTTTTATCGGTTGATATGGGCACCATTGCCAGCTCGTTATTTGAAAGTGAGCTATTTGGTCATGCCAAAGGCGCATTCACCGATGCCAAAGAAAACAAGCAAGGTCGCTTTGAGTTGGCCGACACCGGCACTCTCTTTTTAGATGAAATTGGTAATATTCCGCTCGAATTACAAGGCAAGCTGTTAACTGCCATTCAAAACCGCGTGATCACTCCGGTTGGCGGCAGCAAAGAAATCTCAGTCGATATTCGCTTGATCACCGCGACCAACATGAATTTATACGACATGGTGCGTGAAGGCTCGTTCAGACAAGACTTGTTATATCGCATCAATACCGTCGAGATCACATTGCCAGCACTGCGCGACAGACCGCAAGATATTCCATTACTGATAGAATTTTATACCGACCTTTACTGTAAAAAATACAAGCTAGGCCATAAAACGGTCAGCGATAAAACCATGGCGCAGTTACTTGCCTATGATTGGCCGGGCAATATTCGTGAAC
>Ga0213840_1000943_pt1 | contig 28795 bp, 27 predicted proteins | sample SWPATP22_FD_160132 | JGI IMG/M metagenome (GOLD analysis project Ga0213840, IMG submission 160132) | Coastal seawater microbial communities from Marineland, Florida, United States - SWPA TP2 #2 | ecosystem: Environmental > Aquatic > Marine > Coastal | place: USA: Florida | collected 2016-08-14 | reverse complement strand
TCAAAACCGGTGACCTCGATCCCGCCGTTGCGCAGGCGTTCGCGCATGTTGAAGCCCATTTTTCCAAGGCCGATTAGTCCGATGTGCACTTTAGATGAACTCTTTTCTGCGCTGGGTACTTCGGGGGACGTCACCCGACTGGCTGGCAGTTGTGGCCGTTTTGAGGGGGCAAAACGGCCCGCAGCTGTCAGCTAGTTGGGCAGCCGGACAGGCATGACGAGGTAGCGGTAGTCGCCCTGGTCCTCGCCTTCGGCGTCCTGCTGGGCCGTAATCATGGCCGGCTTCGGCGCGGTGGTGAAGGAGAAGCGCACGAACTTGGTTTCGATGACGCTCAGGCCCTCGATCAGGTAGTGCGGGTTGAAGGCCACCGTGATGTCCTCGCCGGACAGCTGGGCCTCGAGCTCTTCGGAAGCCTGGGCGTCCTCGCCGGTGCCGGCGTCCAGGTGCAGCTGACCCTGTGTGAAGGCGAGCCGGACCGGGGTGTTCCGCTCGGCCACGAGCGAGACGCGGCGCACTGCCTCGACCAGTTCCTGGGTCTGCACGGTGGCGTGGATGGGGGTGGAGTCCGGGAAGAGCGAACGGATTTTCGGGTAGTCGCCGTCCACCAGGAGCGAGGTGGTGGTCCTGCCGCCGCTCTCGAAACCGATCAGCCGGCTGTCGTCGTCGGCGAGGGCAATGTTGATGTCGCCGCTGCTGCCGAGTGTTTTTGCCACTTCGTTGAGGGTCTTGGCCTTGACCAGGGCACTCGTGGAGATGCCGGGAGTGGCAGGCTTCCACGGGACTTCCCGCATGGCCAGGCGGTACCGGTCGGTGGCCAGGAGCGTGATGAGATCGTCCTCGATCTCCATCCGCACGCCGGTCAGGATCGGCAGGGTGTCGTCCTTGCTGGCCGCGATGATCACCTGGGAAACCGCCTGGGCGAACGAATCGCCGGGAACGGTGCCGCTGATGGTGGGCAGCGCCGGCAGTGGCGGGTATTCGGCCTCGGGCATGGTGGCCAGGTGGAAGCTGCTTCGGCGGCACGTGAGTGTCACTTTGTTGCCGTCGGTTTCGACCTCGACAGGGGCGGAGGGCAGGCTGCGGCAGATGTCAGCGAGCAGGCGTCCGGACACCAGGATGGTTCCTTCGGCGCTGATGTCAGCAGGGATTTCGAGCCTCGCGGAGGTCTCGTAATCGAAGCTCGAGAGGCTGACGGTACCGGCTTCAGCCTTCAGGAGCAGGCCTGAAAGTACGGGAACTGGCGGCCGCGGAGACAACGACCGGGCGGTCCATGTCACGGCTTCTGCCAGGACGTCCCGTTCGACTCTGAACTTCACGGAAGGGTGCCGCCTTTCATTGCTGCTGTTAGTGCTGAAGATCGCTGATACTCACCGCGCTGCCACGGACCCCGGCAGGACTGCCGAACTCCGTCAACGAAGGAATGGTCCGCCCTGCCCGGGCTTCATGGACCGGTAGGGAACCACAAAAGATGTCCGGGACGGACGCACTGCAGACAGCTTAGCCCCAAGGTGAGCGTTTCTCCCATCCCCGGCTTACACGAGTGTTGTTTGCGGGGCCGGTCTCTGGCGCCGGTCCGGAACGGGCCTGGGCGCTGTGGGGAGGCGGGAACGAGATTGTTATTTGAGGGAATTTCATTTTCTTGGGATTAGTAGTGTTAATAACTGCTGTGGAAACTGTGGATAACTCGATCTCGCCGTGCGATTCCGCGGTTAAGCCCTGTTCATGGACTGTGGGCGGAGCAGGTTTTAAACAGGGTGTGGATGGGGACAAGATTTTGGGCCGCTTCGCCGATCCACAGGCGCCTTAAGGGTTTTAAGCCCATTAACCGCGGTTGTCCCCTTAAGTATCCACAGGGTTGTCCACAGCCCCCTGTTAATAAGGTAGGAGTGCGCCGCAGCTCGGCTCAGGAATTGCGCTGCTGCTGCTTGATCCGGTTGGTCAGTTCGGTGACCTGGTTGTAGATGACCCGGCGCTCGGCCATCAGTTCGCGGATCTTGCGGTCGGCGTGGATGACGGTGGTGTGGTCCCGGCCGCCCAGCTCCTGGCCGATCTTGGGCAGGGACATGTCCGTGAGCTCCCTGCACAGGTACATCGCGATCTGCCGCGCGGTCACCAGCGTGCGGGTCCGCGACTTGCTGCAGAGCTCTTCCATGCTGAGCTTGAAGTAGTCGGCCGTCTGCGTGAGGATCTGGGCCGAGGTGATTTCCTGGGCGCCGTCGTCGGTGATGAGGTCCTTGAGCACCATCTCGGCCAGGGCCACATCCACCGGCTGCCGGTTCAGGCTGGCGAAGGCCGTGACGCGGATGAGGGCTCCCTCAAGCTCGCGGATGTTGCTCGAGATCTTCGATGCGATGTATTCGAGGGCGTCGTCCGGGGCGGAGAGGCCTTCGCTGAGAGCCTTCTTCCGAAGGATCGCGATGCGGGTCTCCAGTTCCGGCGGCTGAATGTCGGTCAGCAGGCCCCATTCGAAGCGCGACTTCATCCGGTCCTCGAAGCCAGCGAGCAGCTTGGGCGGCTGATCGGAGGTGATGACCACCTGCTTGTTGTTATTGTGCAGCGCATTGAACGTGTGGAAGAACTCCTCCAGCGTCCGGTCCTTGCCCGCCAGGAACTGGATGTCGTCGATCAGCAGCACGTCCACGTTGCGGTAGGTGGTCTTGAAGCTGGTGCCTTCGTCGTCGCGGATGGAGTTGATGAAGTCGTTCGTGAATTCCTCGGAGTTGACGTACCGGACGCGGATCCCGCTGTAGAGCCGGCGCGCATAGTGGCCGATCGCGTGAAGCAGGTGGGTCTTGCCGAGTCCTGAGTCGCCGTAGATGAACAGCGGGTTGTAGGCCTTGGCCGGCGCTTCCGCGACAGCAACGGCGGCGGCGTGGGCGAACCGGTTGGAGGAGCCGATCACGAAGGTGTCGAAGACGTACTTCGGGTTGAGCCGGCCAAATTCGTGCGAGGTGCTCGGCAGCATCGGCTGCGGCTTCGACTCGACGGTCGGATCGGCGACGAGGGAAAGTTCGACGGCGGGCTCGGGCTCGGTGTGCAGCGGCACCAGATCGGTGTCGACGTCGATCGCGCACCGGATCTCGTCGGAGAAGACGCTCCGAAGTGCGTCGTCGAGGGCTTCCTTGACCTGGGTCTGGAGGACTTCCCGGGTGAGCTCGTTGGGGACGGCCACCAGAAGGGTGGAGCCGATCAGGCCCTGTGCCTGGGCGAGGATGACGAAGCCGCGCTGCCGGGGAGACACACGGTGGTCGTTCTCCAGAAGGCTCACTACCCGCCGCCAGGAACTTCCGACAGTGTTGGCTTGGTTGGCTTCGTCTACTGTCATCAATCAGTTCCTCAAACTTGCTGGCCTGCATTACGTGCATCCACACGGTCCGGAGCAGTGCACCGGCCCGGCTTAATCCACAGGGTTATGCACAGTCCGTGGATAAGGGGTTACTGAGACACTGTAGGGGATGAAAACGCTAGAAGATAGCTGGGTTGAGTCCTGTGGATAATTACACCGTTGTGGTTCTCAAAGGGGGCCTGTGACCCGGCTCATCCACAGGCTCGCGGAAGGGTTAGCCACAGGTGGGGATAGGTTGTGAACCGACCCTCGGTTTGACTCCGGAGGTCGGCAAGCCCTAACGTTGTGAAGTCCCATGTGTACGCTTTTCGCCTCATCTGAATCTTTCCCGACGCCCCGCGTCGTGTGAGTTGCGAGGGAAGCGGAACATACAAAACTTAGCGTCGGCCAGTTCTTCCCCCTTGATCGGGTGGGCGCACCTTTGATCCACTGGAGTAACTAACGTGAGCAAGCGGACTTTTCAGCCGAATAACCGCCGTCGAGCCAAGAAGCACGGCTTCCGCCTTCGTATGCGTACCCGTGCCGGCCGTGCCATCCTGGCAGCCCGTCGTGGCAAGGGCCGCACCGAACTGTCGGCCTAAATAACTGACTCGTCGGTCCACATCCCTGTGCGAGTTTAACGGTGCTAGCCACCAGGAACCGTCTGCGGACATCAACCGATTTTTCAACAACTGTACGTTCCGGTGTCCGCAATGGACGCCGGAACGTAGTGTTATATACGGCAGCTCTGGCTGCCGATGAACCAAGCCGGATCGGATTCATCGTTTCCAAGAGTGTCGGGAACGCTGTCGTCAGGAACCTCGTTAAGAGGAGACTGAGAGAAGCCGGTGCATTGTCGTTGCAGAAATACGGCAGCGGGTTCGCCATCGTGGTCCGGGCACTGCCCGCCGCGGCGGGGGCCAGCTGGGACCAGCTGCTCGCCGACTATGACGCCGCCTTGGAGACAACCATGAAACGGCTGGGCACCCGCCTTCCGAAGGCTGCTTCATCAGGTTCTTACGAGACAACACAGGAAGGGACCCCGCGTGCGTAACTCAACTGCCGCCGTCGTCCCCCACCTAAAAGTTGCGAGTCTCGGATCGGCACTGCGCCGGTTGGGCACGGAGGTCTGGAACCTGCCCCGCAATGTCCTCATTCTGTTGCTGCTGGCGTACCGCAAGGTGATCTCACCGCTGTACGGCCAGGTATGCCGCTTCTTCCCCAGCTGCTCGGCCTATGCCCTTGAGGCGATTACGGTTCACGGCGCGGTGAAAGGAAGCTGGCTGGCTGCGAGGCGCCTATTGCGCTGCCATCCATGGAATGCCGGCGGTGTGGACCATGTCCCCGCCGGGCACCGCGAGTGGCCTGCCGGCCACACCCCCACAATTGTTGTGCTGAACAATCCGGACAAGTACTTGGCTGCTCAGACTGATGGAGAAGGCCGCTCTGCGGCCTGACGAATAGGGATATCGTATGGACATCTTTGGAACAATCCTGGCCCCCTTCAAATGGCTGGTCTCAGCCATCATGGTGGGCTTCCACGATGGCCTGAGCGCCATCGGCATGCCGGCGGCCAGTGGCTGGACGTGGACCTTTGCCATCATCGGGCTGGTGCTGGTGATCCGCGCGGCCCTGATTCCCGTCTTCGTCAAGCAGATCAAGGCCCAGCGCGGGATGCAGCTGCTGCAGCCGGACCTGAAGAAGCTCCAGGACAAATACAAGGGTAAGACCGACCAGCTGTCCCGCCAGGCCATGGCGCAGGAGCAGATGGCCCTGTACAAGAAGCACGGCACCAACCCGTTCTCGGCCTGCCTGCCCATGCTGATCCAGATGCCGTTCTTCTTCGCACTCTTCCAGGTGCTCTCCGGCATTACCGCGGCGGCCACCAGCGGCCAGGGCATCGGCGCCATGAGCCACGAACAGGTCGTGCAGTTCGACCAGTCCACGATTTTCGGTGCCCCGCTGTCGGCGTCGCTGCTCCACGGCGGCGGCGGCAATGAAACGGCGGTGTGGATCCTCTCGATCGTGATGATCCTGGCCATGACGGCCTCGCAGTTCATCACGCAGAAGCAGATCATGGCCAAGAACATGTCCGAAGAGGCACTGGCCAGCCCGTTCATGCGCCAGCAGAAAATGATGCTCTACATCCTGCCGGTCGTCTTCGGCGTGGGCGGCATCAACTTCCCCATCGGCGTCCTGATCTACTGGACCACCACCAACCTCTGGACCATGGGACAGCAGTTCTTCGTCATCCGCCGGATGCCCACGCCCGGATCGCCGGCCGCCAAGGCTCTCGCCGAGCGCCGCGCCGCCAAGGGACTGCCCTCATTGCCCATTCTTGGCGGCAAAAAGGTCGACGCCGAGGCGGCCGAAGCTTCCGCTGCCGCCGCCGTCGAAGCGAAGACCCAGCGCGTCCAGCCGCAGCGTAAAAACAGGAAGAGGAAGTAATGTCCGCCGAGAGCACCGAACACGCTATTTCTGCCGAGTTTGACGAGGACCGGGACGACGCCCAGGAGGCGTCCCAGGAGGCTGCACACGAGGGCAACAGCCCCGTCAAGAGTGTTTCTGCAAGCCGCCTCGAAGAAGAAGGCGACGTTGCCGCGGACTACCTCGAGGAACTGCTGGACATCGCGGACATCGACGGCGACATCGACATCGAGGTCCGCAACGGACGCACCTACATCTCGATCGTGGCCGAGGAAGAATCGGCCGGGCTGGAAAGCCTGGTGGGCCGTGACGGCGAAGTCCTTGAGGCGCTCCAGGAGCTGACGCGGCTCGCCGTACTGTCCGCGACGGAGAACCGGTCCCGCCTGGTTCTGGACATCAACGGTTACCGTGCCGAGCGTGCCGGCGACCTGCAGAAGATCGCTGAAGACGCGGTCGCGGCGGTCAAGGAGTCCGGCGAAACTGTCGCACTTGCTCCGATGAGCGCCTACGAGCGCAAGATCGTGCACGACGCCGTCGCCGATTTGGGGCTCGTGAGCGAGTCCGAAGGCGAAGGCGCCGACCGGCACATCGTAGTCTCCGCAGACTGAACCGTTGACTAGCTTGATGGTTGAAATTACCGCACCCGAACTCAAAGCCGCAGAGTCCATCTTCGGTGACCGCCTGGAACTGGCGAAACGCTACGTTGAGCACCTGGCGACGTCGGGGACCGAACGAGGCCTGATCGGCCCCCGCGAAGTGCCCCGGCTCTGGAGCCGGCACGTTCTGAACTGTGCAGTCATCGAGAGCCAGATTGCCCACGGAAGCCATGTCGCCGACGTCGGCAGCGGTGCCGGCCTGCCCGGCCTGTGCCTGGCCATCGCCCGGCCGGACCTGGAGCTCACCCTGATCGAACCATTGGAACGACGGGTCATCTGGCTCCAAGAGGTTGTGGATGATCTTGGGCTGGACAACGTCACGATCATGCGCACCCGTGCGGAACTTGCCGTGGGACTGGTGAACGCCGACGTCGTCACGGCCCGGGCGGTATCCGCGCTGTCCAACCTCGCCGGACTGACCATTCCGCTCCTGGCGGGCAAGGGCGAAGTCGTTGCCATCAAGGGACGCAGCGCCGGCGAGGAAATCGAAAAGGCCGCCAAGGTCATCCGCAAGCTGGGCGGCATTGAGACCTCTGTGGTGGTGGTGGGTGAAGACCTGCTCGAAGAACCCACCACCGTGGTCCGAATCGTAGTGAACAAGCCTCAAAAGATTACCTAGCACCGGCCCCGGTGCCCGGGGAGTCTGAGGGGAAGAGGTTAGGCTAGTAACCGGCAGTAAAAGCCGAATGAGAGTGAGCGTGTCATAGTGAGCAGTAGCGAAGCCTCCACACAGCGGATCCCGCCGTTTGTGTCCCTGGGGTCCGCACGGGCGTTTACGGCTCCTGCAGTCGCTCATGACTACTCCGGAAATCACACGCCTTTGGTTGCGAGGGCAACGGGCATGGCCGGTGTTTCACGTGAAACATCTCTTGCGCACACCGGCAACGTGCTGGATTCCATTGATGATTCCAGCCCCATCGCCAGGGAGCTCGCGCACGAGAACAAGCGCCGCGAGCGGCTGCTCGGCCGGCAGCTGCCGAAGCCGGAAAAGACCCGGATCTTCACGGTTTCGAACCAGAAGGGCGGCGTCGGCAAGACGACGACCACCGTCAACATTGCTGCTGCGCTGGCGGCCGCCGGCCTGAACGTGCTCGTGATCGACATCGATCCCCAGGGGAACGCCTCGACGGCCTTGGGTATTGAGCACCACGCCGACGTCGACAGCATCTACGATGTGCTGATCAACGACGTGCCGTTGAAGGACGTCGTGGCCCCGTGCCCCGACATCGACAATCTGATCTGCGCCCCCGCCACCATCCACCTTGCCGGTGCCGAAATCGAGCTCGTCAGTCTGGTGGCCCGCGAACAGCGGCTGCGACGCGCGATCGATGTGTACTCCAAGGAACGCGCCAAGAATGGCGAGGAGCGGCTGGACTACATCTTCATTGACTGCCCGCCGAGCCTCGGGCTCCTGACGGTGAATGCCTTTTGTGCAGCCGGCGAAGTCCTCATCCCCATCCAGTGTGAGTACTACGCCCTCGAAGGCCTGAGCCAGCTCCTGAAGAACATCGAGATGATCCAGAAGCATCTGAACGCCGATCTGGTTGTCTCCACGATTCTCCTGACCATGTATGACGGCCGCACCAACCTGGCAGCCCAGGTGGCGGCCGAAGTCCGCGAGCACTTCCCCCAGCAGGTGCTCGGGGCCGTGGTGCCGAGGTCGGTACGTATCTCCGAAGCGCCGAGTTACCAGCAGACGGTCATGACGTATGATCCTTCTTCCAGCGGTGCCCTGTCCTATTTGGAAGCCGCAGCGGAAATCGCTGAACGTTAGAATTTTTTCGAAAAACGCATTAGCCAGAGCCAGGTGAATCCCGGCTCTTCCACTGGAGGGATTTATCCATGAGCGATAAGCGACGCGGCCTCGGCCGTGGACTTGGCGCACTCATTCCAAGTTCCGCCTCGGCTAACGCCTCCGGAAATGGTACTGCTCCGTCCCGGCCCGTGGACCTCTTCTTTCCCGAAGCCCGGAAGAAGACTCCCGACGCCGAGACTCTCCTGGACATTCCTGCCCCGCAGTCGAAGGCGGCCCCGTCCGAGGAGACCCGGTCTGCTGCCGACAAACCGGCACGGCCTGCTGCTGGCAAGGCCGACGACTCATCTGATGCCGCCGCCTCTGCTGCCGCTGGACCCGACACCGACGACGTGGCTGCCGAGGACGTCGCTCCCGCGGTGACCAAGAAGGCCCCTGCCCGGAAGGCGGCTCCCTCGAAGGCGTCCTCTGCTTCCAAGCCGGCGGCGTCCGAGGCCGGCGAGCAGTTGACGTTTGATTCCGCCCCCGAGCCCGTTGAGGACGACGGTGTTGAACTCGTAGAGGTGCCCGGTGTCAGGTTTGCCGAAATTCCGGTCACTGACATTCATCCCAACCGCAAACAGCCCCGTTCTGTCTTCGATGAGGACGACATGGCGGAGCTGGTGCACTCCGTGCGCGAAATCGGCGTCCTCCAGCCAATTGTGGTCCGGACTTCAACCGAAGAAGGTGGCGAACCCTATGAGCTCGTCATGGGTGAACGTCGCTGGCGTGCGGTACAGGCCGCAGGCCTGGAAACCATCCCCGCGATTGTCCGCGACACCACCGATGACGACCTCCTGCGCGATGCCCTGTTGGAGAACCTGCACCGCAGCCAGCTGAACCCGCTTGAAGAGGCTGCGGCCTACCAGCAGCTTCTTGAAGACTTCGGAACTACGCATGAGCAGCTGGCAGACCGGATAGGACGTTCGCGGCCGCAGGTGTCCAACACCCTGCGGCTGCTGAAGCTTCCCCCGCTGGTTCAGCGGCGGGTTGCTGCAAACGTCATTTCGGCGGGCCACGCCCGCGCGTTGCTGGCCCTCCCGGATGCCGCAGCCATGGAGCGGCTCGCGCAGAAGATTGTCTCAGAGGGTATGTCGGTCCGGGCCACCGAGGAGGCCGTGACTTTGTACCAGAGCCCCGCCTCGCCGGCCAAGAACAACATCCCGCGGCCGGGGGCACGCCACGAGCGGCTGGACTACCTGGCGTCGTCGCTGTCCGACCGTCTTGACACCAACGTCAAGATCTCGCTCGGTGCCCGCAAGGGGCGTGTCAGCATTGAGTTCGCCAGCGTCGAGGACCTGAATCGCATCATGGACGTCTTGTCGCCCGGGGCATCCAGCTAGGACCTGTAGCGCCAAGCAATTCTTGGAGGGCCTGTTTCACGTGAAACAGGCCCTCCTCCTGTTAACGGCTCGTCTGCATCTTGATGTCCGCTCCGGGGATGTCTCGTGATGCGTTGGAATGCGGTTTCGTGATCGTATGGCGGTGTAGCCGGCCTCGTACCCGGTGGCGGTTGCAACTAGCGGAACGGTGCAGTGGGGCCGGCCTGGCGACGATTTATTGCGTCCCTGTCCCTGCCCCTGTCCCTGCCCCTGTCCGTGTCCCTGTCCGTGTCCCTGTCCCTGACCCGCCGGCGCCGGTGACCGTACGGGCGTCGCCCGGCTTTGGGGGGCGAGGACACGAGGACAGACACGTGGCTGGCGGAGCCGTTCGAGTAGAGGTGGCCCCTGCCGAGCCCGGCTTCGGCGACTGCGTGACCTGGTTCGCGCACAGCAGTGCCGGCCCGGGTCCCTGCGCTGCGCCCTGTCCCCACTTGCCACTCTGCTTTCGAGACGGGCTCCCGGAGTCTGCGACCTCTGTTTCACGTGAAACTTTGTCAGGGTTTGCCGTGCTTCGGGAGCAATTCCTAACCGCTATGGGGAGGTCTGACGACCACCGCACCTTGACACCGCCAACCACAAGGGCCGAACGTCATTGCGCAGCGCAGCACAGCACAGTACAGCGCAGCACAGCACGTCAACGTCGCCTAGCAGTAGTGCCGCCTGGCACCGCGCTACACCCCGCTACGACACGTTCGCCATCATCTACCGCGCCGTCTACATCTCTTGTGTCTGCGTGGCCTGGACGCGCGTGTAGGAGCCGAAGCTCTGAGTCAGCCTGGGGTGAGGACGCAGAACTCGTTGCCCTCTGAGTCGGCGAGGCATACCCATGGCACATCGCCCTGGCCGACGTCGGCGACAGTGGCGCCCAGAGCCCGCAGGCGGGCCACCTCTGCCGCTTGATCATCACCGGGGTAGGGCATCAGGTCGAGATGGACACGACCACACACAGCCTTCACCGCGGACGTGCGAACAAACTCCAGATATGGCCCTACACCCGCGGACGAACGCAGCATCGCATGATCGTCCGTCACCTCGTGCAGGGTCCAGTCCGTCGCCTCGCTCCAGAACCGGGCCATGTCCCGCGGATCCGCGCAGCTGATCACCACCGCGGCGATGGGTCCGGTATCCCGGTAGATGGTCCGAGGCTCCAGCACGCGGAACAAGTTGCCCTCCGGGTCGGTCAGAACGGTCCGCGGCGCATCACCCTGGCCCACGTCTGCGGTCCTCGCGCCGAGCTCCAACACGTGCGCGACCAACTCCGCGTGATGGGCCTCAGAAGTGGTGGCGAGATCCAGGTGCGCACGGTATGCCACCGTCTCGGGGTCCGGAACGGTGACGACATCGACGCAGACTGCGATGGGATCCGGCCAAGTGAAATCCAGAGGTTCAACATTGGTTACACCGGGGCCCTCGCTGGAAACACCCCAGCCGAGGGCATCCGCCCAAAATTGGCCGAGGGCTGAGTCATCCCGAGCCTTGAAATTCACCTGAACAAGTCGCAGCGCCATACCGCCAGATCCTATACCCGGGCAATACCCGATATCGGCGGCACGCCCTAGTGGAAACGGCAGTGGTCGACGTACTGCCCGTTTGAAGGTGGAGCTCCCTGATTCTGAGAGGATGCCCCATCCCCGAGTCCACGGTCCGACGGGCACTCGGAGATGATTGGGTCTCGGCCGGAGGGGCGTAGCGGGCTGGACTACTACAACTCCGATCTGTGTTTCACGTGAAACACTGGCATCGCTGCTGCGTAGTGTTCACTCTCATCCTGAGCCAGGTAGACGTTTGGGGCTCCCCATCCAGGTCTCAAAGGGTGCAGATGCGACCGGCTTCCTTCTATCCGGTCGCTCACGGCATGCAGCAGGACCCATCGCGACAGCAGCCGCCCGCAAGGGCATTGGCTGCCTGGCCCGCCGGCCTATGGCTAGCAGCGCGGCTCCAGACCCGCCGGCGGGTTCTCGCCTGCACCATCCCCGAGCCACGGGCGTTGGAACAGTCCACACACCCGTAGCCGTGGCATAGCCACCGTCGCATAGAGGGTCGACAACGGATGCGCGGAGGAAGGCTGAGGCGCCGCTGCAGGCAGGTTGATGGCTCGCCTGGCGACGCGTGTTGTCGGCACAGTAGATGGATGTCCCCTACTGTTCTGTCGGGCAATGACTCGCCCCTTCGGCCGCGAGTTAGACCTTGGCCGGGAGTACGGCTGCTGGCGTGAAGGGCTGTCCCGGTGCCGTTCCCGAAAGTTCAGGCATCCGCGGCGGTCCGCTGAAGTGGCAGCCGGTGAACTGCGGCTTCTCGGCGATGAGTCTTCTGCTGCTTGCTGAAATCCGCGACGATCGATCCAGCGGCGGCGACTGCGGTACGCCTGACTGCACCCTTCCTCATCCCCCATGGGATCTAGCGTGCAGGCCACGCTGGCGCCTCTCATCGATCCGCCGTGTGGGATGGCGCCTGGGTCGCGGAGACCCGGCCGCGAATCGCCGGCTGTTTGGTGTGCAGGCAGCTGGCGGAGGGCACCGACGTTACTGCACGGAAGTAGCGCCTTGGATGGTGGCTGTATTCGAGGATGAGGATGGGGATGGGGATGGCGGATGGCGGATGGCGGATCGCGGGAGCAGGGTGATTGGTTCCTGAGCCGCTGCGCTCCCCAGGTCCCTCCCCGCATTCCTCAGTCTCGGTGCCGCACACCCCTGACTGAGGTGGCGGAGCGTTTGGCGGGGCCGCGCCGCGTCATTACTCAGGTGACGCACTGCCTGGCAGACGGTTCGGGTCCGATGCCGTGAGCCGGCGCCAGCGCTTGACAGAGGTCCGATAGGGCGGCTTCCTGCAGTCCAGAGGAGGTACCGCCGGGGTGGTCCCATGGGGGCATCCGCGGATTCAATTCCGGCTTTCCCGCAGTGGATTGAGCGGTGGATATGACTGTGGATAACTTTGTGGATTAGTCGAGGCCTGAGCGTGAGTTGGCCTGAACATCCCGAGGCCTTGCAGGACAATCCTTCCTGCTCCGATGCCTGTGGCGGGTCTCAGCTTCGGTTTCACGTGAAACATGTTCGCCCACGACACCAGCACCATTTTTGACTCTAAGTCGTGCTTACTAAATCGCCGTACAATGGTTAAATTTTCCGGGAATTCGACCTATTTTGCGGTGCTGGCCCAGGGTCGTTGCATGCCTCGTCTCAACCCACCATCGGCGTCGTGAGGCCGGAACTTTCGACTGTATCCGACCACCTGAAGCCTGCCGTGATGTGTTCAGCATGCGGGTGTGAATAATCTCTCAGGGCCTGTGGATAACGATGTGAATAACTTCTGTGGAGAACGTTTGGAAAATCGAGGACTTGAACGATATTCCCTCGTCCGAAAGCGCCTGGTCGGCCCGCATGCTGGCCGCCCTTGCTGCCCACCCATCAGCGCCAGTTGACCGGCGCAGGCGAGGACGGGTCACTTCGCAACGGAAGTATCGGGCCTGTGCGAGCTTTCACCATAGTCGGCTCTGCTGCGCCGTGCCCCGTGATGCGAAGTCAGACGCACGAGACCAGGCGGAAATTGCACTCCCCCTTCCGGAGAAGCGAACAAGTGAGGGGCACCTCGCGGGACGAGAATTGCCGGACAACTGATCCTGGGCTGACCAGATCCGGAAGGTCTGGCTGCGGCTCATAGACCGCTGCTGTGGGGCCGCCGCTGGTTTGAGCGGAGCAGTCCACTGAACGGGAGTCGGCGATGAACGATTCCGGAGTCCCTATCGAACCGCTGCCTGAGGCAGCCAACATGGCCGGACGGGGGGTGAACCAGATGGGCACCGGACCGATTCGATGACATCGGAGCCGGCACCTGAGGGCACCCTGGTAGGGACGGGCTGGCTACTCAACCCTGCCGGTCACTGAATTCAGGCTGGGACGTAGCTATTTTCAGGATCCATCCGGGCTTGCCGGCGGGAGGTTGCCGTCATCAAGATCGCGCATGGTCTCCCCTGCGAGCCTCGTCGCCCCTGTGCGGCGGAATCTGAAGTCCCTGTCTCAGCTTCTTGGTATCCCCGGACGCCCGCAGCGGGACAGTGTTGGATTCAACGGGGGTGACAGCTATGGACCCGGGCGTGGTGACTTGTAGCTTGCCCTTGGCGGCCGGCACCCGGATCTGGCCGCCGGCGTTTCCCCTCCCTGTCCCATTGAGTCGCCTGCCGGCGAGGCATCGCTGGCCACATGGCCACATGGCCACATCGGCCCGTTGACCTGGAAGGCGGAAGACAAGCCGATCACTCTATCCCCGGGCATGGGTGACCAGCCTCAGCTCCGCTGTCAGGCCAGCTTCAATCACTCACGGGCGGGCCCCATGTGCCGCCATCCGTGCCGGCGGCGCCCATCCCCCGGGTTTCTGTGACTGTCTGGCCCGTCCCCAGCTGTATCATCCTTTGAGTCATCGGCCGGCGCGCAGGATGCATTGCTCGTCCTGGTGCAGTCGTTCTTGGGCCGCCGGGTTGTCTCGGAGGCCGGTACAGAATGCCAGTGCCGAATGTTTCACGTGAAACTGTGAGCCGCTGCCGCCGTCGAATTCAAGGTATTGGGCTGGGACACGGGCTGTGCACGGCCTCGAAGCTGAGCGAATTGCTGTCAGGGACAGTCACTGAAGACTCAAGCGAGCTGTTCATGGTGATTTTTCGTCGCCCCAGTATTCGCGAGCTCGACGCTTGCAACCCCCAGTCCGCTTCGATTTTCCCAACTTGATTCGCCCACCCTGATTTGGGCGATTGCTTTGGGCATCCCGGCCGAGTTGCGGCATACCCAAGGGGCCGGAGAACCGGCCTGGAACCGAGAATTATCCCGTTGTGGTCGAAATGGGCGCTCTCCACGGGCGGCCGGGAGAAACGGGTGGGACCCAAATGGTGAGTATATGGTAGTTAAGTCTCAATTGTGGAACTTCGCGCGATGACAGGTTCAGTGTTTCACGTGAAACATCGACTCCGACGGACCCCACCTTTCCGTGTACGTGCCGTGTCGGAAGAATGCGGTCGCCAGGAAATCGTCATGCCGGCACGTTGATCGACTTCGGCCCCGGCAGCTGAGGTTTCACGTGAAACATCGGAAATCCAGGATGGAGCAATCGAGCGGCCGTAGGATTCTGTGGCCGTGAAAGAATGCACTGCAGAGTGTGGCCCCTCGCCGTACGCGGAGTCACGGCGATTTTGCTGCGCGGGACCTCTATTGGGTGAAGTAGCGGAATCCACCCTCCTGGTCACCGTATGACTTTTCGCCATGCATTTTCACGGCGTCGCATTTCAGCCACAGCGGCATGTCACCAGCTCTAGTCGAATGTCACTGTTTCACGTGAAACATCCGAGTCGGCGGGGGTGGTGGCATTTGCAGAGGCGCTGGTGGACTGCCCAGTTTTCCATTCGCGTGCGTCGTCGAACATCGCTCTCCGTGCACAATTTCCCTGCGACTTTGAACCCGACAATGTCCCTGCCACTAATCTTTGACCGTACACCGCTCAGGATGAATTCGCGGCCCATGGCGGGGCTCGATCAGGACACGACCAAGGCTCAGGTAGCCACGGGTGTTTCACGTGAAACATCAACACCGCCGAACTGGCCTTACCCGCAAAGCCCAAGAGTGCAACCAGACATCGTGCCGGACGTCTAAGCCAATTCAGGCCGACCGGAAGCGCCCCACGTCGCTGATCGCCTGCCACGCAAAAAAACCGTGCCGGACAACTGACAAAGCTTTCCTTCGCATTTCGATTCGAATCCATTAGGCGCCTGTAGGCGCCACTCCCCTCTGGAGCCGGCACAATTGGACAAAAAAGTGGCCCCCGCCAGAAGCGGGGGCCACCATCGGTCAGTCCCGAATTGCTCACCGGGCTGTTCGGATCTCTGGAAGGAGCCCTGAGGAACAAACCGTGGAACTAGCCGGGAAACGAACCGTGAGACTGTGTCTGGAACTAGGACAGGACGTCAGCGAATTCCTTCTCGAAGAACTGCTTGGGCCGGGCGCCGATAACGGTGCTCTTGACCTCGCCGCCCTGGAACAGGTAAACGGCAGGGATGGAGGTGATGCCGTACTCGGCTGCGATGGCCGGGTTGTCGTCAACGTTTACTTTGACCACATCGACTTTCTCGCTGTACTCGACGGAGATCTCATCGAGAATCGGGCCGAGCTTGCGGCAGGGGCCGCACCATTCTGCCCAGAAGTCCACAATGACCGGCTTGTCGGAAGCCAGTACATCGGTGCTGAAGCTGGCGTCTGTTACGTCTTTTGCGTTGCTCATAACCTGTGTCTCTCTCTTCGGTTGGTTGCTGCGCGCCGTTTAGGCGTGGAAATCTGCGAGGTAGTGCTCGACGTCGAGAGCCGCCACGCAACCGGAACCCGATGCGGTGATCGCCTGGCGGTAGGTGGGATCGATGACGTCGCCCGCGGCGAAGACGCCTTGGATGCTGGTCTTCGAGGTACGGCCGTCCACGGCGATGGTTCCCTCGGCGGTGAGCTCAAGCTTGCCCTTGACGAGGTCGGTGCGGGGATCATTGCCGATCGCCACGAACACGCCGGTCACGGCCAGGTCAGTTTCCGTGCCGTCAACGAGGTTCTTCAACCGCAATCCGGTGACCTTGTCCTGCCCCAGGACGTCTTCCACGCCGGTGTTCCACACGAAGTTGATCTTCTCGTGGGCCAGGGCGCGGTCAGCCATGATCTTCGAAGCGCGGAGGGCGTCGCGGCGGTGCACCACGGTGACGGACTTGGCGAACTTGGTGAGGAACAGTGCCTCTTCCATGGCGGAGTCGCCGCCGCCGATCACGGCGATGTCCTGATCCTTGAAGAAGAAACCGTCGCAGGTTGCACACCAGCTGACACCGTGGCCGGACAGCCGCTTCTCGTTCGGCAGACCGAGCTCGCGGTAGGCCGAACCGGTGGACAGGATGATGGAACGGGCCTTGAAGGTCTCCCCCGTGCCGATCGTCACGGTCTTGATGTCGCCGTCGAGGTCCAGCTCAGTGACGTCCTCAAACTGGATTTCCGTGCCGAAACGGGCAGCCTGCTTCTCGAAGTTCTCCATGAGGTCCGGACCCATGATGCCGTCCGGGAACCCGGGATAGTTCTCCACGTCCGTGGTGTTCATCAGTTCGCCGCCGGCGGTGACCGAGCCTGCCAGGAGCAGCGGCTTCAGGTTCGCGCGCGCCGTGTACACCGCTGCGGTGTAGCCCGCCGGGCCGGAGCCGACGATGATGACATCACGTACTTCGGAGGCAGTGTTTTCTGCGTTGCTCACTGAACGGTGAACCTCTTCCTTTGTCGATGCGCCCGCCTCGATGGCCGGCCACATGGCACAACTATTGCCGGGGGCTGAATATTCCGGCCGAAATGGGCGTCGCGGAGCGACACCACTACTCAGGGTACCGGTTCGGCGCGATCGGGGCCGGAGACGGCCCCGGATTACAGGCCCGCCACTACAGCGGGCCGGCTACTTCACTGGGCCGGCTACTGAACCTTGATTTCGGCCAGGCGCAGCCCGTAGCCGTAGCGGGTCTTGGGGGCCGCCAGCTTCGGAAGCGTCTTGATGGACACGATCACGTACTCCGCCGTGACCGGTTCAGCCAGCGGCATCGTCAGGTCCGGAGAGGTGAAGCTGTTGCTGCCAATCTGCTTCGCGCCGTCCAGGGAAGGCTTGTCGTTGGTGTAGACGCTGATGCTGCCACCGGACGCGCCGAGCTGGCTCAGGGTGACGGATGAGACCTTGGAGGGGCCCTTCAGCTTGACGACCAGGGGAACCTCGGAGGCAAGGCCGCCCCAGTCGTCGGTGGCGAATTCCATGTCAGACCAGAAGCTCGCGCCGTTCCCGTCAAAGGTCTTGACCAGATCGGCGTCGTAGGTCCCTGCGAAATCGAAGTTGCCCAGGCGCGTCACATCCTCGATGACAGGAGGCCCGGCGGCCGGTGCCTCGCTGGCGGTCGACGTCGGTTGCCCCGTCGACTGTTCCGGCGTGCTGGACGACGCGGAGGATGCAGCCGTCGTCGTTGGGCTGCTCTTGAAGAGGCTGCCAAGGTTGGTGACCGCGAAGACGAGCCCAACCACCAGGACGGCGGCCAGGAGCCCGCCAACGAGCCAGCGCATGGAGCGGGGCTCCCGGCGCGGCTCGTCTTCGTACTCGTACTCATCCTCATCGTCGACGGCGGCCCGCGCGGAGGCGGGGAAGTTGCCCGGAGCGCGGTCCGCGGTGTCGAAGCCGGCCGCGGCGAGTCCTGCGGCCCCGGCCGCGCTGCCTTCATGGTCTCCGCTGCCCGGCTGGTCGACGCCGGTGTACTCGTCGTCGGACCACAGGGAGACTTTGGGTGCCGCGGCGGTTGCGGGCTGCTGCGCAGCCGGCTCGGCCGGGCGGGGCGCTGTGCCCTCCTGGATGGGCTGCGGTGCCGTGGTCTCCTGCCGTGCGGCCCCTTGCGGAGTGGTTCTGGGAGCCTTGGCGGCCGCGGCCGCAGCAGCGCCGGCAGCTGCCGCCGCGCCGGATGCGCCCGAAGGTGCGGACGTAGGCCGTGAGGGCACGCCGGCGGGCGGTGCCGCCGGGGAAACTTGCGGCTCGCCGGCTACCGGCTGGGCCTGCCCGTAGTTGATGTACCCGGCGTCGACTTCCTCGTCGTCGTAGAGTCCGTCGTAGGTTTCGGGTTCGTGGGAGCGGGCCTGCCCGAAGATCTCGCTGCCCAAAGTGTCCGTGAAGAAGGGTTCGATATAGGGCGGGTTGGAAGACACCACGAGATCCAGAAGGTCCGCCGCCGACGTGTGGTTGGTGATCAGGTAGGTGGTGGAATCGCTGACGCCCAAGTCGAGGATCTGCACGCTGCCCGGGCGTTCGCCGGTGGCCACTTCCCGCGCGCTCCGTGCCACCTGGTCGGCGTTGCCCGGCCCGGCGACGAGGATGCTCACGGGCCGGTTGAGCACCTGGTCGACACCGTCCAGCACCAGATCCTGGTCATGTGAGGTCAGTACGGTGGCAGTGACCTTGTAGCGGCCACCGAGTACTGATCCGACATCGATCGGGTGGGACACGGGCTCCTCCTAGACTGTCCGGGATCTGCCGACGTGGTCACTCCACGAGCAACCGTGTGTCCTCCGGTAAGCCGGTTGACCGCTGGTCTGCAACTCCCCTTGTTAGTCTTCGATCCTAGCCGATGCTCTGTCCGGGCCGCGTGAGCATGGCTGTTTGAAACGGAGCCGACCTCATTTTTTCTTTTTCCGGTTGAACGGGAAATAGGGGTTGTGCCCGGCCGGGCCCTGATAGGTCCGGCGGCCCGGCAGGGGGACATCTCCCCGGCCCAAGCCGCCTTGTGCGGTGCTCGGGAGATCTTCGGCCGGCAGGTAGCCGCCCTCCGGACCGGGCGGACGGCCGTAGGCGAACGCGTCTTCTTCCCGGATGTCGGGACCGGCCCGGAACGACTCGGCGTCGAACTCGCCGGAAATACGCGGAATCAGGCCAGTATCCACGGAGATGGTGGCCCGCTCCGGCACCCTCCGCACCTCCGCTGCGCCGTCCGCCGACTGCCCGGTGCCGGGCTCGCTGCCCGGCTCTGCGGCGGCGCGCCGCCGCAGCCGCCCCAGCAGCGGCTGCAGGAGGTCCTGGAGCTCGGTTACCCGGAAGACCTTCAGCAGCAGGAAGTACGCGACCAGCATGACGGGACCGACGACGGCGATCGTCACCAGGGCGGCGATCCGGTCGCTCCAGGCGTAGCCGTCCGGGTTGTAGCTGCCCAGCAGCCACAGGGCCACTGCTCCGGCCAGGGCGGAACCCAGGGCTGCGTACCCCATGCGGATGTAGGAGCTGGCGATGCGCGGCCCGTCCAAGTGGCCGAGGAGCCGGCGCAGGAAGATCGCGCTGACGATCACGGAGAGGATGTTGCCGCCGGTATAGAGGATGGCGATGGCGAAGATGATCTGATCAAACGGCAGGAACTGGATCACGAACGCGGACGCCAGGTTGACCAGCGCCAGAACGAGCTGGATGAAGAACGGGGTCCGGGCGTCCTCGTTGGCGTAAAACACCCGCGACATCATGAAGTTGGCGCTCATGAAGGGCGTGCTGAGGGCCAGGATGGTCAGGGTTTGGGCCAGCATGACGCCGTCCTGGCGCACGCCGCCGGAGAAGAACATGCCCAGCGGTCCGGCCAGCGCGAAGAGCGCCAGCGCGCCGAAGACCGTGGCCACGGCCATGGTCCGCAGCCCGTGGGAGAGCGCGTTGCGCAACGCGGCCCGGTCTCCGTCCTGCGACGCCCGGGTCATCCGGTTGAACAGCACGGTGGCCAGGGACAGGGCGATGATGGAGTGTGGCAGCAGGTACAGCTGGCTCGCCACCTCCAGCACGGCGTTGCCCGGAATACTGTCCGCAGCGGGGTCGCCCGCCTGCTGAAGGCGGAGCCGTTCCGCACCCGGGATCGTGGCGATGCGCATGACGTAAAGGAATGCCAGCTGCCCGACGGCGGCCGTCGCCAGGGTCCAGACGCTCAGCTTCGCGGCATGGCCCAGCCCGACCCCGCGCCAGCCGAAGCGCGGCCGCAGCCCCAGCCGGAGCCTGAAGACGGGAATGAGCAGGACGGCGGTCTGGGCGACGACGCCGATCGTGGAGAACCCGGCCACGAGCAAGGTCTGGGTCGACCCCCAGTTGTCGATGGTGTGCGGGTTGACGGCGTTGGCACCCATGATGCCGATGAACATGCCCAGGCCGGCGATCGCCACGATGTTGTTGACGATCGGCGCCCACATCGCGGGCCCGAAGGCTCCGTGGGCGTTGAGGACCTGGGTGAGAAGGGCGTACAGGCCATAGAAGAAAATCTGCGGAAGGCACCAGAACGCGAACGACACCGCGAGGGCCTTCTGCTGCGGCGAGTAGCCCTGGGTGGTCAGTTGGATGACAGACGGCGCCAGCAGCGTGACCAGCAGCGTGAGCACCAGCAGCACCAGCACCGCCAGTGTCAGAAGCCGGCTGATGTAGTCCGCACCTTTGTCCGGCGCCTTGCTGGCCTTGATGATCTGCGGCACCAGAACAGCATTGAACACCCCGCCCGCCACCAGCAGGAAGATCAGGTTAGGGAGGTTGTTGGCATTGATGAACGTGTCGTTGACGGTGGAGCCCAGGCCCAGGGCGGCCGCCAGCATCCATGTCTTGGCGAAGCCCAGGAAACGCGAAACGAGGGTTCCGGCGGCCATGATGGCGCTGGAACGGGCTTCTCCGGACTGGACAGCTTTGGAATCGGCGGAGCCGGAGGGTACGGGGGCGGGTTTGGCTGATGACATCGTCTTCATCGTCTCACCCGGGCGGGGCATTAGTCGCTATCCGTGGCCGTGACCGGCCGCTCCGGAAGCCTCAGCGGTCTTCCGGGAGGACTTCCTTGGCCAGATCCGCGATGCGGCGTTCATTGGGAAAGGACAGCTTGCGCGCCAGCTCCTGGATGGGAACCCACGCGACGTCCACGGCTTCCTTGTCCGGATCGTTCTCGATGGTGAGCTCGCCGCCGGTGGCACGCAGGAGGTAATGGTGCACGGTCTTGTGGACGCGGTGCCCGCTCACGGTGAACCAGTAGTCGATGCTTCCCAGCGGTGCCAGGATCTTGCCTTCGATCCCGGTTTCCTCGGCGATCTCGCGGACGGCGGCTTCCTCGTTGCTTTCCTTGCCCTCCGGGTGTCCCTTCGGCAGGCACCATTCGAGCCGGCCGCCGCGGTTGAGGCGCGCAATAATCGCAACCCGCAGTTCGGCGTCGGACATGTCCACCACGACGCCGCCGGCGGAGATTTCCTCCACTGTGGGCAGCGAGGCATGGCCCGTGTGCTGAACAGGCGCGACGTTGGCACCTATTGCCGACGGCAACGGTGCGTTTGTCCTCCTGCCGGGAGCGCTCGGTACGGGATGGGCCATGATGTCCACTCTAACGACTCTTGCCCGCTGTTGATGACCTAAACATGGCTGGAAAGTGGACGGCCGGGAAACTGGGACCGCGGCAATTTGTCCGCAATCGTGACGAACCCGCCTGATCCCGACGGGTTCCGGTGTGGTGCTGGCGCGGTTTTCTGACAAGCTTAAGTAACTATGGCGCACGCACATCACAAGACTGACTCCCACACCGTTTCCTTCCAGGTGGATCCGGTGGTTCTGGAGCTTGGGCAGCGCTTCGTCGACGCCGGCCATGAGCTGTCCCTCGTGGGCGGGCCCGTCCGTGACCTGTTTCTGGGCCGGATCTCCCCCGACCTGGACTTCACCACTGATGCCACACCGGACCAGACCGTCGCCCTGATCAAGAAATGGGCGGACAACTACTGGGAAATCGGGCGCGCTTTCGGCACCATCGGGATGCGCAAGGGCGACTTCCAGATCGAAATCACCACCTACCGGGCCGACGCCTACGATCCCGAATCCCGCAAACCGGTAGTGGCCTTCGGAACATCGCTCACCGATGACCTGCTGCGGCGGGACTTCACGATCAACGCCATGGCCCTGCGGCTGCCCATGCTGGAACTCGTCGATCCCTTCGGCGGCGTCCGTGACCTGCACGCCTCCATCCTCAACACGCCGGGACCGCCGGAAACGTCCTTCTCCGATGACCCCCTGCGCATGATGCGCGCCGCGAGGTTCGCGGCCCAGCTCGGTGTGTCGCTGCACGCCGAAGTCCGCGAGGCAATGGTCCGGATGGCCGAGCGGATCAGCATCATCTCGGCCGAACGCGTGCGCGATGAACTGGTCAAGCTCATTTGCGCCGCGCAGCCGCGGGCCGGCGTGGACCTGCTGGTGGACACGGGACTCGCGGACCTCGTGCTGCCCGAAGTCTCGGCACTGCGCCTCGAATCCGATGAGCACCACCGCCACAAGGACGTCTACCAGCACTCGCTTCAGGTCCTGGAACAGGCCGCCTCGCTGGAAACGGCGGCGGACGGCCCGGTGCCCGGCCCCGATTTCGTGCTGCGGTTTGCGGCGCTGATGCACGACGTCGGGAAGCCGGCCACACGCCGTTTTGAACCGGGCGGTGCGGTGAGCTTCCGCCACCACGACATGGTGGGCGCCAAGCTGACCGCCAAGCGCATGAAGGCGCTCCGGTTCGACAACGACACCATCAAGGCCGTGGCCAGGCTGGTGGAGCTGCACATGCGCTTCTACGGCTACGGTGAGGCCGGGTGGAGCGATTCAGCGGTCCGCCGCTATGTCACCGACGCCGGCCCGCTCCTGGAGCGGTTGCACCGGCTCACCCGATCGGACGTCACCACCCGGAACCAGCGCAAGGCGGACCGGCTGTCCTTCGCCTACGATGACCTCGAGGACCGGATTGCCGCGCTGCGGGAAAAGGAATCCCTCGAGGCCGTCCGCCCGGACCTGGACGGTGGCCAGATCATGGCACTGCTGGGACTCAAGCCCGGCCCCGTGGTGGGCCGCGCCTACAAGTTCCTGCTGGAAGAACGCATGGAGCACGGTCCGCTCGATCCCGCCGTCGCCGAATCCCGCTTGCGGGATTGGTGGGCGGCCCAGCCCGAGGCGGCGCCCGCCGGCGCCGATCCTTCCACCCCTGAGGAGTCCTAAGTGATTGCACCTTCCAACGGCCCCCGCCCCCAACTGTGGATCCTGCGGCACGGTGAAACTGAGTGGTCCAAGAGCGGGCAGTACACGGGGCTCACCGACATGCCCCTCACGGTGGAGGGCGAGCAGCAGGCCGTGGAGGCGCGAAAGGTGCTCGAGACCGTCGACTTTGACCTCGTGCTGACCTCGCCCCTGCGCCGCGCCCGCCGGACCGCCGAACTCGCCGGCTACCCCGATGCCCAGTTGGAGCCACTGGCGGTGGAATGGGACTACGGCGACTACGAAGGCATCAGCTCAGACCTCATCCGCAAGGACAACCCCGAATACCTGATCTGGACGCACGGCGTCCCCAACGGTGAAGCGCTCGACGACGTCGCCGCCCGGGCGGACAAGATCGTGGCCCGGGTGCTGGAATCGGGCCTGGACAACGTGCTGATCGTCGCCCACGGACATTTCTCCCGCATCCTGACCGCCCGGTGGCTCGGACTCGACCCCCATGAAGGCCGGCATTTCGTGCTGGGAACCGCCAAAGTCTGCACGTTGGGATGGGACAAGAAGACGCCCGCCGTCGTGCGCTGGGGACTTTAGATCCGGCTTGTAAAACAAATTCAGAAAAGTTTATGAATTCGGTAGGCAACTGCCGTATTTGTAGTGTATTTTTATTTCTGACCCTAAGGCGATCTGCCGGGGTCACGGCGCGCGTCGCCCGGCCAGTCAGCCGGTGCCACGGCAGGACAGAAAAGGAGGTTGGGATAATGATGATTACTTTGACTAGCGGATGGATGTACACCACCACCGCCACCCCGGCCTCGTTCGCTGAGCCGCGCCCAAATGTCGGACTGACTGTTTCCTAACCGCCCTCATGTTCCAGGTAATTCAGCCTGGAACCCGCGGCGGAGGGCTTCCCCACAGGGAAGTCCTGTGACGGCAGCCTGAACAGGCGGAACCACGCGGTTGCGCAGCCTCCCCATAGTTCGGAACCCAGCTTCTTGTTGGGGTTTTCGGCGCTACCGCGTCCAGGGGCCTCTCTCCATCGAATATCACTCCGCACCCGGAATTCCGGCTTAATAAAAGCCGCTGAATTTCGCGCTTAATTGTCGTGCGCGGATTGTGCCATTCGAATTCCTTGTTCCACGGCTTTATTTGTCGTGCCCAAAAGAGAGTCCGTTTCAGCTGGCATTCCTGCTTTGTTCCCTGCCCATCTGCAATCCCCCACTAACGAAAGGTCCGCCGTGACTGCATCAACTACAGCCCCGTCCCGCCGCGCCGCTGTCCCCGCCACGGGCCCGCGCCGGTCAAGTTCCCCAGGTTCCCCAGCAAGCCGCCGGGAGGAGGTGACAACCATGATGAACAAGCTTTATACGGTCCTGTTCCGGAGCAGGAAGCCGGAACGCAAAGAGTCAACCCGCTTCAACGGCCAGCTCCTGGACCAGAAGCGTGACGACGTTTTCCTCGCACTGCACCAGGCGGGCCTTTTCCGCTGAGCCCCTGATCTGCTGACTACCGGACACTTCCGCCGCCGTCCCGCAAGGGGACGGAACCAGACACCGGCCGGATTGTCCGCAGCGAAGGAGAACCTCGTGACCGACGTTGGAACCGATCCCCTTCGGAGCCCGTGCGGCGACGCACGGGCTCCCTCATTTACATGACACATTTTAAGTCCCACCGGCGCGGACTCCGGCCGTGGCCCTCGGTGCGGATCCCGGCGGTGATCCGCCGTGCCGGTCACGCCGGCGCGCGGCGTGGGGTAACGGCCCCCGGTAAGCTCAAGTTCATGCAGGAGACAAAGCCGCCGGAGCACCGCAAACGGGTCCGATTGGTCATCCCGAGCCGCAGCGACCCTTTCCTGCGAAACTTCACGGAACTGGTAGGCGGTCCCTTGGGCCAGCGGACGGCACCGGGAATCGTTTCGCCGGGATTCTTCACGGTGGAGCGTGTTCTGGTGATCCTCACCGTCATCGCCGCCCTGACCGGGATTCTCCTCAAGAACTTCTGCCGCACCCACGGCTGGGAAACACCCGGGCAGTTCTACGCCACCTGCTACTCCGACTTTCCGGAGCTGTTCCGCAACCGCGGCCTCGGCGACGGCGCCTTCCCCTTCATCACGCAGGGGAGCTTCTTTGAGTACCCCGTGCTGATGGGGTTCATCGCGGGCGCCACGGCACTCCTGGTGCCCGGCGCCGGCACCGGTGACCCCCGCGTCCTGGGCTACTTCGACGTCAACGCCACCCTGATCGCCGCCGTGTGGATTGTCGCGGTTCTGGCCACGGCACGGACAAGCCGGCGGCGGTCCTGGGACGCGGCGATGGTTGCCCTCGCCCCCGGCATCGTCCTGGCAGGCGTCATTAACTGGGACATGTGGGCCGTGTGCCTGCTGGCTCTTGGCATGTACTTCTTTTCGCGCAACAAGCTCGTCCTCGCGGGAATCTTCATCGGCCTGGGCACGGCCACCAAGCTGTACCCCCTGCTGATCCTCGGTGCCGTCCTGCTGCTGGCTCTCCGGAGCGGGCGCTTCCGGGCGATCCTGGTTACTGCCGGTGCCGCAACGGCGGCCTGGCTTGCGGTCAACGTCCCGGTGGCCGCCGCAAATCCGGAGGGCTGGAAGTACTTCTACCAGTTCACGCAGGAGAGGCCGGCGGGCTACAGCTCACCCTGGTTCGCGTACAACCTGGTGGCGGGCCGCCTGGGCTGGAACCCGCTCGAGGCCGAGGCCATCAACTCCCTGGCAATGGACCTGTTCCTCCTGGCCTGCATCCTGATTGGCGTCCTCGCCCTGAGCGCACCCCGGCGGCCGAGGATCGCGCAGCTGGCCTTCCTGATCGTGGCGGCCTTCATCCTCACGAACAAGGTGTACTCGCCCCAGTTCGTGTTGTGGCTGATCCCGCTGATCGCCCTTGCCCGGCCGCGCTGGCGGGACTTCCTGATCTGGCAGGCCATCGAGGCCCTGCACTGGGGCGCAATCTGGATGTACCTCGGGCAGGCGACGAGCGGCGGCTCGACCCAGCACAACATCGATATGCCCTATTACGTCCTGGCCGTGGTTGCCCACATGCTCGCCACCGCCTACCTGATGGCGCGGGTCGCCTGGGACATCTGGCATCCGTCCTACGACGTGATCCGTCGCCACAGCGTGGATGATCCGCACGGCGGCCCCTTCGACGGCGCCCCGGACTGGCTGCGGGTTGATCTCCGCCGGCCGGCAGCGTCCGTGGTGCCGTGGCGGAAGGGTGCCGTGGCGGAAGGCCACGCACGTGACTGACGTCGTCGTCGTCGGTTCCGGCCCTAACGGGCTGGCAGCGGCGGTGACCATGGCGCGGGCCGGACTCAAGGTCCACGTGTTCGAGGCGGCCACCACCCCCGGCGGCGGACTGCGCACCGCCGAACTGATCGAACCGGGCCACTTCCACGACGTCTGCTCCGCCGTGCACCCCATGGTCCTGTCCTCGCCCTTCTTCCGCCGCTTCGAGCTGTCCCGGCGGGTGCCGCTGGCGGTGCCGGATGTTTCGTACGGATCCCCGCTCGACGGCGGCCGTGCGGCGCTGGCGTACCGCTCCCTGGACCGCACCGCTGCGGAACTCGGGCGGGACGGCGCCGCCTACAGCCGGCTCATGGCGCCCCTCGTGCGGCGGGTGGACGGCGTCGCCGACCTGACCCTGAACCAGCTGGTGCGGATTCCGGGGGATCCCGCGGCGGCGGCCGCGTTCGGCGTCCGGGCGCTGGAACAAGGCTCGCGGCTGTGGAACGCCAGGTTCAGGGAGGACCTGGCTCCCGCACTGCTCAGCGGCGTCGCCGCGCACGCCGTGGCCAGGCTGCCCTCGATCACCGCCGCCGGCGCCGGCCTGATGCTGGGCGCGCTGGGGCATGCCGGCGGCTGGCCGGTTCCGCACGGCGGATCGGCCGCGATTGCCCGGGCACTGACCGCCGACATCGAAGCCCATGGCGGGGTGGTCGAGACCGGGACTCGGATTGGTTCGCTCGCGGAGCTGCCGCCTGCCCGTGCCACGCTGCTGGATGTGGCGCCCCCTGCGTTGCTGCATCTGGCGGGCGGCAGCTTCCCGGCCGGCTACCGGCGTGCACTGGAGTCCTTCCGCTTCGGCAACGCGGCCTGCAAGGTCGACTTCATTCTCTCCGGACCGGTGCCGTGGGCGGCGGACGGCCTCGCCGACGCCGGGACGGTCCATGTGGGCGGCACCCGGGCCGAGACCGCCCAAGCGGAGTACTTGGTTGCGGCGGGCCGGCATCCGGAGCGTCCGTACGTGCTGGTGTCCCAGCCCTCACGTTTCGACGCCGGCCGCGCCCCGGCGGGCCGCCACATCCTCTGGACGTATTGCCATGTTCCCGCAGGCTCCACGATTGACATGAGTGACGCCGTCATGGCGCAACTGGAGCGTTTCGCGCCCGGGTTCCGGGACCTGGTGGTGCAGTTCAGGGTGACGACGGCGGCGGGGCTGGCGGCGTACGACGAGAACTACGTCGGCGGAGACTTCAGCGCCGGCCGCATGGACCTGTGGGGCATGCTCCGGCGGCCGGTGCTGAGCCGCGTTCCGTGGCGGACACCGCTTCCCGGCGTGTACTTGTGCTCGTCGTCCACGCCGCCGGGTCCCGGGGTCACCGGGATGCCAGGCTTCCATGCCGCCAGATATGCGCTCAAGGACATGTTCGGGCGTGGTGTGCCGGACCTTGGCTACGGGGTCCCCTAGCCCTGGCGCGAGGGGCCCGACGGCGGGGATCCCGGCTGCGGGGCCTTAGCCCTGGCGTGCGGCCGCAGATGCCGGCGCCGCCGTCGACGACTTGGTCGACAGCCGTCCGTCCCGCATGCTCGCCACGGCGTCGGTGAGCGGGACGAAATCGGTGTCGTGCGTGACCATGACCGTTGCCACGCCGAACTCGTCCGTGACCTGCCGCAGCAACCGGACGATCGCCTCGCTGCGGTGGTGGTCAAGCGCCGCGGTCGGTTCGTCCACAAGCAACACGGCAGGATTGCCCATAAGTGCCCGGGCGATGTTGACGCGCTGGCGCTGCCCGCCGGAGAGCTGGTGGGGCCGCTTCGCCAGGGCGTGCCCGAGGCCCACGAGGTCCAGCAGTGCGCCGGCGCGCTCCGCGGCCGCCCGGGCGGCCACGGAGCGCAGGCGCTGCGTGATCACCAACTGTTCCACCGCGGTGAGGGACGGCAGAAGATTTGGCTGCTGGAAGATGATGCCGATCTTGTCCCGGCGCAGAGCGGTGCGGCCGGCGTCGGGAAGCCCGCCGGCGTCCTGTCCGTCGATCACCACCAGTCCGGCGGAGGGCCGGACGAGGGTGGCGGCGACGGCCAGCAGGGAGGACTTGCCGGACCCCGAGGGGCCGATCAGCGACACGAACTCCCCCGCGGCAACCTTGAGGCTCACGTCATCGAGTGCTTTGAGGGTGCCGTCTCCGTCCGGGTACTCCAGGGTGACGTTGACAAGGTTCAGGGCGGAATGGTTCAGGACGGATTTATTCAGGGCGGAATTCATGAGATATGCCTTTCGAGGAATATACGGGGCCGGGGCTCGGCCGGTCAGTTGCCGCCGAGGGCGATGAGCGGATCGACGCGGCCGACGCTGCGGACCGCCAGGGCTGCACCGGCGAGGCCCAGGAGCACGATGCCGGCGATGGGCAGCAATGTTGTCCCGGGCGTGAGGAGGAACGGTGCGGCCCGGGACGC
>Ga0213840_1000937_pt1 | contig 29001 bp, 19 predicted proteins | sample SWPATP22_FD_160132 | JGI IMG/M metagenome (GOLD analysis project Ga0213840, IMG submission 160132) | Coastal seawater microbial communities from Marineland, Florida, United States - SWPA TP2 #2 | ecosystem: Environmental > Aquatic > Marine > Coastal | place: USA: Florida | collected 2016-08-14 | reverse complement strand
ATGAACGCGCGCCGGTTGAATAGCCCCGTAAGCGGGTCTGTCATGGCTAACTTACGCAGTTTTTCCTCTGCTTCGGCCCGAGCTTGCTCTAGATCTACGGCATAAAACAGCCCTGCAAGAGCGTCTAATAAAGGTTGAAAAAACTCCGCATCCTCGTTGGTGTATGGTGAGAATTTATTCGCAAGTCCAATAATACCCACTACTCTGTCTTTCACTTTTATGGGTAAACCAAGGAACCGACTAATTCTGGGGTGACCTTGTGGCGTTCCTTTAGAAGCAGGATGTGCTCCAGCGGTATTACTAATAACCACCTCGCCCGACGTAATGGCTTGTCCAAATAAGTTATCAAACGACGAAAAATATAAATTACGCTTTCTATATTCAGCATATTGGGTGAAGCTTTTACTGTCCCATACAATTTCAGAAATTGCATGTATAAAGAGTTTGGGCTGCGTTTCTACGTCTCGCATCTGGCCAATAAAGGCTATTTGGCTGTCTGATATGTCAATTAGCTCTGATAAGACCGACTGGCATGCCGCTGTAAGGTCGTTACTTTGCAAATAAGAGGCACGGGTTTTATTTATAAACTGCAGTAACTGAGTTTTCTTTCTCTCGTGAAGGTCATTCTCCATTCGCTGAGTTATATCACGGTGAATACCCGCAACACGCACAGGGTTGCCGGCCTCGTCTACTTCAACAATCTTGCCGTAGGTTTCAACCCAAACCCACTTCCCACTGGTATGCTGCATTCTAAACGTGGTGTTAAATACTTTTGCTTCACCGCTCAAATGCTCATTTAATTTTCTTTCTACATTAATAAAATCGGCAGGATGAATAAGCTGCTTAAAAAAACGAGAGCTTGTATCGTAATACTCGTATTCTAAACCAACAATATCGCACCACCGTTTGTTCACTTGGTTGACATCTGCCTGTAAGTTCCAGTCCCACGTACCCAACTCAGATGCTTCAAGAAGCAAGCGCATGCGTGAGTTGGTTTTATTCAATTTATCTTCAACAAACTTCTGATCGCTGGTATCAAACAAAAATGCCTGTACCGACAGCAGCGTACCATCTTCACGAAAACTTGCTGTTGAGATCATGCTTACCCAGATTGTGCGAGTAGGTGAAATAATTTGCAAACGACAGGTATGCGTTTCTACGCCCTCAAGATGTGCCTGCATAGTAAACGTAAAATCCTGCTCTGCCGCGTTAGATAAAATATCGTTTAATTGAACAGCGCCGCTTAACAGGTCTTGCGGTGCCACGCCCAACACGTATTCGCAATTTTGCGATATATGTATCAAGTTAAGTGAGGTATCAAACCGCCATGTAGCAAGTACAATGGGCGATTTATCAATAAGGCCGTGCTCTCGCTTTAGAATCTCATGTTCATTGGATAACGTAATGTGCTGACTTACAAGCGTTGCTATGCGCTCTAGCGCCTTGACGTGTTTTACGTCTATTTCTCGAGGTTTTGTATCGATAAGACACAGCGCACCAACGGCCTCACCATTTACAACAAGCGGTGTACCTGCATAAAAACAAATATTGGGAGCGCCGGTAACAAGCGGGCTATCTTTAAATCTCGGGTCTTGTGTGGCGTCGCTAACCACAAGCTGGTCTCGCGTTTTAATAACGATGCTGCAAAGCGTGTCTTCACGGCAAACACTGGTAGTATCAAGTCCATAACTGGCTTTAAATTTTTCCTCATATTCGCCCATAATGCCTATCAGTGCGATAGGTACTCTAAACGCTTCAGCCAAAACCATCATTAAATCGTCTAGGTCTAACGGCAAATCTTGATCTAGCATAAATTCATCGATGACTTTAAGCCGAGACTTCTCGTTCATTACTTGCTCTCATACTGCGTTAATATCATACAAAAGTAGTAAACAAGCAGAGATTTCGCAATTTTCACCCCCCCTTTTCTATAGGCCTTTTCTTATTTATTTAAGAGTGTGAACTTTATGTAATAATTAGGCGCCTAGCCTAAATCGCCCATTGATAAATGCCAATTCGTAATTGTTTTGTGATAAGCGTATGGCACTGATAATATTTTTACCTATATTCACACCCATAAAGGTTTAATTTTCATGCTAACTTTTGCGCCTTTTTCATTAGAGCTTGCTCCTTATTTTGATTCAATCAATCGAGAATGGATAAATGATATGTTCAAGCTAGAAGCCATTGATGAGCGTGTCATATCAAACCCTCAGCGTGAAATTATCGAAAAAGGCGGTCATATTTGGTTTGCACTGCACCCTGAGTTGGGTGTGGTAGGAACCTGCGCACTGATGAAAAAAGATGAAGGCACGTTTGAACTTACCAAAATGGGGGTAGTCTCAACGGCACGAGGGTTGAAAGTGGGTGAAGCGTTACTTCAACATGTAGTTAAGGAAGCTGAAGACATTGCTACAAAGCTATTGTTTTTGCTTACTAATAGCAGTTGTGAAGCAGCCATCCATTTGTATGAAAAAAACGGTTTTGCGCATTGTGAAGAAATAATGAAAACCTACGGTAAAGCCTATAAGCGCTGCAATGTAGCAATGCGCTATGCTGCTGATTGGAACATCACCAATGCGCTATAACGTAGTTATTCGGCTTGAAAAAGCGTTCGTATAACGCCCTACATGAAACGTCTTGTTCAAGGCTATTTGTAGCCATAACTTAACAGGTGTGACAATTCAGGTATCACAGTGCGAATAGCGAGATATATCGCCAACTGTGATACACTTCGCCAGATTTTATTTCATAGGATTACATAATTCATGTCGTGGATGCGAAAAGCCCTTCTGTCGGTATTTCATTATCCTGTTAAGTTGCTGGTTAAAGCGCATAGCATTCCAGTAAACGTTGAAACCGAATTAGGAATAGATAAGAACAAACCTATTGTTTATCTGCTTCCAACAAACTCAGTGACCGATCAATTGGCGCTAAAAATGTCGACAGAGGCGCTGGGCTTACCTAGCCCCACTGAAACTCTTGCGCTTGCCGGAAGAGAGTATTCTTCTACGCTGTTTTTAAGAAAAACGCAGCCGATTTTCCGCTCATCGGTAAAGGATACCGATATTGAAGAAGTATTTACCGAACTTTTTCATTTGCACAGAGATCATGAAAACCTTGACCTTCAAGTCGTGCCCGTTTTCGTAACGTGGGGACGAGCGCCAGGTAAAGGCAACCCAGGTTTAAGCGATCTTATTGCTGATAGAGCCGCACCAAGCTGGCTAAGAAAATTATTTATCGTATTGTTCTTAGGCCGAGACAACTTTATTAATTACTCTAAAGCAGTGTCTGCCCGTGTAATGTCGAATCAGCACGGTAGCGATCAAAGCATTGCACACAAGCTAGTGCGTGTAGCAAGCACTCACTTTCAACGTAAACGCCAGAGCATGACTGGCCCAATGTTACTTGAGCGCCAAGAACTGAATAACAGTGTATTGGGTTCAGATGCAGTTCGCCGTGCGATAGCAGAAGAATCACGCAGTAAAAAGATAAGCCACGAAAAAGCAAAAGAAACGGCACAGTCTTACGTAACCGAAATTGCTGCCGACTATCGCGAAGGCTTAATACGCTTTGGTGACAGGCTGCTTACCCGTATTTGGAATAAAATCTATAACGGTATCAGCGTAGGCCATGCCGATAGAATTCGTGAGCTTGCTGCTAATGGACATGAAATTATTTATGTACCGTGCCATCGAAGCCACATGGACTACCTATTGCTTACCTACGTGATATATCACGAAGGTATGGTAACACCTCACATTGCTGCAGGTATTAACCTTAACTTTTGGCCGGTAGGCAAAATGTTCCGCCGTGGTGGTGCATTTTTCCTTCGTCGCAGTTTTGCTGGCAACAAGCTTTACACAGCGGTGTTTAGAGAATATCTAGAGCTGCTTTTCAACAAAGGTTATTCAGTAAAGTATTATCCAGAAGGGGGTAGAAGCCGTACCGGAAGACTTATCCCGCCTAAAACAGGTATGCTGGCTATGACTATTCAAGCCATGCTAAAAGGTGTTAATCGCCCTGTGAGCATTGTGCCTGTGTATATTGGCTATGAAAATGTGATGGAAGTGAAGAGCTACTTAAACGAGCTTAAAGGCTCGAAGAAGAAGAAAGAGTCTAACCTTCAGGTATTTTCTGCCATTAAGAAGTTAAAAAACTATGGCCATGGTTACGTGAACTTTGGCGAGCCCATTCAACTTAACCAATTCCTAGAAAGCCAAGTGCCAGATTGGCGCGAATGCCGAGACGCCGATCCAGACAAGAAACCGGCTTGGCTTACACCTGCGGTTAACGAGCTAGCCAACAATGTGATGACGCGTATAAACCGTGCTGCAGCGCTTAACGGAATGGCACTTACTTCGCTTTGCCTGTTGTCTTCAAAAACACAAACCATGAGTGAAGCAGAACTAAAACAGGCGTTAGGTGATTTCATAGAACTGTTTAAAGCAGTGCCCTTTAGTGACGACGCCACTATTCCCGATTCGACGGCAGAAGAACTACTGCACGATACCTTGAAGCTAGGTCGTTTTGATGTAAAAGAGGACGACTATGGCCGACTAATAGGCCCGCAGCCAAAATCAGCCGTTTACCTAACTTACTACCGCAATAATATTTTGCATCTGTTTGCGCTACCTGGGCTTATCATGGCGTCGGTATTTGCAAGAAAAGGGACTCTCCGTAGCGCAATTTTGCAATTAATTGCCGCACTTTATCCATTGTTGCAAAAAGAGCTGTTTTTGCACTTAACGCAAGATGAAGCACTAGCGCATACCGACTCGCTTATTAACGCATTGCTAAGCAACGGTCTACTTCGTCAAGAAGGTGATGAGTTGCTGCCACCTGATGCACACTGTAAGCAGTTTCATTCAGCATGGTTGCTAAGTCGCTGCATGCAAGAAACATTACAGCGCTACGCTGTGGTGCTTACTATTTTAGATAAAGAAAAAGTGATTAGCCGAAGTGCACTAGAACGTGAAAGCAAAAAAGTGGCAGAACGCTTGTCGACGTTGTACGGATTAAGCTCGCCAGAATTCTATGATAAAAACGTGCTTTCAAGCTTTATCAGTGCTCTGAAAGATAATCACTGGCTAGATACTGAAAAAGACGGCAGCCTTAGATACTCAGAAGAATGCGAAGCGCTTCGCCAAGATGTGATGGCCTTGATTTGGCCTGAGATGATGCAACATCTTGAAAATGTAGCGCTACACGCAGAGAGTTAATGCTTTAAACAGTATTTTGTAGCTTTAAAAGCCCAAACGGTTATGAAAACACCGTTTGGGCTTTTTTGTTTTGGTAACGTAAGAAGGCAGCTTTGCACCGCTTCACAGTAAACATGCGCTTAATGTGAAACGGCGAAAAGCAAAAACTGAAAGCGGAGCTTAATTGGTTAAATCATTCTGGTTGAGATAAGAAGAAACGATAAGCCGGGTTGTCGGTCACTTCTTCTACTTTATAGCCTAGTTCGGCAACGTGCTGATTGAAGTCAGCTCGGCTTTCTGGGGCAATATCAAAGCCAGCCAGCACAAGGCCTTCAGCGGCACCGTGATTGCGATAGTGAAACAGCGTAATGTTCCATTGCTCACCAAGTGTATTGAGGAAGTTCAATAGTGCTCCTGGTCGCTCTGGAAATTCAAAGCTAAACACTTGTTCGTTTAACGACGTAGGAAGCCTACCTCCCACCATATGGCGCACATGCAGCTTCGCTAGTTCGTTATCCGTAAGGTTAAAGCAATCATAGCCTTTACTTTCAAGCGAGCTTTGCAATGCTAAAAATTCTTGCTGTCCGCCTTTAAGTTTTACGCCAACAAAGATATGCGCTTCGGTGCTACTTGCGTAACGATAGTTAAACTCGGTAATTGCCTTTGCACCTACGCATTCACAGAACTGTTTGAATGCCCCCTTTGTCTCAGGGATCTTCACTGCAAAAACGGCTTCTTTTTGCTCACCAAGCTCACAACGTTCCGACACATAACGAAGCGTGTGGAAGTTTATATTGGCTCCACACAAGATGCCGCCAAGTTTCTTTCCTTGCAGATCATGCTGCTTAGCATATTTGCGAATAGCAGCAACAGAAAGCGCCCCAGCGGGCTCCGCAATAACCCGCGTGTCATCGAATATATCTTTAATGGCACCGCAAATTTCGTCGTTGGTAACCGTAATAGTTTCATCTATCAGTCGATTACACAGTCTAAAGGTTTCTTGCCCCATGACCTTAACGGCAACGCCGTCGGCAAAAATACCTACGCTTTCAAGCTCTGTCGGCGCACCTTTTTCGCGCGCTTTAATAAAGCACGCTGACTCTTCAGACTCTACCGCAACTATTTTAATGCTTGGTTTTAACTGTTTTAGATACACAGCGATGCCAGCGGCAAGACCGCCGCCACCAACGGCAACAAACAATATATCAAGGTTAGGATTTTGCTCTAATAATTCTCGAGCAACGGTGCCTTGCCCAGCAATAACATCGGGGTCGTCGAAGGGTGGAACAAAGGTGTAGCCATGTGTTTCACATAGTGCCTTTGCATGGTTACTTGCTTGGTCGAAGCTGGTGCCGTGCAGCACTACATTGACATTGTCGCCACCAAAGCGGCGCACCGCATCAACCTTAATGTCAGGTGTCGTTTCAGGCATAACGATAGTAGCCTGAATGCCTCTCATCTTGGCACTGTAAGCAAGACCCTGAGCGTGATTTCCTGCAGATGCGCCAATAACACCCGCTTTTAATTGCGCTTGTGTTAACGAGCATATGCGGTTGTATGCGCCCCGTAATTTGAAGCTCTTAACTGGCTGCTGGTCTTCTCGCTTTAAGTAAACCTCGTTACCAAGTTCTGCCGACAGTAACGACATGTAAGACAGCTCACTGGCCACCGCCACATCGTAGACTGGGGCTAGTAAGATCTTTTTAAGATAATCGTGGTCGCTAACGTGCTCACTTACCATCATAAATTTTCCAGTTTACTCACATCGCGCACAGCGCCTTTATCGGCACTGGTAGCCAATGCTGCGAAGGTCTTCAGTGATGTAGATACTTCGCGAACGCGGTTTTTAGGGCGCCATGGTTTGTCGCTAGCTTCCATTTTGGCGCGACGCGCGGCAAGCTCTTCATCGCTTATTACGATGTTAATACTACGATTTGGAATATCGATTGCTATTTTATCGCCATCTTCTACAAGGCCAATACCACCGCCGCTAGCTGCTTCTGGCGAGCAGTGCCCAATAGATAAGCCCGATGTACCACCACTAAAACGACCGTCGGTTACAAGGGCGCACGACTTACCAAGCCCTTTCGATTTTAAGTATGACGTAGGGTATAGCATCTCTTGCATACCCGGCCCTCCGCGAGGACCTTCATAGCGAATAAATACCACATCGCCAGCTTGCACTTCGTTACCTAGAATTCCTGCTACAGCGTCGTCCTGACTTTCGTAAATACGGGCTGTGCCGTTGAATTTTAAAATCGACTCATCAACACCGGCTGTTTTAACAATACAGCCATCTTCAGCAAGGTTCCCGTAAAGTACCGCCAATCCGCCTTCTTGACTGTATGCATGTTCTACTGTGCGAATACAGCCGTTTTCACGGTCATCATCGGCTTCGTCCCAACGACAGTCCTGACTGAACGCTTGAGTGGTACGAATACCTGCAGGACCTGCGCGGTAAAAGGTAATAGCGTCTTTGTTCTCAGGGTTAGTAATATCCCAATCGCTAATAACGTCGGTAAGCGGTTTGCCCAACACATGATTCACGTCAGTATTTAGCAAACCAGCTTTGTTAAGCTCGTTCAAAATACCCAACACGCCACCTGCTCGGTGAACATCTTCCATATGGTATTTGGGTGTAGATGGTGCCACTTTGCACAAGTGCGGCACTTTTCTAGAAAGACGATCGATATCATCCATTGTGAAAGGCACTTCGCCTTCCATCGCAGCGGCTAACAAATGCAAAATAGTGTTAGTAGACCCGCCCATGGCGATATCTAAGCTCATTGCATTCTCAAACGCTTTGAAGTTAGCAATATTACGCGGCAACACACTTTCATCATCGTCGCCGTAGTAGCGTTTACACAGCTCTACAATTTGCGCACCTGCCTTTTTAAACAATCCCTCACGGTCGGCATGGGTAGCTAGCATTGAGCCATTGCCGGGTAACGATAATCCCAATGCTTCGGTTAAGCAGTTCATCGAGTTTGCCGTAAACATGCCAGAGCATGAGCCACAAGTTGGGCAGGCAGAGCGTTCAATTTCGTCGCTGTCGGCGTCGCTCACTTTATCGTCGGCAGCCGCTACCATGGCATCCACCAAATCAAGCTTAATAAGCTGATCTGAAAGCTTGGTTTTACCTGCTTCCATTGGGCCACCTGAAACAAAAATAACGGGTACGTTTAAGCGCATAGACGCCATCAACATCCCCGGCGTTATTTTGTCGCAGTTAGAAATACATACGATGGCGTCGGCACAGTGGGCATTCACCATATACTCCACAGCATCAGCTATGATTTCTCGAGAAGGTAGGCTGTACAGCATGCCACTGTGCCCCATAGCAATGCCATCATCCACCGCAATGGTGTTAAACTCTTTTGCAACACCACCAGCGGCTTCTACACTTCGCGCCACTAGTTGTCCGAGATCTTTAAGGTGAACGTGCCCCGGTACGAACTGCGTAAATGAGTTCGCAATAGCAATAATCGGCTTTCCAAAGTCAGTGTCTTTCATTCCAGTTGCTCGCCACAACGCGCGAGCTCCCGCCATATTTCTACCTTGCGTGGTAGTTGCAGAACGTAACTTGGGCATAAATCCTTCCCGTTTTAATTGGCGCTTTTAGCGCTATTTTGAAACTAAATGTTTATTTGCACTACCTTGCATAACCGAGTGGAAAAATAAACGCTTAACATTGAGAGCGTTTTATTTTGGTATAGCAAAGCATCTTCAGTCGTCTAGAATAAAGGCAACAAATTGCGTAGCTTTACGCTAGCACCTTGTTTTTAAGATACATATTGACGTCCAAAGCACACCATAGATGTCCTTTGGATAAAATGAAATGTTGTTCGTATAAGGCTATGGCTTAACCTCTACTTTCAACTCGCAGTAATGATTCATAACGGCTACGGGTTGACGATGGGCAAAGAAATAGCATGAAACGCAGCGGATGATCAAGTATTTTGCATAGCAAGTGTTGGCTTTAATCACGCTTCAGTGCACTTATTTAATGCGCTTTCTTATGAAATAAATACAGGTTGTTTAACAGCATCCACTCAATTAACAAACAAAGGTTGTAAATATGTTTGATTGGTTTCACTGGCTAAACCTTGCGGGTGTAGCGGTATGTGCAATATCGGGCACCTTAATGGCATACCAAAAACGCATGGACGGTTTTGGCGTAGTGGTGCTTGCTAGTGCAACGGCTATTGGCGGAGGAACCTTACGCGATGTGATGCTTGACGTACCGGTATTTTGGATAGCAGATACCGATTATTTGTACACCACGTTAATTGCTGCCTTTATCCCCATTATATGGCTACGTGTAAGCCCCCGTTTTCCTTACCACTACTTACTGATTGCCGATGCTTTTGGGCTTGCACTGTTTAATGTAGTAGGGATAGAAAAAGCATTATCTTACGAAACGGGAATGGCGGTGGCTGTCGCTATGGGTACGATAACAGGGGTGTTTGGCGGTTTACTGCGCGATGTAATTTGCCGTGAAGTACCTTTGGTGTTAAACGGCGAACTGTACGCTATGACCTGTATTGCAGGGGGTGTGGTGTATGGCGTTGGCTTACAGTTAGAGCTAGCAACCCAATGGTGCGGTATTGCGGCATTGGCAACCACAGTATTGCTGCGTCTAGGTGCAATGCGTTGGCATTGGCAGCTGCCCGTTTTTTACAACGACAATCACTAGTGAAGCCAGCCCAAGCGTATCAAAGATAAACCGTTTTATTGAGAAAATCTCGTCTCTCGTACAGTAAAAATGGCCCGCTTTTGTCTTTATAGTGCCTGTTTTTAAACTGCAATTTCACTGCAGAGTTACATAAACAAGGCGACGAATATTATGGGCATGGCGGTGGTTAAAACCTTTGCGGGCCAAGGTGTATCTGCACCAGAAATACGGGTAGAAATTCATCTTGCCAATGGCCTACCGGCGTTTCAGTTGGTAGGTATGGCAGAAACCAGCGTTAAAGAAGCAAGAGAGCGCGTACGCAGTGCACTTATAAACAGTGGTTTTGACTTTCCTGCTAAGCGCATTACCGTAAATTTAGCACCTGCAGACATCCCCAAATTCGGAGGGCGATTTGACCTTCCTATCGCCGTGGGAATATTGGCCGCATCGGGCTACATTAACGATACCAGCCTTCTCAATATCGCGTTTGTGGGCGAGCTCGGTCTAAATGGCGAAATAAAGCCGGTTAATGGGCTAATACCTGTTGTGATGGCCGCAGCGAATGAAGATATGCCGCTTGTATATCCTGGCGACAATGACATAGAGGCAGCGCTAGTCTCTCACGCCACCCGCTACCCCGCCTTCGACTTACTATCGGTATACGAACATTTAGCGGGCAATAAAAAGCTAGCGAAAGGTCAGCCCTTTTCTCCTATCGGGAGTACCGATACACCTTCCGGCTGGGACGATATTATTGGCCAAGAGCAGGCTAAACGGGCACTGATGATTGCAGCCACGGGGTCGCATAACCTGTTAATGGTAGGTCCGCCCGGCACGGGCAAAAGCCTGTTAGCAAGCCGAATGCTTTCACTATTACCAGACATGACTGAAGAAGAAGCACTTGAAGTGGCCGCTATTCATTCAGTAAAAGGCGAGCGCCTTTTCGCAGAACAATTTTTAAAACGTCATTTGCGCTCGCCGCATCATACAAGCTCGGCAGTGGCGTTAACTGGTGGTGGCTCACACCCTGTGCCCGGTGAAATATCTCTGGCACATAACGGCATTTTGTTTTTGGATGAATTGCCGGAATTTGGCCGTAAAGCTTTAGACGTGTTACGAGAGCCACTAGAAACTGGCGATGTACATTTATCTCGAGCATCGGGTAGCGCCACTTATCCTGCCAACTTTCAGCTGGTGGCGGCTATGAACCCAAGTCCAACCGGCGACATAGACGATAACAGGCTAACACCTCAGCAGCAGCTCAATTATTTAAACAGACTGTCAGGACCGCTTCTCGACAGAATTGATATTCAAGTAGAGGTGCCAAGATTGCCTGATTATGACCTTCCAGAACGCGCCAACAAACCTGACGACACACTGTTTGAAACCAAAAAAGCCATTGAAGCGGCACGACACACACAACTTATGCGTCAGGGTAAACCGAACGGCGCATTGCACGCGGGTGAATTGGCCGATGTCTGCAAGCTATCGGCGGCTGATTTGCAGTTCTTGCAAGGGGCGGCAAAACAGCTAAACCTTTCTATGCGCGTATTTCATCGCACGTTGAAAGTGGCTCGTACCATTGCTGATTTACAACACAAGAGTGCGGTTAGCCGCGCACATCTTGCCGAAGCATTAGGTTATAGAGCTCTGGACAATCTTATTAAGCAGCTAAGTAGCTGAGTAATTTGGGGGGTACTTAAGCAACTGGATAACTAGGCAACCAAGCCGCAACAAACAAGCTAGTGCTTGAACGCTAAATAGCATTAAGCTCCATAAATGCATTGATAAGAGGCTCGTTTTGCTTGTCTTGTAAACAACATAGCCCAAGTGCATAAGGCTCGATGTCGTCTACCTGAATTTGCGTAACCGCATTGGCCATACTGGAGTGATCAAGCACCACCTTAGGCACAAAGCCTACCCCACACTCTAGGGCTACCATGCTAACAATAGCTTCGTTCCCTCCCACATAGGCATACACATTAGGGCGAATACCGTGTTCAGCAAACCAATGGTATGCTGTACGTCGTGTAGGGCCGGTTTCAGGCATAATAACTTGGTGCTTTGTCCAATCTAACTGACTCAACTGAGTAAGCCGCCACGCTTTAGGGGCAATAAGCACCAAGGGTACATTATCAAGCGCAGTGAAATGTAAATCGGTTGGCATATCCGGTGTGTAGATAGCAATAGATAAGTCGCACTGTTTACCTTTCACTTTTTCAATGGCTAAAGCAGGGTCGCCGGTAATTAGACGAATATCAACACCAGGATGTTGTTGCCTAAACTGGCGAAGCATGGCGGGTAAGTGGCTTTGGCTAGCGGTTACAGAGCAAAACACGCTAAGTTCCCCCTGAAGCGCGTCGTTGTCTTCTTTGAGGTCAATTTTAAGCTGCTGCCAGTCTCTCAATGCCTGCTTAGAAAAAGCCAACAGCTTGTGCCCGCTATGGGTTAGCGCAACCTTGCGATTGTCACGCTTAAACAATGTACAGCCTAACTCGTCTTCAAGGCGTTGAATAACTCGGCTAAGCGTAGAGGGCGATACATACATGGCCTCAGCGGTAACACCAAAGTGCAAGCTAGTGGCTAAGTGGTTAAACAGCTGAAGGCTTCGAAAATCCATAACATTTCACTTTTTGCAATATTATCTTGCAAATATATCATTTTCCAAAACAAAAGAAATCTTTTAATCTCATTACCAAGTCGTCATAGACGAGGTCTATCAGCGTCACGGTTGACGTTGGTATTGACAAAAATGAATGTTGTTCGGAAATTTTTATGGCTAATTATTTCAACACCCTATCACTTCGCCAGCAGTTAGATCAGCTAGGCCGCTGCCGTTTTATGGCACGCGAAGAATTTGCTGACGGTTGTCAGAGCTTAAAAGGCAAAAAAATTGTCGTTGTTGGCTGCGGTGCGCAAGGCCTTAACCAAGGTTTAAATATGCGTGACTCAGGGTTAGATGTTTCTTATGCGCTGCGTCAGGCAGCCATTGATGAACAACGGGACTCTTTTAAACGCGCTAGCAGCAATGGTTTTACCGTGGGTACTTACCAGGAGCTTATTCCTGATGCAGATGTTGTTTACAACCTTACACCCGATAAGCAGCACGCAAGCGTAGTAGAAGCGGTGATGCCACTAATGAAAGAGGGCGCAACGCTTAGCTATTCACACGGTTTCAATATTGTTGAAGAAGGTCAACAAATCCGCAGCGATATCACGGTTATTATGTGCGCACCAAAGAGCCCAGGCTCTGAAGTACGTGAAGAATATAAGCGTGGCTTTGGTGTTCCAACACTTATTGCTGTGCATCCAGAAAACGACCCAGAAGGCAAAGGTTGGGATCAGGCTAAAGCGCTAGCTAGTGCTACAGGTGGCGACCGTGCAGGCGTATTGGAATCTTCGTTTGTTGCTGAAGTTAAATCTGACCTAATGGGTGAGCAAACCATTCTTTGTGGTATGCAACAGGTTGCAGCGGTACTTGCCTTTGAAAAAATGGTAGATGACGGCATTGACCCAGGCTATGCAGGTGCACTTATTCAGTACGGCTTAGAAGCTATTACCGAAGCACTTAAAATTGGTGGCGTAACCAATATGATGGATCGTCTGTCTAACCCTGCAAAGCTAAAAGCCTTCGAGCTTTCTGAACAGTTAACTGATTTATTGCGTCCGCTATTTGAAAAGCACCAAGACGACATCATCAGCGGTGAGTTTTCTCGCACTATGATGGAAGACTGGGCCAACGGCGATGCAAACCTACTTAAGTGGCGTGAAGAAACCGGTGAAACCGCGTTTGAAAATGCACCTGCTTATGAAGGTGAGATTAGCGAACAAGAATTCTTTGACCACGGCATTTTGTTAGTTGCCATGATCAAGTGCGGTGTAGAAGTAGCCTTCGACGTAATGGTTGAAGCGGGCATTCTTCCAGAGTCTGCCTATTACGAATCGCTACACGAAACACCGCTTATTTCTAATACAATTGCACGTAAGCGTTTATATGAAATGAACGTTGTAATTTCTGATACTGCAGAATACGGAAACTACTTATTTGCTAATGCAGCAATTCCGATTTTGCGTGAGAAATTTATGCCTACCATCGACACCAGTGTTATTGGTAAAGGTTTGCCTGCTACTTCTAACCAAGTAGAAAACAAACGCCTTGTTGAAGTAAATAACGCTATTCGCTCACACGGTGTGGAATCGGTAGGTCAAACCTTGCGTGGCTATATGACTGACATGAAGGCAATAGTAGTGTAGTCAGGACAGTTTCTGTCGTTAGGTGCTTAACTAAGCCCTTTTGCCCGACCATTTTGGTCGGGCTTTTTTATACCTGCTACCCTTCGCTATCGCGAACCTTTTCAGCGTAGCGTACCGATACATACGCCAAACCAAAGAACACCAAAAAGCCCAAGCCAATTGGCATTAACGTACCTGACAAAAAGCTATCTACAAAAAGCGCTATAGGCACAGAAAACAAGCTTGAAAAAGACCCGATAATAGCGGCACCAAGACCCGCCATATCACCAAGTGGCTGCATGGCCATAGCATTTAGGTTACCAAACAGAATGCCCACAAAGAAAAAGCCGATAAACATTACCGAAACGGTAAGCGCGATGGGTGGCAAACCGTCATAAGCGTAAAGTAAGCCTACATATATCAATGCAAAGATGTTCACGCCTTTTAATGCAAAGCGACACAGTTTTCGCATGCCAAAGCGCATTACCATTTTGCCATTAAAATAAGACGCCAAACCGATGGAGAACGCTAGTATGGCAAAAATGTAGGGGAACCATTCTGCCATGTCGTAATACACCGAAAAAATGGTTTGCGAAGCACTTAAGTAGGCAAGGAAAGCACCGAAAATACAACCCATTGCAAAGGTGTAGCCCATTACTGCGGGGTGCGTAAGAATAAACTTTGAAGAAGCGAAAAGCGCTTCCCACGAAAAGGCGCGTCGCTTAGCTCTTGGTAAGGTTTCAGCTTGACGAGAGAAAAACCAAATTCCCGACATGGTGGCTACCACTAAAAATAACGTGAAGATATGGAACCACGAGAATAAATCCATCACTGTTTGCCCAATAATAGGCGCAAGCATAGGCACTAGAATAAATACCATCATAATAAACGACATCACTCGTGCCATAGCGTCACCAACGTATAGATCACGAATGATAGCCATAGACGCTATACGGGGCCCCGATACGCCAAAAGCTTGAATAATGCGACCTATCAGCATGGTTTCTAAATTTGTGGCCATCATGCACACGAACGTACCAAGGGCAAAGATACACAAGCCAACAAGAATGGTTAATCTGCGGCCGCGACTGTCACTAAACGGTCCAAAGAACATCTGTCCAAAGGCCATTCCAACAAAAAACACAGTGACGATGAGGTGGGTTTCACTAGGGTTAGCCACATTTAGCGCATCACCTATTTGAATAAGTGCCGGCAGCATAGCATCGATACTTAACGCAACAAGGGATGTCATAGTCGCCATTAACGCAACAAATTCAAATAACCCTAGCACGGGCTTAGTTACAACAGCAGTATCTTCAGATACGCGGGTGGGTGACTGCGGCATAAAATCTCGAATGTGAATAAAAGTTAGGTAATAAAAAAGCGCGATACTTCGCGCTTTAAGAGTGACAAGTATAACCTAGCTGTGATTAAAAAGCCGCCAACAATCACCGTAACTGTCGTGAAAAATGGTGGCTTTAACGGTTTACTTATTCGCTTTGTGCTTCAAGCTTGTCGTTGCTGTTTGCAACTTCATGCTCTGCATGTTTACGCTTCAAGTATTTACTTAAAAAGGCATCCATTTCGGCAAAAAATCGGTGTCTGTTTCGCTGAATCGACAGTGAGTGGTCGCCACTTTCCAGCTCTACATACGTGAAGGTTTTATCATAATCTTCTAATTCGTCAGCCATATATCTGCTGTGTAGCGGCCTTACAACGCGATCTTCTTCACCATGAACAAGCAAAATAGGGGTCTTAATACCTTCAACGTTATAATACGGCGAGCGAGCTTCAAGATCGTCGAAATCGTCACCTATTTGATTTTCAACAAATTCATTGTTCAAGAATTTACGTGAATGCATAACGATATGTTTTAACGAGCTGACACCGGCAAAGCTTACTGCACACTGAAACAAGTCCGGTGTTTTTACCGTTGCCATTAACGCTGCGTATCCGCCATAGCTTGCACCCACTATGCACATATTGCCTTGCTCTGCGTGGCCTTTTTCAACCATGTACTTCGCCGCATCGGTAATATCATCTTGCATAGCAAGGCCCCAGCCTTTCATTTGGCTTTGTGCAAAGCTGTACCCGTAACCGCGTGAACCTCTAAAATTTGGGCGTAAAACGGCATAACCTTTATAAGTAAAATAGGCAGTCCAATAGTCAAAACCACTGAAGTCTCGTGCTCCAGGGCCGCCATGAGGATGGATAATAGTAGGGAACGGACCGTCGCCTTTTGGTAGCGTGAGATAGGCTTCAATCTTCATACCGTCTCTTGCTTCAAACTCAATAAGTTCATGTTCAGACAGCGAAGCGGAATCTATTAGCGGATATTGTTGAAACAGAAAATCAAGCGAGCCTTTCTCGCGATTACCAATTAGGTAAATGCCTGGCAACACATCTGACTCTGAATACACCAAATAGGTTTGCTCATCATCACTAAAGCTTACCAAGGTGTTCTGATAATCAGGTAAACCTTTATTAATACCATTTTGCAACCCAACATAGCGCTCGTCCCAATAGTGACGGCCGTCGTGTCTAATACCTATTGCATCGTTAGTAACTGGTGAATAAATAAGGCTTCCATCTACGTCATAGCCCTCATCAGAGAACACTTCGGTATGTTCATTTGTCGCCACATTAAGCGTAAACAGCGCCTTGTAGTCGCCCTTATAGCCACGGTAATACAAGATATTAGGATCTTTTGCGAACCCAAGTGGATAGGCGCCTTTTTCAGTCATGGCGTTGTATTCAAACAGCGTTCGCCAGTCGTCACCCTCTTTAAGGAACACTTTGCGTTCACCACTTTCAAAATCTAGCGATACACCAACGCGAACATTGTGTTGTCTGTCCGTAATCCAGTCTCTTATTTTCTTTTTGCCGCGCTCAATTCGCGACACGCTACCGGTATTTACGTTAACTTTGTACACCGATGGCAAGCCCAACACTTCAGCATCAAGTGCTATTAAAATGTGATCAGGATCGTTTGGTAGCCAATCAATCACGTCGTCATGAAACTGAGGAATATGTCGGGGATTTCCTGCGCGTTGTTTTATGCGCTCCCAATTAACAAGGTTGAACGCACCTTTACCACTGCCGTCGTATTTAATACTTAACAAACGGGTGTCGTGCACTTTAGTTGTGCCTCTTCGAGTCTCATAGCGTGCACTGACTACTAAACGCTCGTTATTCACCCACTTATACCAGCGAATTTTCACGCGCTCGTTGTCAGACTGTAAAAGAAAGTGCTTTTTACCTTCAATAAGATCGTAGGTGGCCAGCATAGCAATAGCGTTATCGCCCGTGGTATTTTGTACAAATGCAATTTTGTCGCCATTCGGCGATAGCGCTGGAGTCCAATAAGTAGGTAGCGCACTAAACGCTTCATAGTCTGGGGTGGTTTTTGCTTGATTTCCTATGGCATCGCTAGATAGCACTAACGTGAAGACAGCCAACAGTAAAGTGGCGAGAGAGAGTCTAAAATGCATAACAACCCTTGTTTCTTGTCATTTTTTATTTACCGAGGGAACTTAGGGCAAGGTTGCGCCTCGTACATCTGCGCGTAGTATACAAGCGAAGCGGTTAAAGTCCAAAATTTGAACGTTTCATCCCTAAAGCAGTAGAATGGGCGCAAAAAACTGATCTCTCATCGAACGACGTAATTACAAATAGCGGTTGTGGTATGATTAACCATAGTCACAACATGGATTTCACCAGTGAAATAGTGTGTTTCACCTACTCGCGTTACCTTAAGGATTTAGTCTTTTCATGCCGTCAGACTGCAATGGCATTGCCGTTCGCCCATTTTATTTTCTGTTGTTTATACAGCGAGGATATCGCTTCGCAATGAAATCGGCATTGACGGATGGCGTATATCTTTTTTTCATGCTTTTGGGATGCGGTTTCGCAGTTTCACCAAGTTTTGCTGAAAGTGACATTACCTACCAAATTGAAGGCGTTGAGCAAGACGTATTGCGCAACAATATTCGTATTCACTTGGCAAGCCTAAACGTTGAAACGTCTTTATTAACCGACCCTTATTGGCAAGATGAAGTGGGCGCTACCGTAGCCACCGCTGTGCAACCGTTCGGCTATTACAATAGCGACACTACGGTTAACGTCACCGACGGCAAAGTGATAGTAAACGTGGTTTTAAATGCACCGCTAACCGTAAACAAAGTAACGCGAGAAATTATCGGTGCAGGCCGAGAAGACAAGGCATTTCGAGAACGGTTTAACGCTTTTAAGCTAAAGCAAGGCGATGTGCTTAATCAACGCATTTATGAAGCGTTTAAGTCTTCCATGTTTAATTACGCGCTCTCAAACGGTTACTTTGACTATTTTTGGCAAGCAACACGACTAGATTTAGTAAGAGAAGAGAAGCAAGCGAACATACTGCTTATTGCACAAAGCGGCCCTCAATATCAGTTTGGCGAATTAACGTTTGTGGGGGAAGACAAAGCCCGCGCCATTATTGAACGATTAAAGCCCTTTAAAACCGGTGATGCATACTCTTCTGCCGCGCTCGCCGATTTTAACCGAAGCCTTAACCAGTCGGGTTACTTTACCCGTGTGATTGCGCGCCCTGTTGTGAGTGAAGCAGACGGCTTACTGGTGCCTATTGAAGTATCCTTGCTCCACCGTCCCACAGATTCGTTTAACACCGCCATTGGTGCGGCAACCGACACTGGACCGCGTATTAGGCTTGGCTGGGAACGCCCTTGGGTAAATAGTCGAGGTCACTCTATTTCGTCTGATATTTTCATATCGTCTCCCGAGCAATCGGTGACGGCAGACTACCGTATTCCAATGAAAAATATCACTAGCGACTATGCCAGTATTGAAGCGGGTTACCAATTTATTGAATACAGTAACACCTCTTTTGAAAGTGAAACGCTATCGCTGGCGGTACACCGTTACTGGCAAGACAATAACTCGCCGTGGCAACACGATGGCTCTATTACCTACTTGCGCGAAACCTACGACCAAGGCGATTTAAGTACCAATACCACATCGCTTGTTTTACCGGGTTATTCCATTTCATATCGCAAAAAAGACAGCGAGTTGAACATCGACAACGGCAGTTATTTACAGCTTTTATCACAAATTGGTCGCGAGGGTGTGGGATCAGATATCGACTTTGCCAAAATAGTGGCTGAGGCAATGATTATCAGAACTTTTAATAACGTTCATCGAATTTCGATTCGCGGTGAGTTGGGCGCTATAGATACCGATCGATTCGACGAAGTACCTACATCACTGCGTTTTTATGCGGGTGGTGATAGAAGTGTGAGAGGCTTCGATTTTAGGGAAATTTCCCCCACTGCAGAAGTGATTGACCCAGAAACAGGCGAGCCAATTATTGACTCTATCGGTGGTAAATATTTGGCAACCTCAAGCGTGGAGTATGCCTACCGTTTCGCTGATAACTGGCGTGCAGCCGCTTTTGTGGATGTAGGTACTGCCACTAACGATATAAGCTCCAAGTTTACCTACAGTATTGGACCCGGCATTCATTGGATTTCGCCAATAGGACCGGTTCGATTTTATATTGCTAGAGGTTTTGCACCAGAGGAAAAAACGTGGCAACTGCATATTATGTTGGGGCCTGAGCTATGAAAAAACGTACTATTTCAGCACTTCTGTTATCGCCTGTTTTTATTGTGGTTGCCCTTTATGCACTGCTTATTAGCCCGCTAGGCGGCCCTGCAGTAAAAGTAATGGCGAATACGTTTGTCAAACCTTTACACATAGAGCGCATAGACGGCAGCTTTGCTGATGCACTTGAAATTACTGGGCTTTCTTGGAAAGACGCCCAATGGCAGGTTTCAGTGGGCACTATTTATGCCGATTTAACCTGGCGCTGCTTTTTCGAACCACGGGTTTGTGTAAACGAACTGTCTGTGGATGACGCTTCAATAAAACAAGTTGCCGAGGCACCAGAAGCCATACAAGAAGACACCACAGATGCCACGTTTACCATGCCTTTACCTGTAGAGGTAGAAGCGCTGACACTGAATAATATTGACGTTAGTCTATTGGCAGTAAGCATCAGCGTAAAAGCACTTGAGCTATACGACTTTGAAGCAGATGACGCCATTGAACTAGAAACCTTCGCGGCACAGAACATAGCAGTTACTTTGCCACAAACGAGCGAAGAACCTGCTTCACCAGCGCCTTCGCCGAAAACACCTAATACCGGGCTTCCCGCATCATACTCACTTCAATACACTGCACCAACGTTGCCCAGTATCGCTACGCCAATTCCGCTTTCTATCGGTACATTCTTAATAGAAGGTTTTTCGTTTAGCCAAGGCAGTACAAAAGAGCAGCTGGACGTTATTGCTTTAACCGATGCGCACTTCAAAGAAACAGATGTTGGCGTTGATGATATTAAAATCGTTCATGAACAAGGTTCAGTTAAGGGGCGTTTTTCGGCGAACTTAACCAACAACTATCCGCTAACGGCCAAGTTAATTGCACAAACTCGCTTAGACACGCAGCCTCAAAAGCTAAGTGTGAATGCAAAGGGTGCATTAGATGACCTTGCAGTAAGCATTGTCGCAGAAGGTGCGGTTACTGCTAACTCGTCTCTTTCAACAAACATCTTAGACAACACATTACCTATTGAATTTTCAGCCAGCTGGAACGAGCAGCCTATTCCTTTAATGACAGACGCAACACTAGATGAAGGCGCGCTTACGCTAGATGGCGTAATGGGCGACTACGTTCTTAAAGGTAACGGTGCGGCCACACTTGCTGACATTGGCAAAGTACCTGTGTCTTTAGATGTGGTACTAAAAAAGCACAATATTTTTGTTAATGAAGCCAATGTACAAGCGTTAGAAGGAAGCCTGCAAAACAGCGGCACGCTTTATCTTAACGACGCCATAGCATGGGAAGGAAAAACAACGCTTACGAATGTATCAGCAAAACGCTTTAGTAAATACGCGCCATCTAATGTAAACGGTGATGTAGAAAGCATATTGCAATACTCGCAGCAAAATGGACTACATATCAGCTTGCGAGATTTAAATGTATCGGGCGATCTTCAAAACAAGCGCATAGATGTGAAGGGCAATGCTGTATATGCTGGCCCAAGCGATTTGATTGTAACCAACATCAGCATAAAACAAGACACAAATGCAATAAAAGCCATTGCACAAGTGCTGAATAAACGCCATCTAAACGCCGATATCAACATTGATGTAGCCCAAATTGAAACCTTATTTCCAGACGTTTCAGGAAAGATAAAAGGCAATATAAAAGCCGTTGGGCCATGGCAAAACCCTTCAGCAAACGGCGGAGTAGATTTAACGAATGTTTTAATAAGCGCTGCGCTTTCGCCTGAGGCCGCACAACAAGGTGCAATAAACGGCAGTGTTAATTTTGCAGGAGAGTATACCGATCATACGGCGTCATTGGATTTACGCGTACCCGAGCACACCTTAAAAACAGATCTAAAGGGAGCATGGGCTAACAGCCATTGGAACGGGCAAATAAGTAATACCACGCTAAAACTTTCTAATATGTATTGGACGCTCTCTAATACATTTTCGGTGGATATTGGTACTGAACCTGTAACAGCAAAAATAGGCCAGCACTGTTGGACATCGCGAAAAGAAGGCGAGCTTTGCGTTTCCAATGTTAACTACCAAGACAATCGCGTGACATGGGATATCAGTGCCAACGCACTGCCCGTTGGACTCTGGGCCAATGAGCTGGTGCCACATATTGTATCTGCACCATCAGATGCGACTTTAACGATAAAAACCCAAGGGCAATATGCGCCCAACGACCCTATCGATGCTACGTTTACCGCTTCGCTTAGCCCAGCCCCATGGCAGCTTGGCGAGGAACGACCGCTAACGCTTACTATTCATTCTGTTGAAACCTCGGGCAAAATTAAACAAGGGAAGCTTGAAGCAACGTCGCTTATTTCCAGTAAAGAAATAGGTGATGCCACATTGACCATTGCCACTCGCCCGTTTGAAGATGAAAAGCTTCTTGAAGGTACACTTACCTTGCAGCAGCTAGATGTCGCGCCTTTAAAGCCACTTTCACCCGCAATAAGAACGCTAACAGGTGTGCTAAATGGTGAAATTGTTTTAGCAGGAACGGTAAGCGAACCTGCGCTTACCGGCGAGATGACTATTTCTAACGGCGCCATAGATATACAAGATACGCCGGTTACGCTTGCTGATTGGAACCAGTCGATAGTGTTAAACCAGCAAACAGCAAAGCTTGATGGCACGTTTGTATTGGGTGGAGGGAAAGGTGAGCTAACCGGTGATATTGACTGGTCTTCAACGCCTAGCGCCAACTTCTCGCTAAAAGGTAATGCGTTTGAAGTACGTCAGCCTAATGTTCGCTTGAAAGTGTCACCAAATATCGAAATCGCAGCAACCAAAGAGCGCGTAGATGTGAAAGGGGATGTAAATATCCCTTGGGCACGCATTGAAATAGAAAGCTTACCCGAAAGCGCCGTTTCGCCCTCTAAAGATGTACATCTTCGTGGTGAACCCGACAGGGAAGAACCCCTTGATATTGTACATGCCTCTGTAATGGTGAATATCGATAAAGCAAAAACACAAGAAGTGAAGCTTGAAGCCTTTGGACTTACGGCAAGCCTGCATGGCGGAATTCGTGTAAACACGCAGCCAGCGCTAGTAGGCTTTGGCGACCTACAAATACTTAATGGCCGCTATAACGCATACGGTCAGCAGCTAATCATTCAAACCGGTGAAGTGCAGTTTAACGGGCCTATTGACCAACCTCTTTTGCTTGTAGAAGCCATTAGAGACCCAGCGAAGACCGACGATAATGTTATTGCAGGGATTCGAATTGACGGCGCTGCCGATGCACCAAGCATTAACCTGTTTTCTGAGCCAGCAATGGATCAGCAGGGCGTACTGTCGTACTTATTAACCGGTAGTGGACCAAACTCAGGAACCCAAGACCCCAACTATGCAGCGCTTCTGTTAGGTTTTGGTTTATCAAATACGAAAACCCTCACCGGACAAGTGGGCAGTGCACTCGGGATAGACGATTTCAGCTTAAGTACTAATGAAAACCGCTTGTCTGTAACGGGGCAGATAAATGACCGTTTATCAGTAGAGTACAATGTAGACGTGGGTTTAAGTAACAATGATGCCAACGCTACGTTAAGACGAAGACAGTTACCACCTGACCTTGCATTAAAGTACAAGCTACTTCCTAGCCTGTATCTTGAAGCCATTCAAACCACGCTGGAAGACCAGTCTGAGTTTGCTTTAGACTTGTACTACGAGTTTTTCCTTGGCGACAACAGAACGCCTTCACAAGAGGACAATGGCGAAGACAAAAGCGACAGCAAAAGGGACGAAAAAGCCAGCGACGCAGACTCGCCAAAAGACTAACCCTCGTTAATGGCCGCGTTTGTCGGCCATGCTTTGTAGCACTGCCAACTGTGCCTCAAATCGCTGTTGTCGTTTATGCGCCCACACGCCCCATACAATAACAATGATACTGGCTATTGGCAGGGCAATGATTAACTTGTCCCATTTTTCAGGGCTAAGCGCACCTGCAAAATGCCGTTCCAATACAAATAATGGCAAAACAATAAACGCAGGCCATGCCGAGTGTTTGGTAATAAACGAAATACGAATATTATTTTTTATTTGATGCGTAAACTGCTGTAAATGATCTAACGTGTGCGAATCTTTTGTGAACGCTGCAACGCGTCGGAGCCATAACTGATACATCACTAACGGCACAGCTGTTACCACCATAAACAAACATAATGCCCTGGCCGCAAACGTCATTTCTCCCCAAGCCAGATACACCAAATAGAGAGGCGGAAGCAACAGAATGATGTCAATCAGTATATAGAGGCGCTGTTTTACACGCTCGCTGTTAAAGCTTTTCTTTACCTCTGACACATCGATAGTGTTTGTAGGCTGTGCTTGCCAAAGTTCAGTTAACGCATTGTCACCTTGCTGATTGTCGTTATCACTGTGCATAGTGTTCCTCCTGCATAACGGCGTGTTTCGCACGTTTTAAAATTACGCCCACATGATTCTTAGTAAGGCCGCAAACATCTGCAATTTCATCGTAGCTTAGCCCCTCAAGAGACAGGGTTAATACTTGCCTTTGCTGTAAAGGAAGTGCTCGTACGGCCTTGAGTAAACGAGCTAAAGACTGCTGCTGGCTTGAAGCGGCTTCTGGGGAGTGTTGACTGCTTGCATAGCCATCGCTACCAAGCTCTTCATTTTCATAACGGTGTGTATCTACCCGTTTCACCTGACTAGCTACATGGGTAACCGCACGGTTGTGGGCAATTTTAAGAATGTAAGTTTTTACGCTGCTATCGCCTTTAAACCTCGATAGCCCCTGCCAAACGGCAATAGCAATTTCCTGCAACAATTCTTGTTGCATAGCCTCGTTCGCTTCGTAACTGCTGGCCACACGGCTAAGCAATGCGCCGTATTGCGTAAAAACCTCTTCGAACCCTTGCCCCAAGCTTCCTGCCCTTTATTGATATTAATGCCTAATTATTAGGGTGTTACCCCGTTTCATATTCATACAGTCTGCATGCTTTGAATTTTATTACAGCTTTTTTTGCGTATTTTTTATGCCATACCAAAAATTTCTGTAATTTTTTCCGGTAACAGCTGACTAGTGATTATGAAGGAAGGAAATAAAGACGATTTTTGATACCTAAATATTTCCACACAGATAAATTTTGACAGCCATCAGCACTTTTTAAGGAGAGCATAATGTCAACGTTAAGCCTTGTTTTACTACTCAGCGGTATTACGTCTATTGCGCTCTTAGCGTGTTACCTAGATGCCAAGTTCCAGTGGCGATTAAATGACTGGATGAACGGTAAATGCAGCAACCCATTCATTGCCAGTAAAACGTCGCAGCAAGCACAGCAGTTAAAGCAAAAAGACGAGCAAATTAAAACCTTAATGGAACGCGTTGAAACGCTTGAGGCCATTGTTACCGAGCCAGCCTACGAGCTAAACAAGAAAATTAACGCACTGCGTTAAGTAGGAGCTCAACCACAGTATTAAGCAATGCATGTGCGGCGAGGCGCGAAGTAGTGTGTATAAGCAGCGAAGTTTAACTGGGTATTGAAGGGCGACGCATAAAATAGGGTACTTTGCCCATCGCAATAGCGTTGCCCATCAGCACCACAATAACACCTACAACAGAAAGCATGGTCCACTGGTAACCTTCAAAAAATGTGGATATAACAAGTGCGACCATAGGGTAGACAAGCACCACATAGGCAGCTTTATCTGCTCCCATCTGCTTTAGCAACTTCATGTATGCGCCAAAAGCGAATACAGACCCGAATAATGCCAAATACACTAACGACAAATAAAAGCTAGTGCTTGTAGGAATAACAATATCGCCTGGCGCTAATAGTGAGGTAATGAATAACAGCACCATGGCGTATGACATGGCATAAAAGTTCATTTGAATCACCGGTGTGCCCGATGTAAGTATTCGCTCAGAAATTACATTACCTACTGATGCACAGAAGAAACTCACAAACGCTATCCCTAACCCAATAGCAAGCGCAGCATCCATTGATACTTTAGAAAATTCAGGCACAAACAAACACACAATGCCAATTAAACCAAATGTGGCACCTATCACTACCTCTTTTCGTATGGGCTCTTTTAACCACCAGCGTCTTAGCACTACATTTATGTAAATAATGCATGAGCTCATCAAGGCTAACAGGGCACTAATAATATGTGCTTGAGCCATATAAAGCAGGGTGTAATTCAAACTGTAAAGAAACAGCCCTACACCCGCCATTTTCACATGAACGTGGACGGGAAGCGCTAGCGGCAGTTTTCTAACCAAACAATACGCACCTAAACAGGCCGACGCCAATAAATAACGTAAAGCAATGGCAAAGGTCTCAGAGGTGTGGCCTATTTGATAGGTAATGGCAATCCATGTTGAACCCCAAATAAGACAGCATAGGGCAAATAATGTTGCGTTATTCATTACGCATTGCCCCTATCTGCGATAAATGCCTTTAACTGCGCCACGGTTTTATCTAACAGCGTTTGTCTTGCGTTAACACCTATCCACGCGTTATGCGGTGAAATGATTAAATTAGGTAAGTTTGCCTTAAGCAGAATATGGTCTTCCGGTGGTGGCTCTACCGATAATACGTCTAAGCCTGCACCGCCTAGTTGCTTACTCATCAATGCGTTAAGTAGCGCGTGTTCGTCCACTAGCCCGCCGCGCGCAGTATTAATAAGAAAACAGCTTGGTTTCATTAACGAGAGCGCCTTTGCATCAATTAGTTGATGGGTGTCGTCAGTTAACGGGCAATGCAGCGTTACCACATCGGCATGGGGTAACAGTGAAGACAACGATGGACGCGTATCCTCTTTTTTACCGGGTCTTGCTGCAATGCTTACCCGCATTCCTAGCGCTTTTAGCAATACTTCAACGCGCTTGCCAAGTTCTCCATGACCAACAATAACCGCATGCTTTCCGGCTAGTTCTACTACGGGGTGAGATGACAAACAAAAGTGAGGCGACGCCGACCACTTTCCCGCATGCACGTCGTGTTGATATTGTACAAATCGTGTAGCGACATTAAGCAGCAGTGTAAGGGTATGTTGAGCAACGCTGTCGGTGCCATAAGCCGTAACATTACGCACTTCAATACCGTTAACGTTGCAGTAGTCTAGGTCGATATTATTCATGCCAGTAGCGGTTACGCCAATATACTTCAAACTGTTAGCAGCGCTAAGCGTGTCGGCATTCAGCACCACCTTGTTCACTAAAATTACGCTAGCATGCCTAATGCGCTCCTTAACCTCTGAAGGTGCAGTGTTATCAAAAATGGTTACATCAGCGTCAATGCTGTTTGCATGGGCGTCTGATAGCCCTTCTGATAAATCGTCTTTTAGGCCGTCGGCGAAATTTTCGGTTAAGCCTTTTGAATCAAGAGACGCTAAGCCCAGCGTTTCGGCATCAAGAAAAACAATACGATGTTGACTCATAGCACATCACATATCGACTCGAGGGCCGACTTGATTTTTACCGGAATAGGTATGGCTTTATCTGATTTTCTATCTACAAAAACATGAACAAACTGGCCATGAGCAACGCGCCTTTTCGACTCTCCAGCAAACACCGACAAACCATACGTTACCGAGCTTCTCCCTATCTTAATCACTCGCAGCCCTACGTAAATAACTTCTGGATACGCTGCGGGGGCGATATATTGACACTGGCTACTAACCACATACGCCACCGATTGACTTTTATGGATATCTAACCCGCCTTCTTCAATAAGAAAGCGGTTTACCGCCGTGTCGAAAAAGCCGTAATACACTACGTTATTGATATGACCATAGGCATCATTGTCTTGCCAGCGAGTGGCAATAACAACGTTATAAGGATAGTCGGCAAGGGTAGGCGTTATATCGGTCATGCTTGTCCTTTTTAAATGGCGGCAGTGATTAAAGCGCGTTAAAACAGCACCATATCGTCTCGGTGTATGGCGACATCAGCTGTTTCATAACCTAGCACACTGGCAATGTCTTTCGACTTTTTCCCTTTTATAAGTAATAAGTCTTTTGCGTTATACAAGCTAAGGCCTTTCGCTATGGTGTTACCATTACACACCACGTCAATGGCATCACCTTGTTCAAAATGCCCGTGTATATGCGTAATACCCGATGGCAGTAATGAAGCCCCTTTTTTCACTAACGCTTCTTTTGCGCCATCGTCTATTTCAATAGTGCCAGCGGTTTTAAGCGTATGCGTAAGCCATAATCGTCTAGCGCTCGACGGCGTGCTGTTTGCTTTAAATAAGGTGCCTGGCACGCTGCCTTCCAGCAAACTATCAAAGGTTTCACCTTTTCGCCCATTAACGATAAGCGTTTGAATACCGCTGTTGGTGCACTTTTCAGCAGCTTCTATTTTAGTGCGCATACCTCCGGTACCTACAGACGTACCAGCACCGCCTGCTAGGCCATATATGGTAGCGTCAATTTTTTCAACCGTTGGAATAAGTGTAGCGGTTGGATCTTTGCGCGGGTCGGCGGTGTAAAGACCGTCAATATCTGAGCATATTATTAGGGTGTCGGCCTGTGCTACCAAGGCCGTGTAGGCGCCAAGATTGTCGTTATCTCCCACTTTTAGCTCGTTTACCGCAACAGTGTCGTTTTCGTTAACCACAGGTAACGCCTGATGATTAAGTATTTCGCGCAGTGTATTTTTGATGTTTACGTAACGGGTTCTGTCGCGCAAATCATCGGCGGTTAACAACACTTGTGCGCACGGAAAATCGAAAAAGCGCTGCCAGTTCGCCATCATAAGCGTCTGGCCAATGGCCGCCATAGCTTGTTTTTCCGCTATTGACGCATTGTGGCGTATTTTTACTTTGCTGCGACCTGCTGCAACGCTACCAGAAGACACTAATATGACTTCTTTACCAGCTTCTCGGCTTGCGGTAATAAAACGGGCTAATGCCAGCAGAAAACGACCACTGCACTCGTTGCCCTCTGGCGCGATAAGGGCACTACCGACTTTAATGACAGCACGCTGCCAAGTGAAACGATTCATAATGGGAGATAAAAAGGAAACAAGAGCTCAAGAATACGACAGTTGAGCAGGTAAGCAAACGTTCTGTTACACAATTTTTGCGTTAAAACATAATTAGTTTACGGTCAAAAACTGGATTCATTCGGGAAGGCCGATATACTAGCATTTGTTATTCTATAACAATTCCAACATACAAGTTGCAAGGATCCTGCATGAGCACCGCAAAACGACACTTATTCTGGCTTGCGCCAGTGTTGTCTATGCTGATTTCTCTTCCAAGTGCAAACGCCGCTATTAAACAAACTAAAGGCGACTTTG
>Ga0213840_1000933_pt1 | contig 29090 bp, 25 predicted proteins | sample SWPATP22_FD_160132 | JGI IMG/M metagenome (GOLD analysis project Ga0213840, IMG submission 160132) | Coastal seawater microbial communities from Marineland, Florida, United States - SWPA TP2 #2 | ecosystem: Environmental > Aquatic > Marine > Coastal | place: USA: Florida | collected 2016-08-14 | reverse complement strand
CTAAACGCTCTGACTTTGCATCAAAGTCAAAGATACCCCCTAAGCGCATCGGTGCGCTCGCGGATATCTTTTATCGCATTGGTAACGGGGTTTATTTCAAACATAGACCGCTTATTTCGTAAAATTCAAGACCGCGGATATTAACGAATTTAAGGTAATTTTGATAGGGGTTGGCGCAAATATTGCCATCTTCTTTTGGTATGTATTAGAAGCGTTTTCGTTGAACGATAGGAATTGGCCGACAAATGACTTTCAAGGCCGCTTGTTAAAGTAAAACATGTCCATATTTATTGATTTGGCGGCGTTTTTAATTTCACGTTTTCTGTGCCGACTTACTTCTTACATGCACCAATTTGGAACAAAATGTCACTAAATAATTTATCTTCAGCCATCATTGGCATACTTTTGAGCTTATTTATTCTAGCCATGGGTCCCATGGTAGATTGTAGCGATTTAGCGGGGTCAACCATGACACTTCAGTGTCCTGACGGCGCACCAGTATCATTAATGTGGCCGGCGCTATCGCTGCTTGTAGCAGCCATCGGCATTGGAAATTGGCTTTACAAGAATAGAGAGCGTTAACCCGCCCCAACGCTAAATAGTGCTGGATAGCACAATATCTAACCATGTAGCATTGATTCATAACGAGAAGTCGTTATTGCAACGATTTCTCGAATACTTGAAGGATACGGCTTTTTTCGTAGTAGTCGTTTTTATGCAACGAAACTATTAAACGGCACAGGCAGTATTTCTTTTAACTTATATGCCTTTTGTAAGCCCTGCAAATTACCCAAATAAATTGGCATTTCCGCGTCGTAAAATTCAGATATGACCTGTAAGCACAAAGCACATGGCGGTACTGGGTCTTCCTGATCTGCAACCACAATAAGGTATTCCATATCCTGTTTGCCTACCGCTGCAACGCCACTCCATATTGCATTTCGCTCGGCACAAATAGTTGCACCATAGCTAGCGTTTTCAACATTACAGCCATAAAAAACCTGCTCAACACCTTTGAATTTTACTGCTGCACCAACTTTAAAATGAGAATACGGAGAATAAGAGTTTTCTCGTGCCGCTAACGCGTTTTTGTACGCATCCACAACATCCTGACGTAAATTTTCAAGCAATGTTCTGTTCCACTTTTCAAAAGGGGGCATGAAGATTAATGAGTATTACTACGTAGTGCAATAGAAAATTGACCATTTGGACAACTTGTAGCCAAAAACATGATACTTGATCTTTTTTTATTTGGGCGTACACTCGCACGCTCAAATAGAGTACAAGTGTACGCTCAAATTATTAACTGTCGTTTTAACTCTTGTAAGGTCAAAGCAATTAGTGAAATCGCTTCTTTCGAAAATCAGTCATTCTCTTTTCCATCACTTAACATGGAAAGGTTATTGGGAGCCACTTGTTCAACGGTTTAAACCTGCGTGGCGAGATGGCCTATTTCGCGCACAAATAACAAGTGCAACCTACTTAAACCCAAATACACTTCAAATTTTATTATCGCCAGAAAAAAAGTGGCCAGTACACTTGGCAGGGCAGCATGTGTCACTTACTATCGAGATCAACGGCAGGCTTACAACTCGTGTGTTTACTATTGCATCAGGAGCCAGTACTCATGCATTAGAAAATGAATTACGCTTGGTCATTCGTATTAAAGAACAAGGGGCGTTAACCCCTCACCTACCAACACTTTCACCTGGACAGTGGGTAAACATTTCACCACCCATGGGGCGTTTTGCACTGAGGGAAGATAAAGATATGCTGATGATTGCAGGCGGCTCTGGCATCACCCCCTTCATCGCAATGTTAGAAGACTACACATCGAAGCATGCAGCCAAACATAGCTCTAATGGCTGTAAGGAGCACCACAGCCGCCAGGCTTCTATGAAGCCAAACATTCACTTGCTTTACTATGCCAAGCAAGGCGAACACTTGCTTATTGATGAGCTCTCAAACATTTCATCAAAGCTACCCAATTTTGCGTTTCGTTTACTCACTAAAGCGAATGACGGTGATGTTGAACGCTATTTACCTGAATTTTATACGTATGAGTGGATGGTGTGTGGCCCTCAATCACTGTATGGGCCAATATCAAAGAACGCTTTGGCAAATAATATTTCACTTGAAAGCGAACATTTTACCGCACTTTTACCAACCGTATTTAATAGTTCAGAAGAAGAGCAAACCTTCCTTATTCAGCATGACAACAAAGCGCTTCATGTTAACAACCAGCAATCGCTTCTAACTCAGCTACAGCAAGCTAGTGTGCCGGTAAATTATGGGTGTGGCATGGGCATTTGCCATCAATGCCAGTGTGTAAAGAAACAGGGAATTGTGCGGGATATGCGCACCGGCGAGTTGTCAGATAACGCCGAGGAACTCATTCAGCTATGTGTATCTCAAGCCGTTACTAATTTGGAGCTTCAATCATAATGACGAGTAAACGAACTTCGACAATAACACCTAATAGATCCAATAAGCCGGATTATGAAAAGCTAGCCCAGCAGCTAAACGCAATTAAAACTGACATTCGTGCACGCGTTGGTAATGAAGATGCTCAATATATTAAACGCGTGATTGTTTTACAGCGTGTCTGTGAGTGGACGGGAAGAATATTGCTTATGCTGGGCTTTTTGCAGCCGGTGCTGTGGGCTGTTGGTGTGCTTAGCTTGGCTACTGCCAAAATTCTCGACAATATGGAGATTGGTCACAACGTAATGCACGGGCAGTACGATTGGATGAACGACAAACATATTAACTCTAAAGCATACGAATGGGACATTGCCTGTGATGGTTCTAGTTGGAACAGAGTGCACAACTACGAGCACCATACTTATACCAACATAATAGGCAAAGATCGTGACTTTGGTTATGGGTTGCTCAGGCTTTCGAGCGACTTTCGCTGGCGTGTTAAAAATCTTTGGCAATTTATAACTTACCTTTTGCTAAGCGTTTTCTTCCAATGGGGAGTGGCGTACCACGAAATGGCTGCAGAGCGTGTATTCTTTGGTAAGAAAAAAGACAATCGAAAAAACACAGTTACTCATACTCAATTGAAAAAGCGCTTTTTCAGCAAGGGGGCCAGACAGCTTGTAAAAGACTACGTGTTATTCCCTTTACTCGCAGGGCCTCTTTTCCTGTGGGTGTTTGCAGGAAATGCATTGGCCAATTTGTTGCGAAACTTATGGACGTCTACCATCATTTTTTGCGGCCACTTTACGGGTGACGTAGAAACCTTCAAAGAAGAAGACTGTAAGAACGAAACACAAGGACAGTGGTATTACCGCCAAGCCCTTGGTTCTTCAAACATAACTGGGGGGAATGTTTTTCATGTGCTTACTGGGCACCTTAGCTTTCAAATAGAGCACCACTTGTTTCCCGATATTCCTGCTCGCAGGTATCGAGAAATGGCGCCCAAAGTCAAAGCCGTGTTTGAAGAACATGGCATGCACTACAACACCGGTAGCTTCGTTAAGCAATATTCAAGCGTGCTTAAACGCATATTGCGATATTCGCTGCCATAAACACGAACATCAGCACGTGATGTACGTCAACAAGCGTGCAGTTAACTGTGATAAATAAAATAGCACTGAGAAACATTAAACCTCGGTGCTATTTATCATCTCGCGCCAGTTGAAACCCTAACCAACCCGACATTGCGCTTGCGCCCGTTAAACACGTTCCCCATACCCAGTCGATGCTCATAATAAAAAGTGTGAAGCCATCTATAATACTGTAGGCAGTAAGGTTATAAGCGCCATAGCTTGCCAGCCCCAACAAAGCGCCATCGATGCCTGCATAAAGCAGTGATTTGTCGCGATTAGCTACTACCGCAAGTACGAAAACAACGCATCCATACATTGCGTAAAATACTAGCCAAGGCCAGGTTATAAACTCGCTTCGTAACAAAGGTGCCATTTCAGTTTGATACCAGCTATCTGCCACTACACCTAACCATATGAAATCAAGCACACCAAAGCAGATAAAAATAGCAGCTAGCGATGTTACAATCGGCTTCGCGTAGCGTACGATGTTCGCAAGCATGTTTCCTATTCCTTATCAAAGTTCCGTTAATTATCAATAGTGTGTCATGGTTTACGCAGCAAGAATAGCACTGCATTTGCTATGTATTATTTTGTGTTCACAATCATCCGATTTCATCTGATTAATCTACGCATAGCGTAGGCTCAGCAGTGCCGCCCGACACATATGTCCGGCAGCCAAATAAATTTGTAGACTCTAAGCAAACTCCGGCAGTGGCCGTACCCGGCGCAATGGGTTCGTTAAGCGCAACACAAGCTACTTCACAGTCGCTACTGCTTTGACAAGACTTACCGGCATCGCTTGCTGGTAAAACACAGCTTTCCTTTTGTTGTTTACCAATGCGTTTCCACTGCCCCGAATGTTTTTCGCACACCTTTTCAGAAGCGATAGAATACGCCTGCTGTACAAGCGGTAGCGACGTATCAACCGTCGCCTCTAGTTTTGCAATTTCTTTGATCGTAGGTATCTTCTCTGGCGGTTTTGCACCGCATCCTGTCAAACAAGCCAGTGCCGCAATAAGAGAAGTAACGGTGACTTTATTGCCAGTAAATGAATAGTGCATAGTAGCAATTCCTTTTATATTCTTTACGTCTGACCTGTTTTTTTGATTAAGTTTCAATAAATTATAAAAACTTATCACGCAAACTGATTGCTTGCGCCGTTCAAAGAAAATAAATAGATGAAATTTTATTTAAATTTACTAGGTCTATGTGTGCCTACTGTTTGCACTAATTAACGAATTGGACTTTTCATGTCATACGCCCAAACAAAAAACAGCGTTACCTTATTACTTACATTTAGCTTTGCCGTTTTAGGTATTACGTTTTTGCTAGGCGCTAATCCTAGGGCGCTAACAGCTACATTCGGCTTCTACGAACTTACCGACATGTTAAGTGCATCAACACTTAGTGTACTGGCAGGCGTAGGCATGTTAAGCGTTACTATAACAACATTAGCTGCAAGAATAGGCGTATTGCCCGTTATTGTTCCGGTATCAATTACGCTTATCACAGTAGCAGTTCCGCTTCTTACTTTGCTGTCACCTACTCGCTGGATGGCCGATTTAGGCGGGTTTCCTGTTATTGGCAGCGGCCAAGGCATAATAAAGTACTTTGCAGTGTTACCGCTTGTTGCATTTCTATTTTTCAAAGACAAATTTACGGCGAAACAACATACGCTCATGAATTACGCCTCGGTTGCTATGGTGCTTTTTTGGATTGGCGGTATGAAGTTCTATGAATTCGAAGCAAACGGCATTGTAGGGCTTGTCGAAACATCTCCATTTATGTCATGGCTTTACGATGTCTTTACTGTGCAGCAAGCGTCAAACGTAATTGGTGGCTTTGATATCCTTTTTGCCGTACTGCTTGGTATTGGTATTTTCATGCGCAACAAGCCGCTACTTATGATAAGCGGCTTGGCGTGTTTGTCTGTATTTGTAATGACGCAAACGTTTATGTTTACCGTACCTGGCACGTTTAATGGCGACACGCTGATTAACGGCCTGGGGCACTTTGTTATTAAAGATTTATGGTTTATTGCTAACCTTAGCATTGTTGCCCACTACACATTAAGCAATGATAGTGAGCACCAAGCCAAGCTTTAATTTATTGTCCAACAGGCGTAATTTCAGTAATACTGAAATTATTCTTCTAACTGCAAGCTTACCCAAACTAATCGATGGTCTGAGCTTGCAGCTCTGTCTTTTACTAAACGATGCAGAGCACTTTGCTTTTCTGGCCAGAATACGCCAGCGTCGGTTACCGACATGCCATATTTTGAGGGAAGTACATAGTCGGCTCTTGCTCCCCAATAAGCGGTAAACCGGTTGCTGTAAGGTAAATCTGATGAGTTTGCCCCGCCATCACTTTTAGGTATAACCGAATTGTTTACCAGTGGATGTTCGGTTAGCTGCTCGATGACGCCTTTTCGATACTTTTCACCAATATCCGCTGCATTGAAGTCGCCAACAAGAACAAACCGTGAGTTTTCGCTAAGCGTTACCTGTTTGCCGCTATCATCGTAGATATAACCGCCATTTTTAGGTGATAAGTAATCTGCCATAAGGCGAATTTCATCGCTATTGCGTTTCCCGTTTCGGTCTTCATCACCGTCAAAGTTCGGAGGCGTTGGGTGCATTGCCAGTATATGTACTGTTTTATCTCCCACTAAAACGGGAATATCCCAGTGCGATTTTGAGCTTAGTCGAAAGGCATTCCACTCATCTTCAGAATACCAAGCGCTATAAGTACTTTGTTGATTTTCGCTTACCAGCATTGGGCGCCGTGCGTTGGGCATATCTTTCCACTTAAAATACTGAAAAGTGCGCACCTCGTCTTTCTTAATGGGGTACTTCGATAAAAGGGCCATGCCGTACTGCCCTGGGTACAGACCATAACCGTATGCGTCATTGCCGTATTGCGTAGCTTCACCGTTATTGTCTAAGTCAAATGGTGTTGGTTGGCCGGTGTTCACTGTTGCGATATAGGTATAAGGGTAATCAAGCGGCGCTTGTCCCTGTTGAGAAACGTTTAAATAGCGAGTTACAAAGGCATTTACACCACTCTCTTTATTTTGAATGTAATCGAATTCGTTAAGCAGAATAATGTCTGGGTTAACACGCTGTATAATTTCAGCAATGTTTTTTACTTGATCGTTGTCACCAGAGCTAAGCACCTGTTGCAGCACCGTGTCGCTTGGCGGCATGTTGAGGTGGCGATAATTAGTTGCCTCCATACTTACATTGAATGTGGCAACCTTAAGGGGCTGTGAAAAAGCAGAAAAAGGCAAAAGCGCTAGCAGCGCGAAAAACGTTATAGGTTTCATGAGGGTAGCTTTTGTTATATTATCACACTAACATACCAGAACGTGAGAGGTAAGCAATACCGCTATTGCATGTTCTTGTTACACACCGCCATTACCACATAACTTACACCTCCACGTAGCTTACACCTCCACGTAGCTTACACCTCCATGTAACTAACATCCCCCACATAACTAACACTTCAGCATAACCAACACGCTATGAATTGATAAACACGTATACTTTTCAGCGCATTTAAAAGCAAAATAAACCAAACCAGAGCAAATATTGAAAAATTAAATATCAAAATAAGACTTATAATTAAAATATAATTTCACGAAAACCAAAACTGGCGCACAAATTTAAACATTTATTCTATGTTTGCGCTGCTATTGTAAATAGCAGTGGTGTTTTAACATAAAGGTGTACCGTGTCTCATTGGGTTTCAAAAGCAATTCAAACTATAAATGCTGACTTTCAACGTTCAGCAGATACTCATCTTATAAAGCTAGATCAACTTGCCATTCATGGAGTAGATATCTACTTAAAGGACGAAAGCACACATCCTACAGGGAGTTTGAAGCACCGCTTAGCGCGCTCTTTATTTTTATACGCGCTTTGTAATGGCAAAATTCATCAGAACACAACGGTGATAGAGGCGTCATCGGGCAGTACCGCTGTGTCTGAAGCATACTTTGCCAAAATGATAGGCATTCCATTTGTTGCAGTAATGCCGCGTTCAACGGCACAGAGTAAAATAGCGTTAATTGAACGCTATGGTGGTGAATGCCACTTTGTTGACTGCCCTACTCAAATGCATAGCGAAGCCAAACGGGTTGCCAATGAACTAAATGGCTACTTTATGGACCAGTTTTTATACGCAGAACGCGCTACTGATTGGCGAGGCAACAACAACATTGCTGAAAGTATCTTCGAGCAAATGAGCGCTGAACCTCACCCCATACCACATACAATTGTCATGAGCGCAGGCACTGGCGGCACCTCAGCTACTATCGGTCGCTATATTCGTTATAAAGGATTAACCACAAAATTAATGGTAGTCGACCCACAGCACAGCGTTTTCTTTGATAGTTTTTATCAGAAAGACCATACGCTTACATCACAACGCGGAAGTCGTATTGAAGGTATTGGCCGCCCTCAGGTTGAGGCCTCATTTCAGCATGATGTTATCGATACTATGTTGCGTGTTCCTGATGCTGCAAGTATTGCCACAATGCGGTGGCTAAATGAAAAAATGGGCATTAAAGCAGGTCCCTCCACCGGCACTAATTTGTGGGGCGCGTTAAATGAAGCACAAGCTATGGCTAAAGAGGGGTTAAGCGGGTCAATTGTTACTCTTATGTGTGACAGCGGAGAACGGTATAAAGACACTTACTACAATACCAGCTGGGTGGAGAATAACATTGGGGAAACCTGTGAGTTCGATACCGCTCTAGACAGAATAAAGGTGGCATAGGCCACCTTTATTTACGCTTTTATGTAACAATGATTTTCACAGATAGTTTCGTTTTTAACGCTGTAACTGTTTGCGTAAAAATGCACGTAAACACTAGCCCTAGAAAACGGTGCTTACTGCTCAGCTTTTTTACTGAATATTTTGTTTTTAAGCCAATAAAGAGGCAGCAATAATACAAACCAGAATTTCTTTAAGAAAACTAGAGCAAGCGCTAGAAAGCCCGTTTTTGCAAGCACTTTACCAGCAATTAGCCCACCAATGCCATATGCCGCTACCTCGTCGATATCAGGATTAAACTCACTGTACTTGTGACCATCGTTGAAGCTTGCCATAGTAAGTACTTCATCTCGTGCAGCGCTAACTTCTTCAAGCTGCTCCATATTGGCAATAAAGTTCATCACTAAATAACCCTGGCGTCCTAGCGCCCTTACGTTGTAGTTAAGGGTGTTGGCTTCACTTCCACCAAAACTCAGCTCTTTTGCCCAATAGAGTTTATGTGTTGCTTCATCGTAGTAAGGCTGTTCCGCCCAACCTATTAGCTCAATTGAAGGATAACCTTGCTCCTCGCGCCATGAAGATTCCTCTTTAGTGTCAGCCTTCATTTCGCTTAACAAATCATCGTAGTCTATGTCTGCGGCGTCTTCATCAGATACATAACCATCGCTAGCGTATTCAATGGTTACGCCCCACGACTCGGCATCAAGCACGCGATACTTGTGGGGAAACAACATACCTAACGTAAGCTCGCTTTCAGGGTTACCCCAGCCTTCTTCTAATACGCGTTTAGCATCTTGAGGCGACAGGTAATAATAGCTTTCCGGTACATTCAGGCTGGCTTTACCACCCGGTAATTCAATGGCGCCGGTTTGGTAGTTTAAAGATGCCTCGAATTCTTCTGCCCACTTCAAATATGCCAGTTGCTGTTGCTCTTCTTCAGTAAGCTCAGACTCTACAGCCACGGCGGGCTCTTCTGATAACGTCGCTTCCCCATCAGCCTGTGCTATTTGTTCGTTATTTGCGGCTAACGGCGCTTCAGCGGTGGCGGCTGCGTCTTCTGTAACCGCATTTTCGTCTTCGATAGTTTGCGCATGAATTGGTGCAGAAATGAATAGTGCACTTGCAATAAGTAGTGCGTTCTTACTAACGTCCATATTATTCCTTTGTAATTATAATAAGTGTTTTTTCGTAGTGCGCTCTTTAGCCATAAAGAGATTAAGCAGGCACTACTGCACTACATTGAGTGTGTATTGATGTAATGTCAATTTGAAAGATGAAGAACGACACTAAAGTAGTACCGCTATTAATAGGCGCTCAGCAAATAGCGCATTACATCAAACGATGTAGAAAGCGCTGTAGTTTCTTCTGAGAGTAATGGATTTTGCAATCTAAGCATGGTTCTATTGGCCAAATCCAGTTCGTTATTAAGATGCTCTGTATCAACATAACTCTTAAAGAGTTTCAAAAAACTTCCATCTTCAACGGCAATTTTTAAACCTTTCTCTATGCGGCTAGCAAGTTCAGGCTTCGCCTTAGACACGAAGAAGAAAATGTAGGAGGGATAATAGAGTACATAATTGGGTTCTATTACAATGCCCTTATTTTTAAGCGCTTTTTGCTCAACAACGGCTTCATTTAAGGCTCTGGGAAAGTAATCTATGCGCTCTTTTTTAAGCAACTCAACAAGCAGGTCGTAAGTACTTGTGCCTAATACTAAAAAACCATTTGAGTGAAGAATTTCGTAATCGGGCCAGTCATGCCCCTGCCCTGCCACCATTTCAGTGAGCGACTTACCTTGGGTGGGGACTGTGAAATTACTCAGGTTTTCTTTAAGTACAAGGGGAACCCGTAAACCCATGATACCGTTTAACAACGGCACTCTAACGGGAATAGCAGTGGCTTCTCGTTCCTTTGACGTTACGGTCCAAAAAACATCAATACCGCCGTTGCCCGCTAATTCTTTCATAATACGACTTTGTACAAGGCGTTCTTTAGTGAAAGTTAATTTGGCTTTACCGTATTCACTTTCAGTCTTTGAGAGTGCAAGCCTTAGCAGTGAGGTGTAATAGTCGTGAGAGTCGTAGTCGTATTCGCTATCTGGCAGGGTTCTTACATGTTCAATGTGGTTAACCCGAATTGACTTTTGATCAATCGGCTTGCCAGCACTTAATGACTGGAACTGCGATACACCCGCACTTAGTGAGCCACTTAAACACGCGGTAACCAATACAATAATAAAGCGAGAAGATAAATAGCGTTGCCGATCATGCTTCATAATAACAATAGAAATAACACCTCCTTGATAGCACTTCTATGTTCAGCATAGTTCAATTTCGAACTGGCCCCTAACTTTCCCTGACAGAATTTTAATGTTATTTACTGCCACGCAGTTGGCTTTGAAAATGTTGTAATTTGTATGTGGGTTATATAAAAACAAGGCGTACTGCATTGCCGATAGATATGGTGAGAAAGATATTCTCACCATATTTTTTGCCAATAAAAAACTTAACTCGCCACTTTTTTGGCAAGCTCGGCAGTTTCTTTGCCTAAGTTTTTAAGCTGTTTAATGGTTTTTTCATCTGAAATTTCACCACTATCATTCATTAACGAGTCGACTTTCGCTATCGCTTTTTGATTTGGTACCACCATAGTGCCTAAGTTCTCAAGCAGCATACGAAGCACGACTAGCACGCGCATTCCACCTAAACCACCAGCAGATGCCGCCATAATACCCGCCACCTTTCCGCGGTAGGCCTGCAGTGGTTTTTCACCTTCACCCATGCGCGACGCCCAATCAATGGCATTTTTAAGCAGTGCTGGATAGCTTGAATTGTACTCTGGAGACGCAATTAGAAAACCATCGTGGCTCATTAGTAACTCTTTAAACGCTTGCGCTTTTTCAGGTGTGCCATATTGCGCCTCTTCATCTTCGTTAAATATTGGCATTTGATAGTCTGCCAAATCGATGACTGTAACTTCAGCGCCAGCTTCACGGGCACCTTCGGCGGCAACTTTCATGATGGCTTGGTTGAACGAACCTTTTCGAGTACTGCCTGCAAAAGCAAGGATCTTAGTCATTTGAGTTTCCTGTCGTTGATATTTTTTAATAACCGATAAGTTAAGTTTAACTACCTGTTCCGCGGCAATTCAAACTTCAGACTACTTATCTTCAATACTTCTAACGTAAGAACATAAAAAAAGGCTGACAATAATTGCCAGCCTTTTAAAAATTATTAAACCTGTTGTACCGCGAACGCTACATTTTTTCCAGTGTTTCAATACCCAGAAGGGTTAATCCCTGTTCAAGGGTTTTGGCAACTAACGCTGACAATGCTAAGCGACTGTCGCGAACCTGTGGCTCAATGCCTTCTTTCAGCATTGGGCATGCTTCGTAGAATGTCATAAACGCAGACGCGACATCGTATAGGTAAGTACACAGTACATGAGGCGTTGCTTCACGAGAAACTAGACCAATGACCTCTTCAAATTGAAGAAGCAATACTGCCAATGCGTGCTCTTGTTTTTCAGCAATGTTGATACTTGCTGGCAATGCTGCCATATCAACACCTGCTTTTCTAAATAAGCTTTTCACGCGAGTATAGGCATATTGAAGGTACGGTGCTGTGTTGCCTTCAAAGCTTAGCATCGAGTCCCAGTTAAACATGTAATCGGTAGTGCGGTTTTTAGATAAATCGGCATATTTCACCGCGCCAATACCTACTTTACGCGCTACTTCTTCAAGTTCAGCTTCCGTTAAGTCGCTGTCTCGCTCAGCAATAAGCTTACCTGCGCGCTCAACGGCTTCATCAAGCAATTCAACAAGTTTTACCGTGCCACCCGTACGTGTTTTGAATGGCTTACCGTCATTACCAAGCATCATACCAAATGGGCAGTGTTCATAGCTTTGCGACGCTTTCATGAAGCCCGCTTTACGTCCCACAATTTCAGTTTGCTTGAAATGTAGTGCCTGGCGAGCATCAGTAAGAATAAGGGTACGATCTGCGTTTAATTTGCCACTGCGATAGCGCATTGCCGCAAGGTCGGTGGTGGCGTAAAGATAACCGCCGCCCGACTTTTGCACAATGTATACCGCAGGATTGCCTTCTTTATCAGCAAGCTCAGGAATAAACACTACCTGAGCACCTTGGTCTTCTACCGCGATACCTTGTGCTTTCAGGTCACTAATTACATTGGCTAAATCGTCGTTATAAGCCGACTCACCCATAATGTCTTTGCGAGTTAGGCTTACATTTAGCTTGTCGTATACTTCTTCAGAGTGTGCAATAGACACATCGATGAACTTTTCCCACAGCGCTAGGCACTGGGCATCGCCACCTTGAAGCTTCACTACGTATTCACGTGCACGATCAGCAAAGCCTTCTTCTTCATCAAAACGCACTTTTGCTTCACGATAGAAATCTTCAAGATCAGAAAGCGCTGTTTCCGCTACTTCGTCTTGTAGCTTGTCAGAAAGGTGAGCCAAAAGCATACCAAACTGCGTTCCCCAGTCACCCATATGGTTTTGGCGAATTACATTGTGACCTAAAAACTCAAGTACCTTAACTACGGCATCACCTATAATGGTGGTGCGAAGGTGACCTACGTGCATTTCTTTAGCTAAGTTTGGCGATGAGTAGTCTACAACAATATTTTGCTGCTCTGACTTTGTGATGCCTAGACGCGAGTCAGCAAGCGACGCTTCGCATTGCTTAGCTAACCAATCGTTATTTAAGTGTACGTTAATAAAACCAGGGCCAGCGACTTCAAGTTTGCTTGCAACGTCATCAAGCTTTACGGTTTCAACAATTTTTTCTGCAATATCACGTGGCTTTTGCTTTAGCTGCTTTGCTAATGCCATAGCACCGTTAAACTGATACTCGCCAAATTCAGGTCGAGCGCTGCGCGCAACCGGCACTGGCGCATTATCTACGCCCATATCTTTAAGAGCGTCAGTGAAACGGTTAACTAATAGTGCATGTATATTCATAATGTGTTTTGTCTTTTTAAATTTTTACTGGCTGTGCTTTTACTAGCTTGCGTTTAAATAAGCTTATCCAAATCAGCTTAGTTTTCGCGCGTGTTGGTAAACTGAATATCAGGGTAGCGCTCTTGAGCAAGCTGTAAATTCACCATAGTCGGTGCGATGTACGTAAGGTTATCACCACCATCTAAGGCTAGGTTTTGCTCGCCCTTGCGTCGGAATTCGTCCAGCTTTTTCTCGTCGCCACTGTAAACCCAACGAGCCGTTGCTACGTTAACGTGCTCGTATAAGGCATCTACGTTGTATTCTGCTTTAAGACGCGCAACAACCACATCAAACTGCAGAACACCTACCGCGCCCACAATAAGGTCGTTGTTTGCAAGAGGACGGAAAACCTGAACCGCACCTTCTTCTGAAAGCTGAATAAGCCCTTTAAGCAGCTGCTTTTGCTTTAGCGGATCTTTTAAGCGAATTCGCTTAAATAGCTCAGGCGCGAAGTTAGGAATACCGGTGAAACGGTAATTGTCACCCGATGTGAACGTATCACCAATGCGGATGGTGCCGTGGTTATGCAAACCTATAATGTCACCAGCATAAGCTTCTTCAAGAAGGGCACGATCGCCAGCGAGGAAAGTTAGTGCATCTGAAATACGCACGTCTTTGCCCAAGCGGCTGTTGCGCATTTTCATGCCCTTTTCATACTTACCCGACACAATTCGACAAAATGCAATGCGGTCGCGGTGTTTAGGGTCCATATTCGCTTGAATCTTAAATACAAAACCGCTGAACTTACCGTCAGTACTCTCGATAGTGCCTTCTTCAGTTTCACGGCCAAGTGGTGCAGGCGCCCACTCAACAAGGCCATCAAGCATATGATCTACACCAAAGTTACCTAATGCCGTACCGAAAAATACTGGCGTTAACTGACCTTCTAAGAAAAGCTCTTGCTCAAATTCATTAGACGCACCGCGCACCAGTTCTAACTCATCACGAAGTGTTTCAGCAAGGTCGCTACCTACTGCAGTATCAAGCTCTGGGTTATCTAGCCCTTTAATAATACGCACGTCTTGAATGGTGTGACCTTGACCGGTTTGATACAAAATTGTTTCGTCGCGATGCAGGTGATACACACCTTTGAAGCTTTTACCGCAACCAATTGGCCAGGTAATTGGCGCACACAAAATATCAAGCTCAGTTTCTACTTCATCCAACAGTTCCATAGGATCGCGAATGTCGCGGTCAAGCTTGTTCATAAAGGTTACGATAGGTGTATCGCGAAGACGCGTAACTTCCATCAGTTTACGTGTTCTGTCCTCTACACCTTTTGCTGCATCAATTACCATCAGGCATGAGTCAACGGCAGTAAGCGTACGATAAGTATCTTCAGAAAAGTCTTCGTGCCCTGGGGTATCTAGAAGATTCACCAAGTGGTCGTTATACGGAAACTGCATGACAGACGTTGTCACCGAGATACCACGCTCTTTTTCCATTTCCATCCAGTCAGATTTGGCATGCTGCCCTGACTTTTTACCTTTTACGGTACCGGCAGTTTGTAACGCGCGTCCGAACAGTAGCACTTTTTCAGTAATGGTAGTTTTACCAGCATCGGGGTGCGATATGATGGCGAACGTGCGTCGCTTTTTAATCTCTTCTAACAGCTTCTTATCTGACATTAATACTTATCTTCGTTAACTATCATCTTTGCAAACAACGTGTTTGCTAATGCGTTTCAAAGCGGATAAGCACTGCTTTTCCGCGCAAACTTAACGTTGCGATAAAACGCTTGATACATCATGGAATTTATTGGCGCGAATTTTAGCATTTTACGGCACGTAACAGTAGAGTGAATTGCCAAGAAACTTAAGATTAGAAAGAGCGCGGTTATGGTGGTAATGGAGAAATGCTGTAGCAATAGCCACAACGCCAAATATCTAGCATTGTATTGCAAAAAAATGGCGCTATTATTAGCGCCATTTTGCTTGTACTCAATGTTATTGCAACTAGTCCCATTCAGGGGCAAAGTCGGGCGTAGCTTGACGGTCTCCGCAGTCAAGAGCGTCAATTTTCGCAATGTCTTCAGCATCTAGCTTAAGTGATAACGACTTGAAGTTAGTTTCCAAATTCTTGCGCTTTGTTGAAGACGGTATAGTTATTAAGCCGTGTGCTAACTCCCATGCAACTACCACCTCAGCGGCTGTTACATTGTGCTTTTCTGCTATAGCGATAATGGTATCGTCTTTTAGCACCTTTCCTACAGCAAAAGGCATATAGCCTGTCACCGTTATACCATACTTTGCACAGGCCTCACGTACCTTCTCGTTTATCAAATAAGGATGAACCTCAACCTGATTTGTGGCAATTTGGCCTTCGCCCAAGATGCTTACTGCCTGTTCAATTTGAGCAACAGTGAAATTAGAAACGCCAATTGCTTTGGTAAGGCCCATTTCTTTCACGCGCAGAAGTTCACCCAAATACTCTTCCATGCTTTCGCCGTTCTCAGGTGAAGGCCAATGAATAAGCAAAAGGTCGACATAAGATAGCTGCAGCTTGTTTAAGCTCTCTTTTACGCTATCAACAAACTGTGACTTGTTTAGCTTGTCATTCCACACTTTAGTAGTAACAAAAATATCTTCTCGCTCAACGCTGCTGTCTTTAATAGCGCGACCTACAGATTCTTCGTTACCATAAATTTGTGCTGTATCAATGTGCCTAAAGCCAACGTCTAGTGCCATTGTTACGCTGTCGTATGCTTCGTCATCTTTTAGACGAAATGTACCTACGCCTAATGAAGGGATGTTCCATGGTGATTGCTTTGATACTTGCATATCGCCTCCTTTTAAGTTGAATACTTTATAGTGTTTGATAGGCCCATTTAGACCAGTTTCAACCCCAAATCGTTTATCTTCACTAACTACTGGCTATTGAACTTGAACAAGTGGGCATTGATTTCTAGATTGATTAATCTTGTGGAATTAACGGCTTATGTTTTTGCAGAGAGGTTTTGTCTAGGTAACCACTAAAACGAGTGAGTAAAAGTGCTGCGACCGAGATAAGCGCACCTATCCATGCCGTATCAGACAATTGCATACCATCTACAATTGCGCCTCCCAAGATAGAGCCCACTGCGATGCCAATGTTAAACGCGGCAATGTTAAGACCGGAAGCTACATCTACGGCATTTGGCGTAAACTTCTCGGCCAATTGCACAACGTATACTTGAAGGCCGGGCACGTTACCAAATGCAAAGGCTCCCCATAACAGTACCGTGATCACAGCAGCTACCTTACTTCCCATAGTAAACGTTAGTGCAAACAGAATAATGGCAAGTGCAGAAAAGATAACGGTAAGTGCGCGAATTGGGCCTTTTTTATCCGCTAGTTTCCCACCGTATATGTTCCCTATTGCAACCGATACGCCATAAATTAGCATAATTAGGCTTATGGCTGAGGGAGCAAAACCGGCCTCTTCCTGCAAAATGGGCGCTAAGTAGGTAAAGGCTGTAAACGTACCGCCATAACCTAATATGGTCATAAGATAGACCAGAATAAGTCTAGGCTGAACAAGTACTTTCATTTGCTCACTCAACGTAGCGGGCCTACTTTGCTTTAAATTATTTGGCACCAGTAATGTGCTGCCAATCAGCGCAATAGTACCTAGCGCGGAAACCACTAGAAATGTAGCTCTCCATCCAAAGTTTTGCCCTATCCAAGTGCCTAGCGGAACACCAGTAACAAGCGCTACCGTTAAGCCTGTAAACATAATGGCAATAGCGCTCGCTTCTTTTTCTTTTGCTACCAAACCGGTAGCAATAGTAGAGCCTATAGAGAAAAATACGCCGTGAGCAAGACCTGTTAACACTCTAGCCACTATCAAACTCTCGTAACTAGGAGCTTGCCAAGCCAGTAAGTTCCCCCCCACAAAAAGCGCCATTAAACTTAATAGAACATGCTTTCTGTTCCATTTTCCGGTAAGGGCGGTTAATACAGGTGCGCCAACGGCAACTCCAACGGCGTACAAGCTAACTAACAAACCCGCACTGGGTAGTGAAACGCCTAAATCAGCGGCAATTGTTGGCACTAGCCCTACAATTACAAATTCTGTAGTACCAATAGCAAACGCACTTAGCGTTAGTGCAAATAATGCAATAGGCATTGTTAATCCTCACATCGTTAAAAGGCAAAGCGCAGCAGTAATAAAAAGCGCTCTGTTCTTTGTTATTTAAAAGTGTGTACAGTGTGAGGTGTTTTTTATTTGCAAAAAATAGCACTAATGACAAAATACTTTTGTTGTTTTCGTAAAAGAGTGTGCGTTATGGCAGTGAAATCTAAAACCGAAGATCTTGAGGCATTTCTTACTGTGGTAGATACGGGAAGCTTCTCGGGCGCTGCAAGCTTGTTAAATCAGCAAGTAGCCAAAGTTAGCCGAGCTGTAACACGACTTGAAACGCAATTAGACGTCACGCTGTTAAACAGAACAACGCGAAGGCTAGAGTTGACCGAGGAAGGCGCTCTATTTTTACGCTACGCCCGAGAAAGCTTAAACACGCTAGAAAAAGGTGAAGAAGCGCTAAAGCTGCTTAAACACGCTCCATCAGGAAAGCTTCGTGTAGATGCCGCAAGCCCTTTTGTACTTCATCAACTTGCGCCTTTGGTCAAACCTTTCAATAAGCTGTATCCAGATATCTCTTTAGATATCACAAGCCACGACAGTATTATCGATTTACTGGAGCACAAAACGGATATTGCTATCCGCATAGGTGATTTAGGTGACTCAAACCTGCACGCTCGTCACTTAGGTAGAAGTAAGCTTTATCTTGTTGCAAGCCCTGAATACTTAAAAGATAACCCTATCGATGGCGACGCAAGTTCATTACCCCAACATAAACTCATTGGGTTTAGCGACTCAGCAAGCCTTAATAAATGGCCGTTAAAGCAAGAACCTAAACTTTCATTTCATTTGCAGGCATCAAGTGGCGAAACCATTAGGCACTTGTGTTTGGCCGGCCAAGGAATCGCTTTGTTGTCTTATTTTATGATTCATCACGATATCGAAAACGGTACGCTGGTCCCTATTTTCAAAGACGATATTGTCTCTCCAAACCGACGAGAAGCCGTGCAAGCGGTTTACTACAAAAATAGTGCTGTCTCGTCACGTATCACTGCTTTCCTTGATTTTATTCAACCAAGGCTGACACTTTAAACGCAGGTTATTGCCCTTTGCCTAGTAGCTTTTTCAAGGCACTCGGCGGCAAGCCATTCACAATCAACGCAGCAATCATAAGTACTGCACCAGCAACCACCATAGGCAGTAGTGTTTCGTTTAATATGATCACTGAACTTACATAACCCACAATAGGCGTAAGCGTGCTTATAAGTACAATTTTATCAGGGGGAAGTTTCGGGCCAGCAGCAACCATTAAGCCAAACCCTAAGCCTGTAGCTATAGGGCCGATGTACATTAAAAGCAGCCAGTCTTGCCATGCATAGTTTACAAAATCTGGTGTGGGCTCAAATACAAGCGCTAGGGCAAGCATCGCCGCGCCTGCAACAGTGAACTGCCAAAATACGGCTTCAATCACCGTGCCCTGCCACTTGTGAAACGACACCCTTCTAATTGCAAGCGCCCATAATGCAGAGGCAAGTAACATTCCGAACAGGGGTAACCAAGCGCCAGGCTCACCACTAGCGAACAAAATCATGGCACAACCAATGGTAGAAATACCCGTCAATATCAGTCTTTTTGAAGGCGGTTTTTGCCTGTACCACAGCGTGTCGATAAGTAACATCCAAAGCGGTGTGGTATAGATCAGTATGCTTGCAGTACCGGCTGGAATGTATTGCAGCGATAGCGTAATTAACCCCATTGATAAAATAAATTGAAAAAAAGCTACCACCAGCACAACTGCGCGATCTTTGCGGTTTAAAATAGGCAGCCTTTTCTTTGTGATCAGCACGAAAATAGCAAGGACGGGTAAGCTTAATAAAAAGCGCAAGCACACCATCCACACTGGGCCAACTATTTCTAACCCTACTTTCATACCAGGCCAGTTTAACCCTAAACACAATACGGCAACCAAAAGCATCTTTATGCCTTTAGACTGCTGTTTTTCCATTATCGATGCTGTAGACATTTATTTTCTTGTCCAAGATAACGCGAGGTTACTTTGTCGCGATTAAGAAGAATCTAAAACCGTATTGTGAATACTAGAACAGGGCACGGTTTTTTGCGGGCGCAAATATAAGTTAATTCAAAGAGGATTGAAACCATTGCGAGGTTAAATAACAAATAAAGCTGACCACGTGGTCAACATAAATAAACAGTGTATGGAAAGAATTAATTACAGATAAAAAATGCGCAAGCAAGGTAGTGTTTATAGTGTTTTTTCCCACTTCATGATGACAGCATTTTCCTTACCGTTTGCTAGCGGGTAATAGTTTTTGCGAATTTCGATATGATAAAAGCCGTGTTTCTCATACAGTGCAATAGCACTTTCATTGCTCTCTCTCACCTCTAACCACACTTCTACCATACTGTTGTGTAATGATAATTCCAGCACGTGCTTAAGCAACATATCCCCTATTCCACGGCCACGGCATTCCTGTTTAACTGCAATGTCCATAAGGGTGGCTTCATCTAGCACTTCCAGCATAATGGCGTAACCCACAACAATCTCATCTTCTACTGCAAAAACACAGTAATAAGGAGGCGTTAGACAATCTTCGAAGGTGGTGAATTTCCAAGGTGAAAACTGTGCTTCAACATGAATTTCATAAGCTTGCATTATCCATGCAGTCGATGTGTCAGAAGTGACGAGGTGCAGGTTCATTAGTAATTATCGGGTTTGCGAAAAGCTAATTAATGCCTGCCAAAGCGCTCGCTTTTGCTTCTTATCTAGAGAAAGTGGGGCTGCAGGAAGAATGATTGCGTGTTCGTCTACCTTTAACGCAGTGCTTATCATCACACTAGCAACCAATGTAGACGGCAACCCAAGCTGCACACAAGCAAGCTGCAAATCACTAAGCCATAATGCAGCTTGCTCACGTTGCTCGGCACTTAAAGGAACGCCTTCGGGAGATAAAGGAACGTTTTTCGGCTTTGCAGGGCTGCTGTGTGCTTGTGCATTTGAAGGTGCTGAAACTGAGGCTTTGACTGCCGGCTTATCAGGCTTCGTCTCTGACTTTGCTCCACCACCCATTTGTGCGCGTAACTGCGCAAGCTTTGATTGCTTTTCTTCTTGGGTAATCGGTTTGGCCTGTGAGCGTTCTGTAACTTGAGCCTGGGATGTTTGTGTTAAAGCCGCCCCGTTATTTACCTGCGCTACTGTGCTATCGCTTTTTTGCTCTTCATAAGCTTTCTTGGTTACCCAAACGGTAATCCCCATTTCTTGAAGAACAGCTTGTTGGTACGAGGTTAGCGACATGGTGCTCACAGAATAACTTTGACTTGGCGTAGTTTACGCGATGTTCATACAATATTAAACCTTGCCAGTACACCATACGCGTTACATTGCATATGAAGTACAAGACATTGAAAGCAGGTACTTTTAAGCATTGTTTGTGGAAGAAAATGGTTTTTTATTTATCGATGCGAATAAAAGTGTAAGCGTGTATAGGAAGTAAAAGAGAAGAAAGTGGCAGGGGTGGAGGGACTCGAACCCCCAACCATCGGTTTTGGAGACCGCTGTTCTACCAATTCGAACTACACCCCTAGCGCGCTGTGCATTATACGGATGCGTTAACAAAGGTAAAGCGTTTTTCGTGTCAGTGGCAACTGCATGCTCATTTAACATGCAATACGATGTTTTTTCAGTCTATTCTGCTTCACTTTGACCTAAAGCCTTAAACCATAAGTCGTTTGTAACCGATACAATTTCCTTATGAAGCTGGAATTTAGCTAACGCTTCGTCAAAAGAAATACCAAGTATGGTGGTATAGCACTGTAAAAGCGCTGTGCTCTCTTCAATAGATAACTTGTTTATCAAACAGCAGCTTGCCAAATCGAAGTAACGGTTTCCCATTGCTGAGTACTCCCAGTCAATAACAACGGGAATATCGTTCGCTCTGCACAATACATGACTGGATAATAAATCATTATGGCAAAGTACTAAGTCATTGTCGTCTTGCTCACTTTTAATCACTTTACTACGAAGCGATACAGCGTGCAGGTACAGCGAGTCATTTGGTTCCAAATTAGCGACATTTATATAGTGTTGCCAGCGTTCAATAAGATTCAATGGCCTTGCAGTAATTGGCAGTTGGTGAATTCGAGCGAGTACATTAGCAAGGGTTTCAGGTTTTGCCTGCGCAACTTTTATATTTGGTTGCCATTGCTCTACCCATAGTGTTTCATCATCACTTAGCCAAATGGCACGGGGAGCAATATCAAGCGAATGCAACTGTTGTTGAAGTACAAACTGGTGAGTACGATTCACACCGCTGAAAGTGTCGTTTCCCAGCCATTTTACTGCGTAGTCTGCGCTTGAAGATGTATCGTCATTTCCTTCATCCTGAACGCGATAAACATCATTTACCGCGCCTGAGGGATGCTTGGTGATTTTTGCATTGTCGGAAAGACTAAGCGCCTTCTGCAGAAGCGGGAGGATATTCAACATTTCTGCTCTGCTTGTTGTACTGCATCATCCATTGATAGTAACCAAATATTGAGAAAACGACATAGCCTGCAAACAAGCAGGCAGACAGTGCGTAACCCACTTGAAAATATAAAAAGGCGGAAGCAATATTGATGAAGAACCAGTACACCCAGTTCTCCAATATCTTATGGGCTACCATAAAGGTAGTTATGACGCTTAGCAAGTTGATACTTGCATCGAGCAGTAAAAAGTCACTATTGAACTGAGAACTAGCCATTATCGACAAGCCCCAAGCAAGCAACAATAAGGTAGGCACTAACAAACTATGTACCCACCATGGCCAGTGGATAATCGCGCTTTTCTCTGAACCGCTCCTCCCCTTTGACCACTGATAATAGCCATAACCCGCCATTACCATGTAAAAGAAGTTTAATGCTGACTGAAAAGGCAAAGTTACTTGCCAAAACAAGTAGGTATAGATAGCCGTGCTCACGAAAGCACACAGCCAGCACCAACTATTTTGCAAAGCGGCTAATAATACATAACCAATGGCAAGCACTACTGCCACCCACTCTAGTAGTGAAGTGGCAGCAATTTGCTCTGAAAAGCTTGTAAGGAAATCGGCCATTACGACTTTCTTGCCTGCATCGCGTCAAAGTTGAGGAACTTAGCCACAAATATTGCCTGCCCCACCTCTTCGTGCGTACGCTGCATTTCTTTACCCAAAATACCCATTACCTCACCGTATTCACCTGTCACTTGCGTGCTCGTAGAGCTAGTCGAAACAGTGATGGTGTCGTAACCGTTTAACCTATCAATGAAGTCTTGGATAGGTGGAATGTATTCATTCACCAATGGATAAAGCGACAACTCAACCATAACGTGCATAACGCCTCCTAGAACTCGTACTTAACCGTAACACCGTACTGACGACCGTTACCAATTTGAAAGTACGGCTCATCGAATGCATACTCATCGCGAGGGTCGTTACTAAAGCCGCCGAATCCACGTGTGAAATACTCTCTATCAAACGCGTTTTGTACCCATAATGAAGTTTGCCAATCGCCGCTAAATAGCACCAGTTCTGAATTCACCAAAGCAAAACTTGGCGACGTTACGTCATGACCATCTGAGAAACGGTACTCACTTTTAAAGTCTACATCGACGCGCCACATTAGATTATCGGTAAACGCATATTCACTAAATACGTTAGCAGTCCATTTTGGTGCTTGCGCCTGACGTTGTTCATCAATAACAGTACCATCAGCAAGTGTGTAACCTTCAAATGTAGCGCTTAGGTAACCTACCGAGGCATCAATACGAAACGCATCGCTTGCAAACCAAGAAAGCTCAAGTTCAGCCCCCTTGTTTTCGCCTACATCAGCATTGGCAATGACGTCTGCAAAACCCGAGCTACCATCTTCACGCTCAATAACTTCAAAGTCACTTATTTGTGTGTCTTTTCTATCCATGAAGAAAATAGCGGCACGTGCTGTTAGTGACGGTGTAAACAGTGGTCCTTTCACACCTAACTCATAGTTCCAGTTGTACTCTTCATCAAAGAAACGCTGATTATCTTGAAGACGATTGTCTGGGTTAAAGCCAGCGCCTTTGAAGCCGCGCGATATACTTGCATAGTAGAAATGGTCACCGGCTGTATATTGCAGTGCCACTTTACCGCCCACCATATTGGTGTCGAATGCACGGCCTAAACCGTTATTATCGATAAAGTCGAAGTCATAATTCTCTAAACGAAGGCCCGCCACCAATGTCAGGTTTTCTTGAAGCGCGGTTTCTGTCTGTAAATAAAGCGCCGTAGTAGTTGGCTCGTAGGTACTTGCATAGTCGCCGTCTGCGAAGGTGTATTGACGAAGTAAATTCTCTTCAGTGGTTTTATAAAATGCGCCCAATGTCCAATCGGTCATGCCGTCAAACAAAGCAGCACTTTCAGATGAAACAAATCGAATTTCACCGGTTTGCGTTTCTACATCTCTGAAATAAGCGTCAAAAGAGGTATAGCCAAATGGGTGAAACCCGGTGAATGTCCAATCTTCGTCATACCCATACGCAATATTATGAGACGCATGAGTTGCGATAAGAATTAAGTCGCCCGCTTTTGAAGACGTTGTAGAGCGTACACTCACTGCATGGGTTTGATGCTCGTCGAAACCCGGCTCGTCCGAGCGTGTTTTGTTATCGTTATCTAATGAGAATGCGTCGTAGCCGTTATCTATATCGAACCAGCGATAGGTTAAAGCTAGCTTAGTGCGTTCGCTAACGTTACCTTCTAAAGCAAAACGCAGTGCCGATTCGTCTATATTATTGGTGTCGTCTCTACCTAAAAACGTATTTTCAACAAAACCATCGCTGCGGTTATGCACTAATGCAACACGATATTCCCAATCGCTGTTTATATCATTGCCCGTAGCCGCTTCTATACGATAGCTATCTTTATTGCCAATTCGAGCTTCCACATAATCTGGCGCAGCATCACCCACTTCATTACTTGTAAGCTTTACTGCTCCGGCTAATGCCCCCGTTCCATAAAGTGTTGCTTGAGGGCCTCGGTATACTTCTAGCTGTTTAGTATCGAAAATAATGCCTGCAGCGGCTAACCCAGAGAAGTCGAATTCATCAACGATAAAGCTAACAGAAGGGTTAATAGGTTCAGCAAATTGACTGCGTTCACCAATACCGCGAATTTGAATAAAACGTCCTCGCGAAGCACCAGCAGCAAAATTAACATTTGGAATACTGTTTAACACACTGTCGATATGAGAAGGCTGTCTGCTGCGAAGGCGCTCTTGGTCAACAATAGAAGCACTAGCACTCAGCTGATCTAACGTAGTTTGGCGAAAATCGCCTGTTACAACAACGCGCTCAATGTTTTTTGGCAGTGCGCTATTTGCTTGAGCATTTTCGTTAATGTTTTGAGCGTAACTAGAAACCGAGCTGGCAATTAATGAAAGTGTGAAAAGTGATTTGTACATGGGATCTCTTATTCTTCTTGAGAAAAAAGACCCGGCTTTAACGGCAGGTGATTAGGCTAAATTGTGCACCATCCCTACGCCGGTATTATCCGGATCAGGTGTAAGGGTTCCCACAATGTGGATCTCAGACCGAAAACGGACACCCCTTGGTAACGTGAGCACAGCAAAGCTGCCGCACTCAAAAACTGCGACGGAGTCTACCAGTTAGATAAACATCGTCAAGCGAAGTTAGCGTTAAGCTAACTTCATATTAGAAATAATATATTCGCTTAGCTTTCTTCGATATTCATATTAAGCCTACGAACTTCATCGTCGGTTTGTGCCTTAAGAACTTCTAAAGTTTTTCCGTGAGACGTAGGGAGGCGAGTTTCAGGATCTACTTTTACGAACACAATATCGTCGGCAAAACAAATTGTCTTTTTTGTTGCCTTGTTTCTTACCAAGCAACTTACCGTTATAGAAGTACGACCTACTGCTTTTGTCTCTAATCCAAATTCTACAATATCGCCTTGTAATGCCGGAGACTCAAAGCTAATTTCACCAATGTGCTTTGTTACCAGGCAATTGGTTTCTAATTGACAAATTGCCCAAATGGCAGCTTCTTCGTCTATCCATTCCAACGCGCGCCCACCAAAAAGTGAATTGGCATAGTTAAGGTCGTTTGGCATCACTAAACGCCGAGAAAGAAAGCGCATTCGAATTCCTCTTTATAAATCGCTACTATATGGCTAAGTATAACGAAAAATCAGATCTATGGCGCTAAACGAATTACGTAATTGGCTTCATTTTCCTTATGAAAACGCACAGTCAAACGCCCATGTGCATAGGCGATTACTTGTTGTTAACGGTAACGAAACATTTGTTGATGAACAGGCCACTGCGTTATTAGCACAATTACCCGCAGAGTTAACTGTAAACACCTTCGACAGTGCTAAGTTAAAGGGTAAGAATCGACAGAATTTACTGGGAAACGAGTGGGACATTGCTATTTTAGATTGCCGCAGTGTATTTAGGCCCAGTATTTTGATGGCCGTCGCTGGAACGGTGAAGAAAAATGGCTGTTTGGTCTTATTGTGTCCTGACCTAGAAAAGTGGCCTAATAATGTAAATTTAGACTTTGTATCGTTTGGCTACGAGCAAAAGTACAGTCGATATCTGCGCTATTTTGTAACACACCTTAAGCTGCAACCATGGGTATGTTTTCATAACGAGAATGAGACCATTATTCCAGACAACACCGAACTCGCAGCAAGCACTGACAAGCAAAATATTGCGTTGCCGTTCAAATCGGCCGATCAACAAAAAGCATTTGCCAAATTACTTACCCTTTACAATAAGAAAGCACTTAATGCCACTATTACCGCGCCTAGGGGGCGAGGTAAGTCTTCTCTTTTAGGCTTATTTACTGTTCACTTGTTAAAACAAGGGCAAAACATTCTGCTTACCAGCAGCAACATAGAAAACATTGCGAATATACTACAACGTCTTCCTTTTAACGACGATGACCAACGTTTAACTATTTCTTCAAGAAAAACACGATTAGAGTTAGATTCTGGCACCTTGCAATGGGTAGCACCGGACGATCCTAGATTGGTTAACGACCATGACGAACAATGGGACATTTTAATTGTTGATGAAGCGGCCTCTATTCCTTTACCTTCGTTACAGTCATTTATTTCCCATCATCATCATTGGTTATTAAGTACTACGCTTCAAGGATACGAGGGAAGCGGTAGCGGCTTTATGCTTAAGCTTATGCCGACTTTGGAAAGCAATGGTAATGCGGTATCCCATATAACATTAACCAGCCCAATACGCTGGTATGACAACGATTTACTCGAGCGTTTCCTTACGTCGCACTGTTTGTTCAACAGCTCACTATCTCTTAGCCCCAAAAGAGACGACGATTTAGAGATACAACATGCTGTGTTTTCAATTGAAGAAATTAACCGACTGTCTTTAGAGGATGTGAGTAGCATAATGCAGCTACTTGCTTCAGCGCACTATCAAACGACTCCTGACGATTTCATGCGAATTTATGATAGCCCAGAGACATTGCTAGCAGTACTTAGAATAGAACATCACATTGTTGCGGCATGTATCGTAAACAAAGAAGGCGGAGAAAAACTAGCACCATTGGCTTCTGATATTGCTAACGGCAAGCGTCGTCCTAAAGGCCATTTAGGCGCCCAAAGATTAGCACTTTTGAGCGCTAATAAAGATACGGCTTTACTTAATTACTGGAGAATAAATCGCATTGCAGTTATACCTCACCTTCAAAGCCTAGGGCTGGGCAGTAATATGCTTAAACAAATTATTAAAGAAGCTCAAAGCGAAGGTGTGGATGCCGTATCTACGTCGTACGGTGCGACACAGGAGTTACATGCATTCTGGGAGGCTAATAAATTCTCTATTGTTGATACAGGCAGAAAACCCAACAAAGCCAGTGGCGAAACAAGCGCAATGGCACTTTTGCCCTTAACTCACAACGCTCATGCCCTCACGGTAACGTTGCAGCACCTCCAAACAGCAATAAGCGCCAGTGCGACGTTTTCTTCTTTGTCAGAAAGTTTGCGAACGCTATACATTAAAAAGGTGCTTCACTTTGCTTCAGGGTATCGACAGCTTGGTGATGCGCAGCCCTACCTTATTGCTATTGCGCATTATCAACGTGCAAATGCAGGTATTAGTGAAAAACTAATAACACAAGACGTTCTAAGCGCTTTAACTAGTGGCATGGAGTCTGTGCACGCGCTGCAAGCACAATTAGGTGCAAGCGGCATTAAAGAATTACAAGCTATTATTAGAAAAAGTATAGATTCTGAAAAACTTGCTTCGTTAATGAACAAGCAAGAACTGTAATTAGCCTCTTTTTAGTCAAAAAGCACTTTCTATTGGCAATAAAAAAGCCTCCCAAGGGAGGCTTTCAAAGAAAGTTCGAAGTATTAAATACTAATACCACGGTTTTTCGCTTTTTCCTTGATGTAAGGTTCCCATGCTGACGCATTGCGACGCATAGAGCGATCTTTCTTAGCTTCAACTACGTGTTTGTAGGCAGCCTTGAAGTTACCTGCGTAGAAGTTCGCCTCCATTAATGAGAAGTGAACCTTTGCTGGTTTATCGATACCGCGGTCTAAAGCGTTTTCAAGCGCTTTTATAGCGCCTTTGTAGTCCTCAGCAGCCATCAGCAGCGTGCCTTGCTTACGGTAATGCTCTGGGTCTGAACTCTTAGCAGCTGCTTTGGCGTAAAGGCCAGCAGCAGTCTTAAAGTTCTTAGCCTGGTGATATGCGTTCGCAATATTCGCTAGCATATCCGCATCATCTTTTAGCAAACCATTTTTCATGTGCTTTTCAAGCAAACGAGCGGCACGATATGGCATACCGTTAGTTTGGTAAAGCTGAGCAAGCGTCTTTATTTCGTTCTCTTTCTCCAAATAGCCTTGGTTATAAGCTAATTCGAAAGTTGAAAGGCCTTTTTTGTAATCTTCAACTAAAAGATAAAAGAAACCTAGACGAGACCACCACGTCGCTTCCTGTGGAAACACACGAACAAGCTCTTCCGCAACAGCAACTGTTTCAGGGTACATCTTACGTTCGTAGTAAGACGTCAACTTTAACACATACGGATTTTTGTTTGGCTCGTCATAAAGCGCAATCGCCTTATCCGAAGGCTCTACCATCTTGTCTAATTGCTTAGACTCATAGTATGCCTGTGCCAAACGCGTATATGTATCAGCGTCTTCTTTACACGTAAAGTCCATCCACGCGGCGTACCACTTGATAGCGTCAGTATACTTTTCCTCTTGCATGCTCAAATCACCAAGTAGTTTTAGTGTTTGAGCATGTTCAAGATCGTTTAGTACTCGTGGTTCTACCGACTCTACAAGGTAACCCAACGCTTTACCGCCTTGACCTTCTTGTGCCGCGAGCAAGTTACCAATAAAACGTTGCACGTACGCTTTGTCAAAGTCGTCAGAAGGGTCAAGTTCGTATAAAACATTTAACGCTTCGTTGACTTGATCAAGATTGTAGAATTCGAAAGCTTTTTGCACTTTCTTACCCGTACGCTCACCTACGAGCGTTGTTTTTCCCTTTGTATATCCAGGACAAACAACAGGTGCCGACTGCGCTAGGGCAGCCGGTGCTGAAAGCACCGCACCTGCACCAAGCACTAAAGCAAATGCTGACATTTTGAA
>Ga0213840_1000931_pt1 | contig 29129 bp, 18 predicted proteins | sample SWPATP22_FD_160132 | JGI IMG/M metagenome (GOLD analysis project Ga0213840, IMG submission 160132) | Coastal seawater microbial communities from Marineland, Florida, United States - SWPA TP2 #2 | ecosystem: Environmental > Aquatic > Marine > Coastal | place: USA: Florida | collected 2016-08-14 | reverse complement strand
ATCCACGCCACTCCATACTTTAATGTACAAGTTTCAAGCTGAGAAAGAACGGATTGCGCTGGTGGTTGATGAGTATGGCGACATTATGGGCTTAGTAACGCTTGAAGATATTTTAGAAGAGATAATCGGCGACTTCACCACAAGCATGGTGCCTGATCACAGTAAAGAAGCACACGTTCAACAAGACGGTTCAGTGCTGGTGGATGGCAGTGCCAACGTACGTGAATTAAACAAGGAAATGGATTGGAATTTACCGACGGAAGGCCCAAAAACGCTTAATGGCTTACTGCTCGAGTATTTAGAAGAAATTCCTGAAAATAAAATCAGCGTTCGATTAGCCGGTTACCCGTTAGAGATTGTAGATATCACTGAAAACATGATTAAGACAGTGCGAATAATGCCTGAATATTACAATCCACCGAAAGATGGTAGTGCTGATTAATTCGAAGAAACGATTTGTTTTTAGGTGGCAAAAATGAACGTCAAACCACTTTTATATTAAGTCTCATTAGAAACGCGCTCTGCCCGCTTGGCTAGCGCTTTCGCCTTTGCAGCCGCTACCTTGTCCGAAAGAACAGATAACTTTGCAATGATATCCTGCGTCTCCTTATCTTCACGTAAATCAGCCTCAGCCATATGCGACTGTAGCGAACGCTTAAGGAGTTCAGGAATAGATTTGCTGTCCATTTCCCAACCCTTCAATAGAATAAACTATGACTCTCTCATTGAGGGTATCGACCGAAAACCAGATTACTTAACGTTTTTCGAGCGAAAAATGTGATGCTTTCACCTAACGTTACTTAGGCAAAATATACGCAGTCTACACACCTTGATAATGCGTAATGAGCGAACCTTTGTGTGCACTTAACGAATACTTGATAACCGCAATTGAGGCAGTGGAAAATAGGCTTGTAGTATATGACTGGCAAAGCTCATCGACCAAATAACTTACTAGTGGCATATGACTTACCACTAACAATGACTTTATTGGTTTTTTGGCGTTTACTGAGGCGTGTATGCGCGCGTCGATATAGTCGCTTACAAGACGAGGCGAGCCATCAGGAATGATATCTTCATTACTCTCAACTTTCTCAGCTACTATATCTAGAGAAACAACGTCATGAGTTTGACGCGCTCGCCTGTACGGGCTCACAAGCGCCAGGTCGACAGCACCACTGGTGCAATAGTTTGTTTTCAACCACTGCGCGGCATACTTAGCCTGCTCTCTTCCAAGCGCGGTCAACTGTCTGCTCTTGTCGTCCAATCGTGGCGCTTCAGCTTCGCCATGACGCATAATAAAAAGATAGATGTCGTCGTTGCTACTTTGACCTGACATAACATTGCGCATACTATTAATGAAAGAAATATTACGATAACAAAGAGTATTGATTACGCATAGTAATAAACCGTGATATATGAGAAGTTTTCGCTATTATTACTAATATATTAGTAATTTCTAAATAACTTCCACTTGGTTCTGTACAAAGAACCATTAGCCAAAACTGAGATAATGTGAATAACACCATTGATTTCGAAAACGCGCTTCACCTAATCTTACCCAATGGTTTGCGCGTGATGGTGTGTCACACCCCCCATATTAACGAAACCAATGTATCGATGTCGGTAAGAGCAGGTCACTTTTATGATCCTGACGACTGTCACGGCCTTGCCCACCTACTTGAACACATGTTGTTTATGGGTAGCAGACACCTTCCCAAACCCAACGCGATAAATGGATTCATTGAACAACATGGCGGCAACATAAATGCGTGGACAGGCACAGAATACGCAAATTATCATTATTACTGTTCAGGAGATGCACTAGCTCAAACCCTTCCGGCATTTGCAGATATGCTTCGTCAACCTTTGTTTGAAGAGGCATCGCTCTGTAATGAAATAAAAAACATTCACGCGGAATTTGAGTTTAAGAAAAAAGACGACTTACGCAGGCTTTATCAAATACACAAAGAGACCTGTAACCCCAAACACCCATTCGCCAAATTTTCGGTAGGTAACAGTGATACCTTTTCGAAGCATAGTAGCGCCGAGTTAAAATCGCGTTTGAAGTCTATTCATAGCACGCATTACTGTGCAAAAAACATGAGACTCTGTATCTCTTCACCCATGCCTTACGAGCAACTTGAAGCATTAGTTCATCAGTGCTTTGGTTCCTTAAAAGCTGGGGAGCTAGCCAGTGATAATTGGCCTCCCCTTTACACAGAAAACGAGCTGGGTGTTCAGATCAACATCCACCCTCTTCAAGCCGCGAAACGCATGATAGTGACGTTCGCATTGCCTGCTTTGCAAAACGATTACAAAAGTAAGCCACTGAACTATATCAGCCACTTGATAGGCGATGAAGGCGAAGGGAGTTTATTAGCCTACCTTAAACACAAAGGGTGGGCACTGAATCTAATCGCGGGTTCGGGTATAGAAGGTGATGCTTTTAAAGACTTCAATATTAGCTTTCAACTTACGCAACAAGGACTTGAAAACAAGTACCGCGTGGTTGAAGCGCTTTTTAGTTATATTGAGTTAATAAAAAACTCGTCGCATGAAGTATGGCGTTACGATGAGAAGTCTAAACTAAACGCCCTGGCCCTCGAACACGAGGAAAATGTTAAACCACTTAGCCTTATAACGGAGTATGCGCAACATCAATTTTTGTTTGACGCAAAAGAGCTCAATGAACTTCGAGCAACGATTGGAAGTTACGACCGCGAGGTATTGGACAACGCGCTCTCTTACTTTACGCCTGATAATTTACGCGTAAAAGTAATATCGAAAGACGTTAAAGCAACCAAGGTTTGTGCGTTTTATAATGCCGAATATGCCGTTGAAGCTATAGAGCAAAGTGACATAACGACTTTTCGTTCACCGAGTGCTATTGATGCATTGCAGCTGCCTCCTAAAAACCCTTATTTAGGCGATGAATACAAGCTGGTGCTGCCGGAAACGTCTTATGACACTCCTGTAAAACTGGATGATGACCCGGGATTTAAGTTCTGGTTTGCGCAAGACCAACAATTCCATAGCCCTAAAGGCGACATTTATGTCTCATTCGACTCCGTCGACTTCTCAGATTCTTTAGAAGCTGTTGCAGCCAAGCGGGTATGGCTTGGCGCCCTTAACGATTATCTGCAAGCAAAGTACTATCGCGCTGAGATTGCGGGGTTGCATTACCGAATCTACGGCCACCAAGCAGGTTTTACGTTACACACTCGTGGTTTCACTAATCAGCAAACGTTTTTAGCTAATCAATTACTTGATGCCGCTGTAGACTTTACGCCTTCTGAGAAGGATTTCGAGCATCACAAAGCAATACAATTACAAAGTCTGCACAATTCGTTGTTAAATAAGCCAACTAACCGATTATTTTCAAGACTAAGCGTGCTTATACAGAGAAATACACAAGCACCAGTTGAGCTTTTAGATGTGATAGAGAACATTTCTTATAAACAACTACTTGATTATAAGACGTCAGCGTTTAGTCAATATTTTGTCGAAGCATTTATGCATGGTAATTGGACAAGTGATGAAGCTAGTGCATTTGGTACGGAGCTAAAAGCACATTGCCAAAATGCGTTTGGGCAACCAGTCTCAAGAGCGGTTTCAAAGCTACCTGTAGGTGAAACACTCTACCATGAAGTCACCAGCAACCATGATGACTCTGCTGTGGTACTTTACCTTCAAGCTCCCTCGCCAGATTTAACTGACACGGTATTGTGTATGGTATTAGAGCAAATGCTTGCAGCACCGTTTTTTAATGCACTTCGAACTGAGCAACAGCTTGGTTATATAGTGGGCACAGGTTTTGTACCTCACAATCAACACCCTGGCATGGCCTTCTATGTGCAGAGCCCTCAGTGCAGTCCAAAGCAACTACTAGAGGCAATAACCACATTCCTGTACCAGCAGCTAAATGAAATTGAGTTCTATCGTTTTTATTGGCCAACTATTCAACAGAATCTAGTAAAACAATTGGAAGAACGCGATTTGACACTATCAATGAAATCGCAAAGACTTTGGGTAAGCTTGGGCACCCAAGACTTAGCCTTTAATCGAAACACCAAACTAGCAGAGCGCATTAAGTCGCTTTCATTTGAAGAAGTTCAAACCTTTGCTAATGCGCTAGCTAAAAGAGAACGCTGTGGCGAATTGGTTCTATCTTCAAAGGGCAAATTCGAAGGCATGGCTACTGCAGCAAAAAGAACCATAAATAGCATCTCGGAATTTAAGCAACGCATTCCCTACTATTGATCTAAAAACACCTATCAACACCGCAATACCGCTAGATATGCGGTAAAGTTTGTTCAAGAAGTAAACCATCATTCCTTTTAAGTTAAAAAATCCTTGTAGCGGCTACGTTAATTCGGCATATTTGTTATTCTGGTTGTTAGGGATGCTGCCAGTAAAAAACAAAAAAATAATAAATGGTGTAAGCCAAAGGTGTTTAGGTGCGCTCAACCCTAATTTTTTCAATTTATCTTCTAATGTTGGTTTCGCTGGGATTTCTTTCATCCTCAGCGAAAGCGATAGAGGTATCTGATCTCCATTTTAAAGAGCTCACTAAACGAAATGGCCTGTCTGATAACAGCGTATTAGATATGGTCGAGGACGGACATGGCTACATCTGGATAGCCACGCCGTCAGGTTTAAACCGATACTCAGGCGAAACGGTTAAGAAGTACTCCCCTTCAGACATCGAACAAAATTCAATTCCCTCAGGCTTTATACAAGATTTATTCATCGATTCTGATGGTGAACTTTGGGTCGGTACACATGCTGGTTTGGCGAAATACCTACCAAGAACGGACAATTTCGAAATTTTCGACAGCAACAATACAGCGATAAAAACAGATCATATTACCGCTATTAGTGAGTCTACAAATGGAGATATCTTATTTACTGACCGCAAATACCTTTATCGCTTTGTCAAGGAAACACAGCAAGTTCGCCCTGTTTCTCAAATTTTCGACGAAGAGAGCTTGATAAGGGTGATTTTTGATGAGCCCAATAGGACGTGGTTGGGTTCAAGAACTCTTGGCGCCAGGATAATTGATAAAGAAACAGGCACTGTACATGACCTCAGCAAAGTTAATCCATACGGCATTTTTATTGACTCTCAAGCCATACTTGACCTAAAAGTTATAGACGGCAACTATTGGGTTGGAACCAATAATGGTGTAAATGTTTTGGCGGCCAGCGGCAAAAGCTTAGGTGTTATTGACTCAAATAAGTTAAAAACTGACCGACGCGTTATAGGGCTTGGAATTACACAAATAGAAGACAATGTTTGGTTGGCCACAACATCAGGTCTTCATATAATAAAAGGTGTTGGCAGTACAAACTTTAGTATCGAAAACGACTTAGACTCTATTCACTTATATAGCGACAGCTACAGTACCACAGGCCTCCCCCAAGCTATTACTATTAAGGTAATGCAAGATAGAGCCGGCGCAGTGTGGGTTTCCACTCTGCAACAAGGGGCGTTTCGTTTCCATCCTCATTACGCTAGTGTCTTTTTTAAGCCTACTTATAAATCAGAGCGACAATCTGTAGATAACTATGCTGCTATATGGGCTTTATCAGAGAATACAGGAGGTGATATTTTTCTGATATCGCAAAGCCGTGGCTTGGGGTTTGTGTCCGATGTGCAAAAAGATGTCGAGTTTTATGAAACTTTTTCTACCTTTGAAAAATCGATTTCTTTCTGGGATTTAGAAATAGACTCCAACGATTTGTTTTGGGTAGCCTCTAGTGATGGATTGTTAGTATTCAAATTCGAAAATGGCGCTCCAGTGTTGATAAACCACTTTTTCAAAGGCGAATTCATAGACAATATTCATATGGATAGTGAAAAAGTATGGGTTTGGGTAGAGTCCAAAGGCACCTTCTCAATTGATATAGAAAGTGACATAAAGAAAGCCAAGCCAATTATCCTAGAAGGCTCATCAATCACTGATAGAATGCTACCAATTTATACTGATAGTAATGATCGTCTATGGCTGAGAGATGATAAAGAGTTATTGATCTATTCAACAGCTCAAGAAAAAGCCGTAAAGATATTGGGTAAAAATGAAAACCTTAATTCATTTGTTCATGGAATCTTCGAGTACGGAGACTCTTATTGGGTTACTACTCGTTCGAACATACTTCGCCTCGACAAAGAATCTCTAACTATAACTCAAAGACAATCAAGAAACTCTCAACGAAGCGGCATCATCACATCTATGGTAGGTGCACGAAATAGCATTTGGTATGCTGACGAACTGGGTGTACATCAGTTGAAGCTTCCTAGCATGAGAAAGGAAACAACGATCACCAATGAAGAATTAAAGTTTAATTCATTAGGGGAAGGTTCTGTCCTATTGGCATCGGACAACTCTATTTATTTTGGAGGAAATAGAGGTTTTAACAAAGTCTCAAAATCAGTAAGTGATTTTCATACGAAAACTTCAACAACATTAATACCGCAACTTACCGAATTCAGTGTATTTGGCTCCAGACGACAAGGCCTAATTAATAATATTGATATCGAAGGCCTTGATGTAGAGTTGGCTGATGTTGAACTTGATTCACTGGCTAGCACCGAAAATATTCAAATGGTAAATGAAAAACGCCTAGATTATGATCAATCCAGATTCAGCGTATCTTTTGAGCTTATAAATGCTATCTATCCTAATCAGGTATTTTACCGTTACAAGTTGAATGGCTTTGAAAAAGAATGGAACTATATTGGTCTAGACACCAGTAAGACGGCTCAGTTTAATAACATCAGCTTTGGGGAATACACGTTCGAAGTCCAGGCTAAAGAAAATGGTAAAGAATGGTCTCAAAGTAGAATGTTGACTATCAGAGTTGCCCGCCCCCCTTGGCTTCACTCTGTGGCTCTGGTTTTTTACGCAATATTGCTCTTTGCATTTATAGGCTTTCTTGTTCGTCAATATCAAATTCGTAAGGCTAATCAACAAGCTATTAAGGAGTCCGAAGAGCGCCTTAAACTTACTTTATGGAGCTCGGGAGACGAACTGTGGGACTGGGATGTATATCGCGGGCAAGTATATCGCGCGAATACTTGGGGCACGCTTGATTTTCCGCAAGACGATATCCGCACAACAGGTGCTTATGATGCCAACATCCATCCGAACGACCTAACAAGAGTTAAAGACTCATTACGAGAGCACTTAGAAGGTAAGAGCGACTTCTATGAGCTAGCTTACAGAGCAAAAACCTTTAATAACCAGTGGATTTGGATTCTAGACCGCGGGAAAGTGGTAGAGCGTGACCACAACGATCAACCCGTTCGAATGACGGGCACACTGAAAAACATACATCACCTTAAAGAAGCCGAAGAACAGCTTAACCTGTTCAAACGTTCAATCGAAAACATCTCTGAAGGTGTATTCATTACCAACACTCAGTTCAAGTTCATTAGTGTTAATAACGCTTATTGCGGATACACGGGGGAAACCCGTGATCAAGCCCTAGCAAGCTACATGCATTTCCATTTATACCCGGATGCATTTACCGAAGAGATTAAAAAGACGCTTAAGTCGAAGGGTAACTGGTCGGGCGAAGTTGAAAGTGTTCGCGTTAACGGTGAGCGATACGAAATGGAGTTGAATATTGATGCGGTTCACGATGATGACGGCAAAATTAGTCATTTCGTAGGTGTTTTCAGCGACATTACATCTCGTAAGAATACAGAAAAAGAATTACTTAAATTAGCGAATACCGACCCGCTCACGGAGCTTCCAAACCGTTCATTTTTCCAAGCGAGCCATCAAAACTTGGTTAGAAGAGGTGCTCAACACACCTTGCTTTGTCTAGATATGGATAACTTCAAAAAAATAAACGATTCACTAGGCCACCAAACTGGTGACATTTTGATCAAGCAAATTGCGAAACGCCTACAAAGAACAACGGGTAAGAGCGCAACCTGCTATCGCTTAGGTGGTGACGAGTTCAGCATATTGATGGATGACAACGCTGATATACATACCGTGACGCACTACGCTCAAAGCTTATTGGATACGTTGTCTCGCCCTTTCATTATCAACAAACAAGAGTTTGTACTGGGCGCAAGTATCGGCATAGCCTTCTACCCAGATGATGGTAACTCCCCTCAAGAAATGCTGAAAAATGCAGATACTGCTATGTACTTTGCCAAAAACAATGGCGGTAATAGCTATCAGTTCTTCAGCGGGGAGATGAATCAAAACGCTGTAAGGCAACTACAAATTGAAAACTTGATTAGGCAAGGAATAAAAGAAGACTTATTCACTGTGTATTACCAGCCAAAGGTAGATATTGCTACCGGTAAGCTTGTGAGTATGGAAGCGTTAGTGCGTTTTGAACACCCGCAAAAAGGTATTGTTAGCCCAGGTCAATTTATTCCACTTGCTGAACAAACTGGTCAGATTATCGAAATAGGTGAGCAGGTACTTCGCAAAGCCTGTGCAGACACAAAACGCTGGGTTAGCCAAGGGCTTTTCAGTGGTCGAGTTGCAGTGAATATTTCAGCAAAACAATTTGAGTTGCCAGACCTTGACGATCGCATTAATCGCATTTTAAGCGATGTGGGCCTCTCCCCTCTTCACCTTGAGTGTGAAATTACTGAAGGTACACTAATGGAGAGTCCTGAAAACGGCCTACAAATGATGAACAGACTGCGTGAACGCGGCATTCATTTGGCGTTAGATGATTTTGGTACGGGCTATTCTTCGTTGGCTTACTTGAAGCGCTTCCCGCTAAATACGCTTAAAATTGATAAAGCCTTTATTGACGACATTGCTGTCAGTAGTGTTGATAGACACATGGCAGCAGCTATTATCAACATAGCCCATAACCTTGGCCTTAAAGTGGTAGCTGAGGGTGTTGAAGAAGAAGCGCAGCTAGACATTTTAAGACGCTACGACTGTGAAATGTTGCAAGGTTTCTTGTACAGCCGACCGCTAAATGCTGAACGTTTTGAAAAGCTATTGACTGAAAACCAGCAGCTGCACACGCTGTTAAGCCAATCGAACATCTAGCCAATCATTTACTGCCCTATACGCAATCTCCTGTACAACAGCTTATTACCTCCTTATAAGCTTTCTTTAAGGACGTTGATAGGTTTCCTTGGTTAATTACATCGTGCATGAGACACAATCTGCAAACCAAGCCACTGGTCAAATACTCCAACAATTACTGTTACTTATATCACCATCTTTTTGTCAATAAAGCGGCGAAAAATTGCCACTAAATCAACTTAATAAACCTCATGCGTCAAACAAACGTCACCCCACCCCCTAAATGACAATAAACAATTGATATATAACAACATTTTAAAGTTGGCACACTACTAGCTAATGTAAGAGTGCCGATAACAAAAACTATATATCGGTTTTGTTTGTTCGTTCAAAAAATTAGAGGAAAATAACATGTTAAAAGAGTACGCTGTTGCACTAGTACTTTCTACCGCCACTCCAGTAGCTGCTGACAAACAAGAAGGTGCAAAGAAAGCGCCTGAGTCACAACGCGAAACAATTACTCAGCCACAAGGCGTAAAGCCAAAAACTGGTGGTAACGGCTGGGGTACAGGCATAGACTTTTAATAAGCGCTAACCAAATTTCCCAAAAGGAGAGCCAAGTGCTCTCTTTTTTTTCGCTTAAAGAAGAGGAAGTTTTTACACCGGCATCGAACAGGTGTGAGGAATAGCTTTTTTATGCAGTATTTGAGGCCTACGCTGCAATATAGAGGTTATTAAACCCTACTGCATTACGCCAATGAACATGGCGAGCTATAGAAAACATAGGAAGCAAAATAGGCCCTAGTATTAAGCCCGCAACTGCCCACTTCTTTGCATGCATTCCCCACTTAAATGCTTCTACATAAAAATAGATAGAAAATACGATGCTAAGTAGTAAAAGGGAAATCACGTTACCTCCAAGAGAACTCAATATCTTCGCAAGATGACCTAAAATCTTATTTTTAGGTGTAGATTATTGATTTTGTGTACTAGATAAATTCTGCTCAATAAATCAACGGCGTGAATTTTACTCAAAATTGAGCAATAAACCAGCAAAAATAACCGTTAGATATAAAAAAACCGGGCAGAGCCCGGCTTTTAACAACCTGTTTACTTTTTAGTAAAATGTTTGATCAGTATCGGCCATTTTTACAAGCACGTCTGCTGGAGTAAATTTGTCGCCTACAGCAGTAGCAAAGTGATTCAAACGTTCAACCACTTGCTTGATACCAAGGGTATCCATGTAACGGAATGGACCGCCAAGGAATGGAGGGAAACCGATACCAAAGATTGCACCAATATCACCATCACGAGCGTTGCGAATAACGCCTTCATCAAGACAGCGCGCCGCTTCGTTAAGCATCATAAGAACACAACGCTCAGCGACTTCTTTTTCACTTAGCTTGGCTGAAGGTGTTAAACCAAGAAGTGCATAAATACTTTCGTCCACCTCTTTGCCTGGTTTTTTACCTTCATACAGGTAGAAACCTTTCTGGTTCTTTTTACCTTTACGGCCATCTGCAAGTACTTTGTCAAATGCACTCGGTGCGGTAAAACGCTCTCCAAACGCTTCTACAAGGAATGGAATGATTTTAGTACCAACATCAATACCCACTTCATCAAGCAACTTCACAGGGCCTACAGGGAAGCCAAACTTCACTAAAGACTTATCGATATGCTCAATTGGCTCGCCGTCCAAAATAAGGTTGGCAGCTTCGTTCATGTATGGCGCGAGAATACGGTTTACGTAGAAACCAGCACCATCTTTCACTACTACAGGAGTTTTACCTTGTTTTTTGGCAAACTCTACAGTTGAAGAGATAACTTGGTCCGACGTATTCTCGTGCGCAATGACTTCAGCCAACGGCATTTTATCTACAGGCGAGAAGTAATGTAGACCAATTACATTCTCTGGACGTTTAGCCTTTGCTGCAATTTGCGTAATTGGAATTGATGATGTGTTTGAAGCGAAAATTGTGCTTTCTTTACAATTAGCTTCAATGTCCGCAACCATTTTTTGTTTAAGATCTAAGTCTTCAAAAACTGCTTCCACAACGATGTCAGCGTCTTGATAGCCACTGTAGTCGAGTGTTCCGGTAAGTAACGCTAACTGCTTTTGCATCTCGCTGTTGCGAATAAAGCGCTTTTTAACCTTTTTATTCAAAATGTCGTAGCTATACTTCATTGCATTGGCAATACCTTCGGCACGTACGTCTTTAATACGCACGGGGACGCCAGCTTTTGTTGATGTGACAAATGCGATACCGCCGCCCATCAGGCCGCCACCTAGCACACCTACTTTCTTCATTTTTTCCGGCTTAACACCTTCAACACCGTTTTCTTTTTTCATTTCGGTAGTTGCGAAGAAAATTTGACGTAATTGGAAAGACTCAGGTGTCATTACCAGCTTTCCAAATGCTTCTGCTTCAGCTTTTAAGCCCGCTTTCATGCCATCATTCATGCCAGTTTCAATAACATCAATAATGTAACCAGGCGCTGGATAATTACCCTTTGTTTTTGCAAACGTTGCTTCGCGCGCTTTCTTAAACAGCATACCTCGGCCTGGGCCGGTGTTTTCAAGCATTTTGTTCATAACACCTTTTTGTGGTGCATCGCGCTCAGGTTTGCGCTTAAGGGCAAACTGTTCAGCTACTTTAAGTAAAACACTTTGAGGGACTACATCGTCAACAATACCGTACTTTTTGGCTTGTTTAGCACGCGCTGGAGCACCTGTAAGCATCATCTTCATAGCTTGCTGAATACCAATCAATCGCGGTAAACGCTGTGTTCCGCCGCTACCAGGTAATAGACCCAGTTGAACTTCAGGCAAACCCACTTGCGTGCTTGGTGAATCAGTACAAACGCGATAGTGACAAGCTAACGCAAGCTCTAAACCACCACCAAGAGCAGGGCCGTGAATAGCAGCAACAAATGTCGCTTTCATGTTTTCTATTCTGTCAAAAATCGCTTGGCCACCAGCCGCAATCGTTGTTGCGTCTTCTGCAGTTTTGCACGCTGCAAGCATAGTAATGTCGGCACCTGCAACAAAAGAGCTAGGCTTACCGCTTGTTAACACAACACCTTTGATGCTGTTGTCACGCTCGATGTCGTCAAGCATGGCAGAAATTTCATCGCCAAACTCAGCCTTTAGCGTGTTCATGCTCTCGCCCGGTACGTCCATGCTTAAGATAGCCACACCGTTGTCTTGCTTTGTTAGCGTGAAAGCACCTGAAGTTGGCTGAACCTCGTTTGTCATTTCTTGTTCCTGACTCATATTATTCTGTCTCCACAATCATTGCAGCACCAAGACCACCAGCAGCACACGCTGTTAGTAGGCCAGTACCACCGCCACGGCGATTCAGTTCGTTAAGCATTTGCGTGATCATTCGCGTACCTGTTGCTGCAAACGGGTGACCGTAAGCAATTGAGCTACCCATTACATTGAACTTGTCCATATCAATTTCGCCTGTCGCTTTGCTTCTGCCTAGCTTTTCTTGCGCGAATTTGTCGCTGGCAAACATTTTCACGTTTGCCAACGTTTGTGCAGCAAAGGCTTCATGCATTTCGATAAGCGTAAGGTCATTTAGCGTCATGCCTGCGCGGTCTAACGCAATCGGCGTAGCATAAGATGGGCCCATAAGCATATCTTCCCATACATCAATTGCAGAGAATGCATAGCTACGAATATAACCTAGTGGCTTGTAACCCAATTCTTTAGCACGACTTTCCGTCATCATTAATACTGCTGAAGCACCGTCAGTAAGCGGTGTGGCGTTGGCCGCGGTTACCGAGCCGTACTTTTTATCGAACACAGGGCGAAGTTTCGCGTAGCCTTCTAACTTAGAATCAAAACGCACGTTGTTGTCGCGCTCAAGCGCACCTTTATAGGGTTCTGCATATGCAGTCATAACTTCGTCGGCTAACTTACCGCCTTCCCAGCTTTCAGCGGCAAGACTATGCGAACGGTGTGCTAATTTGTCTTGTTCTTCACGAGAGATTTGGTGTGTTTTCGCCATTTGCTCTGCAGTTTGTCCCATAGACAAACCAGTTGAGTATTCCGCAACCGCTGGCGGTACGGGGGCTAAGTCTTTTAAGCTAAGACGTTTAAAGATATTAAGTTTTTGACCTAATGTTTTTGTCTTTTGAAGATCAACAAGTGCCCTTGCAAGGTTTTTAGACACACCGATTGGAGATACAGAGGTAGAGTCCGCACCACCAGCAATACCTACTTGAACGGTGCCAGCCATCATGCTCTCAGCAACGTTAACAGTAGACTGGAAGCTCGTTGCACACGCGCGAGACACACTATATGCGTCGGTATGTACGTTCATTCCTGTACCTAGTACAATTTCTCGTGCAATGTTTGGTGCTTCCGGCATCTGAACTACTTGACCATAAACAACTTGATCAACCCATTCTTTTTGAACACCATGACGAACAAGAAGCTCGTTAACGACCATTTTACCTAAATCAACAGCTGGTACGCCGTGAAAATATGTCGCCATTTTTGCGAACGGAGTACGTAACCCCGCGACAATGGCGATGCGATCACCCTCTCGGGTTGTTACTGATTGTTTTGTAGCCATAATGCACCTAAATTATTGACCCCGTTGACATACTCTAACATTCAACAAAGTGGTCTGACCTGTAATACACCCGATTTTTACAAACAATGAACAAAATAGCAAATAATGCACACAAGGTGATGCCTTAAGTGTACTATTTATTTCGTAAATATCAGTAGCAGCAGTAGGCCGCTAGCGATTTTTTGCAAAATTGCTTCCGTGATTAAATTCTTTCCGATTATGATGTTGAAGAAAGGTAGAATGAACCTTATATGAAAATCATAGTCTGTTTTGTGTCATAGTGAGTACGTTGTTGTGTAGTGTATGTTCACTTCACTGTCTTCAATGCATCGGGATCCTCATTCCACTTTGATGCCACACGTTTCACTGACACCCCTAAAACGAGAATTAAAACGGAAAATTGCAATATGGCAGCAGAGCAGTTTCAACAGCTACATGCGTATTTAGACCAGCAAATCATTGGTCAGCATGCATTAACGAAAAGCCTTTTAATCGCGCTTCTTGCCGATGGCCACTTATTAGTTGAGGGCCCTCCTGGACTTGCGAAAACCCGAGCTATCAATGCACTGGCGAACGGCATAGACGGAGACTTTCATCGTGTGCAATTTACTCCAGACTTACTTCCAGCCGACCTAACGGGTACCGATATTTATCGCCCAGAAACGGGGGAGTTCGTGTTTCAAAAAGGTCCTCTATTTCATAATTTAGTGCTTGCTGATGAAATTAATCGGGCACCAGCAAAGGTACAATCTGCGCTGTTAGAAGCAATGGCAGAGCGTCAAATTACCGTGGGAAGCAAAACCTACCCTCTTCCTCCTCTGTTTCTTGTAATGGCAACACAGAACCCATTGGAACAGGAAGGGACATACCCGCTTCCAGAAGCACAATTAGACCGTTTCCTCATGCATGTTGATATTGATTATCCTGGAGCGGAAACAGAGTTAGACATATTAAGACTAACTCGAGGTGAAGCTCTCTCTGAACCTCCAGTGACACCGCCTACGCTTTCGCAAGCAGATATATTCACTGCTCGTAAAGAGGCGCTTTCGCTTTATATGGCGCCAGAGTTAGAACAATATCTTGTGCAACTTATTATGGCCACTAGACAGCCTGCGCAATTTAGCCCAGACCTAGCCCAATGGATTGCAATGGGAACAAGTCCTAGGGCAACCATCAGCCTTGACAAATGTGCTCGTGCACATGCTTGGTTAAGCGGGAGAGATTTTGTAGGACCTGATGACATACAAGCTGTGGTTCACAATGTACTTCGACATAGAATAATTCTTTCATACCAAGCTGAGGCAGAAGGGATTACCGTGAACGATGTTCTCGACAAAATAGTAGCAACCGTCGCCGTACCGTAAACAATGGTAGATATTCAAGCACAATTGAATAAGTTGCTCACTGACGGTGTCACATTGTCTACAGCTGAACTACTTCGCTATCAACAGCTTGCAAAACTTTTTAGTTTGGCACCTAAGCATGCTCCTCAAGCAAAGCTTGCAGGCAGTTATTTGACCAAGCATAAAGGTCGAGGTATGGAGTTTGACGAAGCGAGGCATTACCAGCCCGGTGACGACATACGCGCAATCGATTGGCGAGTAACAGCGCGAACAGGAAAAACCCATACTAAGGTGTACCGTGAGGAACGCGAACGTCCTGTTTTTTTATTTTGTGACTACTCACCGTCGATGGCCTTTGGTACGCAATTACTTACCAAAGCAGTACAAGCCGCACACGTTTGCTCGCTCATTAGCTGGTCGGCTGCAGCGCGGGGCGACAAAGTTGGCGCATTAATTTTTAATCAATCTCAACACAAAGAAGTAAAGCCTCTGACACGAAAAAAAGCTGTGTTAAGGGTGTGCCATGAACTGATGTCGTTACATAGTGAAGCGTTGAACAATGCGCCCGATAAAGCCCGTGATGAAGCAGCTTTTGTTGATGCTTGTGCACGAGCGCGAAGATTGGCTCGGCCTGGAAGTCTGGTGTATTTGGTTTCAGATTTTCAACATCTTACTTCACAGGCGTTGAGCCACCTTAACCATCTAACCAAACACTGTGAAGTAAGAGCAATTGTGGTAACCGACCCCATTGAGCATAGTTTACCCGCGATAAAGACGACCCAGGCAGTGAATGTGTCTGATGGCGTTACACAGCAACGCTGGATACTAGGCGATGAAAGAGAACAAAAAGATTATGCAGCATGGCGTGCCTCTCAAAATGACAGTATCAGTATCGCGCTTAGCAAGAACAAAATTTCACGCTATACAGTCTCAGCAGGAGCAGCACTTGACGAGCAATTACAGAGCATGCAAAGGGAGTTACTGTAATGCAGCAGCCGATGCAAGGTACAAATCCCCCGCAAATCAGCGGCCCTATGAACAACACTATGCCTAATAATGTTACACAACAAGACCCGCTTGCTCAGCTTCGTGATATTCACGTACCTGACGACGTAAGTGCATGGCCACTTGACTGGGGATGGTGGTGCCTTATCGTGTTCATTATTGCCGCTCTCTTTTTTACCACAAGAGCTGTTTATCGCCATATTCAACACAACAAAGCTAGAAAGTGCGCCCTTCAAGAGCTAAAAACAGTTTCTATGAACAATGAGAATTGGCCACAGTCACTTAATACGTTATTGAAGCGTGTTGCATTATCCTACTATCCGCAAAATGAGGTCGCATCGCTACACGGCGAAGCGTGGTTCACGTTTTTAAAAAACCAGTGCAGTTCAAATGATCGTGCAAATAATGGTTTCGATTCCTTGGAACAAAACTTATACAGGCAAGAGACAAACAATAGTGCTTTTGATGACTGCTTCTATGCCACAGAGCACTGGATTAGCAAAACAGCTTTCCCAAAGAACAATAAGCATCATCTTATTCAAATGAAAGGCGCGTTATTACGAGAGCCTCAAAGTTCAGACACGACATCAATTGTAAACCGACAGGGCAACTCGGAGGTGAACAATGCTTGAGTTTGCATGGTGGTGGGCATTTTTTGCATTGCCTCTTCCCCTTCTAGTTCGCTTTTTTTCGCCTAAGGCAAAAGAGACTGCGATGTCGGCTTTGAAAGTACCTCGACTCAAACCTCAAGAAACCGAGCATACGTCGGCTCCAAATAAAAGCAAGATTGCCATGATTATTGCTCCTCTCATTTGGATACTCTTGATATTCGCTACAGCGCGCCCACAGTGGTTAGGTGAACCTATCAGTATCCCTAATGAAGGACGGGAAATGATGCTGGCTGTTGATCTCTCTGGCAGTATGAAAATAGACGACATGCAGTTAAATGGTCGCCAAGTTAACCGCTTAACAATGACAAAGTCGGTGCTTTATGACTTCATCCAGCGCCGTGTAGGCGACAGATTAGGCCTTATTTTGTTTGCCGATACGGCATATCTACAAGCACCTCTTACTTACGACAGAGATACCGTATCTACCCTACTTCGTGAAGCGGTTATTGGTCTTGTCGGGGAACAAACGGCCATTGGTGACGCCATAGGCTTGGCGGTTAAACGCTTCGATGAAAAAGAAGAATCGAATAACGTACTTATTTTACTTACCGACGGACAGAATACAGCGGGTAATATTACCCCGGAACAAGCGAAAAGTTTGGCAATCAGCAAAGGCATAAAGGTGTATACCATTGGTGTGGGTGCAGACAAAATGCTAATTCAAAGCTTTTTCGGAAGCCGACAAGTCAATCCATCGCAAGAACTTGATGAGAACATGTTAACAGACATTGCCACGTCAACAGGCGGGCAGTATTTTAGGGCAAGAAACGCAGATGAACTTCAAGCTATTTATCAGCAATTAGATGCTCTTGAGCCTATCGAGGGCGAAACCCGCAAAATGCGCCCCCTAACAGCATTGTATTTCTACCCAGCAGCACTGGCCTTATTTCTCTCAGTGCTGTGGGCATTAGTCGCCGTTTTATCTCCTCTTGTTAATTACGTAATAAAGACAATAATGCATAAAAGAGTGTCGAAAGGAGTTGAGGTGTAATGGACTTCTCGTCATTTTCTCTTGATACCTTCATTGAACAATTTCATTTTATTCGCCCACAGTGGTTTATCGCACTTTTACCGGTGCTCGCTTTATATTATTTGCTGAAGCGCACGGCAAAAAATAGTTCAGGTTGGCAATCGGTAATTCCTACCCATTTATATCAACACATGGTTGTAGGCAAAGCGCAAAAAGGAAAACGCCCTCCTTTTTGGCTGCTTGCTCTGGGGTGGTTTTTGCTTACTGTTTCGCTTGCTGGGCCCACATGGGAGAGACTTCCACAGCCTGTGTATCAGATAAAGATGGGGCATGTAATTGTACTAGACATGTCGCTTTCGATGCGTGCAACCGACATGACGCCCGATCGTTTAACTCGAGCCAAGTACAAAGCAATAGATTTGGTTAATGCTATTGGCGAGGGCGAAATGGGGCTAGTCGCCTATGCGGGTGACGCCTTTGTGATTAGCCCTTTAACAGAAGATGCTGCTAACATTTCAGCGCTACTGCCAAGCCTCTCACCTGAAATTATGCCGGTGCCTGGCAGCGACCCTTTACTTGGCATAGAAAGCGCCGTTGAACTGCTACAAAATGCTGGTTACAACGACGGAATGATATATTGGATCACCGATGGAATTGACTTCCAACAGCAGTCAGAATTACAAGAATATGTCTCGAAAATTCCGTTCAAAGTGAATGCACTTACTGTGGGAACAGCAGAAGGTGCGCCCATCCGTCAATTAAGCGGTGAACTTCTTAAAGATGCAACAGGCAGTATTGTAATACCTAAATTAAACAATAGCTCTGTAAAAGGCATTGTGAATGCCAATGGAGGAACCTTTGCTGCTTTTACCGCCAATGATGATGATGTAAACACACTGGCATCGTTGTCTTTACTAGAGCGCAAAAATACCGACGGTGAAGGGGAACAAAGTAATATTCAGGGCGACCAGTTTAAAGAAATGGGGCCATATATTTTATTGCTGTTAATTCCAATCGCGGCGTTTGCATTTAAACGCGGAATTGTTTTTGCTGTAGCACTTTGCCTGTTACAGCCTCTATCTTCGCCGCCTGCCCTAGCGCAAGAACCCGTTGAGCAATCATCACAAACTTCGGAGTCGGCAAACAAAAATCCCCTAGCCTGGTGGCAGAAACCATTTTTGAATGCCGACCAAGAAGGTTTTTCCGCATTTAATCAAGAACGTTTTAAAGACGCAGCAAGTGCCTTTAAAAGTGATGAATGGAAAGCATCATCACTCTACAAATCAGGTAACTATGAAGCTGCGCTTGATGCCTTTGAAAAAATCCCTGGCGCAGATAGCCTTTATAACCAAGGAAATGCGCTTGCAAAACTAGGCCAATTAGAAGAAGCACTGAAAAAGTACGAACAAGCGCTAACAGAAAACCCAACGTTAGATGATGCTAAGGCTAATAAAGCGTTAGTAGAAGAGTTGTTAAAGCAGCAGGAACAACAGAAAAACCAGCAGTCTGAAAACAATCAGGACGATAGCGAGAAAGCGGGTGAAGACAGCGCTAACCAAGACCAGAGTAATAGTCAAAACAGCAATACGAATAACGACAGCCAGAATTCAGATAACGAAGACTCGCAAAACGGTCAACAAGACAATAATGAACAACAAGAGAACAACACAGAGCAGCAAAGTGATGCTAACGAGAGTGCCTCGAACTCACCTGAATCTCAAGCTACTAACACTGAGCAGGACAACCAACAGTTAGACCAACAACAGCAATCAAGTGAGCAAGACAAGCAACAGAGCCAACAGCAAGCAGATGAAGGCGACAACGAATCTGAACTAAACGCAGAAGGTCAACCGATCACTGGTGGCGAATTAACTGATGAAGAGAAAGAAGAGATGCAACGAATGGAAAGCCTTATGCGTCGAATTCCTGACGACCCAGCATTTTTGTTAAAACGCAAAATGCAGCTTGAAGCTCAAAAACGACAACGACAGCGCATGCCTTCAAACCGGAGTGATTGGTAGATGAAAGTAGTTTCCCTATCTACATTGATATTTATATTTTTAAGTACGTTTATCTATTCTGCGTACGCGGATGTCAATTCTGTTGAAGCCACAATAGACAGAAACCCAGTGATGCTAGACGAAGCAATACGGCTTACTGTGACTGCAGATGGCAGCGCCGATAGAGACGCCTTTGATAGCTCGCCGTTATTAAAAGACTTTGTTGTAGGGCGTACATCTGTAAGTAGCCAAACCTCTATTGTCAATTTTGACACTAAACGCACTACGGTCTGGACAACAACATTGTTTCCCAGAAAAGAAGGCATATTCACTATTCCTGCATTAAGCATTGAAGGGAAAACGACAAAGCCTATTCGCGTTAAGGTCATTCCTGTTCAAGAACAAGGGCAAGGCAGCGTTGCACGCGATTATTACGTGACGACTGACATTGACTTAAAAGAGGCTTACCTGAATCAGCAACTACTCTATACAGTAAGGCTTTATCTGTCGGGTAACATTGAGCGCGGAAGCCTTCAAGCGCCAGAAATGCAAAACGCGGAAATAAAGCAGCTTGGAGAAGACAAGCAATATAGCGATATCGTTAACGGTAAACGCTATCAAATTATTGAACGCCAATTTGCCGTTATACCTCAAGCGTCAGGCGAGTTCACGCTTCGAGGCCCTATTTTCACTGGTGAGGTGCTTGCTCCTAATACCAATCAGCGTTTTGGTTTTTTCAACAGAACTCAGCAAATCAATCGCGTTGGGCCAGATATTACCATTACGATAAAACCAATCCCTCAGGACATCGATTACCCATGGCTTCCATCTGAAATGGTAAGGGTTGATGAAGAATGGCCGCAGGGAGACCAGTTTATTGTTGGAGAGCCCGTAACACGTATAGTGACGCTTACGGCATTAGGTGTGGTTGAAGAGCAACTTCCCGACATTCCGGAGTTTTACCCTCCAAGTTTCAAACTTTATCCGGATCAGTCCACCACTACGACAGTAGAAAGAGATCAAAACTTGATATCGCAGCGCCAAACGTCGTTAGCAATTATTCCAACAGAACCTGGCAACTACGTTCTGCCCGAGGTAACCATACCTTGGTTTAATACTCTTACCGAAAAGACCGAATACGCAACGATAGCTGCAAGGACTATTACCGTAATGGCTCCAAACGCCAATACGAGGACACAATTAGCTACACCTTCAGTAGCAAGCAATACCGCGACTGATACTTCAAGCAGTATTGAAACAAAAGAGCAAAACACAAACGCTCTGAGAGAAAATAACGCTAATGATATGGAACCGGCCACTGCTAAAAAAGCAGCATTTGATAGTAATTGGTTTTATATCGCATGTGCTTCGCTATTAGTAAGCATCTTGTTGTTAGCAGGCTGGGTGTATACCAGCATTAAGCTACGTCGAACTCAAAATCAATTGCACGGTTACAATGGCCATTCAAGCATGTCGCCAGGAATTTACCAAGCGGAAAAAAACAATGAGAGCGAGGCATTTAAATACCTTTTAAAAGCAATAAAAAATCAGGATTCTCGGGAAGTAGAAAAAGCGCTAACACAGTGGCTTGCTAAGCTTGAAGGTAATGAAAAATTACGCGCTCTGCCAGGTGACATATCTGAAACTCAGGCAATAAAACCTTATTTCGACTCTTTAGTCGCCCTGCGTTTTTCGCCCTCACAAGCAACCACCAACGCGCAAAGTTCCAAACAGGTGTTTAGTGGTTTATTAGATACTGTAAAAGTGTCTCGAAAACAGTGGTTAGATAAGGAAGCAACGAAAGCGCAAAAGTTATCCGCCTTATATCCTGTAAGTTAAAACGCACTGCGCTTGTCAAGTGGCTAAGAGTCGATTAAACCAATATTGAAATTTGCACAGTCATACGGCGTAATGCTTTTTTGGAGCATGCGCCCTTGCCTAATATAAGCAAAACAAAAGCACTGGGAAAACTCATGAAAACACATTTAAAGCATTTTAAGACTAGTCTTACCCCTTTGGCATTCACCATTGCTGCGCTAACCGCGTGCTCACCCGCTTCGCAAACAACAACAGAACAAGCGTCAGCGCCTAAACAAGAGCAAGTGGCCCAACAAACGGAATCGCAGCGACTAAGCGCATTTTTCGAAAGAACATTCGAAGAAGATTTAAAACGCTCTCCTCTTTTTCAAAGCTACTTGGGTAAGAAGTGGGATTACGACAAATGGGATGACATTAGCGACAAGCGAGCCGACGAGCGAGTTGCCATTGCTAAAGAGCGTCTTGCAACACTTGAGAACTTTGACACCTCACAGTTAAGCGAGCAAGAGCAGCTTAGCCTACGTCTCTACAAACTTGGAATAGAGCGCGATTTAGCAAATGATGAATTTCGACACCACCGCTATATTGTTCATCAATTCCGTGCAGCTCACACACAAGTACCCAGCTTTTTAATTAATATCCATAGCGTAAAAAGCGAAGACGATGCAAAAGCTTACATTGGACGACTAAACAATGTAGCGACTTATTTTGATCAAGTGATTGCTCAAATGAAAATTCGTGAAGAATTGGGCGTTTTCCCACCCGCGTGGGCTTACGACCAAATGATTGATGCGTCCAAGAATGTTGTTTCTGGCGCGCCGTTTGATGACAGTGAAACGCCATCTACGCTTTGGGAAGACTTCCAAAATAAAGTATCTGCTTTAGACATAGAAGCACCTAAAAAAGAGGCTCTATTGAACGAAGCAAAAGCGGCGCTAATAGACTCAGTTCAACCTTCGTATAACAAATTCATCGATGCACTAGCTCATCAACAGACCCTTACACCAGAAGGTGACGGCGTTTGGCGATTACCTGACGGTGACAAATGGTATCAAAACAGACTTAATTGGTTCACGACTACTGATTTAACGGCTGAAGAAGTTCATCAGATTGGCTTAGACAATGTGGAGCGTATCCATAACGCAATGCGAGAAATCATGCAGAAGGTTGGCTTTGAGGGCACCCTTCAAGAGTTTTTTGTTTTCATGCGTGAAGACGACCAATTCTACCTCCCTTCTACCGATGCTGGCAGACAGCAATATCTTGATGACGCTAAAAAAGCGATAGACGATATGCGCGAAGCAATTCCCGAATACTTCGGTATATTGCCGGAAGCGCCTATGATTGTTAAGCGCGTTGAAGCGTTTAGAGAGCAGTCTGCGGGCAAGGCGTTCTATCAAAGCCCGGCTCAAGATGGAAGTCGACCAGGCATCTACTACGCCAATCTTTACGATATGAAAGCAATGCCTACCTATCAGTTAGAAGCATTAGCTTACCATGAAGGTATCCCTGGCCATCACATGCAGCGAACTATCGCACAAGAGTTAGAAGGCGTACCGCAGTTTCAGAAGTTTCTGAGCTTTACGGCATACACCGAAGGCTGGGGACTTTACACTGAAGAATTAGCGAAAGATATGGGCTTTTATCAAGACCCTTACTCTGATTTCGGTCGCTTGGCAATGGAGTTATGGCGTGCATGTCGCCTGGTTGTGGATACCGGCATTCATGCAAAACAATGGTCGAGAGAAAAAGCCGTCGATTACTTGGTAGAAAATACACCAAACCCTGAGTATGACGCGCAAAAGGCTATCGAGCGCTATATTGCTATGCCTGGACAGGCTACTGCATACATGATTGGTAAATTGAAGATCATGGAGCTTAGAGCAAAAGCAATGAACGAACTGGGCGATGAGTTTGACTGGAAAGGTTTCCACGACGAAATTTTGAAATATGGACCAGTACCACTGTCTATTTTGGAAGAAAACATCGAAATGTGGATTTCTAATCAAAAACAGCAGTGATTAAAGCGTTCATATAGGATAAAACTGAAAGCTTAACGTGCGCGCCTTTTTGGTAACGAAAAGGTGCGTTTTTTATGTGTGCTTTTTTATGTCATAGTTACTAGAAATTTATTTTTGGAAATATTTATGTTTTCGCGAAATAAAATCGATAACTCTCAGGTCTTATCGAGTATGAAAGCAAAACACCAAAGATATGAGGCGCTTGTTAAAGCGTTTCACGCAGACATATACCGCTACGCTTACTGGTTAGTGAAAGACCAAAGCGTGGCTGAGGATATCGTGCAAGAAACGTTTCTACGAGCGTGGCGTTCACTTGACGCATTGAATGATGAAAAAGCAGCTAAGTCGTGGCTTATCACCATTCTGCGCAGAGAAAACGCAAGACGTTTTGAAAGAAAGCAGTTTGATACTGTTGATATTGACGACGTAAGTATTCATGACGAAACACAGCATGCTGACGGCGATTTAAAAGACCGAGAATTGCAAAGGCTTTTGGGTGGTTTAAGTGTTGAGTACCGAGAGCCGTTAATACTTCAACTTATCTTTGGATTTAGCGGTGAAGAAATTGCCAATCAACTTGGGTTAAACAAAAACACCGTAATGACAAGGTTGTTTCGAGCAAGAAACCAGCTTAAAGAGGCACTAGAGAAGCCAAATGAACAGAGAGGTCGTGTAAATGGATGAGTTAGAATTTAGGCGTCGAATCTACGCCGATCCAGAAACGACTGACAGTGAAGTTGTAGAAGCAGCGAAAGCGGATGACAGTAAACGCCATTTCTGGAATGAACAGAAACAGTTAGATAAACAACTGAAGCAAGCATTGAAAGTAGATGTGCCAGATGATTTAGCCAATAAACTGATTTGGCAACAGTCTGCAGATGAGTTTACCCGTTACAAACGAAGAAGCCGCTGGTATTTAGCCATGGCTGCATCTGTGGCGTTTACCGTAGGCATTGCATTGACAATGTGGCACCACAAACCGATAAGCATTGGTGGACAGGCGCTAGCACATATGCAGTATGCTGAAATGGAACATGCACACTCACTACTGCCTGTTGATTTAAATATGGTGAATGCAAAGCTGGCGAGCTTTGGTGCCAGCTTCAATGAAATGTTAGACGGCGTTGAAGTAGCTAATTATTGCCACTTAAGTACAGTAAGAAGCCTTCACCTCATCGTTGATACACCGCAAGGAAAAATGTCGGTGTTCGTTGTGCCAGAGCGTGGTGACGTTACCGTGCCTAGCGAATTTGAAGACAAACAATACCGTGGCGAAAGCTTGAAGCTTCAGCGTGCCAACGTGATGATTGTGGGCGATAAAGACGCAGACTTAAGTGAAATGAAAGAAGCTGTTGCAAAACGTATTCAGTTTTCGGCTTAAGTTTAATTAAACAAATAAAAATCGGCTTTTTATAGCCGATTTTTTATTAATGCATTCCAACAAGCTCCCTTCTTGAGTTTTTACTCACAAATCAGGCTGAATAAGCACAGTCACATAGCTATAATGCCAACCATAAAAACAAACGTTTAAAATAACGTTCAGCTTAAAATATAAAAAGTATAAGGTTTATCACTAAGTGATGTTTTTGCCACAACTATTCAAAGTAATACTGTTTACAACCTTACTATCATCAACTTATGCAATGTCCCAAGAGACATGGGTAAAAAGCACGAACAATGAAAACCAAAAGCTAGCAGAATACTCAGCCCTTTTACATTCCGTTATCTATGACTGGAACTTTGAATCAGAAATTTCTAATGAAGATATCAAAAAGCGTATAGAAATAAGCGGGATTAAAGAAGATGAGTCGGAATTAAGTGTGGTTTTTCGTCATCTGATGGCATTGAGTACAGCAGAAGAACAACAGTATGAAAAAGTACCTGTTTTTGTGAAAGAGCCTCTGCTTGAAAAAAACTGGAGCGCGTTAAAAGAGTTATCAATAGAGACATATGCTTACGCTCGAGCTTACGGTATATACATCGAAGGGTTGAACAATTACAAAGGCACAACACATAGAAGCCAGGTAACCATTCCTGCGATGCATCAATTAAAACGCGACATGCTCAAAACTGGCAACAAACATGCTGTTGCAACTGTGAGTATGTGGCTGGCAATGGAGTACTCTGAGTCCTCACCATTACGTGAGATAAATGAGATTGAGTATGCGCTCCCTCATCTTCCGGTGAGATCTTCATCAGCCCTACTTAAAACAGAACTAGATAAGCCTACTGCTCTAGCTTGGCTTGCCGATAGCTACAATGAGCTAAATATTCCAAGTCGCGCTTTAGAACATAGCAAAGCATTAATTACGCTCAAGAAAAAGCATGATTCAGTGACGGTTTTGGATTATTCCTACGCCATATCAGCAGCAAATACCATGGGAAAACATGATATCGCACTTAGCCTTATTGAAGACGCAAAAACGATAAATGGTGAACGAAACCCATTGCAACAATTGGTTCTATATACATTGGAGTTGACTACTCAGACCTATATAACAGCCTTTGAGCCATCAATTAGAATCAAAGAACTTACGTCTGCTATTGAAGCAACAGATGTAGAGGGAATTCCAATACTATTTGCAGAAATAAAAGAGTACGCTTCTCTCGTGCACTGTGCTTTCTTTGGTTCAAAAGATGAGTTTGAAGAGGCGTTGACAGCATATAAAAGAGTAGTATCCAAGAAAATTGAAGCGTTACCTTTTAAACGTCAAGCAGAGCTGGAGTCACTGCTTACGCTTAAGCATATTGTCACCATAAGAAAAGACAAAGAAAAAGCTGATTATTACAGGCAGAAATATAACGCTACTCAGATTGAATACAATATTCAGCTTTTCAATTCTGATGACAGTTTATCTTCATCGTCTCTAGCTGAAGACGTTGAATTAGAAGTACTCAGACAAAGAGAACTTGAACAGCTCAGACTAGAGCGATTAGGACTGTACAACAAAACCGAGGATATGCGCTCTACAATTAACGCACTGCTGATCATTATCCTTACATTGCTATCTTCGTGGCTGTGGTTTTCTAGAAATAAAGCCAAGTAGAGCAAATACCCCTAGCACTTTTCTATCACTTGCTTACAAAATGACAGATTAAAATTTCAGGCAGCCAGTTGAGGCATAGTCAAAAGTACTAGATTAGTAATTAAAACATCCGTTTTATTTACGGTATACTACTGAGCTAAGTTATTCGTGGATAGTCATCGTTAATGCGTTTTATCAAGTGGTATAGCCTTGCAGCTGTATTATTTTTTTACCTACCTCTTTTTGCAGCAGCAGAAACAAACCAAAGCGAGAACAATATTGAGAGTAAGCTAGCTTCGTACAGTCAGCTTGTTGCGACTGCAGTATTTCATTGGAATACAGAAAGTGGCGTATCCAATGAAGATATTTTAGACCTTCTTGAACGCTCTGGCTTACAGGATGACACTGCTGAAGAGGCTGTAGTTTTTCGTCACCTTTTGGCTACTTCTACGGCAAATGACGTTGGTCATTCTAGAATACCAATTTATGTAAAGCAGCCACTGCTTAAGAGACACTGGCAACAAGTAAAAGATGTAGCGCCTTCTCTATACGCCGCATCGAAGTCTTTTTATATTTTTAGCAAAAACGCAAACAAGTTTGATGATGTAATTGAAAGAGTAAAGTACTCTGTCCCTGAATTAACAAACCTTAAAACTGAATTGTTAACGACAGAAAAACCTGAGGCGACAGCAATTGCAAGTATTTGGCTTGCAATGGAGCTGAGTGTAGCGAGCCCCATACAGGCAATATCTGAAATTGAATACGCTCTGCCTCATCTTCCAATGAAAAACAATATCAGGACACTAGAAAACTATCTTTCTAGCTCTGTGGCTCATGATTGGTTAAGAGCAGCTTACATGGAGCTCTCTATTCCCAATAGAGCTTATTATCACGCCGTTGCGCTGTTAAACGAAACCGAAAAGAACGACCTTTCAAAAACATGGGCTTATTTTTCAGCTATCGATGCATTAATTGTGCAAAACAAGCTCGAAGAATCAGTTAAATTAAGCAATGAGGCCATTGAGTTTGTTAATATAAGAACGCAAGATTTTGAAAAATATCTTATTTACCTACAGAAGTATAGAACCCTCATTTTTAGTGGGCATAGAACGGGCCACGAAGGCCTTACCAATATCAGAATCAAGATTGAATCCTTAGATGAAAATAAGGTAAAAAAGCAATCAAAAGAACTAGTAACTTACTTCCACGCCCTCAAAAGCGCTTTAAATGATAATGAAGAAGCTTTTCGTGTATCCATTGAACAATATAAGCAAGCACTTTCTCAGTCACAAGCACATTCACACTTTGGCTCTTTACTTGCTGCTACCGGCGAGCTAGAACTCTCTCGCCTGTACGAAGTTTTTGGAGACAATGACCTTGCCTATCACCATCTCAAAAACTACAACGCTATTCTTGTAAAAAAGAACAGCGAACAATACAAAGTTAATGATGCATCCTTTGCAAATAGTATTTTAAAAGATATAGAGCTTGCGCGATTCAGAAGAGAAGAGCTGAATGAATTACGCGCTGAGCGATTAGGGCTTTCGGAAGATAACGAGCAGAAGACAAGCACTATATACCTGCTAGTAGTGGTTATTGCTGCTATTTTGCTAATATGGCGACGTATTACTGGAAATCAAAAAAGCCAGACAGATCAATGACGATAGAGAATAGCTACCAACTTTGCACGACCTGGACGTGACTAAAGCAGGCCTCTACACGCTTTTAATGATGGTTTCGCCAAACTACATTTACACATTTTCACTGATGTATTTCTTGAGTTCATTCACAACCGTAGAGACTCAAACGCTAAGGTGTTAGCATAAAAGAAAAAATCACAGGGAAATAATATGGCAACTGGCACGATTATCTCGTTAGGCTTGTACTTTGTAGTAATGTTGGGAATAGGCTTGTTTGCCTACCGTCAAACCGACACCAACGTTGAAGGCTATATGCTTGGCGGTCGCCAACTTGGTCCCGCGGTAACAGCATTGTCGGCTGGCGCATCAGATATGAGTGGCTGGATGTTGATGGGACTTCCGGGTGCCATGTATATTTCGGGCTTGTCTGCAGGGTGGATTGCCGTTGGCCTGGTATTGGGCGCATTAGCCAACTACATTTTAGTCGCCCCTCGGCTTCGTGTTTTCACTGAAGTGGCGAATAACTCAATTACCCTACCCGACTATTTTGAAAACCGCTTTGCGGACAATTCTCGCCTACTTCGCGTCATCGCCTCCGTGGTTATTGTTGTATTCTTCACGTTATACACTTCGTCCGGCGTTGTTGCCGGCGGCAAACTATTCGAAACATCATTTGGCCTAAGCTACGAAACTGGCTTGTATGTGACAGCGGGCGTTGTTGTGGCTTATACACTTGTCGGCGGATTTATGGCAGTTAGCATGACCGACTTTGTGCAAGGCTGCATTATGTTTGTTTCATTGGTGATGGTACCTGCCGTGGTGATAAATGAGCTAGGTGGTATTAGTGCGTCCATAGACGCCTTGGATAACATAAACCCAGCTCTTTTTAACGCATTCATGGATGCATCTACTAATGAAGCACTTACCGTAGTTGGCATTATATCCTTGATGTCTTGGGGCTTAGGTTACTTTGGTCAGCCACATATTATCGTGCGCTTTATGGCTATTCGTTCAGTTAAAGATATTCCAACAGCA